>Ga0210409_10004286_pt1 | contig 15487 bp, 8 predicted proteins | sample IncBWH17MmetaG_FD_161649 | JGI IMG/M metagenome (GOLD analysis project Ga0210409, IMG submission 161649) | Forest soil microbial communities from Barre Woods Harvard Forest LTER site, Petersham, Massachusetts, United States - Inc-BW-H-17-M | ecosystem: Environmental > Terrestrial > Soil >...
ATTGCTTATTTTAAGAAAATTAGAAAATGTTTCACCTCCTTTAAGCTCAAGTGTGTCTTTCACAAAACCATAGCTGATTTGGGCTGAGGCTTTATAAGCAATTACCTGGAAGAAAATAAGCAGGCACCAACAGATTATTCTGGTATTACCTGCGCATTTATTACCAGAATTATTACCTAAACTGAGCAAGTAGTTCACCTTTACTGTTAATGTTCAGTTTCTTATATGTCCTTTTGATATACTGCCTTACAGTATCCAGGGAGATCCCATATTTATACCCAATCAGTTTGTAGCTCAAACCGTTTCTCAGGCCTTCTACAATCTGTCGCTCCCTTAAACTCAGATTGTTCTGATGATCTACAGCTTGCTGTACCTGCTGAATGAAGTTTCTTGAAATTGAAGGGCTAAAAACAGACCCGCCGTTATAAGTGGTCACAATTGTGGAAATGACTTCACTTAAGCAGGTGTCCTTTGTGAGATACCCCATTGCCCCTGCCTTTACACAAGATATTACGGTGTTATGATCCTGAATGTTACTGTAGACAATCACATTGGTATTGGGAAATTTGCGATAGATCTCAATAATGACATCAATGCCGTTCTCTTCAATATCCACTAAAGTAACATTAGGCTCCTGGGCAGCAATGATGTTTTTACATTCGACCATAGACCCCACTTCAAATGTAACTTTTAAATCGTGCTGATGACCATCATCAAGGAGAACACGCATGATGCCTCTGCGCTGTTGATTTACATCGATGATTCCTACTTTTATCATATTTACCCGTTTTACTACTACAAATTAGTAATTGTAAAAGGCTTCACCATAAAAGAGGGCTGTTCAGTTTGTTCTTTTTATATTTAGGTTATAATTATTATTTATATAACAATGATTATAAAAGGTTTAAAATTAATTTACTAAATAGATACTACACATGTGGTTTGCTGACATATGGGTTTCCTTTTACATAAAATCTCCATGGCAGCAAGGCATGATCTCCGGCATAATCCACGCCTATTCTTGGCCCCGAAATAACCTGGTCAGCCGGAAAGGAAATTCCATTATCAGCTATCCAGAGCTCTTCTCCCGTGAGATCTTTAGCATTCAGGGATCTGTCTATACCTAAGGCCTGAGAAAGCGCTCCAGGGCCAGCTGTGAGATTTGGCTTTAATTTCACCATCTTTCGTCTTTGCAACATGATATCTATTCCGGTTACAGGTTCTATCCCCCGGATAAGAACAGCATGTGGTGTATCTTGACTTGCCGTAACCACATTAAAAAGTGAATGGATGCCATAACAGAGGTACACATAAGAAATCCCTCCGGCCTGGTACATGGTTTGGGTTCTGTTTGTGAACCGGCCTCCATAGGCATGAGATGCCTTGTCGGTTACACCATGATAGGCTTCGGTTTCCACAATCGTACCACCTGTAAGCTGTCCGTCTTTGAACGTAAACAACTGCTTTCCTAAAAGCGCGCGCGCCAGGAGCAGCACGTCGTGGTTCTGATAAAAAGAGAATGGAAGTTTATGCATGTATTAGACTGACTATTTTCTTTAGATAAAGCTCATCAATATCATCAAAATGAGAAAGATATTCGCTATCAACATCGAGAACCCCAATAATTTCCTTTCCTTGATAAACGGGCAGTACAATTTCAGATCTGGAAACAGAACTACAGGCAATATGCCCCGGAAACAATTCCACATCCGGCACAATCAACACCTCTGATCTGGCCCAGGAAGTTCCGCAAACACCTCTTCCTTTTTGAATCCTGGTACAGGCCACCGGCCCCTGAAATGGGCCAAGCACCAGTTCATTTTCCTTAACCAGATAAAAACCTACCCAAAACCAATTGAATTGTTCCTTAAGTGCAGCCGCGATATTGGCGAGGTTTGCGATCAGATCATTTTCGCCGCTGAGTAAAGCTTCAATTTGCGGTAATATAGATTCGTACTGGTCTTTTTTATTTGTACTGCTTGTAATTTTTAAATCTTCGGCCATAGGTTTTAATTCTTAGATCAAAGTTAGGTATTTCCCCTGCTAAAGCTTGTCTTCAGGATGTAAAAGGCTAAATTTTACTAGATTTGAAAATTATCACCATTAGTATCTGACACATGAATAAAAAAACTCTACTATTCACCTCCCTCTTAGCCATTGGGATTGTCCAATCGGGCTATACACCACCCGACGAAGGGATGTTCCCACTAAGCGAGATCCACAAACTGGACTTGAAAAAAGCCGGATTAAAAATTGACCAGAAAGAGATCTACAACCCAAATGGAACTAGTCTGGTTGATGCACTGGTTAACGTGGGCGGCTGCACGGGATCTTTTATTTCCAACGAAGGACTGATCATCACCAATCACCACTGTGCATTTAGCGCAGTGCAATTGGCCAGTACGCCAGAACACGATTATTTGAACAATGGATTTGTGGCCAGATCACATGAAGAAGAAATTGAAGCAAAAGGATTAACTTGCCGCATAACTGATAGTTATGAAGATGTTTCTGATCGAATTTTAGGAGCTGTTGCTCAAGTTACAGATCCCGCGAGCAGACTTCAGCTGATTAACAATACGATGAAGAATATTGTGGCCGAAGCAGAACAAAAAGACCCTAGCATCAAGGCGGAGGTTTCGGAAATGTTTATTGGCAAAACCTATGTATTGTTCCGCTATAAAACGATCCAGGATGTCCGTTTAGTGTATGTTCCCAACCGCCAGATTGGAGAATTCGGAGGAGAAACAGACAATTGGGTTTGGCCACGCCATACAGGTGATTTTTCATTTATGCGCGCCTATGTTTCGAAAGACGGTAAGCCGGCAAAATATTCAAAAGACAATGTTCCCTATTCTCCGAAAAAGTTCCTGAAAGTAAATGCCAGCGGCACTAAGGAAGAGGATTTTGTATTTATTTTAGGTTATCCCGGCCGCACTTTCCGCCACCGCCCTTCGGAGTTCATCGAATACCAGCAAAAGTTCGTACTTCCTTATGTATCTGAACTGTATGACTTCCAGAATAAGACAATGGAGGAAGCGGGCAAGAAAGACAAGGCCACTGAAATTAAACTGGCCACCCGCATTAAACGTAATGCAAACGTGCTGAAGAACTACAGAGGCAAGCTGCAGGGCCTGAGAGAAATAGACCTGATTGGCCAGAAAAAACAGGAAGATGCAGCCATGGCTCAGTTCATTAACAGCAATGTAGACCTAAAAGCCAAATACGGCAGTTTAATGGGTGATATTGACAACTTATACAAACTCATCAATGGAGATGCGCAACGTGATCTCTGGCTGCAGCAAATCTACACATCAACCAGTTTATTGTCGGTATCCAGAACTTTAAATAGCTTTAAAGATGCACTCGAAGCACAACCTGCTGCACAAAAGCAGGCTTTTTTTGACCTGAATATTGAGCAAGTCAAAAAATCCCTGGCGGGAACCTATGAGGCTTATGATCTGGATGTAGATAAGCATATCTTAAACCGCATGTTTAATGATGCCGCAAAATTCTCCCCAAACCAAAAGGTGAACGCTGTAAATAAGGTTACAGGTAAAGGCTCAAATGATGAAACAACGATCAACAAGTACCTTAAGGATACTTTTGAACTCAGTAAGTTAAAGGATCAGGATTATGTATTGAATACGCTTCTTAAATCGCCAAAAGCCTTAAGCATCTACAATGATGGCCTCCTTTTACTGGAAGAGGATCTGGGCAAACAGATTGCAGAGCTTAAACCTGAAAAAGACAGAAGAGAAGGCTTACTGAACAAATTAATGGGTGACTACGTGAATGTTAAGGAGAAATTCTTAAAGAAAGACTTTATACCGGACGCCAACAGTACTTTACGTTTGACTTATGGCTACGTACGAGGTTACGCTCCTGCTGATGCCACCTACATGAAGCCTTATACATCGATTAAAGGCATCCTGGAAAAAGGTGCTTCGGGTAATCCAGATTTTGGATATCCTGCCGCAATCAAAACTCTTTGGACCAATAAGGACTTCGGGCCCTTTGAGAAAAAGGATTTAAATGATGTTCCGGTTTCTTTCTTGTACAACATGGATACCACGGGAGGTAATTCCGGCTCTCCAATCATGAATGCGAACGGAGAGCTGATCGGAGTCAATTTTGATCGTGCTTATGGAGCTACTATCAATGATTATGCCTGGAACGAAAGCTATAGCCGCTCGATAGGGGTAGATATTCGTTATGTACTTTGGGTGGCCACAAAAATTGATCATGCTGATTTTTTGGTTAAGGAAATGGGTGTAAAACTATAATAAAACATAAATCGCTTTTGCCTGTTAACACCAGGCAAAAGCCTTATTAATTCAATAAAAAAATGAGAGTACTTGCAGAATTACCACATCCTGATTGTAAAATCACCTTGTTTAATATGAACCAGAAATACATCGTGAAATTTGAACAGGGAACCCTGGAACAGAGTTACAAATTATCCGAACTTGACCTTAGTGGAGGGGGAGCGAATGAGATATTTCAGATACTGGACGAGGCATTTATCGCAACCGTTGTAGAACGGTTTAAGCTGATGAGGACAGATTTTACAGCAGCTTACAATAGACAGCAATATTAGCTCATAAAAAACATTTAAAATACTGAAAATAAAATACTTAAACATAAAAACAGAATTATATTTTGAATTTTAGCTTAAAATTTAACAGAAAAAGGTGTATAAAATAAAGTTTATGTACACATAAATATATCTAACTTACTTGTCTATCAAAATTTTAAACAACATGACAAAATATGATTCTGTGCACTAAAAATGCCAAATTTTATTCTGATTTTATAGATTACACCTGGAATCCGTTTTTTTGATTTTAAAAAGATACCTTTAAAAATTAATAAATAACATTGATGAAATCCATATACCTATTTATTTTCGTCTCCCTTTTGGTAAGCCTCATTTTGTCTTGTGGAACAAAGGAAAGTATCCAGCGTGACATCAACATTGAGACCGACTCCATCAGTTTCAATTTTCCTGTGGTTACAGACACCATTAGTACTAGCCAGAACCTCGCCTCCATCAGCACCACTGTTTCTTTGGATAACATTATCAAAACACAAACAAATGAACAGTTCAGTATTGCTGATCTTCGGGCTGCCCATATTATCGGTTTTAAAATCAAACTGAGTAAACCCGACACCAGCCAAACGAATTACAACAACCTAAGGGTGTATTCGGCACTTGCCTTAGGGCTATCCTCTGCAACCGCCAATGCGATTCCTGTTGGCGTTTTAAACAACAATCCTGATTTGTATTCTACAGGACTAAGTATTCCGGTTACCAATACCGGTGATCTCAAGTCCAACTTGAATTCAAGTGTTACTTATTTGATTACCGGAGAAGCGAGAAGAAAAAACACAAAAGTAATGGCTGCAAAAGCCGTGATCCAATATCAGATTACCGTGGGGCGGTAGTTATTGGTTGCTGCCTTTCCATATTCCAGTTAAATTTCTTATATTTGCATAGAACGGAATACTATTAAGCTATTCTCTACACATACTTGCCAATCGTCATCACCAAGATTGGGTTTAACTCCATCCCGGATCTCTAATCCGTTGTCATCCGGGAAATTTACTCTTCACAAAGTCAATTTGCTCTTAAAAAGCCTGCTTTTTAGATTGGCGGAACAAGGAACACCAGAGAAAAGTTATTTTCTTACTTAAACAATTTATAATATATGGCTAAGTCGCAAGCTACATTCATGAAAAAACAATTGGAAAAAAATAGACAAAAGAAGAAAGAGGACAAAGAACAACGTAAACTGGAACGCCAGCAAAATTCTGCAGGTGGAGATCTGGAAAGCATGATGGCTTATGTAAACGAATTTGGAGAAATCGTGTCCACGCCTCCTGAAAAAAGGTAATCTTTAGTTTATATTCATTTCCTTGATTATAGGTAAATGAATTCATGATGATATTTAATAGATAGAGGCCCCAAAAGGGCCTCTATTTATTTTATCCCCCGGCCAAAGTAATTTGATTGATTCAGAGTAGAACTAATACTGATTGAAGAATATGCTTTTCTGTAAAAAGAAACTCTTATGGGGGGAACTTCGATTTGGCTTATGTTTTGCATTAATAAATTAACAACAAAATGTATTAATAGAAATGTTGATATATTTTTTTAGCCAAATACTTTAACCTTAAGATAACACCACTCTCCTGCCATGCCTACAGATCAAATCCTATTGTTAGATCCTAAAAGAGAAAAAACTGTTCATCAGCTTTTTGAAATTTCAGCCAATATCCACCCCAACAATGTTGCAGTGGTATATGGAGAGGAATCTCTATCTTATGTGGAATTAAATACACAAGCTGATCAACTTTCTTATCGTATTTTAGAGGGTGCGGGAGATCAGGAAATTATAGGCGTAGACACCACAAAGTGTCTGGAAATGGTAATTTCAGTATTGGCTATTTTAAAGGCTGGAAAAGCTTATTTGCCCTTAGACCCTAGTTACCCAGAGCATAGACTTCAACAAATAGCAACTGATTCGGGCCTAAAAACCTGCCTGAGTTTGTCGAAGAATAAAGCGGTTTATCAAGACTTAAACCTCGACACCATAATTTCGGATGATGCACAGCAAAGCCCGGTTGTCCATGCCCCTTTTCAATCTCTAAACGCCTGCGTTCTATACACATCTGGATCTACAGGAAAGCCCAAAGGTGTATGCCTGGGGCACAAAGGACTGGTTAATTTCTTATTATGGCAGCATAAATACGCACTTGCAGGAAATGACGTAAAGGCTCTGCAATTCTGCCATTTAAGTTTTGATGCTTCGTTTCAGGAAATTTTTGTAACTCTGACAAGTGGCGGCACTTTGTTTCTTCTAACTGAAGACATTCGTTTAGATGCCGGGCAATTGTTGAAATTCATGATCAAACATGAAATAAACAAAGCTTTTCTGCCCTATGTCACTTTACAGTATTTAACTGAAGCGGCTGTTGCAGAGCAACTTTTTCCGTCGGAACTAACAGAAGTCATTACAGGGGGGGAATTACTGAAGATTACACCTACCATCAGAACTTTCTTCAACAATCTGAAAAACAGCACATTGGTAAACGTTTATGGCCCAACCGAAACAACTATATGGGTTACAGAATTAAAGCTTTCGGGAAATGCTTTGGACTGGCCATCTATTCCAACTATTGGCAGTGTGATGGCGAATTCCTCCATCTACTTTCTTGATGAGGATTTACAATTAGTTAAAGAGGGTGAAGTAGGCGAAATGTTCATTTCGGGTCCAGGGCTGGCCAATGGTTACCTGCATCAGCCTGAAATGACCGCTGAGCGGTTTATTGACTGGCTTCATCCATCGATAGGCTCCATAAGACTCTATCGCACGGGAGATTTGGGGAAACTACTGGACAATAAGGAGATAGAATTTCTCGGAAGAAAAGATGGTCAGGTAAAAATAAGAGGCAATAGAGTTGAAATTGGTGAGATTGAGATAGCTATTATGCAGCAGGCAAATATTAGTCAAGCTGCTGTGGTATTGAGAGAGGATCAACCTGGAAGAAAGTCTCTTGTTGCTTATGTGGTTGGACAAAATGACAACAAAGATGGTCTTTATCTAAAAAATCAGCTTGCGGGCTTACTTCCTGATTACATGGTTCCTTCTACAGTAGTTTGGATGGATGAGCTCCCAAAAACCACCAGCGGCAAAATAGACAGACTCAAACTACCTGAACCAGAATTATTTAGGCCAGATTTAAATGTAATTTACCAGGCTCCACGCAGTCAGATGGAAAAAGATATTGCCAGTGTTTGGATGGAACTATTCAGTTATGACCGGATTGGCGTTTATGATAATTTCTTTGATCTGGGAGGGAATTCTCTGCTTGCCCAAAAAACAGTCGCTGCACTCAAATATGAATTCAAATATGAATTGCCAATTACCAAACTGTATCAATATCCCTTTATTAAGGGCATAGCTGACTTCCTTGACCCTAAACAGATCGAAAAGGAAGATCTTGAACCTACAGTGCTGAAAACGGCTCTGTCGGGAGATATTGCGGTCATAGGCATGGCAGGAAGATTTCCCGGAGCGAACAGTATTGAAGAACTATGGTCCATCTTATCAGAGGGCAGGGAAACGACAACCTTTTTTAACGAGACGGAATTAGACAATAGTATTCCCTACTCCGTTAAAAATGATCCAGCCTATGTAAAAGCAAGAGGGATTATTGAAGGTGCAGATCAGTTTGACCCTGCATTCTTTGGACTGAATTTGAAACTTGCCGAACTCATGGATCCCCAACTTAGGATCTTCCTGGAGATTTGCTGGGAACTACTGGAGAAAACGGGAAATTTTTCCTCAAAATGCCACACTAAAACTGGGGTCTTTGCGGGTAGTGGCTCCAACACTTACTTTGTAAACAATATATTACAATACCCCGAAAAAATAGAAAGTCAAGGGAATTTACAAGTACTTACGGTTAACGAAAAGGACTACCTGGCTTCAAGAACAGCGTACCATCTTAATCTGCAAGGCCCCGCTGTAAGTGTCAACTCAGCATGTTCCACATCTTTACTTGCCGTAGCTGAAGCGGTCAATAGCCTGCGCGCCGGTCAATGTTATATGGCTATTGCTGGTGGCTCAAGCGTTACTTCTCCTATATATAGCGGACATATTTATCAGGAAGGCAGCATGTTAAGTGAGAATGGTCACTGCCGTCCTTTTGATGATAATGCTACAGGCACAGTGTTTAGCGATGGTGCCGGTGCGGTGTTGCTGAAAAGACTGGAAGATGCACAAAGAGATGGCGATCAGATTTTTGGGCTTATCAAAGGTGTTGGAGCGAATAACGATGGCGCCGGAAAAGGAAGTTTTACCGCACCAAGTACCGATGGACAAGCAGATGCTATACGGTCGGCAATAAGAGATGCTGGCATTTCAGCAGCAGAAATTACTTATATCGAAGCCCATGGAACGGGAACCCCGATTGGCGACCCTATTGAATTTGAAGGCCTCCTTAAAGCGTTTGGCCCTCAGCAGCAGAAACAATTCTGTGCTATAGGTTCTGTAAAAAGTAACTTTGGTCATTTAACGCAGGCAGCGGGTGTTACTGGCTTAATCAAAACATGTTTATCCCTTTATCATAAGAAACTACTGCCCTCTTTAGGCTATCAAAAACCAAATAAAAATATTGATTTCCCAAACAGTCCTTTTTATGTACAGACTGAATTTTCAAACTGGAATTCAACAACCAAAAGATTTGCCGGAGTGAGTTCGTTTGGCGTTGGTGGTACCAATGTACACGTGGTGATGGAGGAATATCAGGACCAGGCCCCCGTTCCTGTTTCTGGTCCTGGAAGGCCTTATGAGCTCCTGAACTGGTCTGCAAAATCAGAAAACAGCAGAAATGCTTATGCTCCTGCCCTGCTTGGATACCTCCAAAAGAATCAAAATGTTCATCTTGCCAATGTGGCATACACCCTGCAAAAGTCTAAAGAGGCTTTTCGCTTTAGAAGGTTTATGGTCTCACATGATACCGCTTCTGCCATCCGTTCACTGGAGCTGAATCAGCCTCTTTCTCAGGAACTAAATGTACTTGAAAGTTTACCGGGAGAAGTTGTATTTGCCTTTCCGGGTCAGGGTGCACAATACCTCAATATGGCCGCTGATCTTTATAAAAACGAGAGAGTTTACCGGGATGCGATAGACCAATGTGCCTTATTGTTGCAGGAATATCTGCAAAGGGACATTCGTCATATTATTTTTCCGCCAGAGATGACAGAGGCAGCGAATGACTTGCTCCGTGAAACCAGATTTACACAGCCTGCACTTTTTGTTACAGAATATGCGTTGGCCAAATTGTGGATGCACTGGGGCATTGTACCTACAATGCTTTGCGGTCATAGCATTGGTGAATATGTGGCGGCACATTTAGCTGGCGTCTTTACGCTGGAGGACGGATTAAAATTAATTGCTAGCCGGGGTGAGATGGTCAATAGTCTTCCTTCGGGATCTATGTTATCCATCAGGAGTTCAGCCGAATTGATTAACCCCTTATTAACCGGAGATTTATCATTGGCTGCTGTGAACAGTCCTTTCCTTTGCGTAGTAGCTGGTCCGGATCAGCAGATACAGGCATTGAGCGAATTACTGCAATCGAAAGATATTATTAGTAAACTGCTCTTTACAAGCCACGCCTTCCATTCTGCTATGATGGATCCTATTGTCGAAGATTTTAGGGCAGTGGTTGCCGAAATATCACTGTCAAAACCCAGGATACCTATCGTATCTACTGTAACAGGTCAGCTTTTGACAGATGAACAAGCGCAGGATGCAAATTATTGGGCCAATCATTTAAGAAATACAGTACAATTTTCTAAAGCCATTGAGACCATATTAACCTTTGATTCTCCTCTTTTTCTGGAAACCGGACCCGGAACAACAATGACCACGCTCATAAAACAGATAGCAGGAAAGCGTTCGGCATCTTTAAAAGTCCTTTCTAGTCTGCCTGGTAAAGATCAGGATTACCCGAGTTTGTTAAATACGCTTGGACAACTTTGGAATTGCGGATTAAATCCTGACTGGGATAATTACTATGCAGATCAAAAGAGGGTAATTTTAGATCTCCCAACCTATCAGTTTGACCGTAAACGCTACTGGCTGGACATCAAACAAATGAATACAACAACACCAGTTAATGCTACTGTAATCACACAAGAAAAACCTATAGAAACGATTAATTCTCTTACAATGAGACAAGAAAACCTTAAATCAAAAATCAGACAAGTACTGGAAGATGCTTCTGGTATAGAAATGGAAAATATTGGATCTGACAGAAATTTCCTGGAAATTGGATTGGACTCTCTTCTGCTCACTCAGGTTGCCATTTCATTAAAAAAAGAGTTCAACCTGCCCATCACATTTAGAAAATTAAATGAAGAATATTCTTCTATAGATCTTCTTGCAGATTATATTGGTCAAAACACGGCTCCGGAGGCATTTGAAAACCCTGCAAATAACCATACCCCACCTTCCATTGCTGTTCAGCCTGTTATGAATATGCAATATTCCAATCCAACTCTAGTAAATGATACTGCACTTGGTCTTATTGCCCAGCAATTGGAAATCTTATCTAAACAGGTAATGCTCATGCATGGACAGCCTGTAGTGGCTGCTTCTGCTCCTCAAATCACTGCAGTTCAGCCAGCTGTTAATGGAGCACCTAAAAGAACTGCAGAGGAACAAGATTTAAGTGCGCAGGAAAAAGTAGAGATACAAAAACCTTTTGGCGCTACTCCAAAAATTGATCGCCAGTCTGCGGAATTAAACCAGGATCAGCGGAAATTCCTGGCTGATCTGACCGAACGTTACACCAGGAAAACGATAAAGAGTAAAAATTACGCACAGGAAAGCCGCTCCTATATGGCAGATCCAAGGGTCGTATCGGGTTTTAAACCGCTGACCAAGGAATTGATCTACCCAATTGTGATCAACAAATCGAGAGGCAGCCGTCTTTGGGATTTGGATGGCAATGAGTATATCGATACTTTAAATGGCTTTGGATCTAATCTGCTGGGTTACCAGCCAGATGTGATCAGAGAAGCGATGCACGATCAGATAGAGAAAGGTTATGAGGTAGGACCTCAGCATGAACTTGCTGCTGAAGTGAGCAAAATGGTGTGTGAATTTACAGGCTTTGATCGTTCGGCTCTGTGCAGCACAGGCTCGGAAGCTGTTTTAGGTTGCATCAGGATTGCAAGAACCATTACCGGACGTTCACTCATTGTGGCTTTTACCGGTTCTTATCATGGGATCATTGATGAAGTTCTGGTTAGAGGAACCAAAAAACTTAAATCCTTTCCTGCTGCTGCTGGAATTATGCCAGAAGCTGTACAAAATATTCTTGTGCTTGATTATGGCACAGAAGAATCTCTTGCTATTATTAAGGAACGTGCGCATGAAATTGCAGCAGTTTTGGTAGAACCTATACAAAGCAGAAGACCAGAGTTTGTTCCTCTTGATTTCTTAAAGGAGTTACGTGCAGTAACTGCATCTTCGGGTGCGGCACTTATTTTTGATGAAGTAATTACAGGGTTCAGAATGCACCCGGGAGGTGCACAAGCGATATTTGATATTCGCGCAGATCTCGCATCTTACGGCAAAGTAGTGGGTGCGGGTATTCCTATCGGTGTCATTGCAGGAAAAAAGCAGTTTATGGACGCGCTTGATGGAGGTGCATGGAATTATGGAGATCAATCTTATCCCGAAGTTGGTGTCACTTACTTTGCAGGAACTTTTGTTCGTCATCCATTGGCACTTGCTGCAGCAAAAGCATCTTTAACCTACCTAAGAGAAAAAGGACCTGAACTGCAGTTAAGTTTAAACAAAAAAGGTGAAGACCTTTCTGTAGTTTTAAACACTGAAATTGAGAAAAGGCAACTTCCTTTTTTCATAGCGAATTATGGTTCATTATGGAAGGTTAAATTTCATGAAGAAGTTCCTTATAGTGAACTGATGTTTACTTTGATGAGAGAAAAAGGCATTCATATTCTGGATGGATTTCCTTGCTTTATAACCGAAGCTATGTCTGATGAAGATATAAAGAAGATCATTCAATGTTTTACAGAAAGTATGGATGAAATGATTCTCGGTGGTTTCTTTTCGCATCCAAATTTCTCAAAAAAAGAATTCGATCAGGACCAGGTAGTCGTTAACGCAGATGAACCTCCGGTTAAAGGAGCAAAACTTGGTAAGGATGAGATTGGTAACCCAGCCTGGTTTATTACAGATCCTAATCAAGAAGGAAAGTTTCTTAAACTTGAATTTAATTAGGGAGATGATGGATAAAAGATCAAATATTAGTTTTAACGAGATAAATTACAATCCATTTGCAGATGCGGGAGAATTGGATAAAACAATCCTTCTAAATGAATCACAAAGGGAAATATGGCTTTCCTGCCTTATAGGAGGAGACCCTGCCAACCTCGCCTACAATGAATCTGTATCTCTGGATTTACATGGGGAATTTAACTTTGATTATTTCAATCAGGCTTTTCAGAAAGTAGTACAAAAGCATGAAGCCCTCCGCTCCTCCCTCAGTACAAATGGGGAGCATCTCCTGATCTATAAAGAACTTACTGCGGACCTTCATTTTCAAGACTTGTCTGATAAAGAGTCCTCCCGTCAGAAGGCGATCCTGGATGAATTTGTAAACGTGCAAATGACCACCCCCTTCCGTTTGGAAGACCGGCCTTTGTTTAGAGCATATGTTCATCAATTGGGAACTGATCATCATTATTTCACATTGGTTATTCACCATCTTATTGGTGACGGATGGTCTATCGGCATCATTTTAGAAGACATCAGTAAGCTATACAATGCGTATATAAAGGGGCAACCAACTATTTTAAGCAAAGGTTCACAAATTAGTGGTTACGCTTTAGAACAAGCTGCATTTCTAAGAAGTGATCTTTTCAAAGAAACAGAAGCCTACTGGCTGGATCTTTACAAAAACAATGTTCCAGTTCTTGACTTGCCTATCGATTTCAAACGCCCATCTACACGTACATATAAAGCGCATAGAATAGACCATCCACTGCCAAAAGAGTTAACGGATCAGCTAAAAGCTACTGGAAATAAAGCGGGCAGCAGTTTCGTAAACACCTTATTAAGTGCATTTGAAGTATTTCTTTACCATAAAAGTGGCCAAAAAGATATTATTGTAGGTCTTCCGGCATCAGGTCAGTCTGCTACAGGAAATCTTGATCTTGTAGGCCATTGCGTAAACTTATTGCCCATCAGAAGTAAGATTAACCCTGAAATTTCATTTCATAATTATTTAAAAGAAAGAAAACTTGCCTTCTTTGATGCTTATGACCACCAGCAATTCAGTTTTGGTCAGCTTGTCAAAGAACTTCATCTGAAGAGAGATGTTTCCAGGGTTCCCCTTGTCCCAGTAGTATTCAATATCGATATGGGGATGGACAATCAGGTATTTTTTGAAAATATAGAATATCATCTGTTTTCAAATCCAAGAGCTTACGAAACTTTTGAAATCTTTCTGAATGCAACTGGTTCTCGAGGCATTTTTTCATTAGAATGGACCTATAATACCCAGCTGTTCAAAGCTTCCAGTATTCAATCCATGAGTAATGAGTTTGAACAACTTTTAAAAAATCTAGCTGCTCAGCCTGAACTCCCTCTCCATGCAGCGATGTTATCAGAAAATATGCAGAATGATAGCTTGGTTCCTGCTGAAAATGAATTACATTTTAATGAAAAAGTATCTATTCCAGTTGCCCCTGTACCTGGCAACATTAACCTCATACAGCAGGTTTACCTTGCTGCAGAGCAATATCCCGAACATATAGCCCTGGATTTTGAAGACCAAATATTAAACTATAAAGAGCTGATGGCCAAGTCAGATCAGCTGGCCTCCTATTTAATAGATCAGGGTGTTCAAAGTGGCGATATTATTGGGGTAGCTATTAATCGTTCTTTGGAAATGGTTATTTCTCTACTTGCCATTTTAAAATCCGGTGCCGCTTATCTGCCCCTTGACCCGGAGTATCCTAAGGAGAGAATTGAGTTTATGCTGGAAGATTCATCTGCAAAATTCATTCTTATCTCTCAGGAATACTATAAAAAATACAAAACCGGTGCTCAGCCAATTGTTATTGAAGAGGTATGGAATCATCTTAACACCCAAAAAAGCTTCACACAAAAGTATATCAGCGAATATGACCTTGCCTATGTTTTGTACACTTCCGGTTCAACAGGAAAACCAAAAGGTGTTAAAATAACGCATAAAAACCTGGCTAATTTCTTAACCAGCATGCAAACTGCGCCAGGTATTACCCCATCCGACTGTATACTCGCCATCACCACAATTTCATTCGATATTGCCGGATTGGAACTCTTTCTCCCACTTATCACTGGTGCAAAAATTGTTATAGCAAGTTCCGAGTCGACTAAGGATGGCCGCCTACTTTTACCGCTTTTGGAAAGAAAAGGTATAAGCATTCTCCAAGCCACGCCTTCTACACTTCAGATGCTTATTGATTCCGGATGGCAGAATATGTATGATTTAAAAGTATTATCTGGTGGAGAGCCATTATCTGTAGACCTTGCAAACCAGCTTTTGGACCGTTGTACACAACTCTGGAACATGTATGGCCCCACAGAAACCACCATATGGTCTTCTATTAAACGCATTTCATCAAAAGATCAGACGATAACCATTGGTTTACCTATCAATAACACTCAAATCCATATCCTTGATGAACAAGGGCAGCAATTACCGGATGAAACAGTTGGTGAAATATATATTGGCGGAGATGGTGTGGCTGAAGGTTATTTAAACAGAGTTGAACTCACAAAGGAGAAATTTACACACCTGGCTGGCGCTAAGTTCAATGGCACAACCTTTTACCGCACTGGTGATCTGGGCAAAAAACTTTCTAATGGTGAATTTCTATGTCTGGGCCGGATTG
>Ga0210409_10004287_pt1 | contig 15484 bp, 13 predicted proteins | sample IncBWH17MmetaG_FD_161649 | JGI IMG/M metagenome (GOLD analysis project Ga0210409, IMG submission 161649) | Forest soil microbial communities from Barre Woods Harvard Forest LTER site, Petersham, Massachusetts, United States - Inc-BW-H-17-M | ecosystem: Environmental > Terrestrial > Soil >...
AATCATGGTCGAAGTTTTGGCCGTATCGATGGCTGGTGGAACGATTTTGGTTCACACCGAAAAGTGATTCACCGTGAGAGTTCCGGAGGTTCGGTCCTCAACCACTCTGGTATCGCGGTGCTTCTCAGCAGCGCTGCGCAGAAGTGTCACTTGACAACGCCTTCGCTCTTATCGAAGGCCACCCGAGAAGAAGCGAGGAGTCGAAAAGTTATTGCGGGCGTCAAAGAGGAGTGCAAGCCGAAGAGCGGAGCTTCGCCGGCGCGCTGGAAGGTGACCAGGGGGAAGGATCGATCGCGGACGGATCGTAGACGAAAATCACGCGCGATAAACTAGATCGGTTCGTTGATAGGTTGCCTTGTGGCCGCAGTTTGGGCACTCCAGTTCGCTGCCATCCGGGGGAAAGGGAGGTTTGGGAGTGAAGAGGAAATTGAGCAGACCGGAGTCTTCTATGTCGGAGTGCTTGAAGTGCGACTTGCAATTTATGCATTGCAGCATCCATGAAGCCATATAGGGACCCACTCAGACCGTACCTCCACGGAGCGGGTGACGGATGTACCGGGAAAGGCTTATTTTTGAGGCAGGAATTAGCGTATGGCCGGTTGGCCACAACCGGCCGTATCGTTGCCGAAGAGCGAAAGAAATGCGAGGAGGAGAATTCTTGAGAGACAAAGCGAGATTGTCGGCGAGATGTAGAATGATTGCGATGGTGGCGGGGATTTGCTTGTTGGGCGCAGCGCAGATAGGCGCGCAGGAGATTCGCAGCGCGGAAGATTTGTTGCGCGCGATGCACGGGCGGTACCAGGGGAATTGGTACGAGACGCTGACGTTCACGCAGAAGAGCATCACGCACAACCCGGACGGGACGAGCAGCAGCGAAACCTGGCACGAAGCGGCGATGCTGCCGGGAAAATTGCGGATCGATATCGGGGCGGTGAACGAGGGGAATGGAATGCTGGTGGCCGATGGCATGCTCACTTCGTTTAAGGATGGAAAGGTTGCGGTGAGCCGGCCGTTCGTTCATATGTTGCTGGTGCTGGGGTTTGACGTTTACAAGCAGGACCCAAAAACCACCATCGCGCAGGTGAAGGAGCACGGATTTGATTTGACGAAGATGCACGAGGAGAACTGGGGCGGACAGGCGGTGTACGTGGTGGGAGCGGACAAGGGAGATTTGAAGTCCAAGCAATTCTGGGTGGAGAAAAAGGGATTGTTGTTTGTGCGAATGATCGAGCCGGATAGGAAAGACGCAACGAAGACGAACGATACGCGATTTGTGGATTACCGGCAGTTGGCGGTGGGATGGGTTGCGGCGGGAGTGGAATTTTACGTGGATGGAAAGCTGGCGTTCAGCGAGGAATATACGGAGATTCAAGCGAACCCGAAGCTGGATGCGGCGGTGTTCGATGCGAAGCAGTTTAGTACGCAGCATTGGGAGAAGTAGGAGAAGAGAGGGAACAGCGAGCAGAGATCGGGGATCAGGGAGCGTCGAGTCGAATGTGGGATTGGTTGCCGTGATCCATCCATCCCGTGCCGCACACACGGCACGCAAACATGCGCTGGGGGCCGCTGCGCGGCTCTGCGGTCGGGATGACGGAAGGGGAACAGTGCGGGGACGTTTTGTTTCGTGGTGTGGGGTTGTGGAGCGGACCGCGTCGGAAGGCGGTCCCTACAAAAGAAGGAGAAAGGCAAAACCCGCACCCTGAAGACCGTAGAGTGCGGCACCCGGGAGAAGGTTGGAGCTGCGGATTTAGCGGAAAGCGGATTGGTAGGCGGCGAGGAGTTGGGGATCTTCGATAGAGCCGTGGTGATGGACTTGGCGCCATTGGGCGTCGATGCGGCGATAGATGCGCGAGGTCCGGAAGTTCAGATTGAAGCGAGTTTCTCTGGCTTCCAGGTGGGATTCCAGATGGCCGCGTTCGCGGCCAACCGCGTAGAAAACATCGTTAAAGACATGCAGGGTGTAATCGTGAAACTCCACGGTGACTTTGTGCGGGCTGTTGAAGATGCGCTCGTAAACCGCTTTGATGTCCTGCCAGCCGCGTTTGATTCCACCGAGGGGATTGTCCATGGCGACTTCCTGGGAGGTGTCCCAGTTGTCGGCCATGCGCGCGAGGTCGCGTTCGTTGAAAGCGCGGTAGAACTGTGCCAAGGCTTGGATTGGTTGGGCGAGATCGGCGAGATCTTCGCGACCGGTGATGACTTTTTGGATGGAGGGGGCGGTGGCCATCGTTGAGCCTCCTGAATAATTGTACTTGGGCGGGATTCGAGCAGACATTAATGTTCGAATCATTTATTGGATGCGATGAAGGAAAGAAAAAGATTTATGCGGAGGATGTTGGGAGGAGAAAGTCGGAGCCAGGACCGAAGAAGAGAGACGCGGATTCCTCAGGGGCTGAAGCCCAATTTCTCCGACCATGTACACATGTCGGACCTAAAGGTCCGACCCCGGTGCCCTGACGGAAATTCAGATCACGGAGAAATTCAAAACCCGCACCCTCAAAGGCGGAGGGTGCGGCACCCGAGAAAGGGACCCAGGAGGACCGATCCCGTAGAGCGGGATCGGCGATTACGAGCGTTCGAGGTTTGGGCGGTCCCAGTTGGCTAGGGTGGCGGCCGCTTCGTAGGTGGTTTGGCAGAAATCGAGGAGGGATTGTTGCGGGTTGGGTGAGGAGCGAACGTCTTCGTACATCAGGAAGAATTCGTTTTTTTCTTTGCTGTAGAAGGCTTGGGCGGGGAGGACGCGGCGTTCCTTCAGACCCGGAGGTTCAGGGGCTGCGTACGCGTAGAAGGCTGCGTCTTTGATGACTTCGCCGTCGCCGGGCCAGAAGCCGACGCTGATGACTTCATGAGAGTAGGCTTCCTTGGTGATGGGGTCGGCGTCGGGGCGATCTGGCGCGCGGCGCCCGGAGAAGCGGGTTACGCATAGATCGAAACTGCCCCAGAAGAAATGAACCGGGCTGCATTTGCCGATGAAACGCGCGCGGAATTCCTGAAAAACCGTATCGACATTTACGAGGACTTGCCAGAAACGGTGAGCGTATTCGCTATCGTAGGCGGAATGGGCTTGGTCCAGAGTGAAGCGGACAGGGCGAGGAACTTCTACGGGCATGGGCCAGAGTTTGACTGCGATGCCAAGGGAATGGAGAGCGGCCGTGAATTCCGCGTAGAATTCGGCGACGGTGCGGGGCATGAGGCGGAAGGAGCGGGTTTCGCCAAGGCTGGTGGTGATGTTGAGCGAGTGGGCGATGAAATCGAAAGTGATTTCGAAGGCTCCATTGGGGTAGGGAATCGCGGAGGTGGTTAGGCCGCGTGAGGAGACGTAGAAGGTGCAGCCCCAGAAGTGATTGACGGGAGCGCCGAGGGCGAGGCGGACTTTGCCGACGATTTGGGTCCACATGTGGAGCGTGGCGTAGGTGTCTTTCCATTCGGCGAGCGCGAGGGAAGGCCAGGTGGTGGCGATTTTCATGGGGAGTTCTCGAGGGGAGAGTATAGCCCATTGAGAGACGGGCATGTGTCACACCGGTCCGTGGCGATGACATCGATATTGCGAACGGGAGATTGGTTGCCACGATCCCTCCGCTGCGTGAGCAGAATTCGCGCCGCGCGAATTCTGCTCACGCGGTCGGGATGACAACTTCAGAATTCAGGAAAACCCAAGAGACACAGGCAGAATGGCCGCGCCACAAGCGCGTAGAAAACCCAAGCAACAAGGAGCAAGCAAGGACCCACCCTTTGTGAAAGGCGCAAAGGGTAGGCCACTCGCCTATACCGGAAGAGAAGTGACCCAAGACCCACCCGCAAATTCGGCGGATGGGGCACCCGCTTGACGCATGCCGGGCTAAAGCTCGACGCACTACGAGTGCGGCGATTCGGATGTGGGTGCGGTACAATTTTTTGCTATGAGCGTGATTGATGAAGTGTTGGTGGCGAATGAGATTTATGCGCGGACGCATGAACTGCGCAAGCTGACACCGCGGCCGGAGCGCAAGTTGGCGGTGCTGACGTGCATGGATACACGGCTATCGATACGCACGTTGGGGTTGAAGACTGGAGACGCGCACATTATCCGCAATGCCGGCGGGATTGTTACGGAAGATACGTTGCGGTCGCTGGTGGTTTCGCACTATCTGCTGGGGACCGAGGAGATCATGGTGATCAACCATACGGATTGCGGGTTGATGCTTACCAGCGAGCAGGATTTGCGGACGCGGATACAGAATCGTACCGGGACGGCGGCGGTATCGCCGGCGTTTTTTTATGCGTTTCAAAATATTGAGGAGAATGTGCGGCATCAGTTGCAGAAATTGCGGACGCATCCGTGGATCCCGGAGAGCGTGGCGGTGCGTGGGTTCGTGTATGACGTGAGTAGCGGGTTGTTGCGGGAGATTAAGGAAGGGTGAGGAGTAGATTCCTCGGAGGGCTAAAGACCAGGTTATTGAGTCTTAAATGTCGGACCTGACGGTCCGACGCCTATAAGAAAAGAAAAAACGAGACAGAACAGAAACCGGGACAGAGGAGAAACCAAGACCCACACGCAAATTCGGCGTGTTGGGCACGCACCGGTCTGAATGTATTGTGATGGAAGCCGACTCTAAACCCGCACCTGAAAACCGCAGGGTGCGGCACCCACAAGAAAGTCCAAAAGATTGGCCACTACACTTGGCGCTTGGCGTTCCATTCGGCGGCGGTGATTTCCCAGACTTCAGATGGATATTTGCCGGAGACGTAGTCGCGTTCTTCGGTGGCGATGACACGCATGCCTTGTCTCTCTGAGATTTTGCGGGAGATTTGGTTTGGGATGGCTTTTGGTGCACGCAGCACTGGGAATTTCAGAACGTTGAACCAATACTCAGTGACCGCCTCAGAGGCTTCGGTCATCAGGCCTTGCCTTTGCCAGGGGAGACCCATCCAGAAACCGCGATTTTCTTTTTCAGCTTTCATCAGGCTAATGAAACCTATCAGTTGGTCCGGCGCGGTTTTGAGGCGCAAGGTCCAATGCCATTCATCGCCACGGCGCACGGCCGGCAGGGCCATTTCTTCAATGTAGCGATGCGCACCGTCGGGCGGATACGGCCAGGGGACGCGAACGTTGAGATAGCGGACGATTTCCCAGTGGGGGAAGAGCAGTTGAATCTGCGGTGCGTCGGAGAGGACGAGGGGATTGAGCAAGAGGCGGGCGGTTTGGAGCTGAGGGATCATGGCACAAGGAAGTTACGGCTTGGAACCGGCCATGTAGCCGGTGACTTCGGCGTGGGAGATGGCTTCGGTGGCGAAGGAGAAGGTGCCGTGGTCTTTTACTTCGCGGGCGGCGCGGACGAAGGCGCCGAGGGCTGCGCGGGCGAAGGCGGCGCCCACGCTGACGCGTTTTACGCCGGCGGCGGCGAGTTGTTCGAGGGAATAGGTGGCGCCCTGCAGACCCATGAGGACGTTTACAGGTTTGGAGACGGAGGCGCAGACTTTCTGTATGGCTTCCAGACTAGGAAGGCCCGGGGCGTAGAGGACGTCGGCGCCGGCTTCGGCGAAGGCTTGCAGGCGGAGGATGGTGTCATCGAGATCGTCGAGACCGTATAGAAAATTTTCAGCGCGAGCGGTGAGGAAGAAGTGGGAGTCGTGAGCGGCTTCGGTAGCGGCGGAGATGCGATCGATGGCGTGGTTCAGTTCGTAGATGGGATTTTGTGGATCGCCGGTGGCGTCTTCGATGGAGCCGCCGACCAGGCCGAATTTTGCGGCGAGAAGGATGGTTTCGACGCAGGTGTCTGGCGAAGAGCCGAAACCGTTTTGTAAGTCGGCGGAAACGGGGAGAGATGTCGCGTCTGCGATGGCGCGGGCGTTTTCGAGGAGAGCTTCGCGGGTGATAGCTGCGGCGGAATCGGGGAGGCCGGCGGAGAAGGCGTAGCCGGCGCTGGTGGTGGCCAGAGCTTCGAAGCCAAAAGCGGTGAGGATTTTGGCGGACCCGGCGTCCCAGGGATTGGGGATTACGAAGAGCCCTGGGCGTTGGTGGAGGGCGCGGAAGCGTTCGTATTTTTGTTGGTGGGTTGGCATGGTGGCCTCGAATTGGAATATTCGATTTTGACATAAGAGTGGTACGAGACGATGTCGAGAAAAGAGAAGGATTAACGCTGAGGCGCAGAGTACGCAGAGGAGAAAACACTCGTAAGAGAAAAGAGTTCGTGGCGCGCCTATCATCACATTGATCGAGGACATTAATTCTTGCCATGATCCCTCCACTGCGTGGCCGGCAGGAGCCGGTCACTCCGGTCGGGATGACAGCTTTTCTGGCGGGCGGTGTTTCGCTGAGGGTACCTACGCAGGTCGGAGAAACCCAAGAGGGAGGGACGAGCCCCTCCCATCAAGGGAGTAGAGAGTAACCAGACTGAAGGCTGGCCACTACAAATTCGGTGATGCCGCGGCATTTTTGGCGGCTGTTGATTTCGGGTGGAGGGTCGACCGTAAAGCGGCGGCTAGCCGCCGCACTCCAAGGCGCGGAGTGTGGGCGTGTGTTAATATGGAGGATTATAGAGAGCGAGAAATAATGAGTATGTCGGAATTTCCCCTTGTAGATGACACACAATTTGACCCGGAAGATGAGTACCGGCCGGAGCCGGAGCCTGAGCCGGAGGTGCCGGTTTGGATGGACGGGAGTATGCGCATTGGCATACACACGTCCATTGCGGGGAGTTATTTGACGGCGTTGGAGTCGGCGCGGAGGCTGGGAGCGAATGCGCTGCAGATATTTTCATCCAGCCCGCGGATGTGGCAGGGTGCGCCGGCGCGGATACAGGCATCGGACGCGAAGGACTTTCGCGCGCGGCGTCGAGAACTGGGGCTAGGGCCGCTGGTGATTCATGCGAATTACCTGATCAATTTGGCGACGGCGGATCGGATGTTGCAGACGCGGTCGATTCAAGCGTTTCATGAGGAGTTGGTGCGCGGGTTGGCGCTGGGCGCGGATTTTGTGGTGGTACACCCGGGAGCGCGCGGAGACCAGAAGATGGAGCACGCGATTTCCACGGTGGTGGAGAGTGTGCGGCAGGCAGCGCGGCGCGTGCCGATGAAGAATATGCGGATCTTGATCGAGAACACCGCGGGGATGGGAACGTCGGTGGGCGGGCGACTGGAGGATGTGGCGGCGATTCTGCGCGGGCTGCGCGATGTGAATTCGGGGATTTGTCTGGATACGGCGCACTTGTTTGCGGCTGGCTACGACATTCGGAGTGAAGCGGGATTGGAACGGACGATTGAAACGATTGAGCGGACGATTGGGCTGGAGAATGTCCCGGTGTTTCACGTGAACGATTCGAAGATACCGCTGGGCGGGCGGGTGGACCGGCACGAACATATCGGCGAAGGAAAAATTGGGGCGGAAGCGTTCGCGAGGATTTTGCGGCATCCGCGGCTGGGAGCTGCGCCGCCGGAGGGATTGGTAGGGCGGGCATTTTTGCTGGAGACGCCGATTGAGGATCCGGGCGATGACCGGAGGAATGTGGCGAAGCTTTGGGAATTGGCGGGATTGACGGATGTGGCTCCCGCGGCGGAGAAGGGATTTTCGATGATGACGCCGGCGCTGCGGAAGGTGAAGAAGGAGATGGAGAAGCAGGGAAAGAAGTTTGCGAGTTCGCGGGATTTGCCGGTGGAGAAGAAAAAGATTAACCGCAGGGAGAGCAGCGTGGCCGCAGAGAGCGCGGAGAAGAAAAAGGCGAAGAAAAAGAACTAACGCGGAGAGGTTCGCGGGTCCCAGCGATTCGAAGTAGGGTGGAGATGTTGCCACGATCCCTCCACTACGAGCCGCAAACGGCGCGGCTCTCCGGTCGGGATGACAGGTTCGCGGCGAACGGTTGAGTCTTGGGATTGGTTGAGGCGGTAAAGCGGCGGCGAGCCGCCGCACTCCAAAGAGTTGCGGAGGGATGACGAGGCGTGGGGGACTACAAGCCGCAGGAGATTGAAGCGAAGTGGCAGAAACGTTGGGAAGAGAATCGCGTCTTTGAGACAGAAGCGGAATTAGAGGAAAGCGATCAGGGATCAGGGATCAGGGATCAGGAAGCGACGGAGGGAAGCAGTTCCTCAGGGGCTAAAGCCCATGATCGGTTGACCTCAAATGTCGGACCTGAAGGTCCGACCCCCGGTGCCTTAACCGGTGAGCGAGAGAAGAAAACCCAAGACCCACCCTTTGCACAAGACACAAAGGGTAGGCCACCCACCCAAGAAGGCCGGCGAGACGCCGGCGCTACCAAGAAGCCGAAATATTACGTGCTGGAGATGCTGCCTTACCCTAGCGGGACGCTGCACATGGGACACATGCGCAACTACGCGATTGGGGATGTAGTAGCGCGCGTGAAGAGGATGCGCGGATTCAATGTGCTGCATCCGATGGGTTGGGACGCGTTTGGACTGCCGGCGGAAAATGCGGCGATCAAGAACCACACGCATCCGCAGGAGTGGACCAACAAAAATATTGTGGAATTTCAGACGGTGCTGCGGCGCTTTGGATTCAGTTATGACTGGCGGCGGGAGATTTCCACCTGCGAGCCAGAATATTACCGGTGGAACCAGTGGTTCTTCTTGCGGATGCTGGAGCGCGGGATTGCGTACAAGAAAAAGAGCCGGGTGAATTGGTGTCCGAAATGTTGCACGGTGTTAGCGAACGAGCAGGTGGTGAACGGCGGGTACTGCTGGCGGCATGAAGATACCAAGGTGGAGGCGCGCGAGATTGAGCAGTGGTTCTTGAAGACGACGGCATACGCGGAGCCGTTGCTGGAAGATTTGAAGGAGTTGGAGGGAGGTTGGCCGGAACGCGTCATTGCGATGCAGCGGAATTGGATTGGGAAGAGTGAAGGGGCGAAGGTTTGGTTTGAAGTGGCGAGCGAAGGCAGTTCCTCAGGGGCTAAAGCCCAAGATAACTTGAGCAGTAATGTCGGACCTAAAGGTCCGACCCCCGGTGCTGTAACTACGGGTGTAGCCGAAGAGAACCCCAAGAGCGGGCCAGAGGCCGGCGCTACCAGTTCGAGGATTGAGATATTTACAACGCGGATTGACACGATTTATGGGGCTAGCGCGTTGGTGCTGGCGCCTACACATCCGCTTGTGGAGCGGTTGATTTCGGAGGTTGAGGATCCAGAGGCCAATCTAAAGATTGGTCACTACACGGAGGGTGGGCGGCGGGCGAAGTTGGCGGAGATGCGGCAGACCTCGGTGAAAGCGGAGGATTTGGCGACTGCGGAGAAGGATGGGTTTTTTACCGGGCGATATGCGGTGAATCCGTTTAGTGGAGAGAATATTCCGATTTGGGTGGGGAATTTTGTTTTGTTGGAGTATGGGACTGGCGCGATTATGGCGGTGCCCGCGCATGATGAGCGGGATTTGGAGTTTGCGAGCAAGTTTGGGTTGAAGGTGCCGGTGGTGGTGAGGAGAGTTGAAGGAAAAGAGAAAGGCTTTACCACAGAGGGAGCAGAGGAGCCGCAGAGGACGCAGAGAAGAGAAAACCAGGACCCACCCTTTCATCCCGAAACGGCATCGGGATGGAGCAGAGATGCAGAAGACAAAGGCGCAAAGGGCAGGCCACCCGGCGTGACGGAGGTGTTTACGGAGTATGGAGTCAGTGTGAATTCGGGGAAGTTTAGTGGGATGGAGTCGGCGGCGGCAATTGCGGCCATGGGGGCGTTTGCGGAGGCGCAGGGATTCGGGAAGCGAGAGACGATTTATCGTTTGCGGGATTGGGGAATTTCGCGGCAGAGGTATTGGGGGACGCCGATACCGGTGATTTATTGCGCGAAGGATGGAATGGTGCCGGTACCAGATGCGGATTTGCCGGTGCTGCTGCCGGCGAATCCGAAGTTGACGGGCGAGGGCCAATCGCCGTTGGCCACCGATCCAGAATTTGTGAATGTGAACTGCCCGAAGTGTGACGGGCCAGCGCGGCGCGAGACGGACACGATGGATACGTTCGTGGATTCGTCGTGGTATTTCTATCGGTATGTGGACCCGAAGAATGAGAAGGCGCCGTTTGATCCGGCGAAGGCCGCGTATTGGTTCCCGATTGACCAGTATATTGGCGGGATTACTCATGCGATTTTGCATTTGCTGTACTCGCGGTTTTGGACCAAGGTGATGCGGGATTTGGGATTGGTGAGGAATTCCGAGCCTGCCGCGCGGCTGTTTACGCAGGGGATGGTGCTCAAGGGCGGGGAGGCGATGTCGAAGTCGAAGGGGAATGTGGTTGGGGCGATCGACATGGCCGAGAAATATGGGGCGGATACCGGGAGGCTGTATACGTTGTTCGCGGCGCCGCCAGAGAAAGATTTGGAGTGGAGTGAGGAGAGTATTGAGGGGTCGTGGAGATTTTTGAACCGGGTGTTTCGGTTGGTGGAGAAGGCGGTTCAAAGTTCAAAGTTGAAGGTTGAAGGTGAAGAGAAAAGCTTTAACGCAGAGGGAGCAGAGGAGCCGCAGAGTACGCAGAGAAGAGAAACCCAAGACCCAGCCGCAGGTGTGGCGAGTGGGGCACCCGGAGGTTCCTCCGGGGCTAAAGCCCAATATAGTTCTGGTGGTGATGTCGGACCTAAAGGTCCGACACCCGTTGCCTTAACAGAAACCGAAAGAGGGTTGTTGCGGAAGGCGCATCAGACTTTGCGGAGGGTGACGCAGGATTTTGAGACGCGCTGGCATTTTAATTCGGCGATTGCGCAGATTATGGAATTGACGAATGCGATTTATGCCGCGGAGCCGCTGGAAGAGAAGGTGCGGCCGGAGGTGCGCAGAGAAGTGCTGGAATTGTTGACGCTGATGCTGGCGCCGATGACGCCGCATTTGGCGGAAGAGTTATGGGAGATGTTGGGGCATGGCGAGGGATTGTGGAACGTGAGCTGGCCGGCGTTTAATGCGGAATTGGCGAAGGATGAAGAGGTGGAGATTGCGGTGCAGATTAATGGAAGAGTACGCGGAAGATTGAAGGTGGCGGCTGGGTTGGCGCAGGAAGAAGTGGTGGCGCTGGCGAAGAAGGATGCGGCCGTGGCGAGCTATCTGGAAGGGAAGCGGATTGTGAAGGTGATTTATGTGCAGGATCGGTTGTTGAATTTGGTGGTGGGGTAGGAAGGTCGACAGTTTGTGGTCAGTCGACAGAGGATGGTTCCATCGGTGTTCAAGCGTTTAGACTTTGCCACGATCCCTCCGCTGCGTGCCGCGAACCGCGCGGCACTCCGGTCGGGATGACAAACTGAACTTGGGGGAAACGATGGAAGGTGCGGCGCACATGAAGGAATCCACACAGCACGGAACGACGGAGGCCTCGAAGATGAAGACGGCGGGGCAGACGGCGGCGATGAAGGCGGAAAAGGGCGGGATTGTGGTGCTGGATTTTGGGGGGCAGTACACCCAACTGATTGCGCGGCGGGTGCGGGAGCAGCAGGTGTTCAGCGCGATTATGCCGTGCACGAGTTCGGTGGAAGAGATACGACGGATGGAGCCGGCGGGGATGATTTTGTCGGGCGGGCCGAGTTCGGTGTACGACCAGGACGCGCCGAAGTGCGATGGCGCAGTGCTGAAGATGGGGATCCCGGTGTTGGGGATTTGTTACGGGATGCAGTGGGTGGCGCGGGAATTGGGCGGGAAGGTGGAACCTGCGGAGCGGAAGGAGTACGGGCGGGCGCAATTTTTTCTGGAGAAGCATCACGGAAAGCGCGGCGCAGAGCACGGCAAAAAAATCGAAGGAAAAAATGAAGGCAAGACCGATTCGCATTTATTCACGGATTTTCCGGAGTCGATGAAAATCTGGAATAGCCATGGCGATAATGTGCACGCGCTGCCGGAAGGATTTCACGCGACGGGCAGGACCGCGAATGCAGTGGCGGCGATGGAAGATCACAAGCGCAGGATTTATACGGTGCAGTTTCACCCGGAGGTGAACCACACGGATAACGGGACGCAGATTTTGCGGAATTTTCTGTTTCGGGTGTGCAAGGCGGAGCCGAAGTGGAGCGGGGCGGCGTTTATCGAAGAGGCGGTGGAGGCGATCCGGGAGAAAGTGGGAGAGCACCGGGCGATTTGCGGGCTGAGCGGGGGAGTGGATTCGACGGTGGCGGCGGTGCTGGTACACCGGGCGATCGGGGACCGGCTGACGAACATTTTTGTGAACAATGGGCTGCTGCGGAAGAACGAGTTCGAGCACACGCTGCAGATGTACCGGGAACGGTTGGGGCTGCACGTGGTGGGGGTGGACGCGACGGAGCGGTTCTTGGCGAAGTTGGAGGGCGTGAGCGACCCGGAGCAGAAGCGGAAGATCATTGGGCGGGAGTTTATCGCGGTGTTTGCGGAGGCGGCGGAGGGGCTGCAAAAGGGTGAGGCCAAGGGGGATATCAAGTTTCTAGTACAGGGAACACTGTATCCGGACGTGATCGAGTCGGTATCGGTAAAGGGGCCCTCCGCGACGATAAAAACGCATCATAATGTGGGCGGGCTGCCAGAAAACATGCCGTTTGGGCTGATCGAGCCGCTGCGGGACCTGTTCAAGGATGAGGTCCGGCGCATTGGAAAAGAGCTTGGTTTACCAGAAGAGATATTAGTGAAACATCCGTTTCCGGGACCGGGGCTAGCGGTGCGGCTACTCGGGGAAATCACGAGTAAGGACTTAGTAACACTGAGGGACGCGGACGCCATTGTTGTGGAGGAGATACGGCGCGCGGGGCTGTATGAGAAGGTGTGGCAAGCGTTTGCGGTGCTGCTGCCGGTGCGGAGTGTTGGGGTGATGGGGGACGGAAGAACGTACGGGTTGACGGTGGCGGTGCGGGTGGTGCAATCGGATGACGCGATGACGGCGGATTGGGTCAGGCTACCTGGGGAAGTACTGGAACGCATCTCGACGAGGATTGTGAACGAAGTTCCAGGGGTAACGCGGGTAGTTTACGACGTGAGCAGCAAGCCGCCGAGCACGATTGAGTGGGAGTAAGCGGAAAGAGTGCCGAGGCGCAGGAACAAAACGGAGCGAGTGAGAAAAGAAAAGGGGCCGCCTAAACGATTAGGCGGCCCCTTTTATGAGTCCCCGCGCACTACCGGAGTTTTCAACCCGACCACAGGGTTTCGAACTACCGGTTGGCCATTTTCTGGGCCATGTAGAGCAGGAGCTTGCGATCTTCTTCGTCGGACTTGCTCAACAAGCGACGAAGCTTGTTGAGATAGCGCGCTTCCTTACCGGCGCTGCCCCAAGCGATATCGTCAGACGATCTGCGCTTGGGAAGGTTCGGCAGTTGAGGCGGCTCTTCGCCGTCGTAGAAGAGTTGATAGAGAGGGCACTCTAGAGCGCGTGCTAATTTCTCCAACGTTTCAATGGCAGGGACGGTGTGGCCATTTTCAACGCGAGAGATATAGCATCGGAGCAAACCTGTACGCTTTTCGATATCACCCTGTGAGAGTTTCTTTTCCTCGCGCAGAGCGCGAAGACGGTCACCGATAATCATGGGTTGAGTATTCCATAGAGAGTCATTAGTAGCAAGACTAAACTATTGTGCAAAATGAAACATACGTGACGGCCGGTCGGGAGGCCAGGGAGTGGGGGGCGTACTGATTCGGTGGCAGGATTAGAGTATCTTAAGAAGGCCGTAACCAAACGACCATGGAACGCGTCCCAAAATCAGTGGTTAAAGCGACTTCGCAGGAGCCAGGCCGGAAATCCCGGGTAGAGGAGGACCGTGAGCTGGTTGGGCGGGCGCAGAAAGATGATAAGGCTGCGTTCGAAGAGCTCGTGAAGCGGCACCAGAGCCGGGTTTTTGCGGTGGCTGGAGGAATCCTGCGGAACCGCGAGGACGTGGAAGATATCGCGCAGCAAGTATTTTTGAAGGCGTATTTTTCATTGAAACGGTTCGATCAGCGGGCGGCGTTCAGCACCTGGCTGTACAAGATTACGGTGAATGAGTGCTGGGACCTGTTGCGGAAGAGGAAAGTACGGCCGCTGGTATTCGAGGCGGAGTTCAGCGAGGAGCAGGCCAGGCAGTACGACGGAATGGAAGAAAAGGCGGACGGAGTGCCGGACGTCAGTGAACAGCTGGCGCTGCGGCAAGAAGTAGAAGAATTGATGGAGTGCCTGGAAGAGCGAGACCGGATGATGCTGGTGATGAAGGAAGTGCAGGGATTTTCGGTGGAAGAGATTGCGGAAATCCTGGAGATCAACGGCAATACGGTGAAGGTGAGATTGTTCCGGGCGAGGCAGAGAATTACGGAGCGAGTGAAACGACGGAATGCGGCAGGAGTTTGAGGGAAGGTTGACGGAAGTTTGAAACAGGAATCTGAACCAAGAGGTGAACGGTGGATGTTTGACCTGGATAGCACGACCAAGGATTGCGAAAAGACGCTGGACGAATTAGAACGGATCTCGTTTGAGGGCGAAGGATTGGTGAGCGCCGCCAGCGTGCTGGAGCAGGTGTCCGCGGAGGCGCGGGCGCACGTGGCGAGATGCGTGGGATGCCGGGAAGCGGCGGAGCAGTTTGCGGAAGCGCGGAATTTGTTGCGGCCACTGGGGGAGAAACAGGCGGAGCCGGGACCGTGGTTTGTGACGCGGGTGATGGCGGCGATCGAAGCGCGAGAACAGGAAGAAGAGCGCGAAGGGGTGTGGGGCAACGTGCGGCGACTGGCGCCACGGCTGGTGGCGGTTAGCACGCTGCTGCTGGTGCTGGGAAGCACGTGGGCGATTCACGTGAGACATTCCGAGGTGCAACAAAACGGGATGGAACCGTATGGAGAGGCGTTGTTTGAGCCAGGCACCGCGGCACCGCTTAACGACGACGTGATGATCAGCGTACGGCCGAATGAGGTGCGTCAATGACAGGGGAGACGCGCCGGGCGGCGGGATTTTGGCTGGCGGTGGTGTTCGTGATGGGCGCGGCCATTGGCGGAGTGTTCGGGTATACCTTCGCACACAAGAGCTACGCGTCGACGAATCCCGTGGCGTTGAGCGAACCGGAGCGCCGGGCAAAACGCGTGGCGGAGATGACCAAGGAGATCGGGTTGACGCCGGAGCAGGCGCAGAAAGTGGACGCGATGCTGCTGAAAGCGCATACGGACATCAAGCAGATTCATGATAAAGCGGAAGCGGAGATAGAAGCGGTGCGGCAGAGTAGAAGGGCGGAGACGCGGACGTATTTGACGGATGAACAGAAGCCGAAGTTTGAGGCGTTTATCCGGAAGATAGATGAGGAGAGGAAGAAGCAGGGGAAGTAGGAGTTGAAAGTTGAGAGTTAAAAGTTAAGAGTTGAAAGTTAAAAGTTCGGAGAACCCAAGACCCACGCGCAAAACCGGCGCATAGGGCACCCCACTGGATAACCTCGATCTTGCTAATCGTTGATTGGTTGCCGCGATCCCTCCGCTGCGAGCCGCAAACTGCGCGGCTCTCCGGTCGGGATGACAACGTAAGAAAGAAAAGTCAGAACTCGCACCCTCAAGACCGCAGGGTGGAGCGCTCACAGCACGAGAGAAGAGGAATCCAAGACCCACGCGCAAAACCGGC
>Ga0210409_10004288_pt1 | contig 15482 bp, 14 predicted proteins | sample IncBWH17MmetaG_FD_161649 | JGI IMG/M metagenome (GOLD analysis project Ga0210409, IMG submission 161649) | Forest soil microbial communities from Barre Woods Harvard Forest LTER site, Petersham, Massachusetts, United States - Inc-BW-H-17-M | ecosystem: Environmental > Terrestrial > Soil >...
CGGGTTTTGATATGGTGCAGGTCATTGGAAGGGATGAGTGGTGCTGCATCTACGCCCGGAGAGTCCGGTAGCCGTGTTTACCCAATGTTCAAAATGCGAGACGGTTTTTAAATTGTCCGCCGACGTACTGCGCGCCGCCGGTGGTCAGGTGCGCTGCGGCAAGTGCGGCGAAGTATTCAATGCGTTGGCGCGGCTGGCTGAGGACCCGAGCGCTTTTGCGAGCACCGAGACCGAAATCGATTTGGAATCCCGCGCTGACAGCATTTTGGAATCCCCGCCGGTACAGGTTCCGCGGGCCGCGGCAAAGGAGCCCGAGAACCTTGCGCCTCCCGGCGTCGAAATAGCGCGGCTGCAGATTCTGGAATGGAGCGACACCGAACTGTCCGGCCTCGGGGACGCGGACGCCGCGGATGCCGACGAGCAGATCTCGGCCGACACATCGATGGAATTCACCCTGCCGCCGGGGGAATTGGACCGGATATTCGTCGAGTCCAAGGCGCGGCAGCGGCTGCTGCCGACCGAGCCCGAAGCGCCCGCCGCCGAGCGCGTCGAACCTGTGCATCCGGAGGACGTCGAGCGCTCACGCGCAGCGAATGGCGCCGCTGCGCCCAGCGGCTTCGAAGTTCCCGACGATGTTCGCCGCGAGATGCTGTCGGGATTCGAGCCGCGCGAACCACCGCTGCTCCTACTGGAACCCCCTGCGAGCGGCCGATCGTTCGTCGCTTGGTTGTCGGCCGCACTGGCCGCGGCGCTGTTGCTGGCCGGGCAGCTCGTTCACCAAAACCGCGAGTGGCTCGGAGACCATGCTCCGCTCGGCGGCGTGCTGCGAGCGTTGTACTCGGGGTTGGGCGCGCCGGTCTCGCAGCCTGCAAATCTCTCCGCCTATCAACTCAGGCAGTGGGGGGTAACCGGCGATCCCTCAGCCGAAGGAACCCTGCGGGTACGCGCGAGCATCTTGAATACCGCGGCGCAGCTCGAACCCTACCCGCTGCTGCGGGTAACCCTTGCGAATCGCTTCGGCGGCGGTATCGGCACGCGGGATTTCGAGCCTGCGGAATACGTGGGCAAGCCGATCGCGCGTCTTTTGGCCCCCGGCGAAAGGGTCGACGCAACCATGGACATCATGGATCCGGGGAAAAGCGCCGAAGGATTCGAAATCGACGTGTGTCTGCGCGGCGCCGATAGAAAAGTTTCGTGTGCCAACGATGCGGCGGCGGCCTCTGCGCGATGAGCGTCAAAATCGGCCCCTATACCCTGCCGTCCAACATCCTGCTCGCACCCATGGCCGGCGTGACCGATCGGCCCTTTCGCAATCTGTGTCGGCGATTCGGCGCCGGCCTCGCGGCCTCCGAAATGTTGAGCGCCGACGTGCGCTTGTGGGATACGCCGAAATCGCGGCGCCGCATGGATCACAGCGGCGAGCCATGCCCCCGCGTGGTGCAGATTGCCGGCTTCGATCCGTCGATGATGGCCGATGCCGCGCGGCGCAACGTCGATGCCGGCGCGCAAATCATCGATATCAACATGGGCTGCCCTGCGAAAAAAGTGTGCAATCGACTGGCCGGTTCCGCCCTGCTTCAGGATGAACCGCTGGTGGCGCGTATTCTGCACGCCGTGGTGCGGGCGGTTGCGGCGCCGGTAACGTTAAAAACGCGCACCGGCTGGGATCCGCACCACAAGAACGGTGTGCGCATCGCAAAAATCGCCGAGGACAGCGGCATTCAGGCGCTCGCGATCCACGGACGCACGCGCACCGATATGTATCAGGGTAATGCTGAACACGACACGGTGGCGGCTATCAAGGCCGCAGCGCAGATTCCGGTCTTTGCAAACGGCGACATCGACTCGCCGCAGCGTGCGCGCCAAATTCTCCATACAACCGGATGCGACGGCATCATGATCGGCAGAGCAGCCCAGGGCCGGCCATGGATTTTTGACGAAGTCAATTTTTTTCTCGCCACCGGGGAAAATCGCGCGGTGCTAGCGCTGGAAAATGTCCGTGATATTATGCGCGCCCACCTCGAAGAACTGTACGCCTTCTACGGCGCTGAGACCGGTGTTCGAGTGGCGCGTAAACACTTGAGTTGGTACTTCCGGCAGCACCCCGGACAAGAGGACTTGAGGAACCGTCTCGTACGAATCGAGACGCCTGAGGAACAATTGTCCACGCTGCTGCAGCATTACGATACGAGTATGGAGCGCGCGGCGTAGGCGCTCGAATTTGGACAATAACGACAATTTAGCGGGGAGACTGAACTTAAGGCCATGGTCGCTAAAAAGAAAACAAGATCACGCAAAGAGGTTGCGCCGCAATTCAACGGCCGCGATCTGAAGGTCAACGGCAAGGGTGTGCCGTTGCGTTCGCAGGCCGAAGAGGCCTTACAATGCTACTTCGAAACGCTCAATGGGCATAAACCCGCGCGTTTGTACGACCTCGTGATGCGCGAGGTCGAAGAGCCGCTGTTCAAAGCGGTGATGGGCCACGCGCAGGGCAACCAGAGCCGCGCGGCGACCATACTCGGGATCAACCGCGGCACATTGCGCAAGAAACTCAAAGAGTTCGGCATCGGCGAGTAGCAGTGCTCACGCCCGTACGCCGTGCGTTGCTCAGCGTTTCCGACAAGACCGGCATCGTCGAGCTGGCACGCGAATTGAAGGAACGCGGCATTGAGCTGCTCTCCACCGGTGGCACCGCAAGTCTTCTGACGAACCACGGCATCCCCGTCAAGGAGGTTGCCGAACACACCGGTTTTCCGGAAATCATGGACGGCCGGGTGAAGACGCTGCATCCGAAGATTCATGGCGGTCTGCTGGGCCGGCGCGGCGTCGATGAGGCCGTGATGCACCAACACGCCATCGACCCCATTGATTTGTTGGCGGTCAATCTATATCCGTTTGCCGCGACCGTCAGCCGGGCCGACTGTACCTATGAAGATGCGGTCGAGAATATCGATATCGGCGGGCCCGCAATGGTGCGCGCTGCGGCGAAGAATCACGCATTCGTGACCGTGGTGGTCGATCCGGGCGATTACCGCGCGCTGCTCGATGAATTGGCGGCGAACCTTGGCGCCACCAATATCGCGATGCGACAGAAACTCGCCGCCAAGGCCTTTGCGCACACGGCGCAATACGACGCGATGGTTTCCGCCTATTTCACGGGTGCCATCGGCGGCGGCGCCCCCACCTTTTCGGACGATCTGAATCTGTCGTTTCGCAAGCATCTGGACCTGCGCTACGGAGAAAATCCGCATCAGCAAGCGGCGTTCTACACCGACCCGCGCGCCATCGGCGCCTCCGTGACCCAGGCCCGGCAAATCCAGGGAAGAGAGCTGTCGTTCAACAACATCGCCGACAGCGACGCGGCCCTGGAGTGCGTGCGCCAGTTCGACACCCCGGCGTGCGCGATCGTCAAGCATGCCAATCCCTGCGGCGTCGCACGCTGCAATTCGATCAGCGAGGCCTATGTGCGCGCGTATCGCACCGACCCGACCTCGGCATACGGCGGCATCATCGCCTTCAACCGGGAACTCGACGCTGCGACGGCGGGCGCCATTGTGGAGCGGCAGTTCGTCGAGGTGATTCTGGCGCCGGGCATAACCGACGAAGCCCGGAGGACTCTCTCGACCAGGGAGAATGTTCGAATGCTGATCGTAGGCGATCTTTCGCGGCCAATGACGCAATTACTCGAATACAAGAGCGTGTCCGGCGGTCTTCTGGTGCAAACGCGGGACACCGGCACCGTGCGGGCGCAGGAATTGCGTACCGTCACGAAACGACCGCCGACGCTGGCCGAACTCGACGACTTGATTTTCGCCTGGCGCGTGGCGAAATATGTCAAATCGAATGCCATTGTCGCGGTCAAGGACAAGGCCACATTGGGCATAGGCGCCGGTCAGATGAGCCGTGTGATCAGCAGCAAGATCGCCGCCATGAAGGCCGCGCAGGAGAATTTAAGCCTGGATTCCGCGGCCATCGCTTCCGATGCCTTCTTCCCGTTTCGCGACGGTCTCGACGCCCTTGCCGAGTTCGGAATCAAATCCATCATCCAGCCGGGCGGCTCGCGCCGCGATGCGGAAGTCATCGCCGCAGCCGACGAACATGGCATTGCCATGGTCTTCACCGGAATGCGCCATTTCCGACACTAGGAGCCTGTCTGAACATTCCACGTGGCCGCGACCGCGGCGGATTTGGCCTCAGTCGAGGCGGAGCCGACGCTGTTGGGTTCAACCCAATGAGGAGGCGACAACAACGAATGAGGCCAAATCCGCCCGGTCCCGAAGGGTTGGCTCTGCAAAGCGCGTCTGCGGTGTTGCGCGGCTTGCCCGTAGTCACCGCTACGGGCTGCGCCGCGCGCCTAGCATCCGCTGCTTTGCAGAGCCAACGCGGCTCACGCGGAATGTTCAGACAGGCTCCCGGCTAGTCCGAATGAGAGTTCTGATTGTCGGCGGCGGCGGTCGTGAGCACGCGCTTGCCTGGAAGTGCGCGCAGTCCCAGCGCGTGCAACATGTGTACGTCGCGCCCGGCAACGCGGGCACCGCACTCGAACCCAAAGTGAGCAATGTCGGCATCGCCGCCGAAGATATCGACGCGCTGCTCGCGTTCGCAATCCGCGAGGATATCGAACTTACCATCGTGGGGCCCGAAGGTCCCCTGGTCGCCGGCATCGTCGATCGCTTCGCCGCGGCCGCGCGGCGCTGTTTCGGACCCTTGAGCGCGGCGGCGCGCCTGGAAGGATCGAAGGCGTTCACCAAGGAGTTCCTCTCGCGCCATCGCATTCCGACGGCGAGCTTTGCCACCTTCACCGCCGCGGATTTCGATGCGGATTATGTGCGCGCGCAACGCTTGCCGCTGGTCGTGAAGGCGGATGGATTGGCCGCCGGCAAAGGCGTGGTGATCTGCGAGACGCATGAGTCAGCCATTGCAACGGCAACGGCAATGCTCGGCGGCAGTTTCGGCACCGCCGGCCGCACCATCGTGATCGAGGAATTCCTAACCGGCGAAGAAGTCAGCTTCATCGTGGTGGCGAGCGACAGCCAAGTGCTGGCGCTCGCGACCTCGCAGGATCACAAGCGCCGGGACGACGGCGACCTGGGGCCCAATACCGGCGGCATGGGAGCGTATTCGCCGGCGCCCATCGTGAGCGCGGAGCTGCATCAGCGCATCATGCGCGAAGTGATCGAGCCCACCTTGAGCGGCTTGCGCCGCGACGGCAATCCCTACACCGGCTTTTTGTACGCCGGATTGATGATTGCCGATGATGGCACGCCCAATGTACTTGAGTTCAATTGCCGGTTCGGAGACCCCGAGGCGCAGCCGATCCTGATGCGGCTGCAAAGCGACCTTCCCAGCCTGTGCGAGGCGGCGCTCGACGGCACCTTGTCGGGCTACGAGGTCCGATGGGATGCGCGCGCGGCGCTCGGCGTGGTGATGGCCGCAGGCGGCTACCCGAACACCTTCAGGACCGGCGATCCGATCAGCGGGCTCGACGCTGCCGCGGGGCTGCCGGGAAAAATATTCCACGCCGGCACCCGCACGAATGACGGGCAGATCGTCACCGCAGGCGGTCGCGTGCTGTGCGCGGTGGGACTGGGTGACAGCGTCGGCGCGGCGCAACAGCAGGCCTATGCACTGGTGCATGCGATTCACTGGAACCTGGTGCAGTACCGCCTCGATATCGGCTATCGCGCCATCGAGCGCGAGCGCGCGCTAAAGTAGCCTACTGCAGCAGCGCGATCGCCACCGAAGACATGGCGGTCACCCCGGTGCGCAGCGTCGGCTCGGGACTCGGCTGAAACAAACTGGTGTGGGGACCCGGCAAAGACTTCCCCGCCGCCTGCGCTGCCGCGAACTTGGTGGGATCCATTGCGCCCAAACCAAACATCACGGTCGGAATTTTATGGCCCTCGAGCCCAAACACGCCGAAATCCTCGCTCGCCATGGCCGGGCCGTCGTCGAAAACATTGCTCGCGCCCAGCGTATTGACCAGGGTGCCTTTCACGCGCGCCGCCAGCGCCAGGTCGTTGTACATCACCGGTGTGGATTCGGCATCCAGCACGGTGACGACGGGCGCCAAGTTGTCGGGAACACCCGCTGACAGCGCCACGCCCTGGGCGGTGCGGCGAATTCCGTCGATGACGATTTGCCGGGACTTATCACTGAACGTGCGGGCGGTGATTTCCATTTTGACCTCATAGGGAATGATGTTGCGCTTGGTGCCGCCGTGAATGTCGCCGATGGTCACGACCGAGGGCTCTCTTGGGTTTTCCTGACGGCTGACCACGGTTTGCAGCTGCACGATGAACTCGCCCGCCATGACAATGGGGTCCTTGGTGACCTGCGGCTCCGCGCCGTGGCCGCCGATTCCGCGCATCAGCACGTCGACGGAGGTCGATCCCGCCAACGCCGGGCCGCTGACGAGCGACACTGTGCCCGCGGCACGTGTGTTGGTGTCGTGCAGCGCAATCGCGAGATCTGGAGTGCCAAAGCGCTCATATAGATGGTCGGCCAGCATCGCCTTGGCCCCGTCGATCGTTTCCTCAGATGGCTGGCCGATTAGCATCACCGTGCCATGCCACTTGGATTTCAACGCCGCCAGCACACGCGCCGTGCCGATCATTGTGGTCACGTGCACGTCGTGGCCGCAGGCGTGCATCACCCCAACTTCCTGGCCGGCGGCATTCCTACCTTTGAGATGACTGGCATATGACACGCCGGTCTCCTCCACGATGGGAAGCGCGTCCATGTCGGTGCGAATCAGCAGCGTCGGCCCGCGCCCATTTTGCAGTATTGCCACCACTCCATACGCCTGTGTGCCGTCCGGATATTTTCCGACGCGCTCCGTAACCCTAAAGCCTGCCTTGCGCAATTCGGCCGCCAGCAGCGCCGAGGTATGTTCTTCCTGGTGAGATAATTCCGGATGGGCATGGATGCCCTGGTAGGTATTGACGAGTTCGGGAAGCTGGCCGCCGACCAGACCTTCGATATTCTGCGCGGCCGTTGCGGTACTTATGCATGCGAGCAAACATGCAGGGATGATTTCTTTCATGGATTTTCCTGAGGATGTTATCGAGTCAGCGGCCCAACCCCGCGCGGCGGATTGCAGGCTTAAGGTACAACGCGGCGCGCCGCTTTGTATATCGCCTAAGGTTGTCTTGGACGGCGCGCGAGTCGATACTTGCTGACGCGTGAGTCGATTGTCAGCAGCAACTTCAGGAGCCTTCCATGCCGCACGTTCGCCCCAGCATCGCCGATAAACGCCGTGCATTTCATCGTTTGCACGAGGGCGGTTGCTTCGTCATTCCGAATCCATGGGATGTGGGCAGCGCCCGCTATCTGCAGCGTATCGGTTTCAAGGCGTTGGCCACCACCAGCTCCGGATTCGCATGGTCGCATGGGCATCGCGACGGCGGAATGTCCCGGGATCGGGTGCTGGATCATCTCACCGAGATGGTCGAGGCCACGGACTTGCCCATCAATGCCGACTTCGAAAGCGGTTTCGCCCCCGATGCTGCCGGGGTCGCGGGCAGTGTGCGGCTGGCGGTGGCAACCGGCGTTGCGGGACTGTCGATCGAGGATGCCAGCGGCGATCCATCCAAGCCTTTGTATGACATCGACCTCGCGGTCGAACGGCTGCGCGCGGCGCGCCAGGCAATCGACAAGGCCGGCGGCGATACGCTGCTGGTTGGTCGAGCTGAGGGTTTTCTCCACGGACAGCCCGACATAGAGCTCACGATTGCGCGGCTCAAAGCCTATGCAAACGCCGGCGCCGACTGCCTGTATGCGCCGGGGCTTCGCTCGGCGGATCACATCGCAGCCGCGGTCGCCGCGGTGGCACCGAAGCCCCTCAATCTATTGGTGGGGTTCGACGCCGAACTTACGGTGGCTCGAATAGCGGCACTCGGGGTGCGGCGCATCAGCGTCGGCGGCGCGCTCGCGCGCGCGGCCTGGGGCGGGTTCATGCGGGCGGCCCAGCTCATCATCGAGCAAGGAAAGTTCGACGGGTTCAACGACGCAGCTTCCGGCAGGGACCTCAACACGCTTTTCGGCCCTTAGGTTTTCCCTGCTCGTCAGCGCCGCACCATGGTCTGCATCAGATGCTTAAGTGCCGCGGCGGGGTCGGCGCACTGGCCCGTGTGCACCGGCGAGGTTTGCACGATGGTGCTCCTCGGCGCAACCAGCCAGTGAAATCGCTCGCGGGCGGAAAGCTTGCCGATCTCTCCCGCGCCCTCACCACCCGCGCAGATCATCGGTATCGCGGCCAGCGAACTTCTCACCAGTTCGAGATCCACTCGGGAATCGAGCGCCAGCAGCGCGGTCTCGTCGAGCTCGATCGCCGACTCGAGTATCCGCTCGACATCGCAGGAAAGAATGATCCCCGCATTGACGAATTCGCCGCGCTCGACGCGCGGTACGACCCGCACCACGGCGTAGTCATAGGTGCGAAGATCGCGCATGCACGGCCTCCTGCACAAATAGCTTCGAGGAGCGCAGCCGCAGCGTGAAGAAATCCAAATACGCCTGGCGCTGTTGGGACGAGCTGTTGAAGCCCGGATCGCCCGCGAGCCACGAGTCCGGGACCAGATCGATGATTGCGGCGACCTTGTCCGCGGAAAGGCTCGCCGCCAGTTCGGCGTCGATCTCCTCGAGCATGCTCGCAAACTTCAACAGCACGTGATCCTTGATCAACGGGAACGGCTTCGTCGCAGGCTGATCGCGGTTGGTCCAGGCGTGCTGAAAATACAGCGCCGCGCCGTGGTCGATCAGCCATGGGCGCCGATGCCACATCAGCATGTTGACGTTGCGCGCGGTCCGATCCACGTTGCACACCAGGGCATCGAACCACACGATGGCCGACGCCAATCGCGGTTCAGGCTGATGCACCAGCGGGTCGAAGGTGACCGATCCCGGCAGATAGTCCAGCGCAAGATTCAATCCGGCGCTGGCGCGAATCAGGCTTTGAATTTCCGCGTCGGGTTCAGTGCGTGCAAGATCCGGAGGCAGTTGCATGAGGACGATCTCCGGCACATTGAGCCCCAGGAGCCGGCCGATTTCCCCAGCCACCAATTCCGCGATCAACGCTTTGGGTCCCTGCCCGGCGCCGCGAAACTTGAGCACATACAACCCCTCATCCTCCGCTTCGACGATCGCGGGCAACGATCCGCCCTCGCGCAAAGGGGTCACGTAGCGGCTCGCCGAGATCGTTCTCATGGCCACCGGCATCCTAACCCAAGCCCGCGCCTTCGATACGCGCGTGCCGCAAATCCGCCATCTCACTGGCGGCATGGTGCGCCCGGAACAGCCGCCCTTTTTCCGCAAGCAGCACGAACAGCAGACTCGCCAATCCGCAGCACAGCCCGCCCGCCGCCAGCGGCACGGTGGTTCCGTCGAACAGCCTGCCGATGAAAGCGCCCACCAATGCGCCGCTGAAGGTGGACACGAATCCCTGCAGAGAGGCCGCAATCCCCGCAACCGATCCCACCGGCTCCATTGCCATCGCGCCGAAGTTGGATACCGACAGACTGAAGCAGGCCATGGAGGCCGCCTGGAGAATCACGAAGGTCCACAGCTGTTCCATGCCGAGCACCGCGATGATGACATGCAGTCCGCTCACGGCGATGAATGCCAGCAGCGCGGTGTGCGAAATGCGGCGCATGCCCAAGCGCTCCACGATGCGCGAATTCAGGAACGCCGCCAATCCCATGAAGACCGCGCACAGGGCAAACATGCTGGGCATGAGGCTGGCGCGATGGAATACCTCGGCGAAGATCTGCTGCACCATGCCGACATAGGCCATGATGGTTCCGAACATCACCATCATGGCCAGCGTGTAGCAAATCGAGGTGCGGTTGCCGAGCACCAGCCGCGCCGCGCCCACGATATGAATCCGGGTCAGCGAGAGACGATATTCGGGATGCAGCGTTTCCGGCAGCCGCAGAAAGCCCCACACTGCAACCAGCGCTGCGAAGGCTGCAAAGACCACGAAGATGTAACGCCATGGAGCAACCAGCAGAATCAGCTGTCCTACGCTCGGCGCAATGACCGGGATCGTCAAGAACACCACGAAGGTCAGGGACATGACGCGGGCCATTTGCCGTCCCGAATACAGATCGCGAATCACCGAGCGCGTCACCGTGACGCAGGCCGCGGCGAGACCATGCACGAAGCGCCACGCGAGCAGCGCAGTGAAGCTGCCCGTGAAACTGCAGACCAGCGCCGCGACCACATACAGGGCGAGGCCGCCAAACAATATCGGCCGCCTGCCGAATCGATCGGAAATCGCGCCCCAAAACAGCTGACCCACCCCTAAACCGGTCATGTACGCCGTTACGATCCATTGGCCGTGATTCGGGTCGGCGACATGCAATGCCCGCACGATGTTCGGGAATGCCGGCAGCATGCCATCGATGGCGAACGCCTGCGTCGACATGGTCGCCGCGGCGAGCAGCACGAATTCAAGAAACCCAATCGAGTGGGCGCCGCGATTCTCAGCCATCTATGGCGCTTAACTCTTGGCGAGCGGCGGCGGCTGCGCGCCCGCGGGCGGCTTGCGCGCGATGCTGGTCGCCATGGTCACAATGGCGGCCAGATCGCTGAGGTTTGCCGGCACCACCAGAGTCGTTCCGGCTTGCGCCAGCTTGCCGAACTGCTTCACGTACTCCTCGCCGATGCGCAGCTGCATGGCTTCGATGCCGCCGCGATCCGATAACGCGATGCCCACCTGCCTCAAGCCCTCGGCCGTCGCGGTGGCAACCGCGAGAATCGCCTGCGCCTGGCCTTCTGCCTCGTTGATCTGCTGCTGTTTATTGGCCTCGGATTGCTTGATCACCCGCTGTTTGTCGCCCTCGGCGGCGTTGATCTTCGCGTCGCGCTCGCCCTCTGACGTCAGCACAACGGCGCGCTTCTCGCGCTCGGCGCGCATTTGCTTCTCCATCGCCGACAAAACATCCTTCGGCGGCGTGATGTTCTTGATCTCGTAGCGCAAGACCTTGACGCCCCAGGGCGCCGAGGCCTTGTCCAGTTCGCTCACCACGTTGGTGTTGATCTGGCCGCGTGCCTCGAAGGTCCGATCCAGTTCGATTTTGCCGATTTCGCTGCGCAATGTGGTCTGCGCCAGCTGCGAGATGGCGAAGCCGAAATTGGTGATGCCGTAGGATGCCAGATGCGGATCTAGTACCTGCATATAAAGCACGGCATCGACACCCACCTGCACGTTATCGCGCGTGATGCAGATCTGTTCCGCAATGTCGATCGCGATTTCCTTGAGGCTGTGCCGATAGGCCACCCTTTCGACGAATGGGATCAGGATGTGAAAACCCGCCTGTAAGGTGCGGCTGTACTTGCCGAGGTTTTCGACCACGTAGGCACTCTGCTGCGGGACCACGGTCGCGGTCTTGGCCAACACGATCACCACGATCACCGCAATCACAATGAATGCGTAGCTGAAGGGAATACCCAAAAGATTCTCCTATGTTCTTACCCAGGCCCGAATTGCGGACCCAAGTGATTCGAATTCTAGGCCTCGTCGTGCACCACGAGGGTCAGTCCGTCGACGCGTGCAATTCGCGCCTGTACACCGGCGGCGATGGGCGACTTGCCACCGTTGATTGCGCTCCAGGAACTGCCGCGAAATTCGAGCCGGCAGGATTCACCTGGGGACAGGGCTTGCGGCAGGATCACGGTTTCGCCTGCAGGCCCGGCCTTCACGGCTGGCAGCGTGCGGCGCATGCGCTCGTAAATGCGGCGCCTGAATCCCAGCATGGAAGTTGCGGCCAGAACGGCGAATACCAGCCATTGCAACCACACCGGCGCGCCCAATCCGGCTGCTTGCGCAAGTCCGACCGCGAACGCCGCGGCGCCGACGAACACCAGATAGAACTGAGCATCGACGAAGGCCAACTCGGAGCCCAGCAGAATGGCGCCGATTATGATCCACGCCCACCAATGCATTTCACACCCCTAAGTAGCGCCCCCCGCTACCCGTCCGCTAGCGCTTCATTGCGTCGAAGAAATCCGTGTTGGTCTTGGTGTCCTTCATCTTGTCGAGCAGGAACTCGATCGCCGCCAGTTCGTCCATCGGATGCAGGAGCTTGCGCAGGATCCACATCTTGGACAGCTCCGAAGGCTCGGTGATGAGTTCTTCTTTGCGCGTGCCCGAACGGTTGATATTGATCGAAGGAAACACGCGCTTTTCAGAGATGCGGCGATCCAAATGGATTTCCGAATTGCCGGTGCCCTTGAATTCTTCGAAAATGACGTCGTCCATCTTCGAACCGGTATCGACCAACGCGGTGGCGAGAATGGTCAGGCTGCCGCCCTCTTCGATATTGCGCGCCGCGCCAAAGAAGCGCTTCGGCCGTTGCAGGGCATTCGCATCGACGCCGCCCGTCAGCACCTTGCCGGAGCTCGGCACCACGGTGTTGTAGGCGCGCGCGAGGCGCGTGATGGAATCGAGCAGAATGACCACGTCCTTCTTGTGTTCGACCAGGCGCTTGGCTTTTTCGATCACCATCTCGGCCACTTGCACGTGGCGGCTGGCAGGTTCGTCGAAGGTCGAGGAAACGACTTCGCCCTTCACCGTGCGCGCCATTTCCGTCACCTCTTCGGGCCGCTCGTCGATGAGCAGCACGATGAGGTACACCTCGGGGTGGTTGGCTGTGATGGCGGTAGCAATGTTTTGCAGCAGCATGGTCTTGCCGGCTTTCGGCGGCGAGACGATCAAGCCGCGCTGACCCTTGCCGATCGGGGCGACAAGATCGATGGCGCGCGCCGTCAAGTCCTCGGTCGAACCGTTGCCGCGTTCCAGTTTCAGCCGCTCCGTGGGATGCAGCGGGGTCAGATTCTCGAACAGCACCTTGCCGCGCGAACTCTCCGGAGAGTCGTAATTGATCTCGCCGACCTTGAGCAACGCGAAGTAGCGTTCGCCGTCCTTCGGCGGGCGGATCAATCCGGAAATCGAATCGCCGGTACGCAGATTGAAGCGGCGGATCTGGCTTGGGGACACATAAATGTCGTCCGGGCCCGCCAGATAGCTCGAGTCCGAGGAGCGCAAGAAGCCGAAGCCGTCCTGCAGAATCTCGAGAACTCCATCGCCATAAATATCTTCGCCCTTGCGCGCGTGCGCCTTGAGCACGCCGAAAATGATGTCCTGCTTGCGCGAGCGCCCCATGTTCTCGAGGCCCATGGTCTCGGCCAGCTTGACCAAATCGCTGATCGGGCGTTTTTTCAGCTCGGTCAAATTCATCGAACTGCGGCTGCGCGCGAGATCCGTCGGCGCAATGATCTCTAAATCATCCCCGCCCTCCGGCAGATCGCCGTAGTCCTCATGCATCGGCCGGCCGCCGTTGGTATTGCCGTTGCGGTTGTCGTTACGCGGTCCGCGATTGGATCGGTTCGAGCGCCCGCCGCCTTGGCCGCCGCCCTGCCCGCCCTGCTGACCGCCGCCTTGGCCGCCGCGCGATTGATTTCCCAGGTAGCCTCTCACAGGTTGCTGTCCAGAAACGCGGCGAGCTGTGATTTGGTGACTGCTCCCACTTTCTGGGCCTCCACGGTGCCGTTCTTGAACAGGATCAGCGTTGGGATGCCGCGAATGTTGAATTTGGGCGGCGTATTGGGATTTTCGTCGATGTTGAGCTTGGCGATGCGAATCTTGTCTTTGTAGGTATCGGCAATCTCATCGAGGATTGGCGCGATCATCTTGCAGGGACCGCACCATTCTGCCCAGAAATCCAACAGCACGGGCTTCTCTGACTTGAGCACATCCTTGTCGAATGTCGCGTCGCTGGTGTGAACGATACTTGGGTTACTCACTGCGGATATAGCTCCTTTTGGAGATTCATTTGAAAGATTAAAAGCGGGTTATTTGTGGGAGAACAGAGCCGAACCAATCGCGCGAAGTGACGATGCGCGGCCATTCGGGCACAATACAGCGGGTTTAGCGGTCTTGATTACCTTAAAAGGGTACCGATGATACGGTTGGGGAGCGGATAGACCGGCTCCTGGTTGGCCATATTGTTATCCGGTCCTCATCATTTTGCAAGTCTCTGCAATTCACAAAGCGAAAATGTCAGACGCCCATCTCAGTCAGCTCACATTCGATTCCCTGAATATCCCCGAATCCGTCAAGCGAGGTATCGCCGAACAGGGGTTTACCCGAGCCACGCCGATTCAGGCACAAACTTTGCCAGTCGCCCTCGCGGGCCGCGACGTGGCGGGCCAGGCGCAGACCGGCACCGGTAAGACAGCGGCCTTTCTCATCGCGTTGTTCAATCGCTTGTTGACCGACGCGGGCAGGCCCAACCGCCCGGTGAACGCGCCGCGCGCCATCGTCATCGCGCCGACGCGCGAACTCGCCGTTCAAATTCATTCCGACGCGCTGGCCATTGGAAAATTCACCGGCCTGAAGTTCGCCATTGTGTTCGGCGGCGTGGACTACGAAAAACAGCGGCGCATCCTCGAAGAAGGCGTCGACGTCCTGATCGGCACGCCCGGCCGCGTCATCGATTATTTCAAGCAACATGTATTTGATCTGCGACATATCCAGGTGGCGGTCATGGATGAGGCCGATCGCATGTTCGATTTGGGCTTTATCAAGGATATCCGCTTCATCCTGCGCCGGCTGCCGCATCCAACCTTGCGCCTGACGATGATGTTCTCGGCCACCTTGTCGCATCGGGTGATGGAGCTCGCTTACGAGCACATGAACAATCCGGAGCTGATCCGAATCGAGCCGGACAAGATGACGGTCGACAAGGTCAAGCAGGTGCTGTACTTCCCATCCACCGAAGAAAAAATTCCATTGCTGATGGGGCTGCTGCGCCGCATCGACGCACGCCGCACCATGGTGTTCGTGAATACCAAGCGCATCGCCGAGGTGTTGGAGCGGACGTTGACCGCCAACGGCTTCGTGGCGCAAGCGATATCCGGCGATGTGCCGCAAACCAAGCGTCTGAAAATGATGCGCGACTTTCACGAGGGCGAAATCGCCGTATTGATCGCCACGGACGTGGCATCGCGCGGCCTGCACATCCCCGACGTGAGCCACGTGTTCAATTTCGATCTGCCGAATGACGCAGAGGATTACGTGCACCGCATCGGGCGCACGGCGCGCGCCGGCGCCGCGGGTGATGCCATCAGCTTTGGCTGCGAAGAGTATGCGGTCGCGCTGCCCGACATCGAGCGCTACATCGGCCATCAGATTCCGCGCGCCGCCATCGATGTCCTGGATCTGGCCGCCGTGACCGCGCCTCCGCCGGCCGAGTGGCGCGAGCGCGCGCCGCGCCATGGCCAATCCCGCGGCGGTGGCCGTCCCGGCGGCGGCCGTCCCGGCGCTCATGGGCGTTCCGGCGGTGGCCGATCAGGCGGCGCCAGCCGTACAGCGGCGGGACCGCATCGCGGCCCGAGTTCTCGCCCATCCCAGGGACACGCATCGCACCCCGCGCGGCCGGCTGCGCAACCCTCGAATACCGGCGCTTCCGCAAGTTCGC
>Ga0210409_10004290_pt1 | contig 15481 bp, 11 predicted proteins | sample IncBWH17MmetaG_FD_161649 | JGI IMG/M metagenome (GOLD analysis project Ga0210409, IMG submission 161649) | Forest soil microbial communities from Barre Woods Harvard Forest LTER site, Petersham, Massachusetts, United States - Inc-BW-H-17-M | ecosystem: Environmental > Terrestrial > Soil >...
GCCGCCTCCTTCACCCGCTGTGGCCACGGGGCTGCGCTTCACCGAAGCGATGAAGGGATTCTTCTCGACGAAGGTCACGGATGACTTCGCCAAGGGGAGCATCCAGGGCAAGCAAGACGGCTCGAGCTTTGAATTCATCCTCACCGTGATTGCCGACGACCTGGACCTACTGCTCACCAATCCCGATCATCCTGCGCGCATGGTCGGTTCTGTAACGGCTCCTGTGCTTTCGGCCGAGCCGCTGACGGTGAGCGAGGGCCAATTCCACCTGCTTGTCACCGATCCCACTCAGGTCGACGTCCGCCTCATGAAATACGGAATGAACCTTACCTCGGAAGAAGGCAAGACCTTCGTCTTCGAGGGAACGAAGATCATCAAGAACGATGGGATTCTGAACATCTGGCGCGACACCTCGACGCTCTACATCACTATCTCGGATCCTTCCGGAGCAGTTCTGGGCAAAGGGATCCTTGTAATCGAGGCTGCAGACTTTATGCGTCAGATGACCACCGTCGAGATTACCAATGCCAAGGACGATCAGGAGCGCCTCACCAGCGTTATCCGCTTCGGGCAGTTCTTTGCCGGAGTCCTCTTCGATATCTATGGAAGTGCATTGGCGCCCGCGAACGAGTTCAACCCGCAACCCGTGCCGCGAAAGAAACGGCCGCTCCGCATGTGTGCTCCGGAGGTCTACCACTTTCTTACCGAAGACAACGTCGAGTTACGACTGACGCGATACAAGGGCGGCACCAAAGGCCCAGTGATGCTCTCGCCCGGCTACGGAACTTCCACTCTCGCATACACGATCGACACAGTGGATACCAATTTGCCGGAGTTCCTCTTCGCGAACAATTACGACGTGTGGTTGTTCGACTATCGCGCCAGCCCGGCCTTGCCCTCGGCGCGAACGCAGTTCACCTTGGACGACGTAGCCACCAAGGATTATCCGGCGGCAGTTGCGCAGGTCCGGGCAATTACCGGGGCTGCCGACATCCAGATCATGGCCCACTGCATCGGCTCGCTTACGTTTTTGATGAGCATGCTTTCCGGACAGCTCCAGGGGATCCGGTCGGCGGTGTGCTCGCAAGTGGGGTTTTACCCGACCACCTCGCCTGAAAACAATGTCAAAGCTGCCTTCGATATCGGAACCTTCTTCAAGAACATCGGCATCAACACTCTTACCACAGACTTCGATCCATCCAAATGGGGCGATGTTATCGAAGACGGACTGTTGAAACTGGCGGGTGCCCTTGGCCCTCCCTGCAACAGCGCCGTGTGCCGGAGAATCTGGCTCATCTACGGTGAGGTGTACGGCCATGCCCAGTTGAACGAAGCAACTCACGAAGCCATCCACGAGATGTTCGGCATTGCCGACATCACCACCTTCAACCATCTGTTGACGATCGTTCGCGCCGGTAAAGTGGTGGACAAAGATGGGCAGGACGTTTACCTCCCTAACATTGAGCGATTGAAGATCCCTCTCACCTTCTTTCAGGCAATGGAGAATCACCTTTTCCTGCCCGAGGGCACCGAACGCAGTTATGAACTGTTAGTCGCCAGGAATGGCGCAGATGGATATTTCCGCGTAGCCGTTCCTAACTATCATCATATGGATTGTTTCATCGGAAAGGATGCGGCGCAGGATATCTATCCGCTGATCCTGGCTCAGCTTGACAGTTATAATCCCGCGCCGTCCACGACTAAGTAGGCCGCGCCGGCCGCCGCAGAGACGGCAGTGAAATAGGAGGAGGCGCAATGGCAGATACACCGTCCGATACCAAGGTCGAACGCAGTTCAGGCATAGACGCGTTGTTCCAATATCCGCTGATGTCCGCACTGTTTGACCGACGGACGCGACGGATCGCACGTGGAACTTCCGTGCTTGCCAACGGCCTGAGCCACACCAGCACCAATGCTCCCGCGCCTCTCTCTGCCCTTGAGGAAGCGGTGCTCATCGTATCGACCGGCCTGACCGGTTCGGTTCAGCACGACGGGCCGCTCGACATTCCCACCGGAGGGCGTGAACTTGGTACGCCGTTCGTCTACGCGCTGGGCCGCTCGGCCAGTAGCCCGGATAACTCCCAGGCAACTACGTTCTTCATGATTAACGATGAGGGCATTTTTCTAATTAAGAAACTGGAGGGCGAGGAGGCGCTCCAGCTATTGGGCGGCCTTCCGCCCAACAAGGCTGATTGGGCGGACGCCGATTGGCTTGCCGCGGCGCAGGCGGTCAAGGTCAAACTCTACGATCAACGACTGGAGTTTCCCCGACAGTTTCCTTACTACCTTGGCTGGAACAAGCAGATTTCGAATCGGCCCGGTACCACGATCTTCTTGCCCGTGGTGGACTGTACGCGCGGGTACATGAACATCATTCTCAATTTGCTGACGGAACCAGACGGTCAACGGCCCCTGTTCGTCGACGACTGGAAGACCTTCAAGCCCGCCGATGTAGTCGAGGCGGTGGAGTGGGCCGGCGTTGAACTCGGGTTTGCAGGTGCTAACAACAAGGTTCCCTATGAAGTTGTCGGAGGCCTTGCGCGCGCTCAAGACAAGTTTGTCAATCCGAATATCGTATTGCCGCTCGGATTGGCGTCGACGATGCGCGTCAACTATGAGGCTTTCTTTCAATTGCAGAATCTCATGCTCGTCGGGCAGGCCGTGGGCCTGGGGGGATGGGTTCATGCCTCGGTGGCTCCGCCTTATATCCTGGAGCGCGATCCATCCAAGCAGTTTTTGGGCCTCGGCTTTCGCATGCTGACTGGAAAGTCGTGGCCTGATACCGGATGGCCTCCGGTGCCCGCATCGCAGCCAAACCCTGTGGGCATCGATGGAGTGCTCCAGGGCCTCTGCCCCCCGTACGTGGCATCGATGAACGATGCTGTGGACCAGCTCCTGGCTGAGAAATACGGTCCCGGTGGGCTGTACGGCGACCTGAATGTTTTCAAACGGCCGTATCTATCGGAATCCATCGCCCAGGACTATCTTCAAAACGCCAGCCACTATTCAGACCAGGCTGTGGCGTACGCCAAGCAGATCTGCAGTTACATCTTCGACACCTATGGACGATTTCCCGCACACTGCGACGCTTTCCACGTTCCCGGAATCTGGCTCCAGTTCTCCCATCTCGAGCTTGAATACTACGAAAAGTATTACAACCCAAACCAATTCGCGAGGCAAAGTCAGCATGCGTCTATGTGGGGCGAGCCATAAACGCCGATTCGATCGATCGAATCACGAGTTACAAGGCCTGCTGCGGTAAGATGCTGGCTGAATAAGTGAGAGCAAAAGGAGCTTCAGTGTTTCCAACCATCAAGATCACAGACCAACTCGATACGCAGATTTCCCCCGTCGATCTTTCCAATCCTTCGTCCCTCGGCAATTACCTCAAGGCCGAATTGCTCCACCTGGTGGTGCTCCCGGATTTTATTGCGCTCAAGGACAGCAAACTCAGCCAGGCGGCCACGAAGCCCATTCAGTTCAAGGCCGACGTGGCAAATGACTTTCAGCTGGGAAATAGTGTGCCGGAAATCGATATTACTCCGGAAGTGCAGGCGACGATCCGGGTAAACGCCTCTCCGGGAACCACACTCGATGACGCAGACCCGTTCACCGGCGGCACCGAGGTGCCGGACCAGACCGGATATGTTTCAGTTGGCTTTAAGGGATCGCTGGACCTGGGGGTTAGCGGCACTGAGGGAGATCTGACCTTTGGACTCGACGCAACGACTACCGTGAGTCTTGAGTACTTTAAAGCGTTCCCGCTTGGAGCCAACGAACCTACATTAGCGGGTGCTCTCGGCCAGACGATGACAAGTTATGTCATTCCTGCGGACATTTCCGATCTCAGCAAACTTGGTATCAACGATATTGCAACCGTCTCCGGAGAGGGCAGCCTAACGATCTCCGGCGGAGTAGAAGTCAATGCTTTTCCGAATCCGCTGGCGTCCGTAGACCTGCCTTTAGGCGCGGGATCCGTTGCCGTACAGGCGGGCGTGTTAGCCGGTCTCACCGTGAGCTTCACTCTTTCAGGGTCTTATCAGGTACGGGCGCGCAGGCTCGATGCCGATACGATCGAATTGAGTTTTCTGCGGGAACACGGGACCACCTGGGAAGCCGACTTCACCGGCTCGGCTGGAGTTTCGGTCACTCTGGGTACCATTGACCTCCTGGAATTACTCATGAAAGCCATAAGTACCGATCCGGCGGCGGATACGAAAAAGCTAAGTTCATTGGGATCCGACGAGAGAGATGCCATCGCTCATGCGATCAAGAAAGGTCTTGATCATAGCCTTGCGGCCTCTATCGATCTGGCGCTTTCCTCATCCATTGATGACCAGGCCGCATTTCAGTATCATGTCCAACCCGCAAAGCTGAGCTCCGATTCAAGCCTGGCCGTTCATAAGGCGCTCGACGGCGACTTAAGCCTGCTGACTGCCATGGAAAGTGCGATGCAGGAGGGGGGGACACTCGCTCCCGGATTGCAGATGACGCAAAGCCTGTTCTCGAAAGTGCGCAGCAGAGACACGACATTCAAGATCAACCTTCTCGGGATTGTGAACCTTGTTACAGTCTCTGATCTGATACTTAGCAGCGAGACGCTCATCGACGAAGTTACCGGAGATGTAACTATCAAAGAGACAGTAAGTGGAAGCCGGATCAGCGCGATCACCGATCCGATGGATCGGAATGAAGCCCTGCGCAAAGCCATGTATGACTCTGTCCTTGCGACCACCACTTATCGGGCCGGAAAAGCGATCGCTCTTCCGACCCTGACTTGCGAGCAGGTCCATTTCGTTCTGAATCACAATACCAACCAGCAGATCATGAGCGACTACCTGAACTGGTTCTGCGCCCTCCGGATTCTTACTGTGCCGGAAAAGACCGCTTTGATGGCCCAGTTCATTCCTGGTGGACCTTCCACTTGCGTTCTGCGGACCGCATTTACCGACGCCGAGTCAACTTCGATGTTCTTCGATGGATCTGGCAATCTCCGTCCGGAATCGTACTTCCTTGAAACCGGGCGATTGGCCATGCGCGCCTTGCTTGACCCGGAACACCAGGATATCGACAAACTGCGTTATCAAATTGTGGATGACACACTCTGGCCCAAGGCGCTGAGTGTAGGGGCGAGCCCCAGTCTGGGTCCCCTTGTGGGGCTCAGCACAGAAGATCCTCGCGTGGGGGTCCTCCGGGGCGATGTCTACGTGATCACCGACTGGGCGGACGCGATGAGCAAGGTAGGGGCGATCGTTCAGGATGTGCGTGGTTTTGTGGGCAGTGCCGACCCCACGACTCTTGCTCAAAACAACGTATTCAAGCAAAAGAGCGGCGCGCTCCAGAATAAGCTTGCCGGAATCGCAAAGACGAGCAAGATCCGGTTCGCTGAGCCCTGGGGTATGGTCTCACTCTATTGGGCAGCTGGGTCGCCCGCAACTTCGTACGGCAAGGCCATCGCAGGGGCGTTTATGTTAGAGCGCGGCCATCAGCCTGAGTTGACAGACGGCAAGGACTAGGTATCGCGAGTTCGCATCGAGGGGGAAACCATGGCGATGAAGATTAGCGTTAATCCTGTTGACGTCGGTCGAATCAAGACCGCGATGGATCAATTGACTCAGTTGCGTCCCGAACTGGCGGCACAAATCCAGGCCGCGATGCTGAGCGCGCATGCGCAGGCAGTGCAGGTTGCCAGGACCGGCATCGTGCCGGCTGCTCCCGCTGCGCCTCATTCCGCCTTGCTTGCTCACAGCGCATTCACGGATGATTCCGACTCCGTGATCAGCAGCCTGGAAGCGGGCGTGCTGATCGCGGTCGGGCTGGACGGCGTAATCTGGGGCACCGGAAAGTGGCAACAGTTTGATCCAGGGTGGGTTGGGTCCTTCGCTGCATTTCTCTGGAGCCTCCTCGCAGGGAAGCAACAATTCAGCAAGACGCCGCAGACAATCAAAATCCCCAACCAGGTAAAGATCGGCATGGCTGGCGACTGGGGGACGGGAGAATGGCGCACCAAGGCCAATCCGGCTCCCAGCACCGGCGTGCGAAACCAGATGGCGAACCTCAACCCGGATGTAACGATTCATCTTGGGGATGTCTACTATTCAGGCCTTGCGGACGAGGAGCAGCATCTACTGGTCAATCTCTGGCCGCCGGCGCCCAGCGGATCCTTTGCGCTCAATTCCAATCACGAGATGTACTCCGGGGCGCAGCCGTATTTCAACGCCATCAGCCATGCGCCGTTCGACAAACAAGGGGGATGCAGCTATTTCGCCCTCGAGAACGATAACTGGGTCATCGTCGCACTTGATTCGGCTTACTTCTCGCCGGAAGGAAATCTCTATACGGATGGACTGTTATTCGAGGAGAATTTCCCGAATGACCAGAATGCTTTTCTACTGCAAAAGGGCGTGCAGGCGCAGCTCGACGGCAAGAAGGTGATCGTGTTGACCCACCATAATGGTCTGGATGATCCCGGCATCAATACAAACACGCTCTTCGACCATGTGATGAATGCGTTTCCGGGCAACAGCGGGCCGGCTTACTGGTATTGGGGACACCAACACCTCGGTGTTGTCTACAAGCCCCACGGTCCGGCCGGAGTTTCATGCCGGTGTTGCGGTCACGGGGCGCTTCCATGCGGCCAGGCCTCGGTTCTGGCCAACAGCCCGAACGTGGTATGGCATGAGGATCGTCTCGCCAGCGATCCAGACATTCCGGAGCGCGTGTTCAATGGTTTCGCGATGCTTACGCTGGACGGACCGAACATCCGGGAGGCGTTCTACGATGAGACGGGGAAACTAGCCTGGGCAAGTTCATAGTGGGCCGCGCCCCCGCGCGTTCTCTCGAGCGGAGTTCGTTCCCTGTCTGTAGGGTGTCCTGTGGGACGACCCGAACCTGCCATCACTTCGGATCGGATTCTTTCAAGCCGGAAAATTCATCCGACGGTCTTACGGTCGTTGCAGGCAGAAGCCGGTATCCATCCCGCGTGCGAAGGTGATACTTCTGCAGCTCCTTGCCGACTAACTTCACTTTGATCGACCGCCAGCCGCGATTCGGATTCTCCTGCGGGTAATAGCTCAGGGTATAGAGGTGAACCAGGTCGTCCCGAATCGAAGCGAAGGCCTGATTCTCCTCGCGCCAGTTCTTTGCGAAATAAGCTTTGCCGCCGGACACCCTGCTCATGCGTTCAAACGCCGCCGCAGAAACGGGATCGTCCTGTGCCTGCCGTGTGCTGATGATGTAGATGATGGTCCCGGTGGATTGGGCTAACTCCGCCACGTCCTCCGGAGGAACGGAACTGGCGTTGTCGGGGCCGTTGGAAAAGACCACGATCGCCTTTCGTCCCCGGAGAGGCGCCGCATCCTTTACGGTCAATAACAGGCTGTTATAGAGCGCGGCATCATCTCCGGCCACTGTGCTGCGGACGCCGTTCACGATACGAAAATGATCCGAGGTCAGCGCGGTCTCCCGTAAAAGGTCCCGGCTATAGGAATAGAACGCTACCCTGCTGGCCTCATCCATGGAACGGATGAAGTCCGCGATAGCATCCTGAGCAAACACGAAACTCCGGTACATGTAATTACTGGTATCAAAGAGAATGAATACGTTGTCCTCGGATAGGTGCGAGATCATAACATCGGCCGAATCTTTTGCATCGGCTGAACTGGCCGCAGGACTCTTGCCGGAGTCTTTCGACAGGTGGTCCTGGCGCGTGGTTGCCCCAGGGCCGTGGCGGGATTCGCTGCTCTCCTCGAATGTCGAGACCTTTTGCGGAATCTTGTCTTCGGTCACCGAAAAGTCTTCGGGGCGAAGGCCGGTTACATAGTTTCCCTTCTCATCGGTCACGGCCACGTTGAGTTGCACCAGGACCACGTTCACGCGGAGGTGCATCGGGTCATCCTGCGCCGCGGTCGACGTCGCGCCACCCCGCAGAAAGACCAGAAACGAAAATACTCCGAAACAGGTAATGAATTTTTTTGCCTTAACCGATCCGATACGCACCGCGGTCTCCTTGGATGTTTATTGCCGGGCGATAGTACTTGGGGGCTGAATTGTGATCTTTCCCTCGCGAAATTCGTCGCCAGTCTCTTCAAGGGCGCGCAACAGCGCGGGCCAATCATCGATATTGCTGGCGAAGATGTTGGCGACCATGCGGCGGGTCAATGTGGGGACCAGAATGTTGAGCATCACCGGTGAATAGCCCATCTCGTCCGCCAGTCGCGCCCAATACAGGTTGTTCGATTCCCACGACTCGGCCAGGAGCCTGCTGGCGTTCCCGCCGTAGGCGGATACCGGCTTCATGTTTAGAAGCGCGCAGGCGTTGGTGAGCACAAGGGCGGGATGCGGCACCCCGAAGTCCGCTGATATTCGTGCGAGGCTGACATCGGAGGGATACTTTCTGGAGAGTTCTTCCAACTCGCGGCCTGCCGGTCCCCACTGCGAAACCTGGTCTGGATATCTTTTCTTGAACTCGACCGCAAGATAAAAATTCTCCGCCGGTAATGTCTGCCTGACCAGCGCCTTGGTGGCATTCGGATCCATCAGGGCCTGTTCTGTCCGTTCCAGTCGATCCGGCGTCATGCGATCGGTGAGAATACTGATCACCTTCGCTCTCAGCTCCGCGTCGGTGGCGGAACCCATCAGAAGCTCTTCCCCGGCCCGCTGATAGAGAGCTGCGGCATGCAACTCGTTCCGGCTCACCCACCACCAGCGAGGCAGCACCGCACCCACAAGCAGATCGGGCACAACCTCTTTCCAGATCAAGGCCTGGACGTTCTTGGGAGCGATGAAGTCTTCTTCTGTTGAAGCCAGCGCATAGGGCAGATCGGCCAGCGAACCCATCAGATAGGCTCCGCCTCCGGCCGTCGCCCCCACCCCGATCAGTTCGGGAACGCCCCAGATGTGCTCAATACCCTGAACTGAAATGGAAGAAAAGTCATGGGAGCGAATGAAGAGCGGGTTGTTATGCAGAACCTCGGCGCCGGGCGGCTCGTAGTAGGCATAATTCAAACCCACCAGGGTGTCCCGGAGAAACGGCGTAAGCTGGCCACGTGCGGCTTCCAGTTGGGCCTTCGTCCCATTTGATCGAAGGATCTTGGTCAGATCGGTACGCACCTGCAATTCCGCGTGCCTGCTGCTGTAAACAATCGGCGACCACGAACTCTTTTCGTTTCCGGTGAAGATGGGCCGAGGCATCTCGAATTCATGGAGGTTTCCGGCCAGCGGAAGAAGGCTGTTTCCGACCGGCTTCCCAAGCGCCATTTCGGTCAGGCCATCGTAGAGTCCGAACAGCGAATCGAGCGAAACCAGGCGCTGGTCATCCATGACAGCACGAATTCTGGCCGCAAGTTCCTGGTGCACGCGTTGGCTGTCGCGGTTTTCCTGAGAGGGGCCCGCCAGCAGGTCCACGATCTGGTCCTGGGCCAGATCCCCATCTCCCCCGGCCGCCTGCAGAATCGACTTCAACGAGGTTCGGGCCGCCTCAAATAACTGCACCGATGATCCAATCCCGGTATACGGCTGCACAGCCGCCTGCCACGACGGATTCAGCTTCTCGGTCGGGATCTGGCCCTGGCGGGCGAAGATCTCCCAGAGACCAACTTCGGCCTGAAATGCTCCCAGAGCGTTGGCACGCAAAGCCGGATTGGATATCCCGTCAATTCGATCCGCGGCGCTGACGAAGTGGGTGATTGAGGTATCGTCGAGAGCCGGAAATTCGGCAAAGATGGGAAACCAGCGATTGAATTGGGGAAGCCGCTCGGCGACCAGCAACTCGGTTGGATCGGACATACTCCGTTCCGGCGGCCTGCCCGCATTGATCGCACTCAACATCAGAAAGATCTGCGTGGGGCCGCTGTCCCGGTCCAGATTTGCAGAGGCAACCAGGGTGTCAAGCAATCTCTCCGGGTTGTCGCAGCAATGACCCCGCTTTGCCGTCTCCCGGATGCTGGTTGATTTGTTCTTTTTTGAGAAGATGTCCTGCCAGACTGCAATGCCTCCGGGAATCGCAAGATCGCCGTTTTCTTCCCACTTCAACGAAGTGAACAGCAGCAGGAGTTCAGCATTTCTTGGGAAGACCCCGTGTGCCGCGTTGGCGGGTGACGCTGTCGATCGATACGCATTGTAGAGGCGGCGCATGCGCGATCCATCCGCGAAGTGGGCCTGCTGCGCCTGGTTCAAACGCGACAGGACGTCGAAATAGGCCGCCAACCAGCCGTTATCCCTGGAGAGCAGACGGAACACAAAGTCGCCGGCGGAGTTTGGACTCGTCCCCACCAGTTCCTCCCAGGCTTTGTCGGCATCGGCCGGAACGAGCACCTTCCCGGAGCGGATACAGATCTCACGCCCATACAAATCAAAGACCGACGCCACTGTTGCCAATCGTTTCAGTCCCGGCGACTGTAACAAGGCGAGCCGGGTTTCCTGATCGCTCTTGGATAAAGCCGCGTAAAGCCGATCCAGATTCTGATCGTGCAAGAGCTGGTCCAACAGGCTCTCACCGGCTTTTCGGTTCCAGGTACTGACGTCCACCCAGTCCTTCTCTTCGAAAATCATGGGTACCCGCGTCGCCGGAAACGAATAGCTAAAAGGCTCACTCTTCGCCAGGGACTCTTCAAGGGTGGTCAAGGGGAAACCGGAGTCAATGGTCAGAAATGCGCGCTCGGCATTGGCGGTTATAAGCGCGACATCCTTCTGTCCGCAAGCCCGTTGATACTTGTAACCCAGAATCTCGATCAGCCGCGCCGCATCGTCGCAGCCCGTAACCCGGATTGTGCCATTCGCGTCTGCGAGAGACTGGAGTTCCCTTGCCTGGTGCAGGTATCGATCGACCAGCACCAGGAACTCGGTTTCCCGGCCGGCCTGGTAGCCGTAGAGGGAAGCATTGCGTGCCAGCATGGGCAGCACTTCCTCAAGAGAAACCTCCTGGCTGATTCCGGCCATGCGCAGGAAGGATCGCAGGGGGCCGGGAATGACCAGGGTTCCGGGCGTCGGCGCTTGCGGCGAACGACTCTCCGAAGCTTGCACCTTGCTGGAATCGGTGGAGTTTGTCTGCCCCAATGCAGGCGTGTGAGCCGTGCAGCAGGTCACCACAAGGAGAAAAGCAACGATGTGAGCGGATTGGGAGCGAAGAGGAAACTTCATTGAGCATACCCCTGCCGGTCGGCGACTAAGTAGCCCGGCGCACACGGCCGGTTGTAACTCGGGCCTCCGAAGGGGGCGCAAGCCGCAGTGCGGTCTGGGCGCGGAACAACCATTTTCCTTTTTCACGAGCGTGAAACAAATGCTGCCGGCGGTCCACAGCTGCCGCGCGGACGCTACGCGGGAAGCCGTTCGCCTCTACTTTGCGGGTCTTAGTCCAGCGCCCACATCCTCGATATTCGGGTGACGTGAGGGGAATCACCCGGACTGGTGAACCATCATCGCAAATCATCAATCGTCCGGCAAGTCTTCTCTGGAAATGACTTTGATCGGGCGGTGCGGGCGTTCCCGCCAGCCTGGAGAGTCGGGGGGGCAATTTCGGCGCAGACGATTGCCGTTTCTCACCGGGCTGGAGGGCAAGTGTTGCATGTTTTGCCCAGGCTCCCAGTTTCATTGGGATCGGCCTCCGGACTCGTTGACGAAGAACAAGTTATCTCCCAGTCCCCGAATGCGTCAACGGAAGGCTGTTTTCGGGAAGGCTGTTTTCGCAAACACGGGGACTCTTCGTTCTGACCCTTCCGGCGGCATGGGGCGGTAGTGACATGTTCCCCCCGCCAGCACCGGGATCCACAAAGGTGCATTCGCGAGTTGTTCGCTCGAGCCGAGAAGCAGAAATCCATCGGGCGCGAGGAGACGATGCATCGCAGACAGCAGATGTTGGCGGCTTTCCGGAGTGAAGTAGAGCATGACGTTACGCAGAAAAATCAGGTCGAAGCGGCCGGAAAAGGGCAGGGGACTGGCGCATAGGTTGGCCCGCCGAAACCGGCACAGATCGTGGATCACGGGCTTAGCCGACCACTCCTCTCCGAGGGGATCGAAATAACGCCCCAGATAGCGGGCGGGGAGCCCCCGACTCATCTCGATGCGGTGATACCGTCCGGTCTGGGCACGCTCGACGGCTTCCGAGCTGAGGTCGGTGCATTCAATGCGGATGTCCCAGTGGCCGAGCTGCGGAAAGTGCGCTCGCGGAGCACGATCGCCAGGCTTAATGCTTCCTGGCCGGTGGAGCAGGCCGCGCTCCAGAAGCGCAGCGTTCGCGTCGCACGGCGGGTTTCGATAAGCCTTGGCAGCAGGTCTGTGCGCAGTAATTCGAACGGCCGGCGATCGCGAAAGAAGCTCGTCTCGTTGATGGTCATGGCCTCGGCAATGGCGGTTTCGAGCGCCGCATCTTTGCGCATCCGGAGGTATCGCACCAGTCCCTCGATATGCCCCATGCTATGGGTGCGCACCAGGCGGGCAAGGCGAATCTCAAACAGGGAGTCGCGGGTGGGATCGAGCACATTCTGTGAATGTGAAAAGACCACCTGGCGCAGGTAACGGTAGTCGGATTCCGTGGGCATGGGCTAGGCCACCGATCCCTGCACTGCGGGACTGGCGGCGCAGCTTCCGCCGGCCAGGCGAACAATCTCCGGTCCGATCGCGCTCAAGGGAAGAACCCGGTTGGCCAACCCCGCCGCCGCCACCGCGCCCGGCATGCCCCAGACAGTGCTGGTGGCCTCGTCCTGGGCCAGGACCAGGCTGCCCGCGTTGCGAAGAATACGGCAACCGGCGAGCCCGTCGGATCCCATGCCGGTCAAAACGACGCCCAGAAAGCGGCCCCCATACACGGCCGCGACGCTGCGAAACAACACATTCGCCGAGGGCCGGCAGTGGTTTTCAGGCTGCTGCTGGGTCAGATGAAGCACGGATGGCAGACAGGATCGGTCCGGCCAGTCGGATCGCAGCAGGTTAGCAACGGCAACCACCTCCAGGTGCCAGTTGCCGCGAGCGATGAAAATCGTGCCCGCGCTCACCGGCGCGCCTTCCTCCGCTTCGCGCACCTTGAGCCGGCAGCCGCGATTCAGCCGCTCTGCGAGCAGTGCCGTAAACAGTTCAGGCATGTGCTGCACCACCAGAACCGGCAAGGGAAAGCCTGCCGGGAGTGCGGGAAGCACGACGTCGAGCGCCGCCGGACCGCCGGTGGAGGCGGCGATGGCCACGACCCCGGGCGCGCCCAGGTCCTGCTCTGGCGGCCCCAACGTTTTCAGTACCCCGCTCGGGCCTGCAAATAAGTTCCGTGCGGGCGCCAGCCGCGAGGTAAGAGCTTTGATCTTGGGGATCAGGTCCTGCGCCAGCGTTCGCAGGGCGGATTCGCGATCCGCCTGGCCCGCAGGCTTGGTAACATAGTCCGCCGCCCCGCAAGCCAAAGCTTCGACGGTGACCCGCGCGCCCCGCTGGGTGAGCGCACTGCACATGATCACCGGTACGCGATGACCGCGCGTGTGCAGGCTTCGCAGCGTGGCCAGCCCATCCATCACCGGCATCTCGACATCCAGCAGCACCAGGTCGGGGCGCAGTCGCTCGATCGCCTGCAATGCCGACTCCCCGTCTGCCGCTGTCCCCGCCACTTCCAGCGACGCATCGGCGCTGACCACGGATCGCAGCAGGGTACGCATCACGACCGAGTCGTCCACGATCAGAATGCGGGTGCGGCGACAATTTGATGTTGTATTCACGACGGCCCTCACCCCATCCTCGCCAGCCGCATCGGATCCAGCCGCTCCGGATCAAGTGCGACCAGGACTCCGCTGTTCAACCGATAGGCGCCGGCAAACAGCATTCGTTTTCGCTCCTCCACGGTGGACGGGTTGGATTCGTAGTCTGCGGACGACACGGTCAGCACCTCTCCGACCGAGTCAACCAGCAGGCCAAAGCATCCCCCTGTGCCTTCGAGAACGAGCATGTCCAGCGGGCCATCCCTGGGAGGAAGATCGAGCAGTTGGCGCAGGCTCACGGTCGTCAACACCTCGCCGCGATAGTGCACAATGCCGCCCACGAAGCGAGGCGCAAGCGGCACTGGCTGCGGGCTTGCTCGTCCCACGATCTCGAGGATGTGGGTGATCGGGACCCCGAAGAGCCGTTTGTCCAGCCGCACGGAGCACATTTCCGCCACTGCCGTCGAAACCTCGCCGCTGAGATCGATCCCAATTTTTCTTGTGCTCATCGCGTCGCCTCCGCGTATTCGCTCCATCCCCGCGGGCCGGGCTCGGCAACAGTCAGCGGAGCCACTCCCGCCAGGTCGATGACGCCTGTGACCCGGTTCTTCAACAGCGTGACCACGCCCGCCGCCTGGTGCGTGCCTGCCTCGAAGAGGGCTCCGCCCGGGGCCACATCGAGCACATGCGAGACGGCAATTCCGACATGCCGGCACCCCTCCCGGCAGATCACGACAATGATCCGGGACCCGGGATCAGACTGAGCCGCCGCCACCAGGCCGCCCGCATCCTCCACGGGGACAAGCTGTCCTTCGAAGTTGATGACCTGCCGGTATCCGATGGACTCGACCGGTGCTACCGGGATCTGCTCGATGCGCACCACGTCGGCCCAGGGGCACCGCGGCCTGGCGTCCCGCGATCTCGACCAGCAGATAGTCCGCGCGGACTCCATCGTCCCGATCGGCTTCCTGCTGTTTGGCTCTCAATGCTTCGTCTTCGCCGCGGATGGCGATACCGGCCCGCAGGGCAATGGCGCTTGGGTCGAGAATTAGGGCCAACTCCGCGTTGCCCAGCACCGTGGCGCCGGAGTAAAGCCCGATGCCCTTCAGCACCGGGCTGAGTGGTTTAACAACGATTTCTTCCGGATCGGCCAGCCCTTCCACCACCAGACCGAAGTGCCGCCCGTCCGCGTCCAGTACCGCAATGAAGTTGTGCCGGTGAACCGCATTTTCAACCGCAAGCGCGGGCGTCAGCAGCCGCTCGAGGAATAGCAGCGGGAGCAGCCTCCCGCGTAATCGATAGAGAGGCGCGTTTTCGATCCATTCGATGGCCGTTGCCGCCTGTTCCTCTGCCACATGCACCAGTTCCGAAAGCGCTCCCTGGGGAACGGCGAAACTCTGGTTCAGGCTGCGCACGATCAGCGCCGGAATGATGGCCAGCGTGAGCGTATGCGCAGCCGCAGGGTCGTGCCCTTGCCGGGGCGCGAATCAAGCTCGACTTTGCCCCCGATCTTTTCCACACTGGTGCGAACCACGTCCATGCCCACGCCCCGTCCGCTGACATTGGTCACTGCGGCAGCGGTCGAGAACCCGGGCACGAAAATGAGTTGCAGCAGTTCGCGCTCGGACTGTTGTTCAGCGTGTTCGGCGGTGATCAGCCCGCGTTCGATCGCCTTCTGGCGGATCCTGTCTACCGCGATCCCCGCGCCGTCGTCCGAGATCTCGATCAGGACGTGGCTGCCCTCTTGGAGGGCTCGCAGCCGCAGCGTACCTTCGGGATTCTTTCCCGCGGTGGCGCGCACCTCCGGCGGT
>Ga0210409_10004291_pt1 | contig 15480 bp, 16 predicted proteins | sample IncBWH17MmetaG_FD_161649 | JGI IMG/M metagenome (GOLD analysis project Ga0210409, IMG submission 161649) | Forest soil microbial communities from Barre Woods Harvard Forest LTER site, Petersham, Massachusetts, United States - Inc-BW-H-17-M | ecosystem: Environmental > Terrestrial > Soil >...
TCCTGGCGCCAACGATTGCACAGCCGCTGGAATCATTGACCAAGTGTTGGTGCTCGGCACGAAGAGCGGTTATACATTCAAGTACGCTCCGGGCGCCGCAACACCGAACACCACCTATACGATTACCGCAACCCCGATCACCGTTAGCGTAACCGGCCAGCGCGGATTCTTCAGCGACCAAACCGGTGTGATCCGCTACGATCCAGCGGGCGCTGCCACGGTTGCGAGCCTGCCGCTGCAGTAAGTTTGAACGCGATGAAAGGAAAAAGGGGAAGGCTTCGGCCTTCCCCCTTTTTTTGTTTTGGACGCGACGAATCCACTTCTGCGACGCCTACCGAACTTCGATTTTGTACGCTTTAACCAGTGACAATGTTTGACGGAATAGGAGCACTCTTTGGCACTTTGCGCTCGGGATGTCCGATTCTTGTGGATAAGCGCGAGGATTGTTCTTTCCGGAAACCATAAACCGCGTGTATTGTGATTGTTAACAGGACGGGAAATACTCGAATCGGCAAAAATTGGCCCCACAGTTGCTCTCTTCTTAAGTCAGGCCGCGAATCGAAGAGCGGCACTGTGATCCCATGAGACAAAAAAGACCCAATGGATTCTCATTAATTGAGCTTCTAGTTGTAGTTGCGATTATTCTTATTGTCGCGGCAATCGCAATTCCGAACCTTTTGAGAGCTCGCATTTCCGCCAACGAGGCATCTACAGTGTCTTCCATTCACGCCGTAAATACTGCGGAAATTACGTACACGACGATCTTTCCGACGACTGGTTATGCGGTGACCTTGTTGAGCTTGGGCCCGGGCGGCGGATGTAATAGCCCCGCGAACGCTTGCATTATTGATTCATTGCTGGCTAACGGCACGAAGAGCGGCTATGTGTTTACTTATGTTCAGGACGCCAGCTCAACTCCGTCTACTGGATATACCCTCAATGCCGACCCCATCACGCGCGGCATTACAGGCCAGCGGAGTTTTTACTCCGATCAGATGAATGCTACACACTACAATCAGTCCGCGGTCGCCGGGCCGGCCGATCCGGCACTGCAGTAACGCGACTGCCATAAGTTGTAAACCACAAACATGTGCTAACGTGGTCCCATGCGTTCCCTGGGACGAATATTCCTGTGCGGAGTCTTGTTTCTGGAAGCAAGCCCCGCGGCCACTCCGCAGACACCCATCCAGCGCTTTGAAGCCCGATATCGTTCGGCTCGGACGCTACGCACTGAGTTCCTGGAACGCTATTCAGAAAACGGCAAGTTGGTTCGCGCGGAAGCCGGCACCGCGTATTTTGGCAAACCCGGCAGGATGCGTTGGGAGTACGAGACGCCAGAGAAGAATCTGTTCCTAGTGGATGGGAAGACGGCTTGGCTGTACACGCCCGCGGATCACACGGCCACAAAAGTTCCCGCGCGACAGAGCGAAGATTGGCGAACCCCGTTTGTGTTGCTCGCCGGGGAGATGAAACTGTCGCGAGTGTGCTCAACAGTCGAAAGCACTTCGATGCTGGTTCCGGAAAAAGCGGGCGACGCTGCGCTGGAATGCAAATTGAAGGGCGCTGACACCGCGCGTACCGGGAGTCCGGAAGATGCGCCGCCGCGGGTGTTTTTCGAAATCTCTCCGGAAGGTGAACTTGTGCGCCTGGTGGTGCGCTCCGCGGGTGGAATTGAGACCGAATTCCAGTTCAAGCATTGGGAATTCAATCCACCGGTGCCCGATTCGCTGTTCCGATTTTCGCCACCGCTCGGCGTGGTGATTGTGGATGGTCTGCTACCCAGTTCCTCAGGCGTCCGTCAGTAAGGGAGAGGGTTCAAGGTGCCGAAACCTGCTGGTAATTCAGAGGTTACCTAAGGGAACGCGCTTGTTCGCAGAGCGTTGCCAGGTTGAGGTAAACTAACAGTCTATGGGCGAATTTGTGTGCCGCGTCGCCGACGCTAACGGAAGGGTGTTCTCGCACGTAGAGGCGGCGGGGACGCTGGATGAAGCACGCCAGAAGCTTGCCGACCGCGGGCTGTTTGTCTATTCGGTGAAATCGCGCAGCAGCCTGATCAGCGGCTTTTTTGGTTTCCGTAAAGAGCGAAAAATAGGCGGCAACGATTTTCTGATCCTCAACCAGCAGCTGAATACGCTGATCAAGGCGGGATTGCCAATCCTGCGCTCGCTGGACTTGCTGGCAACGCGCGCCACGGCTCCGAAGCTACGCCCCATCCTGACGCAGATTCGCGATCGCGTGCGGGAAGGGAAGTCGCTCTCGGAAGCAGTGGATGAGGCGGGTGTTTTTTCGAAAGTTTACTCCACAGCAATCTTAGCCGGGGAGAAAAGCGGTAACCTGCCGGGTGTACTGGATTATTACATCTCGTACCAGCGGGTGAGCACGGGCGTCAAAAAGAAGATTCTCGCCTCGCTGGTGTACCCGACATTGCTGATTACCGTGGCCGCCATCATCGTGACGTATCTGGTAACGGCGGTGGTGCCAAAGTTCGCACAACTGTATCGCGACCTGGGAGTGGAATTGCCGGGACCGACCAAGTTGTTGGTGCGAATCACGGTGGATTACCGCTATTACATTTTGGGAGTGATTGTGGTGTTGTTCCTCACGGCCGTGGGCATTTTCTTCTGGTCGAGAAGTGATGAAGGCGGCATCGCGTTCGATCGCCTGAAATTTCGATTGCCGGTGATTGGGCCAACCCTGCTGAAGTTCCAGGTATCACAGTTTTGTCGGACGCTGGCCACGTTGCTTACCGGAGGCACGCCGCTGGTCGCCGCGTTGCAGACGGCGTCTGATTCGATCGGCAGCCGGTTGGTGCGCGGTTCGGTGACGCAAGCCGCGCAAATGGTGCGGGAAGGCGAGTCCCTGCATGGGGCGCTTTCCGGAACCAGGGTGATGCCGGATATGGCGCTGGATATGATCGAGGTAGGCGAATCCAGCGGCGCGCTATCGCCGATGCTGAACAGTGTGGCGGAATTTTTTGAGGAAGAAGTAAGCCTGCGGCTGGGTGCCTTGGTGGCTTTGATTGAGCCACTCATCCTGGTGTTCATGGCCATCCTGGTTGCGGGAATTTTGATTTCACTCTATCTACCTATTTTCTCGTTTTCCATTTCGGGAACAGGAAGATAAGTCAGGCTCAAGACTTTATGGCTACGCCCGATTCCAATTTGCCGGATCCAAATCTCCCGCTGGGAGCTTTGACCGACGCCAAGCAAGAGCGCGAACAAGCGAAGAAACTCGCCGAGCGCTACCGTTGCGGGTTCATCGATCTGCTGGAGCAACGAATCGATCCCGAACTTTTCCGCACCATTCCCGCGGATTTGATGTTCCGCTACAACTTCGTGCCACTGGTGGTGCAGAACAACACGCTGATGATCGCGGTTGCGGACCCCAGCCAGGTGCTGCTGAGCGATGAATTGCCCCTGCTGCTGGGGAAAAAGCTGGCCATCAAGGTGGCTACGCCCCGGCAGATCAGCGACCTGCTGAAACGCACCGAGCAGTCGCAGCGCGTCCTGGAGCAGGCGACCGAAGCGTTTACGCTGCAAGTTTCGAAGGACGAAGAAGAGGGTGAAGAGACCATCTCCGGCGACCGGCTGACACGCGATACCACGGTCAGCCCGGTCGTTCGCCTGGTGGAGACAATTATTTTCACAGCGCTCGAGCGGCGAGCGAGTGACGTCCACATCGAAGCGCGAGACAGCGAAGTAGCCGTGAAATACCGCATTGACGGCGTGTTGCAGCATGCCATGCAGCCCATCGCGAAAGAATGGCACTCCACGGTGATTTCCCGCATCAAGGTTCTGAGCGATCTGGACATCGCCGAGCGCCGCGTGCCGCAGGACGGGCGCTTCCGTGTGAAGTACAAAGGCCGCTACATCGACCTGCGCGTCTCGATCATGCCCGCCAGCCACGGGGAAGACGCGGTGCTGCGCGTGCTCGACAAGGAAACGCTCTCGGAAAAGTTTCAGAGCCTCAGCCTGGACGTCGTGGGATTCTTCCCGGAAGAAACGCGGCGATTCCGCAGATATATTCGCGAGCCGTACGGCATGGTGTTGGTCACCGGGCCGACGGGGTCCGGAAAGACCACCACGTTGTATGCCGCGATCAACGAAATCAAGTCCGATGAGGACAAGATTGTTACCATCGAAGATCCGGTTGAGTACCAGCTGAAGGGCATCACGCAGATTCCCGTGAACGAAAAAAAGGGACTGACTTTTGCGCGTGGGTTGCGTTCCATCCTCCGGCACGACCCCGACAAGATCATGGTGGGCGAAATCCGCGATCACGAGACAGCGCAAATCGCCATTCAGTCGGCGCTTACCGGCCACCTGGTATTTACCACCGTGCACGCGAACAACGTTACCGACGTGATCGGGCGCTTCATCAACATGGGGGTGGAACCGTACAATTTCGTGTCGGCGCTGAACTGCATCCTGGCGCAACGCCTGGTGCGCGTGATCTGCGACAACTGCAAGCGGCCTAAGAAATACAGCGACCCGGAACTTACCGAATCTGGGTTGGAACCGGCACAGTGGAAGGACTTTGTGTTCGCGGAGGGAGGCGGGTGCCTGGAATGCTCGGGAACAGGATTCCACGGGCGCACGGCGATCTGCGAGCTCCTGGATTTGACCGACCACATCCGGGAAATGATTGTCGACCGGCGACCGACGTCGGAGATCAAGCGAGCAGCGATCGGTGAGGGTATGATTACGCTGCGGCAGAGCGGATTGAGCAAGATTCGTGCGGGGATCACGACGCTGCGAGAAATCAATAAGGTGACGTTCGTTGACTAGCGCCGGCACATATCACGAAGGCGTCTTTAAGAGCGACCTGGTGCGCCGGATGAGCCGCTGGATGGAAGCGACTCCGCATCCGCAGGTGGCGATCGAAATTTCCCCCGAGCGCGTGGCGGGAGCCCGATTTGCGCGCACCGGATCGCTGCACGGCTTTGCGATTGAGAATCTTCCCGCAGGAGCCCTGGTACCCTCGGCGGTGGAGACCAACATGGCCAACGCGGCGGCCGTGAAGTCGGCGGTGAGCAGTGTTTGCACCAGGTTGGGAGCGAAGGAAGAGGATGTGGCGCTGCTGCTGCCAGACCCGGTAATTCGCGTGTTTGTGCAACACTTTGAGGATTTTCCGCGCACCTCGGAAGAAGCAATCCCGATGCTGCGTTGGAAGCTGAAGAAAAGCGTGCCGTTTGAAGTGGACGAGACGCTACTTTCCTATATGCGCCAAGCGCCGAGAGTGGACGGAGTGGACGTGGTCACGGCGATTGCGCGGTTGCGCATTATTCGCGAATACGAAGCGCTCGTGGAACAGGCGGCGCTGCGCCCCGGCGTGGTGCTGAGCGTCACGCTGGCGGCGATCTCCATCCTGGAGGACCAACGCCCCACGCTGCTAGCGAGAGTGTCTGGAACGGCACTGACGACCGCGATTGTCCGCCAAGGCGTACTGGCGGGCTACCGCTGCACGGAGCTGCCAACGCATGCGGGATCGGTGACGCCGCAGATGCTGCTGGAGGAAATCTTTCCGCTGGCGGCGTATTACCAGGACACCTGGCAGGAAGGGATTCAGGCGGTGCGCGTCGCGGGGCTCGGGAAGCGATTGCAGGAGTTTGTAGGACCGCTGGAGGAAGAGTTTAAGTGCGACGCGCGTTCACTCCTGAATGCCGCGATTTCCGACGGACGCTTGAATGATGCCGGCCGCTCGCTCGCCGACCGGGAGTTGGAAGGACTGGTTGGCTGGATGTTGCACCGGAGTTGAAGGAGCATTGGGCTAGACGATCATGTATGTACGCTTAAATCTCGCAACCAAGCCGCTGGTAACGCACCGGCGATTTCTGGCTGGCGCGGCCTTGGTGGCCGTGCTTGGCGGGTTGCTTTTCCTGATCCTGGGTTTGCAGTTTTACAGCTTGCGCAAGGCGGACACGGATTTGCGCGCCAAAAGCAGCCAGTACCAGCAGGAAATGGCGAGCCTGGTGGAGCAGCGGCGCGATCTGGACCGCTATTTTTCTCAAGCAGACACATCGAGGTTGCAGGGCCGGGCGGTGTTCATCCGCGACGTAATCGAAGCGCGGAGTATCAACTGGACGCAGATGTTCATGGACCTGGAGAAAACGTTGCCGCCGGGCAGCCGCATCGTACGAATCGAGCCCAGACTGGACAAGGGCGTGGTAACCGTGAAGTTCGTGGTGGGTGCCGCGAACGACGCTGCCAAGCTGAAAGTGCTGAAGGCCTTTGAGGAGTCGAAATCTTTTTCCAATATTCAGCTTGAAGCGGTGCGCGTGGCCACACAGGGCACCGGCGACCCCTTGACGATTGAATTTTCGGCGGTATATACGCGGATTTAAACGATGCGCAACTTCGCACTCGAAAAACGGCTGATTATCGGTGCGCTGGCAGTGCTGCTGCTGGTCGATGGCGCATTTGCGTACTACAGCATGAAATTGTCCGAGGCTCGCCGCAATCCGCAGGAAGTGCTGGCGGCGGAGAAGACCCGGGTGGAATTGCTGCGCGCCGACGTGAAGCGCGCCAAAGAAATTCAGAAGAAAATCCCCGATTATGTGAAGGCATTCGATGCGTATGAGGGCAACCTTCCGCTGGCAAGCAAAGGCAACTCTGTGATTTCCGAGGAACTCAGCAATGTCGCGAAAAACACGCATGTCCAGTTGGAGGATCAGCGGTTTCGTCAGAAAGATGTGCCGGGGCGCGATCTGCAGGAAATCGAGCTCGCTGCCACGGTCAGCGGAGACTATGCCAACATCGTGCGGTTTCTGAATGCCCTGCAGCGGTCAAAGAACACCTACATCGTGGATTCGCTGGGTTTGGAATCGGATACCACCACCCAGGGAACCGCTGCGGTTACGCCGTCGGGGTTGAAGGTTAATCTTCATCTGCGAACTTTTTTCAGGAAAGCGTAATGGCAGAAAAGAAACAACAGACGCAAAAGTATGTGCTGACCGGACTGGTGGTTGTTGCTGCGCTGGTTTGGTACGTGCAGTCGGCGAAGACCCCAACGAGCAGCGGATTCTCTCAGCTGGGTGGCACGTACACGCCCATTAACGCGCAGGACTTCGGGAGCGTTTTCGAGAAACTGAAATCGACCGAAGGGACGGAGTACAAGACTTCCGGCCGAAATATTTTTGCGATGACGGCGGTGCCCGTGGAGGCAGACCCGGTAAAGAAAGAACCGCCGAAGCGCGTACCTGTTGGACCGATGCCCCCTCCGCCTCCTCCGCCACCTCCACCGGCGCAGTTGGCATGGAAATTCTTTGGCTACGGCAATCTGCCTTCGGGCGGGCCGCGCCAGGCATTTCTCCTGGATGGAGAAGAAGTGCGCATCGTTGGGGAAGGGGAAACCGTCCTGAACCATATTCGCATCACAAAGATAGGGAACGACAAGATCGAATTCGAGGATACGAACACGCATCAAACCGGTTCCAATCAATTGGAAGCACCGCCGGGGCCAACAGCATGAAACAATCAATACAAAAGAGAATTGTGCGAGCCAGCCAGCAGGGCTACGCGATATTGACGGTGATGTTTTTTCTGTCTCTGCTGGTGCTGAGCACCATCGTGGTGGCGCCGAATGTAGTTACCGACGTGCAACGCCAGAAGGAAGAGGAGATGATCTGGCGAGGCAAGCAATACGTGCGCGGCGTGCGCCTGTACTACACGAAATTGCATCGCTTTCCGACGCAACTGGAGGACTTGTACAAGCCCAAGACCGGAATTCGCTTTATGCGCCAGGCGTATAAGGACCCGGTGAACACGGCGGACGGGTCGTGGCGTTTGATCTATGTTGGGCCGAGCGGCCAGTTGATCGGAAGCTTGAAAGACCACTCCATGACCGGGAACGTCCTGGGGATGGGACCTGCGAGCGCTCCGGGTTTCGGGACACCGATGGGAGCAAACGGGAACTCGCCCACCGGTGCGTCCGGTTCTTCAGGATTCGGCAGTTCGATGGGAAGCTCGATGCCAGGCAGTACGCCACAGGGCGCAGTGCCCGGCGCACAGAATGCGAATGGAGATAATCCGGACGGGACCGGGACGGGGTCGCTTCAGCCCGTCGATTTGTCGAGCACGTCGTCGATCATTGGCGGCAACATCATCGGAGTGGGCAGCAAGATCAACAAGAAATCAATCATCTGGTACGACAAGGCGAAGAATTACCGCCAGTTTGAATTTATCTGGGACCCCTCGCTGGATTCCCTGACCGGGCAGCGAATCGGCAGTGTCCCCGCCACGAATCCGAATCCCTTTGGCGCGCAGCCGAATTCCAACGCCAACCCAGGCGCATCGCCAGCCTCGCCCGGGTCCAACAATCCGGGTTTTAGCAACCCCAATCCTAATAATCCATCTCCCATTGGCACGCCAATGCAACCTTATAATCCTCCTCCTCCAAACCAATAATCTTCGCGAGGCAAAAGCGGGCGGCTCAGTTCGCGAGCGCCGGCCGTTTGCAAAAACACCATTTCGCCAAACGCGATTGTTTTTCGGTCGCAATCTTTACCCTTACAGCAAGCATTCGCCACCTATTTGTCCCTGCGTACGAAATCCGCGCTACCTTTGATTTACTCCCCATTTGGAGGGTAGCGTTGCCCGCTCCCGACCTTCGTATCCATGACAATCAAGTTGTGCGCACCACAATGATGGACGGCATTTCTGTCCGCAGCGACGTCCTCTCAACGAACGACCAAGGCGAGGAAAAGGAATCCGTTCGAAAGCGCACTGCGAAAACACTGCAGAAGTTGCGCCCAGCCTTGCAGCGCATCCTGCGCCCGGAAGAAGTGGTGCTCTACGCGATGCCGGCCCGCAGCCCCCTCTCGATCCTGGAGCAACTCACCGCGGCTTGGTGGACGGCGGTATTGGCCGCCTGCGTGGTTGTCGCTACCAACAAACGCATCTTGTTCTTTCCCGTGAAGCGTGACGGAAGCTGGAGGGAAAGCGTGCGGGCCGTGCAGTGGGGCGACCTGGAGGAAATCGGGATCGCAGGCGTGCTTATAAGGCAGGCCAGCTTCAAATTCAAGAACGGAACGAAGGCAACGTACACCAATGTTCGCCGTGCGGACGCCAGAAAGCTCGCGGCACTTGCCACGGCGCTGATTCCTGCAGCCTCCGCGGAACAAACCTCCGCGCATGCTGTCGTACCGCTTTGCCCCGATTGTTGTGAGATTTTGACTGAGCGGCAATATTCCTGCCCACGTTGTGGCCTGAACTTCAAGAACGAGAAAACCATGGTGCTGCGGTCAATCATTCTTCCGGCCGGCGGCTATTTTTACACCGGTCATCCGCTGGTCGCGATCGTACCCGCAATTCTTGAGGGCTTTTTTCTGCTCGATGTCCTGCTAGTGTTGTTCGCCGGTTTGCCCGCGCCTAAGGCTGGCGCGAACCTCCTGGCCGGACTATTGCTCCTCGCGATGTTCTGGGCGTTTGAGACCTCAATCACGATTCTTCATTGCCGCCGGTACATTCGTGAGTTTATTCCGGAAAAGCGCGATCCTCTTCGCGCGCCGCAAGCCGCCTTCCCGAAATAAGAGACGGACTGGCTGGCTTTGCCAACCGCGTTTTACTTCACCTGCTCGGTGAGTTGCAGAGCTGTGTTGCGGGCCTGTGGATCTGATGAACAGGGGACTAAGTTTCCAAGATAATGCCGCGTTCCGAATTATGCCGAGTTGAGTGACCTCACCTGCTCCCTTTCCGTTAGATTAGCCGCTTTAAAAACGCCGCGAATACTTGAATGAGTCGGCATAATCCCGCTCACTTCTCTGGACGGTCCCTCGGACCGAAAGGAGGGGATTTACATGCAAAGTCATCCGGATAGGAACCCGACTGATCCCCCAAGGGTTTTTGTGGCGCCGTCCGTCATCCTTGATAACCGATAACGGCCACTCCGATATAGTTCAAAACAGATTCCAGGAGAATGCTGTTGTCCACTTACGGCAGCATAAGTGCTGCGATATGAGGCCGGGCCAACAGTGTGGTCGGCCCTGGGTTATTTGGTGGACCTGACTGGGCCGCTAGGTACGTTTGCAAAATCACAGAACATAGGATGCCCGTCCCATAATATCGTGGAAGGCATCTTAGAACCCTGCTAAGGCTTTAAACGAAGTCCGGAGGAAATCTTGCAGGCGGGCAGCGAGGTGGTCAAGAAGAGGGAAGGACTAGCTGTTAGATTTGTAAAGAACCTCGGTGAATTGAACTCAAGTCCGGATTAGCGGTGACCGCCGATGTTGGTACTGGCCTTGGTACTGACTTTTCCGGTTTGCGTGGACTGACCAGATCGGATGAGAAGGCCGGCCTCCTCGGGATTATGCCGACTTAATCATGCATCAGTGAGCATGGAAAGCAGGAATGAAGGGGAAACGGTGTTGCTGAAATAGGGGGATCCGGCATAATTCGGAAGTCGGCATTATGCCGACGTCGGCATAATGCGTGATGGTTGTATGGCTTTGCGCGAGAAGGGGCGGGGGACGAACATGCGGATCACGATTGAACATAAGCGCACCAAGGCGGAAGTCATCGAGTCGGTTGACCGGTCATTCGACCAGATGTTTCAGGGAGTCTCCGGGCTTCCGGTGCGGCTGGTGGTGGAGCAAAAGAGTTGGCAAGGATCGCTGCTCACCTTCGCGCTTAGCGCCAAGATGGGCGGATTGAGCGCGCCGGTCAAAGGTACCGTGGAAGTGACCGACCACGAAGTGATCGTGGACGCCGACCTTGGGATGCTGGGCCGGTTCGTGCCTGAGGATGCCGCGCGCGAGCTAATCGGCAAGCGCATGAAAGGGCTGCTGAATTGACGGAATTGTATAGCCTACCAACGAACGAGGCCTTCGGAGTCTTCCACCACGACCACTTCGTACTTCTCCAGCATCGGCATCAGGATATTCTCCAGTTCGCGCTTCCAGAGCTCTCCTTCGTAGAACTTGGCTTTCATCGGCTCGCGAGACGCAACGTCCGGAAAACCACGCATAAAAAAGAACGTGTCGGGATCCTCGACGGAGAGGAACGGACCCAATATCTTCATGCCGATCTCGCTGTGCGCGGGAATGGACTTGGAGCGGAATACCTCCAGGAAGTCAGCGCGACGGCCAGGCTTGGTTTTGTAAGTGCGCATTTCGATGATCATTTCCAGTCTCCGCGTAATGTTTGCTTGGCTGATCAGTGCACGACAGCGTTTGCCGCGGCCGCGTTCGATTCATCGTGCACTCGCGTGTCGGTGGCGATCCAGTTCACTTCCCAGCTTTTGCCCCCATCCTCGGAGAATGCCTGCTCAAAACGGCACGAATTGGCAGTGATGTCCGAGATCACAAATCGAACCAGAATCGCTCGGTCGTTAAAGGATTCCTGATCGAAAAATTCGCCGCGGCCATTTTTGAACTCGCCGATGGTGGGCTGGCTCAGCGCACCGCTTTTGCTGTTGGCGAAATTCAGGCTCCACTGTCGCGTTTGCGGATCGTACAGGCGCAGGGACAGGGCTTCGATGTGACCGGCCGGGCCGTCCGCTTCGAACTCCACCAGATTGGCACGCCCATCCCAAACCTTGCGAACGACGCTGGTGCCCTCATATTCGGCCCATGTAGTGGAACCGGACAACGGATGCAGAAGGCGCGACAGGTGAGTTTTCCAGGTGCCAATCTCGAAGTCAAAATCGTGCTGGCCGTCACGCTCTTTCGAGGATTGGGTGGGGGCCGAGACTGGATGCAAAGCGACGAGCAAGCCGAGCAGGAGCACACAAGCCCGCAAATGGTTAAGCGCATTCATGATTCCTGCTCGTTGGCTCGCGACCTGCACTTGGGTGACGCCGAACTTCAGTGCGACTTGCCAGATTCATCGCTAACCCGCACCTGGTCCGTAATCCAGTTCACTTCCCAAGTTTTCCCACCGTCATCGGAGAAAGACTGTTCAAAGTGCGGCGAATCCGTGTCGGTCTTCGACCAAATGAATCGAACCAGAACCGATCTACCGTTGGGGCCGGAGGGTTCCGTGTCGTAAAACTCGCCGCGTCCATCCTTAAACTGGCCGATCGTCGGCACGCCAATGGCGGCGCTCTTGCTGGTGGCCCAATACAGGCTCCACTGGTGAGTTTGCGGATCGTACAGACGCAGCGTCAGACCTTCGATGTGGCCGCCACCAGGGCTATCGGTTTCGAACTCCTCCAGTTGAGAGCGGCCGTCCCAAACCTTGCGGGTGACGGAGGAGCCGTCAAATTCAACCCAGGTGATGGAGCCCGTCAAGGGATGCATGAGCTTCTTCAAGTGAATCTTCCAGGTACCCAACTCGAAATCAAAATCGTGTTGGCCATCGCGTTGCGGGGGAGCCTGCTGAGCAGCAGTTTTCGATGCATCTGAATTCTGTCGCGTGAGCCCCTGAAACGGCAACAAGAGTAGAGCCAAGCCCCATGCCACGGCGTAAACCCGAATCTGTTTGATCTTCATTCCTGCCTCCGTATTCGCTCTGGCGGCTGCCCCTTAGGAGTCCCGGCAAGGCAGCGCAACGTCGTTACGAGCATTTCAATGCTGCCGAATGCTATGGTATTTTAAAAGGACCACTTTGTATGTCATTCGTCATACCACTTTCTAGGAACGGCGGCAGCCCGCTCACGCGGCAGATCTACAGCTGGTTCCGCCAGGCGATCCTGCAGGGAACGATGCGCAGCGGCGAGCGGCTGCCCTCGACGCGAGAATTGGCGGAACATCTGCATGTTTCGCGGACGGTCGCGGTGCTGGCCTACGAGCAACTGCTGGCGGAGGGTTTCATTGCGGGGCGCGGCGGTTCGGGAACGTATGTATCTGAGGGATTAGCAACGGGCCACCGGAGCGCCCAGGCAAAGCTCGCAAAGGTAAAATTATCGAGCTTCGGGCAGTCCGTGGAAGCGGCAACCTCGAGGGTGAACTACCCGAACAAGCTCGCCACGTCCTCACACTACGATTTCGCCTACGGACGAAGCGACGTTGAAATCTTCCCGTTCGAGATGTGGCGGCGCATGCTGCTGCGGCACGCCCGGAAGGCGCCGGTTCGCGAACTAGACTACGGTCCGGCAGCTGGGAGCCTTGCGCTTCGCGAGGCAATTGCCGTGCATCTAAGGCGATCTCGCGCGGTGGCCTGCGATGCGTCGCAAGTGATTGTGGTCAGCGGCTCGCAGCAAGCGCTGGATCTGATTGCGCGGGTGCTCATCGAACGCGGCGATCGCGTGGCCATCGAGAATCCAATCTATCAAGGAACAAGCGAAATTTTGCGCACCGCGGGCGCGCGCTTGCTGCCGGTGCCGGTGGATCGTGAGGGATTGCGGCCCGTCAGTCTGCCGAAGGATGCGCGCATCGCCTTTGTGACGCCATCGCATCAATTTCCGACTGGCGCGGTTCTTCCGCTGGCTCGCCGGCTGGAGCTGCTCGATTGGGCGAGGCGCAAAGACGCGGTCGTGGTTGAAGACGACTACGACGGAGAATTCCGTTACCAGGAACAGCCGCTCGAATCCCTGCAAGGGCTCGATACCGAAGGACGCGTGATCTACATCGGAACTTTTTCCCGCACGATTTTTTCGGCGCTGCGCATCGGCTACTTGATCGTGCCCAAATCGCTGGCGGCAGCGTTTACATCAGCGAAATGGCTCTGCGACCGCCATACCGCGACGCTCGAACAGGAAACATTGGCGGAGTTTATCGGCAGTGGACTGTATGAGCGCCATTTGCGCCGCGTTCGGCGGAGAAACGCGGGGAATCGCGACGTGCTGATGGAGTCCATTAACAAGCATTTGGGAGACCGCGTGGAAGTGACGGGCGACGGCGCGGGCGCGCATGTCGTTCTGTGGCCCCGGGAGCACATCTCGGAAAGCGCCGTGGTCGAAAAAGCGGCAGCACGCGGAGTTGGTGTCTACGCAATATCGGGGTACTTCCTGACACGGCCATCGAGAAGCGGGCTAATGCTGGGCTATTCCCGGATGACGAAAGAGGGGATTCGCGAAGGAATCCGGCGGTTGAGTGAAATATTGTGAGGGACGCTGGCGTCGGTTGCGGGCGTTCGTGCTGCGGCAGTGCGTGCTGTGGTGAAGGTTGAGATGCTGCGCGCATCCTCGTCGGATGCGCGCAGCATGACAGGGTCACCTTTGCGGCTCGCGGGCTAGGGGTGAGCGGCCAGGGTGTCGCGATAGAGTTTTAGATTGGATTTGTCGACCACCACCGTGCCGGTATCCACGAATGTCGGCATGGGCGGCGCCAGCGCGGTGCGCCAGTCCTTGAAGCGGCGAATGGCGTTGTGGTGAAGATCGTCGAGGAATTTCAGGCCGTAGTAACTCATGACGTAGGGCTTTTGCGTGACGGTGGCGGCAATCGCACCGCGCTCGATGGCATCGAGTGTTTGGGGATCGTCGTCGAAGGCCACGATGGGTAGCTTGCCTTCCATCTTCGCGCTCTGCAGCGCCGTGGCAGCGCCGGCGCCGCCGGACGCCTCCAGGCAGATGATGCCGTCAATTTTTTCTTTTTTCTGAATCAACTCGGTGACCAGATCAGACGCAGTAGGTGTGTCGCCCTTGTCGTCGAGAATTTTTGAGAGCTGGATGGCTGGGAAATTCTTGAGCGCGTCAGCGACGCCCGCCACGCGATCATCGAGGTTGCGTTGCCCGGGAATGGTGATGACGGCAATGTTGCCGTGGTCCTGAAGGAGCGTGGCCATTTGCTTCAGGCTCTCTTTGCCGGCCTTAAAGTTGTCCGTTCCGATGTAGGAGATGCGCTTGGAATTGGGAACATCGGCATCGACGCAGATTACCGGGATACCCTGAGCGATAGCCTTGTCAATGTCGGGCTGGAAGATTTCGGGGCGTGCTGCGGAGAGGCAAATACCGGAGGGTTGCTCGTCGACGACCTGGCGGAACATCACGAGTTCTGCGTTTGGGGCGTAGGCTGTGGGACCGACGAGTTCGGCTCTGACGCCGAGCGATTTCGCCGCGTCCAGAAAGCCCGCCTGCGCTTCTTGCCAGTAGGGAAGACTGATATTGGTGGCCACAAAAACGTAACGTTCACCGGATTCGTGGTAGGGCTTGGCACATGAAACAATCAGTACTGCCGCGACAAACACAGAAACAAATACCAGCCTAGCCGCATGTCTCATCATGCAAGATCTCCTTTCGCACTCGGTCTGAACGCGGGGTGTTTGCTGCACACCCTCGGAAAATTTGGGTTCCGACACCTGGCTATGACAGGGAACTCAGGAACGAACCGGCAGGGCACCTCCACTTCCACGACGCACTTGAGCTCGTTCAGGATTCCGAAAGGTCGATTTCAAGTTTGTCGCTAGACGAAACATAGGTCCGCGGGGCGTGTCTCGTCAAGTACAGAAAGAACGCGACTCGACAATTGGACTAACTAACTAACTAGACAAGGGCTTCGCCCTTGATATCCCTGCGGGATATGGAAGTCAGCAGTCAGGAGTCAGAAGCGAGAATGGCAGACGCATAAGCGTTGAGCAAGCGACTGACTTCTTCCAGTAAAGTTGT
>Ga0210409_10004292_pt1 | contig 15474 bp, 11 predicted proteins | sample IncBWH17MmetaG_FD_161649 | JGI IMG/M metagenome (GOLD analysis project Ga0210409, IMG submission 161649) | Forest soil microbial communities from Barre Woods Harvard Forest LTER site, Petersham, Massachusetts, United States - Inc-BW-H-17-M | ecosystem: Environmental > Terrestrial > Soil >...
CGGAGGTTGGAACCGTCCTTCCCCCTCAGCCGGCGCTCTGCAATTCCGCGAGCAGCCAGGCCCGGGCAAATGCCCAGTGGCGGTTGGCCGTCGCCGTTGCCACTCCCATGGCTTCGGCCGCTTCCGTGATGCTCAGCCCGGTGAAAAACCGTAGTTTGACCAACTGCGCTCGCTCCGGCGCTTCGGATTCCAACTTCTCCAGGGCTTCATTGACCCGCAGCAGAAGGTCGTCGTCGGTTGTGATGGCGATGTCTAATTGGCTGAAGTCGACGCGCACCAAGCCGTGGCCGTGGCGCTGGCGGTGACGTTTGCGGGCGCGATCGATCAGAATGCGTCGCATGGCCTCGGCCGCCGCCCCAAAGAAATGGCCGCGGTTGTTCCAATGGTCATGCCCCGGACCGACCAACCGAAGCCACGCCTCGTGCACTAAAGCGGTCGGCTGCAGTGTCTGACCGGGGGCTTCGTGAGCCAACTTCGCGGCCGCCAGATGGCGCAACTCATCGTATACCAGCGGTAACAATCTCTCCGCCGCTTGCTCATCGCCGGCACCTACCGCATCGAGGATTTTTGTCGCCTGTTCCGAACCACCGCTCATGATTGAGCCACCGGCACTCGTTGCTGCTTTCGTAACGTGCCGGGGAACGTTCTAAAGAGAACACCATAATAGCCTAGTTGGCAAGCCTCTCGGGGGGAGAAGGCGGGGAGGCGGGAAGTCGCAACCAGAAGGTAGCGGTTGAAGGCGCTAAAAACGTTAAAACGTTGAAACGTCGGGATGCGATCTTGTGGGTCAGGAGAAGTGTCGCGAAATGCACGCATTTTGAGAGATAACTGGCGAACTAAGGCTTTGGCCATGCCGCGTCATGAATGGCCTAAACCATTTTTGACCAATGCCTTGCGAAGATTCATGCGTACAGCAAAAAGACGACCCGTTGCCGAGTCGCCGGGTGCCTCTAACTCTCAGGAAAGAAACAGTTCCAGTTCCTTATCGGCTGATTCCAGGTGAACTTTAGGCGATTTTCAAAATGCAGCATCTTTCTGCCGTCATTTTTCTGCCTAATCGGGTTCAATTCTTCTGGGCCATTTTTCGCGCCGTTTGCTCCTTTTCGATCCCAATTTTTTTCAGGAACGGATCAAGCGAGCGCTTGCGGCCCAGGAACTTCTCGATTGAGATATTCACGTCGCGTGAATCGCCGGGTTCATAAATCTCCGTGCGCAACCTGCGGCCGACTGTCTGGTCGAAGTATCCGTTGGGCGCGTGTTCGAATACCGTCGCCATGTCCGCCGCAATGGCATCTGCCCACGCATAGCCGTAATACCCCGCATCGTAGCCCATCAGATGGCCGAAATAGGCCACAAAGGCAGTGTCCGGGGCGAGGGGCAAAAAGACCGAGCTCAGAACTTCGTTCGAAAGCGGCAAAGCTTCCTGGGCATTGTTGTCATGGATCTCCGTGTGCAGCTTCAGGTCGGTCAACCCGAACGAAAGCTGGCGACGATAACGCGTCCCTTCGGTTGCCAATCGCGACTCTTTGAGCTTGGACAGGATTTCTGCAGGGATTTTCTTGCTCGGATCGCGGTAGTCGGCGGCAAAACTGTCGAGCACACGCTTGTCCCAAACCCAGTTCTCGAGCATCTGGGATGGGGCCTCGACGAAATCGCGCGGGACACTCGTCCCGGAGAACCGCCCGTAATTGGCCCGGGTCAAAATCGTGTGCATCGCGTGGCCAAACTCGTGGAAGAGAGTTTCGACGTCGCTGTGCGCCAGCAGGGAAGGTTTGTCTTTGGACGGTGCGGGAAAGTTGCAAATCAGGGCGCAGACTGGCCGCTGGTACTTGCCGCCTTCCATCCGTTTGCCCTCGATGAGACCGAACTCGGCGAAATGGTTGTACTTTCCCTCGCGCGGAAACATATCCAGGTAGAACAACCCCAGGGGCTCATCGGTTTTGCTGTCGGAGACTGCGAAGAGTTGCAGATCGTCCCCCCACTTGTAGGGTGGGTCAACCCGCTGAAATTTCAGGCCAAAGATGCTCTGGTAAATGTCGAACATTCCCTGGAGCACTCGCTGGTAGGGGAAATAAACGCGCAATTGCTCGGCATCTACGGTGTATTTCTCTTTCTTGAGCTGGTTGCTGAAGTAGCGCCAGTCCCAGATGTGAATCTGGGCGTTGGCGTCCCCGGTTTCTCGGATTTTTATTTGTCGATAGGCGGCTAACTCCGAGTCAAATTTCGGCTGCAGTCCGGTCTTGAGCTGCTCCAGAAAATCAATGGCCGTGGAGGCGTTTTTCACCATCTTGACCTCTGTTTGGTAATCCGCCCAGGTCTTGTAACCCAGCTTTTTGGCAATGTTGTCCCGCAACGGCAGGATTTTTTCGAGCAAAGGGATGTTCTCCTTTCGAGCGAGATTATCGTGTTCGATGAGCAACCTTTTGCGCGTCTGCTCACGTTTGGCGTTTTCCATCACGTTGAGGTACTGAACGGTGATATTCGCCATTACCGTGTACTCGTCGTCGCCCGTCTTGATTTGTTCCAGCAGGCTATCGGGCACGCCCTCCAACTCCGCCTTAGTGAATTTCACCGCCTTTTCGGCTTTCGTAACGTTGGATTCGAAATCGATGGTCAGGTTGGAAAGTTCCTTGCGCATTCGCTCAACTTCGTCCCGCTGGGCTTTGGGCAAGTCGAGACCGGCACGCCGGTAATCGCGCATCGTCTCAAAGAGCAATTTGGCGTCCTCACCCTTCAGCTTGGGCTGGCGCTCCGCGTAGGCTTTAAGGACTTTGTAGACATCCTCCCGGTAATCGAGGCCAACCACCCATTCCTCAAGTTTCTTCACCGCTTCGGTGGCGGCCTCACGCAACGCAGCGTCCTGGCTGGTCTCCTTAATCACCGAAAAACGGTTCGCGGTGAGCCCTATTTGGTAGGCAATGTCGTCCAATGCACCCGCCGTATTCTTCAGCGTTGCCTTGTGAGGATCGACCGCAGCCACCGCGTCCAGGGCTACATTGCCAGCGGTCATAGTCTGCCGCAGCGACGCCTCCAGTTCATTGGTTGACGTCTCGAACTGCGGCAGACGGATGACGCTCTTGAATTTAGCCGCTCGCGCCTCGAAGTCCGGCAAGACGCCGCCCCCGCTGGTGTTCTGCGCAAACCCCGTCAACAGGCCTGAAGAGAGCATAAGGCAAATGAAGTAAACTAATTTCCAATTCATACGCCACCCAAACTAAAGGCAAACGACTTGCGCGCAAGCGGTTTCAGAACCACTCCCGGGACGGTGCGCTGCGCCGTCCCCGCCCGCGTTCAGCGGGCGGAACGAATGCCAGGGCACGCACGAATCAGATCCAGGATTGCGGCGCTGAAGGCGGCGCGGACGGCGCAGTGCACCGCCCCTGCCATCCTTACCGATTGCGCTTGCCACGAACGCACCCTGCCGCTACGAACCGGCGGTGCTCTTCAACACGATTTTCGGAGCGCTGGCCCTCTTGAGCCTGTCCTTGACGCTCTGGCAATGGCTGGTAGCGCGTCGTTTTCCACTGCACCGGCGCGCCGCGGATGCCGCTTGCTGTCCGGCTGTCACTTTGCTCAAACCTTTGAAAGGCTGCGACGAGACAACCGAGGATTGCCTGCGGAGTTGGATGGCACAGGCGTATCCGGGCACGATTCAATTGCTATTCGGTGTTGCCTCGGCGGAGGATCCAGTTTGTTCATTGGTGCGCAAGCTTCTGCAGGAATTTCCGAAACTCGACACCCAATTGCTCGTCTGCGGACCGCTCGCGGGAACGAACCTCAAAGTCTCAAAACTCGTGGAACTGGAAAAGTTGGCCAAACACGAGGTCCTCGTTATCAGCGATGCCGATGTGCGGGTGCCCCCGGACTTCCTGACCAATATTGTCCTGCCGCTCACAGACCAGAAGGTAGGCCTGGTGAATTGTTTTTATCGTCTGGCAAATCCGACGACTCTGGCGATGCAGTGGGAGGCGATCGCCATCAACGCCGACTTTTGGAGCCAGGTCCTTCAATCACAATCCCTCAAGCCGCTGGATTTTGCCTTGGGGGCAGTTATGGCGACCCGGCGGAGCCAACTTCAGCAGATCGGTGGTTTTGCCACGCTCGTCGACTGCCTGGCCGATGATTACCTATTGGGCAAGCGTATTGCGGGCCGTGGTTACCGGATCGTCTTGTGTCCCGTGGTGGTTGAGTGCTGGTCCGGGCCGATGGATTGGATCGCCGTGTGGAAACATCAATTACGTTGGGCGCGAACCATTCGCGTTTGCCAGCCAGTGCCGTATTTCTTCAGCATTCTCAGCAACGCCACGCTCTGGCCGCTGCTGTGGCTGGCTTTTTACCCTGCCACGTCTATCCTGGCGTTCGGGTTCGGATGCTGGCTCGTGAGGATCGGAACCGCCCTGGACCTGCAGCGCCGTTTAACCAGGTTGCCTGCGCCGCTTCGATATAGCGGACTCGTTTTACTAAAGGATTTGCTCCAAACAGCAATCTGGTTGCTTGCGTTTTTAGGCAACCGTATCGAGTGGCGTGGTGAACGACTTCGCCTTCGCCCTGATGGCACTCTGGTTCGAAGCTAAGAGGGTGTTTGAAAAACCCGGGTGCGGTCGTCATTCTCTTCCTCTTCCTCCTCCTCTTCCTCAAAAAATCGAGGAAGAGGAAGAGGAAGAGACGCCCGCTCGAATTCTCAAACACGCTCTAAGATTTCACCCTGGGTTTACCGGCGCGCAGGACGCGCAGGGTATGGCCGCGGTTGTTTTCGTAGGGTTCGACCGTGGCGGTGATTTCCAGGACCCGGTACCGAATCGTGTTCAAGCCGTATGATTGATATGTGCGCGCGAAGAGTTCGGTTTCGATGATTCCGGTCCAATCCGCGATGGTCAGGAATTTCATCGGTTCGCCGGTTGCCTGGTGAAACAGGCGCTGCTCGATGACCAGGCCGCAAGTGACGATTTGTTCGCCGATATGTTCACCAAGGCGGTTCACCGGACAATAAGTGTCCCAGGCAATATTCGGGAAAAGCTCAAGCGGATGGCCGCTGACAGGATAACCGAGGAGTTCTTCTTCCGCCCGGAGGCGCTCAAGACGATTTGGCTCAATGAGCGGGACCGAGGGCAGGCGGTCGAGATCGCCGGGAGGCAGGAGCCAGAGCTGGTGGGGAGTGGCGAGTGAGGAGTGGCGAGTGGCGAGTTCCTCGGCCTCATGGGGTTTGCATTCCGCACTCCGCATTCGCCACTCCGCATTGGAGGGAGTGGCGAGTGGCGAGTGGCGAGTGGCGAGTCCTTCGACCCGTGCGTTAGAGTCTTTGCGTTCCGCACTCCGCACTCCGCATTCCGCACTTAGAACGGCCCGCCAGGACCAGTACTGGGTGGTCCGCGGTTGGCCAAAAGTATCAAAGGCGCCGGCGCGGATGAGTGTTTCCATTTCTTCGGGCGATGGTTGCACGCGCAAGAGGAAATCGGTGAGTGAAGAGAATTCGCCGTGAGCACGCTCACGCAGGATCGCTTCCTTGGTACGATTAGTGAGGCCTTTGATTTGCAGGACGGGGACGCGGATAGCCGGACCAAGGCAGGGATGAGGGACAGAGGATGAGGGGCGGACAAGCACCGACTCTGGTGAGGTTGGTGGGGCGAGGCTCCCGCCGAGCCCTGATTTTTCAAGCCCGGTGGGGTGAGGCTCTCGCCGAGCCCTGATCATTTCTGAGGAAGAACCTGGTTCGATTGAATCAGTCTGCGAGGAAGTTTGGGCTCGGCAGGAGCCTCGCCCCACCAGGAAGGGCCTCGCTCCACCGGGTTCAAGGGTGACCGTAAACTGCGGGCCGGGTTCATTGATCGAGGGCGGCAGCAGCGAGATCTTGAGACGGTGACATTCGAGAACGTAAACCAGCGGATCATAAAAGCCTTTGCCATTGGTAAGAACCGCGGCCATGAATTCGGCAGGATAATGCAGCTTGATCCAGGCGGATTGATAGGCTTCGACGCCATAAGCCGTACTGTGTGCTTTACAAAAGGCGTAGCCGCGGAAACCGGCGACGAGATCCCAAACTTCTGTGATTTCCGTTTCAGTGCGCCCCAACTTTCGGGCGCAATCGGCAAATTCAGTTTGGATTTGCTCGATCAGCTCGGTTTTTTCCTTGGCCAACGCTCTGCGGAGGATGTCGGCGCGTCCGGGCGGCAAACCGGCGAAAGCCTCGCACATTTGCAGGATGTGCTCTTCGTAAACGACCAGGCCGTAAGTGCTGCTCAGGCATGATTCCAGCGACGGGTGTGGATAGTGGACGGCGCTGAGCCGCTGGTAGCGGCGCGCAAATTCCATTTTCTTGCTTTCGTTGGCGGCGCCGGGCCGGATGACCGAGACAATGGCAATGAGCGTGTCGATGTCGCGCACATTGCACATCTTGCAGAGGGAAATCATGGCGGGACTTTCGATGTGATGCACCGCGCGCGCGCTGCCGCTGGCAATCAGGTTCCAGACTTGCGGGTCATCGAAGGGCCCGGCGGGGGAGGGAAGGCCGGGGAGTGGCGAGTCTTCGTTTGGTCTTGCGGTTTCGTCGTTCCGCACTCCGCATTCCGCACTCCGCATTGGAGGGGGTGGCGAGTTTTCGTTCGGTCTCAGGGTCTTTTCATTCCGCACTCCGCATTCCGCACTCCGCATTTGGATCACGTCGCGCATCACGGCCAGACCGCCCTGGGCGAGAATATCCATTTTGATCAGGCCGACCGTTTCGACGGAGTCCATATCGAAATGGGTAGTGGGATAGCCCTTGGCGGAAATGAAACAAGGCGTGATTTCATCCATGCGCTGGCGCGAGAGCACCACGCCGCACGGATGCATTTTGGGATAACGCGGGAAGCCGTCGAGAAATTGGCCCATGCGCAGCGCGGTCGAATAAGGCTCCTGGTCCAGCGGCAGGTCCCGGCATTCCAGCGTGTCGGCCACCACTTCAGTTAATTCGCTGGCCCGGGAGAAATGGGGAAGCCGTTCGGTCAGGCGGCGCACCTGGAATTCGGAGACGCCCAGTACCTTGGCCACCTCGGCAAAGGCGCTGCGGGATTGAAAAGTGGAGAAGCCCCCAACCACCGCTGCCTGGTGGGGTCCGTATTTCTCGAAAATTAAATCGATGACGTCGTCTTTGCGGTCGTGTGGAAAATCGACGTCGATATCCGGCAGCTTATTGAGCGCCATGCGCTCTTTGTTGAGGAAACGGCGGAAATAAAGATCGAAGCGAATAGGGCAGACGCCGCTGATTTCGAGGCAATAGCACGCCAGCGAATCGGCCGCGCTGCCGCGGGTGATCCATTCAATGCCGCGCTGACGGCATTCCTGCAGTAGGTCCCACATGATTAGAAAATATTCCTCGTAGCCGACCTCGGTGATGATCGACAATTCCTCTTCAAGCTGTGGTTTGAGCCGGGCATGGTTTTCCGGATACCGGCGCTGGAGCCCTTCCATAACGAGCCGGCGTAAAAGCGCGGCTGGAGTTGATCTGTCTGAGGGCGAGTAAGCGGGGAATTGAGGTTTGCCCGGAGAGATGGTGAAGGAGCAGCGCTCGGCAATTTCAAGACTGTGCGCGAGCAATTCAGGATGCGCGGCAAATAGTTTATGCATCTCGGCCGGCGGCCGGAAATGATAATGGCCGCCCAGGCGCTTTTCGGGGTGTTGCTGGCGCAGCAGGGTGAGAGTGCGGATGCTTTGCACAATGTCGTACTTCCATCGGTCGGCAGGCAGTTCGTAATGGACCGGGAAGGAAGCGACGCAGGGCAGGGAAGAGGGGCGCTTCTCCCAGGCAGCGCGATTTTTGATTTCGAAGTAAAACCGGTCCGGGAAAAAACGGGCCAGCTCGAGATGGGGGCTGACAGCCAGGAGCCCGTTGGTATTGAAAAGCTCGAAATTAAAGTTGCCCGGAAAGCGAGACTCGGAAGGGGGAGGGGTTGAAAATCTGAAATCTGAAATCTGAAATCTGAAATTCTCAGTGCTTGTCCCTGGGAGCGCCGGCGTCTCGCCGGCGCCCCCGGGCGCGCGGTTCAAGATACCGCAGAGATTGGTGTAACCTTCCTGGTTTTGCGCATAGAGGCAGACCCGCAGGCCATTCCAAGCGAGTTCAGCGCCAAGGATCGGTTTAATTCCGGCGGCGGCGGCTGATTGCGCAAACTCAACCGCGCCATGCAGGTTGTTTTTATCGGTCAAAGCAATCGCCGGCAACTCATAGCGCCTGGCCAATTCAACAACCGCTCGGGTCGAAAGAGTCGAATCCAGGAACGAATAGTAGCTATGAACGTTGAGAGGAACGTAGCGAGTGGCGAGTGGCGGGTGGCGAGTGGCGAGTTTTGCGGTTGGCTTGGTTTCGATGCGGAAGCGCAGATCGGGGCCGGGGGAGGTCGTGACGCGGGCGAAAGAGTTTCCGATGCGCTGGCGTTGAACAATAGCCAGATTGTGAGAGGGTGGGGCGAGGCTCCCGCCGAGCCCTAACTTTTTTGGACTGATTTGCTGCGGTAATGCCCGTGCACGGGGAGAAAGAGCAGGGCTCGGCAGGAGCCTTGCCCCACCGGATGCCGGCGAGACGCCGGCGCTCCCAGGCTCTGACCCGCGGCCATTTTTGGCGCGCAGGATGAAATCATGGCCGCGTTGGAGAATGGTGCGCCCGAATTTTTGGCGCAGCTCATCCACCGTGACGGACAGGCGCTCCTGAGCGGCGTGTTGGCGCGCGGAGATATCCAGGGCCAGGCTGCCACGGAAGACACCATCATACACATTGGAAAGCCTGAGTGAAACCAGTCGCAAACTGACTCTCCGCCGCCAGGCCTTGCGAAGGAGAGTGGAAGTCTTGGAATATATTTCCGTTTCGAGATTGGTGGGCTCCACCAGGCTTTCACTGGCTTGCTCTTCATCCATGTCGTTGTAGCGCACCTTGACCGCCAAAGTGCGGATGCTTTTGCCATCTTCGCGCACCTTGGCCATGAGTTGGTCGGCCATGCGCCGCAACGTCGCTTGCAGGAATTCCTCATCAGTGGTATCGGCGGCGAATGTTTCCTGTTCACCGTAAGATTTGGCCGGAGCGCGCACCGGGATGACCGGGCGCTCATCGATGCCCAGCGAAAAATTTCGCAACCGCGGCGCCTGGTTGCCGACAATCATGCCCAGCAAATCCACGGGCGTTTGGGCAATCTGGCCGATGTGTGCCAGACCCGCGGCATTCAACTGAGCGGCGGTTTTAGGGCCGATGCCGGGCAGCCATTTGTTGACCAGGGGAGATAAGAACTCGGCTTCATGTGCCGGGAGCACAAATTCGAACCCGAACGGTTTCTTGAGCTTGGAAGCAATTTGGCTGACGAGTTTGTTGGCGGCGATGCCTTCGCTCACTGAGAGTTTGAGAGATTGGCGAATGGCCTTGCGGATGGTTTGTGCGATGCCGATGGCCGGCTTGCGCGTGCCGGTGAGGTCAAAATAACCCTCGTCAATCGAACCAATCTCGACGTCCGGCGTAAAATCATAGGCATAGGAAAACATCAACCGGGAAAAGAGTTCGTATTTCTCGAAATCACCGGGCAGCAGGATCAGTTTGGGACAAAGCCTTCGCGCCATGATGCTGGGCATCGGTGTGTAAATGCCGAACTTCCGGGCTTCATACGAGGCGGAAGCAATAATGCCGCGCTTTTCGCCACCTACAGCGATCGGCTTGCCCCGCAGGCGTGGGTCCGCCGCTTGCTCGACCGAGGCGAAGAAGGCATCGGCATCCAGATGGACAATGGCCCGCTGCATGGGTTGAAGCGTTAAAATGTTAAAACGTGAAACGTTAGAACATCGAGCGTGGGGAGCATTCGTTTCCAGTTCCCTGCTGTCTCACTGTATTCTCAAATTCAATTCCCTTCGGAGGGACGAGTTCCACGAGGCCCTATAATTATTCGGGCATGGGATTGGGGACTCGCGGGAGCTCGTCCTTCCCAACAGGTGTCTTCTTCTTCATCTTTCTGCCTCCATTTTTCTGCCGATTCGGTCTTCGGATTTCTTTCGGATTTCGGTCTTCGGCCTTCGGATTTCCCTTCACCTGCGCCGCCGGACCAGGGCGACCATGACTCCCTGGATTTGCAATTCCTCCTGCGGGATGAGATTCGGGTAACGCGGATTTTCGGCGCGCAAATAAGGTTTGCCCTGTTGCAGGACAAACGTTTTGAGAGTGACCTGCCCATCAATCAGGGCGGCCACCACATCGCCGGAGCGTGGTTGAACGCCATGCTCGATAACGACGATATCGCCATCGATAATGCTTTTACCAATCATTGAATCGCCCTGGACCTTAAGCCCGAAGGTCCGGGCGGTGGGTTTGATTCCGAGCGTATCGACATCAATGAGGACACAACCCTCTTGTTCCTGCGCAGCCTCTACCGGCCGGCCGGCCGGAATGGCCCCATAGATAGGCACCGACACGATTCCTGGGAGCGCTGGCGTCCCGCCGGCGTGTTCGCCTTTTGCAACTCGCCGGCGAGACGCCGGCGCTCCCGGGGCAGAAGCCGGCAGGGCGCTCGCAGATTCACGGTCCATTATCTGGAGAGATCGAGCGCGTCCGGGCAAGTTTTTCACAAACCCTTTGGCGCGCAGTGCCTGCACATGCGCCAGCGCGGCGTTCGGGCTGCTAAAGCGAAAATGCGAAGCAATTTCGCGTAACGTGGGGGTTAATTTTTCGAAGTCCTGCCTGTGCTGGATGAAATCCAGAATTTGCTTTTGCCGTTCGGTCAATTCTTTCATAGAACCCGGTTCTGCTTAAGGGTGCGGCGACCACAACCGTGCTTGCTGAACATTCGATCAGCACTGTACAAACGTCCAGTAAAAGTTATTCACTGGTTATTCACATCGAGGCACTGGGCAAAAGTTCCTCAGGTTTGGACGGGTTAAACGGGTTAAACGGGTTAAAACGACACCTTGCTGAATCAGATAATATCAGATATTTTTAGGCGCATGAAGATTTTGACCGTAACCAAGGCTGCCCGGAACTTTAGCCGCGTGCTGGATGAGGTGGAGCGCGATGGGGAAGAGATTGTGCTCGTTCGTAATCACCGACAAATTGTGAGATTAATTCCGGAACCCGCCGCGCAGACTGCTTTAGAAGTGCTTGGGGATCTTTATCGCACGCTGGATGACGAAACGGCCCAGAGGCTGGCGGAATCAGTTGATCAAAGCCGCAAGAGCAAGGCTGCAACAATCAGTTCGCTGAGGGACCCTTGGGCTTCTTGATCGATACGAACCTGTGGATTGCCATTGAGCGAGGCAAGATCAGCGCCGCAGACATTCATTCAATCACGGGACCGGGTCCGCTTTTTGTTTCACCCGTGAATCTAGCCGAGATCCGCTTCGGGATCGAATTAATGAGTGATGCGGCGCAAAAGCAGCGGGCGATGAAGATGCTGCGCAGGATGCGCCGCAAGCCATTGCTCCGCATCACCGGAGAAACTGCTGAAGTGTTTGGCGGCATTGCCGCCAAACTGACCCGGGCAGGTCGCGGCCATGAGTTCCGTATTCAGGATATATGGCTCGCCTCGCAAGCCGTGGAACGCAAGTTTACCCTGCTAACCGCCAATGCGAAAGATTTCCAGGATGTCCCTCATCTAAACCTTATCCCGGTGAAGGTGCCTTGAACCTGAGGGGAATCGGGGGACCATTACTCCTGCAAAAGAGAGGCTACCTCAATTTCAAATCCTGGGAGTAGCTTGGAAGCGGCGATTTGGCCGGACGTAGCACGCATGAACAACTGGTAACGTCCCTGTTCGAGGTGGAGAACCTCTACTGTTTTCGCTTCCGGATCGATCAGCCAATATTCCTTGATACCATATTGCTCGTAGAGGTCGCGCTTTTCGATTCGATCCCTGGTTCGGTCGCCTAGCGAAATGACTTCTGCCGCAAGATCGACCGGGCCGTTAATCGTTTTAGCTATTATGTCAAGACGCTCTCGGGCAATATACACCACGTCTGGTTGCATCACACGATGAGGAGACAGGACCATGTCGATGGGACCGCTAACGACTTTACCAAGCTTTAGACTGTAGACCCAATTGTAAAGATCATGAGAAAAGCGCAGAACGATTTCCTGATGATAAAATGAAGGTGCCGGGGACATGGTCAGCTCTCCATCCCAAAGCTCGCAGGGTTGGTTGGTTTGCGACAGTTCCGCCACCATTTCATCATAGGTGTACCTTCGTTTGGCCGCACTCTCCGCCGGCTTCTCCAAAGTTACCATGTTCTTCGCCACGCCAGGAATCTAGGCGTTTATGCTGCGTCTGACAAGGACGCGCGGCTTCAGAACACCTGATCCCACAAGCTCCGGTCCTTGAGCATCACCTCGCGCAACAGCCGGATGGGGGGAGCGCCATGGCGGAGCATTTCGTCGTGGAATTGTTGCAACGTGAAGCCGGCGCCTTCCTGTTTTCGATAATCCTCACGCAGCTTGAAGATTTCGAGCTTGCCGAGGGAGTAATAGAGGTACTCGGGGTCAAAAGCGCCCCGCAGCGCTTCCTGCCGGGCGGGCTTTTGCTCGTAATAACAATTGTCCTGAAAAAATTTGGTAGCCTCGTCCACCGTCATGCCTTGGCAATGCATTTTGATGGATACGCAGAAACGGCACAGTCGCAGAAGCGCTTCGTCGGCCTGCGCCAGGCGGTACTTGGCGGCTTTAATTTTTTCCTCGGAGGACGGAGCAGGCGAGGCGCTGGCGCCGAATCCTTCGTCGACCATCATCTGTTCGGTATAATGCGCCCAACCTTCCACAAACGCGTAACTGTTGAATATTTTTTCCAATTTGGCAGCCGGCGATGCGTTCAAGTGCAGGAACTGGACATAATGGCCGGGATAGACCTCATGGATCGAGACGATGTCCGTCGTGTAATAATTGAAGGCACTCAGCCATTCCTCCTTCTGCTGCGCCGTCCAATTGGACTCCGGGGGCGTCACGTAATAATAGGCCTCGGTGGCTTTGGTTTCAAACGGTCCCGGCGTATCCATTGAAGCGAAGCTGGTCGCGCGGAGATACTGGGGCGTTTCGGTGACCTGGGCACGGACGGGCGAGGGCAGGCTGATAATCTTATGATCAATCAGAAATTGACGGATCATCTCCAGGTCCTTCGCCGTGTCCGGGATGAGCTTCTGTTCAGTGGGGTGGTCCTTTTGGATGGCCTGGAACACCTCGATGGGCTTTTTGCCTGAATCGATCTCCTTGGCTGTCTCCGCGAAGACCTCCTGCTTTTGATGCAATTCGCGCATCCCAATTTCCAGCAGTTGCTCCGGCGCCAAAGTTACCATCTCCCCGTATTCGAGCAGCTTGGAATATCTCTCGCGGCCCAGGCCATAGCGATCGTTGGCTTTGGCTGTTTTCTGTTCCTTCAGATAGTTTACATACGAGCGCAATTCCTCAATGGCGCGATCGTCGGCAGATTTGAACTCGGCCATGATTTTTTCGTCTTTGATTTGCTTGAGCGCATCGACGAGGTCCTTGCTGAGAAAATCGACCGCACCGTTCGCCTGGTCCAGGGCGATCTCGATTTGCGGGCGGGGAAGTGATTCCGCCAGATTGGCTCGCGCGGCCGCGAAGATTTTCGGCGCTTGATTAAGGATAGCCGTAATTGAGCGCACGCGATCTTCGAACGGAGCGAAGTTGCGTTTCACGTAAATATTGACATCGAGCACCCCGGCGTAGGTCATGGGGTTCTGCGAGTAGATCTGCATCTGATCGAAGCTGAAGATCTCCCGTTTGATAGCATTGCGCAAAATCCGGTAGTCGTAGGAAGCCTGCGGGCTTAGATGCGAGGCCTCCAGTTCCGCCAAACGACGGTCAAAGGATTGCAGGCGCGCCAACTCCCCGTCGAGGGAGGCTTTGCTAAAATCGGTGACCTTGCCGTCGTATTGATGGAACCCAAGAGCGGTTCCGGCTTGCGGACGCCAGGCCAAATAACCCTGGATGTACTCCTCGGCCAGTTTTGCGAAGGGCGCGTCAGAATCCTGGGATTGAGCTTTAGATGGTTGCAGGTCAGCGGCGCTGAACACCAGAACCATCGGCAACACCATCAACGATTTGTTCACACTGAATATTTAGCTTGCGCGAGGCGCGCTGAGAAGCAGGAAGATTGCGCGTCCGCCGCAATGTTTCTTGGCAGGGCGGGACACGCTTGATAAGTTTGCTTGCCTTAAACGAAGCTGAAAATCAAAACCGCATGTCATGAACGCAAATCTTACCCGTCGAGAGTTTCTCAAAACCACTGGGGCCGCCGCCGTGGCGGCCGGCGCGATGCAGGCAGCCTGGGCGCAAGGAGTCGGTAAGATCACCGTCGCCCTGGTGGGAGGGGCGCATATTCATACGCCCGGCTTCATTGATCTGGTGAAGAAGCGCAACGACGTGACGGTAAAATCCGTTTGGGACCACGACCCTGCCCGGGCCGAAAAGCGCGGCAAAGAGCTCAATGCCCAAGTCGTGAGCGAGGTCGGCAAAATATGGTCTGACCCGGACATCCAGGCCGTAGCCATTTACTCAGAAACCAACCGCCACCATGATCTGGTGCTGGCTGCCGCGAAGGCAGGCAAACACATGTTCGTGGAGAAGCCGCTGGGCATCACGGCCAAGGAAAGCCTGGGGATGGCCGACGCCATCGAGCGCGCTAATCTCCTGTTTACCACCGGCTACTTCATGCGGACCGATCCCAAACATCTGTTTCTGAAAGAAGAGATTGCCAATGGGCATTTCGGAAAGATTACCCGCGTCCGTGGCTCCAATTGTCACAACGGCGCTCTGGAAGGCTGGTTCGATGGCGAATGGCGGTGGATGGCCGACCCAAAGATTGCCGGGATCGGCGGCTTCGGCGATCTGGGCACTCACAAGCTGGACATCCTCATGTGGTTGCTCGGCGACGTGGATTCCGCCACGGCGGACGTTAGGATCGTTACCGGGCGATATCCCGGTTGTGATGAATGCGGCGAAGGTTTGCTCCAGTTTAAGGATGGGGTTATCGCCACCTTGGCCGCCGGTTGGGTCGATGTGGAAGACCCGGTCCAACTGTTGATCAGCGGCACGGAGGGCCACGCGGTGGTAGTGGATAATCACCTCTATTATAAGAGCAAGCACCTGCCAGGAAGCGACAGCAAGGAGCCCTATACCAAGCTGCCGCGTGCAGCCCGGCCGCCGATGGACCAGTTTTTGGACGCCGTGGCCGGAGCCAAGGATCAGCCTTTAGTCAAGCCCTCCGAAGCAGCTGCCAGGGTTGTCGTCATGGAAGCCCTCTACAAAGGGGCTCACGAAAAGAAATGGATTAAAGTCTAGAGAAGCGGAGCCTCGGACCGATCTAATCTTGTTGCCGGCGCAGCCAACCTTCCGGCCAGGTCAAGTCCTGAAATAAATTTGGTACTTTTGTTGGCCGTGCCGAAGGCACGGCGCGGTTGTTTTTGGTTATGTGTTTCATGGCCTCGACAGCGAGCTAAAACGAGCAGGGGGGCGGGCTTGGTGCT
>Ga0210409_10004293_pt1 | contig 15471 bp, 6 predicted proteins | sample IncBWH17MmetaG_FD_161649 | JGI IMG/M metagenome (GOLD analysis project Ga0210409, IMG submission 161649) | Forest soil microbial communities from Barre Woods Harvard Forest LTER site, Petersham, Massachusetts, United States - Inc-BW-H-17-M | ecosystem: Environmental > Terrestrial > Soil >...
GGTTAATCCATCCCAGATCAGAGACAATTCAGTTCCCGCGCTGCCTCACATCGAGGCGCTAACCGCCGATAACAACACCGCAAACCTCGCCGCCTCCGTTCGAATTCCTCCATCTCCCAGGCGGATTACGTTTGAGTACACGGGATTGAGCCTCGCAGTGCCAGGGCGGATTCGCTTTCGATACTTTCTCGAAGGCTTCGACAGTGGCTGGAGCCAGCCGGTGGCGGCGCGAGAAGCCGTTTACACCAACCTTGGGCCCGGCTCCTATCGATTCCGGCTGGTCGCCAGCAACAGCGAGGGGCTGTGGAACGGGCCAGAAACTGCGATAGTTTTCATTGTCGCCCCGGCCTACTATCAAACCTACTGGTTCCGACTGTCGTGCATCGCCGTCTTTATTGCGCTGCTTTGGGCACTTCATCGATGGCGGGTTCATCAACTCAAAAGCCAGGAAGAGCGTCTGCGAGAGGCTGTTGAAACAATTCCAGCGTTGACTTTCACTACATTGCCTGACGGCTCCAATACATTTGTGAATAAGCGCTGGACCGAATACACCGGGCTGTCGGTCGAGAATACCTCGGGCATTGGCTGGCAGCGCGCGATCCATCCCGAGGATCTGGTGCGCCATTCCGAGAAGTGGCGCAACTCGGTTGCAACCGGGTTGGTTTTCGAAGATGAGGCGCGCTTCCGTCGCTCCGCTGACGGGGAATATCGCTGGTTTCTGGTGCGTGGTGTTCCACTTCGGGACCAGCATTCAAACATTGTTAGATGGTATGGAACCCTCACGGACATCGAAGATCGCAAGCGCGCCGAGGAATCACTGCAACAAAGCCAATTTTATCTCGTTGAGGGGCAGCGGCTGGCGCACATGGGAAGTTGGGCATATAACCCCTCTGGTTTTTTTGAGTACTGGTCCCAGGAGTTGTTCAAGACTTACGGCTTGGATCCGCAGAAGGGCGCCCCAACACTTGAACAGTATCTAGCCACCCTTCACCCACAAGACCGCGACTTTATGGCGGACACCATAAAAACAATGCAGGCGGAACGCTCTGGCTGCGATGTAACAAAACGAATTGTTCGCCCCGACGGAGAGCAACGCTACATTCGCTGCGTCGGAATTCCCGTTGTTCAAGGCGAAGTCCTTAAGGGGTTTCTCGGCACCGCGATCGATGTCACCGAGCAGGAAATGCTGACCCAGGAGTTGGAGCGCCGACAAGCGTACCTTGCCGAAGCGCAGAGGCTCAGCCATACGGGCAGTTGGGCGTGGACCACCGCCAATGGAGAGATGAGGTACTTGTCCGAGGAATGCTACCGGGTGTTAGGTTTCGACCCGCACGGCGGACAGCCGCGATTCAGAGCGTTGTTTCTACGCATCCACCCCGATGATCAGGTTAATGTCTGGGAAGCGCTCCAAAAAGCGAAGGTTGAAAAGGCAGAGTTTGAGTTGGATTACCGAATCCTTCATCCCGGCGGCGATATCAGGGACATCCACCTCGTAGGCCATCCCGTTCTCAGCCCCTCCGGCGCTATCGTTGAATTCGTCGGCACAATGATGGACGTCACCGAACGCAAACGGGCAGAAGCGCTCCGTGATGGGGAGAGCCGTATTTTGGAGATGATAGCCCGCGACTCTCCCCTGCAAGAGATACTGGAGAACCTGGTACGGGTCGTGGAAGCCCATTTTGCCGGATTGCTTTGCTCTGTTCTGCTGCTTGATGAGGACGGGCAACATGTAAGGCACGCTGCGGCACCGAGTCTGCCCGAGCCGTACATCGCGGCGATTGAGGGCCTCTCGATTGGACCGAATGCGGGATCGTGCGGCACCGCCATGTACCGCAGTGAACCTGTTATCGTCACCGACATTCTCCAGGATCCGCTCTGGGAGTCGTATCGGGCTATGGCCGAGCCCCATGGTCTTCGTGCCTGCTGGTCGACTCCTATACTTGCGCATTCGGGCAAAGTGCTGGGTTCCTTTGCCATGTATTACCGCGAGCCTCGGAGTCCGAGTCCGTCTGAGAACCGCGCCCTGGAAATGGCTACCCACCTCGCCGGCATTGCCATCGAACGTAAGCTGACACGCGAACGGCTGCAGCGAAGTGAAGCGTATCTGGCCGAAGCGCAGAAGCTGACCCATACGGCCAGCTGGGCTTGGCGCTCACCGGATCGGAAGGTGGTGCACCTCTCCGAGGAGTTCTACCGGATTTACGGCTTCGATTCAGCTGAGGGGGTGCCGACTTGGGAAGAATATTTCGAACGCGTCCACCCGGAGGATCGCATTAGGTGGAAGACCACTATCGAACGGGCAATGGTGGAAAAAGCCGAATACGACCTGGAGTTCCGTATCCTTTTACCGAATGGAATGGTGAAGTGGATCCACACTGTTGGCCATCCCGTTCTTTCCGACGCCGGAGATTTGGAGCAATTCGTAGGCAGCTCGAGCGACATCACGGAACGCAAGCATGCCGAGGAAGCCGTTCGGTCCAGCGAAGCCTATTTAGTGGAAGCGCAGAGCCTGACCCACACCGGCAGTTGTGCCATTGATGGTACAACTCGCGAGACCGTGTACTGGTCCGACGAAATGTTCCGGCTTTTCGGCTTTGATCCACAACAGGGCTTGCCGATGTTCGATCAATGGCTGCAGCGAATACATCCAGAAGACTTCGATAAGGTAAAGCTGGCGAGTGAAAGAGCGTTCCTGACAAAGGTAAATTGCGATGTAGAGTTCAGAATTGTGAAGCCCGATGGAACAGTCAAACACATTCATGGCGTCGGCCACCCAGTTTTGAGTGCCACTGGAGAGCTTGTTCAAGTACTCGGCACAATGGTCGATGTCACCGAACGCAAGCGTGCCGAAGAGGCGGGCGACAAGCTGCGACAACTCGAGGCCGATCTGGCACATATCGATCGTGTGAGTACGCTGGGCGAAATGGCAGCATCACTGGCACACGAGATCAAGCAGCCCATCGCTGCCGCCATCACCAGCGCCAACAGCTGCGTTGAATGGCTTGCGCACGAACCGCCCAACCTTGATCGCGCCCGTGCCGCAGCCGCTCGAATCGATAAGTATGGGAATCGTGCGGCAGAAATCATCGACCGTATACGTTCCTTCTACAAAAAGTCCCCTCCACAACGGGAACTGGTCGATGTCAACGGAATCATCCAGGAAATGCTTACACTGCTGAAGGGCGAGGCCACCCGATGCTCGATTATGATGCGCACCGAACTTGCCGCCGAACTGCCCCAAATCATGGCCGATCGCGTGCAACTCCAGCAGGTATTTATGAACCTCATGCTTAACGGCATCGAGGCCATGGAGAACGCCGGCGGAGAGCTCGCGGTGAAGTCGCAACTGCAGGACGGTCAACTCCAGTTCTCGGTCAGTGATACGGGCGTGGGGCTGCCGAGCGAGCAGATGGATAAGATCTTTTCCGCGTTCTTTACTACCAAGCCACAAGGCAGCGGCATGGGGTTGGCCATCAGCCGTTCCATTGTGGAGTCGCATGGCGGGCAGTTGTGGGCGACCGCTAACGACGGACATGGCGCAGCTTTTCATTTCACGTTGCCCACCCATGTGACAGAGTCAGCATTGATCATCTAAGGATGTTTTTTCAGACTTTCATCATCAGACCGGACCCGACATATCATTCGACGTTTCCTTATCCCGTATCAGTAGTACGGTGTTGCTCATCGGAGTAAGATTCATTCCCATGACTCACGAGTATCGACACACCATCAGGAACCAGGAGTCGGTCGATTTGCCGACCTGAATCGATACGAGACGGCATTCTCGGCCCATGCCCTGCCAGATGGGTTTCTTTAGGTTGGCTGTGTCTCATGCCTGACATCACGAAAATCGACGGGTTCATTCAGAGTTCTCCACACCCCGCATGGTTGGCGACCAATCAGGGTCATTGCGTGTATGCCAACCCAGCTCTGGAACGCCTCACCGGGTTCAATTCAGATCAGATCAACCAAGCTGATTGGCGCAGTTTCCTTCTGGAAGAGGACCGGGCCGTCGCCTCAGTCTCCTGGCAAAGATCGCTCGCAACCGGGACTCCGTATCGCGCGCAGGTCCGGATGCGAGGAAGCGATGGCGCCCCTCAATATGTCGAACTCATCGCCTTCGGGCACAAAGCCGGCGACAATACCGAACTATGGTTGTTTACCGGGTTAGGCGTAAATGTAAATGGCGTTGCTGCTCAGAAGGGCTCAGAGCTCGAAGCACAACTGCAAGCTACTCTCAATGTCATTCCAGCGTATACCTGGTACGCACTTCCGTCCGGTGCCCTCGCCTTCGTGAACGAACGAAATGCGAACTACCTTGGTCTCCCGAAAGACCATCCTTTGCGATTCGGCAGTGCCACGGGCGCAGCGTGGGATTCGCATATTCCTCTTCTACATCCGGACGACCATGAAGAGGCGCGCAGAGTTTGGTCAACCTGTCTGCGTACAGGTTCGGCCGGAGAAATGTCTTTTCGAGCTCGGAGCGCGGCAGGAGAGTATCGCTGGTTCGTCAGTCGTGCCGAACCCGTTCGGGCGACTGATGGAACTCTGTTGTATTGGTTAGGGGTTAATCTCGACATCAACGACGTGAAGCAGGCAGAGAATGCCCTTCGCAAGAGTGAAAAAGAACTTCGTGACGCGATCGATACCATTCCCGCGCTAGTGTGGAGTGCTCTGCCCGATGGCTCCAATATTTACGTTAACAAGCGATTTGTGGAGTACACCGGGTCATCGGCAGAACAGACGGCCGGATCAGGGTGGGAAGCGCTAGTTCACCCTGACGATCTTGAGCTACATGCAGGTAAATGGAAGGAAGCGGTTGCTACCGGCGAGCCTCACGAAAGTGAGGTGCGTTCCCGCCGCTCGGATGGGCAATACCGCTGGCAGTTGGACCGCGGGATGCCGCTCCGAGATGAAGATGGAGACATCGTCAAGTGGTATGGCGTCACCACCGACATCGAAGATCGCAAACGCGCCGAGGAAGCCTTGGGGGCAATATCGCGGGATTTGCTGGAAAGCAAAACCAAGCTTGAAGAAGCCCAGCGCATCACCCATATCGGCTACTGGGAATGGGACCTCGCCACTGATGGCTTGATCTGGTCAGATGAAACCTACCGCATTTTTGGACTGCCACCTCAGGAACGGCCCATGAACGTGGACGCACTACGGGAGATGATCCATCCTGAAGATCGGGAACGTCTTTTTCGAGAAAAGGAGCAAACCATTACCAGTGGTGTGTGCTATGACGTGGAACACCGCATCGTTCGTCCCGGCGGCGAAGTGCGCGTCCTCAACAGTACACGAGCTCTAAAGAAAGATGAATCGGGCCGACCAGCCTGCTTCTACGGTACAGTCCAGGACATCACTGATCGCAAGCGCGCGCAGGAGGCGCTTCAAAAAAGCGAATTTTATCTCGCCGAGGGGCAGCGCCTTACCCACATGGGAAGCTGGGCTTTTAACCCCTCTGGTTTTTTCGAGTACTGGTCGCAGGAGTTGTTCAAGATTTACGGCCTAGATCCCAATAACGGAGCCCCAACACTTGAACAGTATTTGGCCACCGTTCATCCGGCAGACCGCGACTTCATGGCTGAGACCATCACGAAAATGCATGCGGAACGTTCTAGCTGCGATATGAAAAAGAGAATTGTTCGAGCCGATGGCGAGCTACGCTACATTCGCTGGGTCGGAATTCCCGTTGTTGAAGGCGAAGTCTTTAAGGGGTTTCTCGGCACCGCGATGGATATCACTGGGCAAGAACTGCTGAACCAGGAGCTGGAACTTCGGCAAGCGCACTTGACCGAGGCGCAAAAGCTGACCCATACAGGCAGCTGGGCTTGGCGCTTAGCGGATCGGAAAACGGTGCACCTCTCCGAGGAGTGGTATCGGATTTACGGCTTCGATACGGCCGTGGGAGCGCCGACTTGGGAAGAATATTTCGAACGCGTCCACCCAGAGGATCGTCTAAAGTGGAAGGGCATTATCGAACGGGCAGTAGTGGAAAAAGCCGATTACGATCAGGAGTTCCGTATCCTTTTGCCGAATGGAGTGGTGAAGTGGATCCACACTGTTGGCCACCCCGTATTTTCCGACGCCGGAGATTTAGAGCAATTCGTAGGCAGCTCGACCGACATCACGGAGCGCAAGTCCGCCGAGCAGGCTCTGGAGCGCAGCGAAGCATATCTTGCGGAAGCGCAAAGGCTCAGCCACACCGGCAGCTGGGCCTGGAGCCCGGTGACCGACAACACATACTATTCGGAGGAGTGCTATCGCGTGTTGGGTCTCGTCCCGGCGGACGGAGCCCCACCGCCGCTCGGAGACATCATGCAGCGAATTCGTCCGGAAGATCAAGCCCAATGCAGGGAGCGAATCGAAAAAGCCATTCGCGACAAGGGAGATTTCGAACTCGACTACCGCATCGTTCATGCCGACAAAAAGATCAGGGACATTCGCTGCGTAGGCCATTCAGTCCTCGACCGATCTGGCGATCTCGTGGAGTTCGTGGGTACCGTGATCGACATAACGGAGCGCAAGTCTGCCGAGCAGGAGCGTGAAAAACTGCGGCAACTTGAGGCCGATCTGGCACATACCAATCGTGTAAGCACGTTGGGGGAAATGGCGGCGGCGCTGGCACACGAAATCAAGCAGCCCATCGCTGCCGCCATCACCAGCGCCAACGGCTGCGTTGAATGGCTGACACGCGAACCGCCCAACCTTGACCGGGCCCGTGCCGCAGCAGCCCGAATCGATAAGTATGGGAATCGTGCGGCCGAAATCATCGACCGTATACGTTCCCTCTACAAGAAGTCTCCTCCACAACGTGAGTTGGTCGACCTGAACGGAATTATCCAGGAAATACTCACGCTGCTGAACAGTGAGGCTATCCGATCATCGGTGGCCATGCGTACCGACCTTTCCGCCGAGCTTCCAACAATCATGGCAGACCGCGTGCAACTGCAGCAGGTCTTCATGAACCTCATGCTCAACGCCATCGAAGCCATGAAGGACTCGGGCGGAGAGCTTACGGTGAAGTCGCAACTGCAGGAGAGTGAACTCCAGCTCTCGGTCAGTGACACCGGCGTGGGGTTGCCAGCGGAGAAGATGGATCAGATCTTTTCTGCGTTCTTTACCACCAAGCCGCAAGGCAGTGGGATGGGATTGGCCATCAGCCGTTCTATTGTGGAGTCGCACGGTGGCCGGTTGTGGGCGGTCGCCAACAGTGGAGGCGGCGCAACGTTTCATTTCACCTTGCCGATCCACGGGACGGAGTCGTCACCCTTGGTTGCGTAGATTCTTGGAGATTGGCGTACTCGGCCTTGGCCTGTTGGTAGATGGGAATGTCGGGATCGGCGTTCTTCCACAAATCCAGGAAAGTTTCGTAAGACTTCCGCGCGGCAGCTTCCTCGCCAATCATCTTCTGCGCGCGGCCGAGTTGGAGCCAAGCCAAGGGTCCCGTGACATGTACAACGGTAAGGCCGGGATTATCGATTAGCTTCTGGAACTCAGCCGCCGCGGCCCGGCCATCGCCGAGTTCCAGGTACGCTAGTCCGCGAATATAAGCTGGGTAAACATAATCGAACGATTCCGTGTAGGCCAGATCGTACTTGGCAGTCCCGCGGAGAAGGTCGATGACGGCCGCCGGGTCGTGCTGCTGCAGCTTGATCGCGGCCCGAATCGTGGGGGCGTGGTAATTCTGCACGAGCGTGTCTTCGGGTCTTTCCGCGCTGATTTGGTCTGCCAGCTTGCCGGCTTCCTCTGTTTGTCCCGATCTGGCGAGCGCGAGCGCCAGGACAAGCTTTCGATCCCGGGCTAGCTTGCTTCTATCTACCTTGCTTTCATAGCGTCGAGCTTGAACGCCCATTCCTACTTCGGCATTTTCCAGCGCCGAGAAGACCACCCACCTGTCATTGCTAGCCTTCGAGGTGCGCCCCGAAGCTTGCAAGCGCAGCCGTTCGGCGGAGCGAAAGCGACCTTGCTGAGTCTCGATCCAAGCATGGTTGAGCAAGACGTCTCTTCGATCACTGCCTCGCTCTCCTTCTGTAAAGATCTTTTCGACGCCATCACGGTCGCCTGTAGCAAATAGCACAACCAGTCTGTCGAACCGGATGCCTGGGCTGTCGAGCTTAAGGGGATCCACTTTATCGAGCCATGACTTCGCCTCGATGAATCTGCTTGCGTGGCTGCATCTCTCTGCCGCGGCAACGAAATAATATGGGCTTGGCTGCAACCGCGCAGTCTCAGCCGCTTCGTGAGCAGCGCGGTTGGGTTCGCCCAGATGGAGTGAGGCAGCCGAGAGGTTATTACGAGCAAACACATCCCGAGGAAATAATTGTAAGAAACGAAGCGTGGAGGAATAGGCTTTCTCCCAGTCGCCGATCACCCCGGCGTAGTAATTGATCTCGGTGTCCAACCGGTCCTTTTGGGTCAATCGGTCGCGCAATTGGTACGCACGCGCGAACGACGCCTCCCACAATTCAATGTTACCCAGATCATGGTAGGCGGCGCCCATGCCCTCATAAGTCAGGGCAAGGTTTGGATCCAGTTCGATGGTTCGCTGATAGAGTTTGAGCGCTCCTGCAACATCGCCGGCGTAGTGGAGTTTGGTTCCCTCAGCGCCGGCCTGCAAAGCCTCGAGCGAAGCGCTGACCGCCATTTCCAGCGGCTGATTGAAGCGCGCCAGCGAATCCGACGGTTCTCCCAGCTTCGCGCGAAGCCGTACTGCGGTGACTCCCAGCTCGTGAATGACTTCATTCCTGCTACCGATATCGGCCTGCTCCTTGCCCAGGGTTGCTCCCGAGCTGCAGTCGAGCGCTCTCATCTCCAAGTGATAGCCGTTGCCGGCATCGGCGATCGATTGGGAGATCAGCATCTTGCTGTTGGTCTTAGCGCAGATCTGGCGCGCCACATCGGGCGTGATCTTAGTGGTCGACGGAAGCTTGAGTTCAGCCAGAGTCGCATATGCCTTATCAATGCCGAGAATATTGAGATACGGCGTCTGCTGCATTTCGTAGCGCAGCGCGATATTCAGCGCATCGTCGAAGACTGCATCACCTGTCTGGTTGTCGGCGTCAGCCAGAACGATGGTGTCGGTCGGACCGAGGGTTATGCGATGGCGGTAGACGTCATAGCGCCAGATCGCGATAGCGATGAGTGCGAGCAGGGTTACGGCCGCAGTCGCTTGCCGTACGTGTTTCCTTGCCGGATTGGCGTCGCGCACGATCCGTTCGAGATCGTTTTTCAGTACGGTAGCTGATGGGTAGCGCTGCGCGCGGTCTTTCTCGATCGCCTTTGCCAGAAGCGCGTCGAATCCACGAGGCAGCATCGGATTGCGGACTCTGGCTGGAACTGGGGTCTCCTGCAACACGGCCTGGTGAACGTCAACCACAGTCGGGCCGATGAAGGCACGCTGGCCGGCCGCCATTTCGTAAAGCACCAATCCGAACGAGAACAGATCTGTCCGAGTGTCGAGTGCTTCATGGCATACCTGTTCCGGAGACATGTACCCCGCAGTTCCCGCCAAGGTGCCTGTGCGCGTAAGGTCTTTTTTCAAATGGTCGGCAGACGAGGTGGCTGTGGCGCTGGCGGCTTCTTCCTGTTCGAGCCGTAGGTCGCCGGAAGGCTTTGCCAATCCGAAGTCCAGGATCTTTACCACGCCGGATTTGCAGAGAAAGATATTCGCCGGTTTGATGTCGCGGTGGATGATTCCCTTCTGGTGGGCGGCTTCCAATCCGCTGCAGACCTGGCTCGCGATCTCGGAGAGCTCAAGGAATGGCAAAGCCTTGGGCTCAAGCGCGGCCATCCGGCTGCGCAGGGTTTCTCCTTCGAGCAACTCCATCACGATGAAGGGCTGCGCTTCGTGGTCCTCGATAGCATGAATGGTGCAGATGTTCGGATGGTTCAGCGAGGAAGCGGCCTGTGCCTCGCGTTCAAAACGCTGTAGCGCCACGGCATCGCTAGTCAGTTCTTCAGGCAGAAACTTCAGCGCAACACTGCGGCCGAGCTTCAGGTCCTCCGCCCGGTAGACCATTCCCATGCCCCCGCCGCCGATGACGTCGAGAACACGATAGTGCGAGACTTTCTTCCCAATAAGGCCGCCACGCGCTTCAGAGTATGCCAGTGGACTGGGTGCCTCGCCGCGAGCGATTCCCGGCGCCGACTCTAGGTACTCCGTCGCGACCATCAATCGATAGCCACGTCGCGCCAAGGTCTCGATGTACCGAGGATTTTCGGCAGAATCCCCCAGCTCACGGCGGAGACTCTTGATCGTCACATTGATGCTGTGGTCGAAATCCACAACCGTATCATTCGGCCAGAGCTTCGCCTTGATTTCTTCGCGGGTAACAATCTTGCCCTCACGTTCCAAGAGTATCCGCAGGACCTGAAAAACCTGTTCTCTCAGGAGAACCTTATTAGGGTCTGGCGCCTCAGTCGATCGCAGTTCGCCGGTGGCGAGGTCGAGCTCAAAGGCTCCAAACAGGATGCGGCCTGAGGAAAGGGTGTGCATGGGAACCGCTCATGGAATTAGAGTAAGAAACTGTACCAATGGGACTCGAAATTGTCGAAATAAAGCTGAGAACATCATCCAGGCTTTCCAGAGCATCTCCCTAAGAATCAATAGCTTACCGGCTTGACTCCTATTTTATCGCAAAATGACCGCCGTTTCATTTACGCCCCTTTGCGGCTGCGGTAAATGGACAACATGGGCGGGACGGATCAAGCCAAGAGCCAAAGGTCCAAGTTGATCGCTATCATCGATGACGATGAATCGATTTGTGACTCGCTACGGGACTTAGTGGAGTCGGCTGGTCTCGAGGTGCGGTGCTTTGGATCCGCGGAAGAATTCCTCGAATCAGGTTTGCACCGTCAAGCCGCGTGGCTGATAACCGACATCTTTATGCCGAAGATGTCAGGTCTGGGGTTGAAGGCCAGGCTGAAACAAGAGGAATGCAATGTTCCGGTCATCTTTATTACGGCGTTTGACGATGCCGAGCTACGGGCTCAAGCCATGAAAGAGGGGGCAGTCGAATTCCTGGCAAAACCATTCGATCATCAGATGTTGCTCAAAATGCTGCGAGGCACCCTCGATAGCTGAACCGTGCGGCGTCAGCTCACGGCGCGTTGCTGGTGGCTCCAGAAACGCTCGCGCAACGTCTTCTTCAGTATCTTGCCGGAACTGCTCTTGGGCAGATCGGTTTCTGAAAACTCGATGCGCCTGGGGAGCTTATAACTCGCAAGGCTTCGCCGGCAGAAAGCAATCAGATCGTCGGAGGTAAGCGTTGCCCCTGGCTTCAAAACTACAGAAGCCATCACAAGTTCGCCCCATTGCGGATCGGGCACGCCGAAGACGGCTGCTTCACGAACCGCGGGATGCCCGTAGATCACCGCTTCCACCTCTCCCGAATAAACGTTCTCACCGCCGGTGACGATCATGTCCTTGAGCCGGTCCAGGATATAAAAGTATCCCGCAGTGTCCTGATGGCCGATATCTCCCGTACGAAAATATCCGTCGCGGAACGCTTTAGCTGTTTCTTCCTGATTGCTCCAATAGCCCCGCATGACGTTGGCGCCTCGGACGATCAGTTCGCCTGCCTGCCCCGGCTCGACTCGTTTCCCTGACATGTCGGTTACCTGAAGATCCACACCGGGACAAGGTCGTCCGCAGGACATCAGCTTGTCGTCGGTGTGCTCCTGGTCCTGCAAGCCCGTAAGAAAACCCGTTTCACTCAACCCATACACTTGAATCAACTTGACCTTTGGCAGGAGTTCCCGCGTCCGATGAACGAGTTCCGGCGCCATAGGTGAGCCGCCATACGCCAGCACCTGCAGGCTGCTCAAGTCGTACTTTTTCGCGTCCGGGAATTGTGTAACTAAATTGATCATCGTGGGCACGAGCACGGTGTGAGTCACACGCTCTCGTTCCACCGCCTCGCAGAAAGTCTGTGCGCCAAATTTCGGAATTGCGATTTGGCTGGCGCCGAATGCCGGGGCCGCAAACATGCTAGGAAAGTCCGCGATGTGGAAGATCGGAGCGGCATGCAGGTAGATCCCGCCTTCGGTGTAGCGCATCCAGTAGTTGAAGTTGTGAATGTCAGCAAGAACATTCCCATGCGTCACCATGACGCCTTTTGGCTGCCCCGTCGTGCCGCTCGTGTAGATCAGGCCCAAAACGGCCTCGGGGTCGTAAAAAATCTGCGGAACAGGGTCGCTGCTAATTGGAAGAGGGTCGTGGTCGATCATCTGCTGCCAGCTCAAATTTACTGTGGGGACTGCGAGGGAGGAATGGCGCACGATCCCATGCGGACGCGCATCTTCCAGCACTCGGTCGATCTCTTTGGTTGATAGGCGGGTGTTCAGCGGAACAGCGATCACGCCCAGCCTGCTGCAGGCATATATGAGTTCAATGTAGTCGGGACCGTTAGGCAGCAATAGAGCCAGGCGGTCTCCCGCTCCAAAACCGTGGCTGGTAAGTGTTCCTGCGATGCCTTCAACGCGAGTGTTGAGTTCCCGAAAGCTCAGGAGGCGGCCGTCACGAGCAAGCGCGGCTCGGCCGGGATAGAATTGCAATGCCCGGCCGAGAGAATGAACATAGATCATTTTCTACCGCCCAATTAATGACGGAGCGTCTGGGGCAGCGAAGCAACAGCACGCACACTTCACCGATTCAAGCTAGTAATTACCTGTCGGCTGGGTTCAGTGCCCTGAACGCGCCCGCCGCCACTGCACCGCCAGCAAAACCAGCTACAAGGTAAATCCAGATATTCGGCCAGGATGACAACCCCATAACCGAGAGACCCATAGCGACGGCGGGGTTAAACGCTCCCCCGGAAATGTTGCCGACGGAATACGCCCCCACCAGCACTGTGAATCCGATGGCTACCCCGTAAAAGGAATTGCCAGACGTATCCTTGTCGGTAGCGGTGTTCAGTACGACATAAACAAGCGCAAAGGTGAAAAGGAACTCTGCCAGAAGGGCCGGTACTGTCGCCGGCTGGAGTGGCGTAACAGTGGCCGCTCCCTTTAAGAATTTGGCCGCAAAGGCTGCCAGCACAGCCGCAATTACCTGAGAAATCATATATGGCGCTACATCTTTGGCTGCGCATTTCCCGCGCAGCCAAACCCCTAGCGTAACGGCCGGATTAAAGTGACCCCCAGAAATATGGCCGCCCGCAAAAATCATCACCATCAGCACCGAGCCGATCGCCAAAGGCGCGAACATGCCTGCACCGTTGCCGATGACCGTACACCCAACGGTAAGAACCAGGAAAAAGGTCCCGATGAATTCAACAACATATTTTTTCACCGCCGACCTCCTTCGACTCTAGACTAATACGTTTCCTCAAAGCCGTTGGCGGCGAGCGCAGCCGCAATGTTCTTGGACGCGCTCATGGAGCGCCTTGAATGAAACGGCGACACCGCCGACAACCAGCACCGTTGCTTGCCTGTACCGGCATGCCCGGACGAACGAATAAATGTAGATCATTTTCTAGCCACCCCATGACGAAAGAGCGACTAGAAGGAGCACTAGAGCCGCGAAGCACCACCTGGAGCACTTCACGGCTTGAAGTTAGTCGCCGTGGGTGCCAGTGAGAGCTGCCTGCGCCTCCTCTTCACCCTTTGCTCGGGTAGCGAGAAGTTCCAGCAGCATGCTGTCGCGTTCATGCTCGAGTTCCTGGATCGAGCGGCCATTGGCCTCCTTGGTCACGCCTTCGATGATGGCTTGCTTTACTTCTCGGCTGAACTCCGTGATCGTCCCAAGATCTTTCCACCATATGGACAAGGGCCCGGTGAACTGCTCCATGAAATGCTGAATTCCGCCTGGGCCACCACCCAGATGAAACAGGAGATTTGGACCCATCAGGCCCCAACGCAGTCCCGGTCCCCAGCACACGGCCGTGTCCGAGTCAGCGACATCCAATACACCCTGCTCGATGAGATAGACGACCTCGCGGTAGAGAGCGGCCTGGAGCCGGTTCGCAACATGGCCAACCACTTCCTTTCGCACGTGGATCGGCTTTTTGCCGATCGAGGTGTAGAAGGAGATGGCCCGCTCAACAGTTTCCGGCGATGTTTTTTCGCCTGCGACGACCTCGACCAGCGGAACAATGTGAGGAGGATTAAACGGGTGGCCAATCACACACCGCTCCGGATATTTGCACGCCGATTGCATTACGCTCATCGTTAGTCCGGATGAACTCGAAGCAATGATGGAATCCTTGGGCGCGGCAGCATCCATGTCGGCAAACAGTTTGATTTTGAAGTCCTTGCGTTCAGGCCCGTTTTCCTGAACTAGGTCAGCGCCGGCAACCGCCTCCTTCATATCCGTCGTAAACCGCAAATGGTCGCGTGAGCCGTTAGGCGAAATTCCGAGCACCGTCAAGTCCTTCCACGCCGCATCGATGTATCGCCGCAGATTCGCTTCGGCGTTTGGCCCCGGATCTGTGGCCACAACGTTAAGGCCGCGCGCCAGGTATAGAGCAGCCCAACTTGCGCCAATCACTCCCGTCCCAACAATCGCTACATTTCGAATTTCTCGACTCTTTGCCATTCGATCCTCCAATAAATTCACTTCAATTCAATCGCTTGATTTCTGTAAAACTCTTGCACTGAGACTCTTAGCTTGCCCGAACTGCCTCTTCCATCTTCTTGCCTGGTTGTGCAGCCGGGATCGCGCCGCTACTGCGCAGACCGTCGATTTCGCCATCTCCGAATCCAAGCTCCTTCAGCACTTCATCGTTGTGCTCGCCGATTCGCGGAGCACGCCTGGCCGGGACTTTCGAAACACCGTGCACTTGAATAGGACTGCTGATGGTCGAGGTCAGCTTCTCGCCGGCTCCCTCGAGCGGAACGACAATGTCATTCGCTCGCAACTGCGGATCATTGACGACTTCCTGCGGATCCCGCACGGCGCCGAACGGAACGTGAACGCCATTGAAGACCTCATACCAATGCGACATGGGCTGCGAACCAAAGATCTCATCGAGTATTGCCGTCAGTTGCGGCCGGTTCTGTGCCAGCTTGGCAGGGTCCGAGAATCGCGGGTCCTTCAGGATGTCCTCACGATTCATTGCTTTCAGAACCGCCGGGATCCTGTCCGGAGTGGCAACAACAACGAACCAGGTCCCATCGGAAGAGCGATACGTGTTCAAAGCTGCGTTTGCGGGATGGGTTCGATCGTGCAGCCCATAGAAATTCGCACCACTCAGAGCGGCCTGGATGTACACGCTGGCCGACCACACACCCGCTGCCAGAAGCGACGTCGTGACGTAGGATCCTTTACCCGTGCGTTCACGACGATAAAGCGCCGTCGCAATCGCCGCATAAATGCAGACCCCAGTCGCATTGTCTCCACTGCCTGATACCGGCCAGGTCGGCGGCTCTCCAGCATCGCGCGTCATGAATAACAAGCCGCTTCGCGCCCAAAAGGCCGTGAGATCGAACCCCGGAAGATTTGCATCCGGACCTTTCTCGCCGAAG
>Ga0210409_10004296_pt1 | contig 15458 bp, 12 predicted proteins | sample IncBWH17MmetaG_FD_161649 | JGI IMG/M metagenome (GOLD analysis project Ga0210409, IMG submission 161649) | Forest soil microbial communities from Barre Woods Harvard Forest LTER site, Petersham, Massachusetts, United States - Inc-BW-H-17-M | ecosystem: Environmental > Terrestrial > Soil >...
AATGCGCGCTTCGAGCGGCTTCGCGGCGGCTACAACATCATCCTTGCGGCGGTAATGCAGCGCCGACGTCCGTTCGCCACTGCGTTCCTGGCATTCTGCGTGCTGTCCTGCGCTCTCGTGCTCATACTGGGAAGGGATTTCTTTCCCAATGTGGATGCCGGGCAGATTCGCATGCACATGCGATTGCCGTCGGGAACTCGCATCGAGGAGACCACACGAGTGGCCGAACAAGTGGATGCCGCGATCCGCTCCATCGTGCCGGCCCCTGAACTTGGCACGATGCTCGAGAATCTGGGCGTTCCGATCAGCGGCATCAGCAACTCGTACAGCAACGCCGGGGCATTTGGGACATTTGACGGCGAATTCCAAATATCGCTGAATGCCGGCCATCGTCCGACGCTCGACTATATCGAGGCGCTGCGCCGCGAACTTCCACAGCGCTTTCCCGGCGCGGAGTTTTTCTTTCAACCGGCCGACATGGTGACCCAGATCTTAAATTTCGGGCTTCCGGCCGCCATCGACGTTGCGTTTACCGGCGAGGATTTGCGCGGCAACTACCAGCTCGCGGCCAAGCTCGCGAAGCGGGTACAACAGATTCCAGGTGCGGTGGACACCCACATCCATCAGCGATTGGATCTGCCCACCTTGGCGCTGCAAATGGATCGCACCCAGCTGCAGACCCTGGGCTTGAGCCCCAACGACGTCGCTCAGAACTTGCTGGCATCGACGGCGGGTACCTCGCAGACCTCGCCCGCCTTCTGGCTGGATCCGTCCAACGGCGTCGTTTACAACGTGACGGCCCAGTCGCCGCAATACACGGTCGACAGCATGGACGCATTGCTGCGCACGCCGGTCGGGTCCGCCGCGGGCACTGCGGCGCAGTTGCTGAGCAATTTGGTTACCGTTAGTCCGGCGGCGCAGCTTGCCATCATGTCGCGTTATAATACGGCGCCGGCCATCGATGTGTATGTCGGCGTCCAAGGCCGGGACCTCGGCAGCGTTACCGGTAAGATTCAAGAAATCGTCGACGAAATGCGCCCGAACCTGCCGCGTGGCGCGAGCATACAAATGCGCGGTCAAGCGCGAACGATGCGCGCATCGTTCATTGAGCTGGAAGTGGGCCTGGTGATGGCGGTAGTGATGGTGTATCTACTGATAGTCGTCAACTTTCAGTCGTGGGTCGATGCGTTCATCATCATCACGGCGCTGCCGGCGGCGCTGGCCGGCATTTGTTGGACGCTGTTCCTCACCGCAACGACCTTGAGCGTGCCGGCGCTCACCGGAGCGATCATGACCATGGGTGTCGCGACGGCCAACAGCATATTGATCGTGTCGTTCGCCCGCCAGCGCATGCTTGAGGGTGTGGATCCGGTGCGCGCGGCGTGCGATGCCGGCGCCACGCGCATCAGGCCGGTGTTGATGACGGCGTTGGCGATGATCATCGGCATGATTCCGATGGCCTTGGGGTGGGGAGAGGGCGCCGAGCAAAATGCTCCCTTGGGGCGCGCGGTGATCGGCGGTTTGCTATTCGCGACGGTTTCCACGCTATTCTTTGTCCCGGTGATTTTTGCCGGCGTCCACCGGCGTCTCGAGCTGCGCAAGCAGGGCCGTTCCCCGTTCGTGCCGCCGGCTGCGGAAGGGAATACTTGATATGTTGAAGCCAGGACCCGCGCCGGCGACGCAGCGGGCAAAGTACATCGTCGGCGGCATTCTCGCCTTCTTAGTTCTAGGCGGCATTGTCGTGCTGGTGATGCGCAGCTTTCAGGCGACCGCGCTCGCGGCAGCCACTCAGGCACATGCGAAGCGCTACGTGACCACCATCGTGCCGCAGGCAGCTGGCAACGGGGTGCCCCTGACACTGCCGGGTACGCTGCTCGGCATCAACGAGGCCACTGTTTACGCGCGCAGCAACGGCTACATTTTGCGCTGGACCAAGGACATCGGCAGTTCGGTCAAAAGGGGCGACCTTCTGGCGGAGATTGCGGCTCCTGAAGTCACTCAGGAGCTATCGCAGGCGATTGCCGCGCGCGAGCAAGCCGCCAGCAGCGAGGGACTCGCGAAGCTCACGGCGGAGCGCTGGCAGAGTCTTCGCGAGAAGGACGCGGTAACCCAGCAGGAACTGGATGAGCGGCAGAGCGCCTATCTGCAGGCCCAGGCGAATCTGGCCGCAGCGCGTGCCAACGAGGCGCGTCTGCGCGACTTGCAGGGCTTCAATCGAGTGCTGGCGCCTTTCGATGGGGTTGTCACCAGCCGCCGAATCGATGTCGGCGACCTGGTCGATGCCGGAAATGGCGGGGCGGGAAAGGCGTTATTTACGGTTGCGCAGATCGACCCGCTGCGCCTGTATGTGTATGTGCCGCAGGTATATGCGCAACAGGTCAAGGTTGGCGATGCCGTCACGGTGAGTCTGCCGGAACGCCCGGGCGAGGAATATCAAGGCGCCATCGCGCGCACCGCGCGGGCGATCGACGCCGTCAGCCGCACGATGCAGGTGGAAATCCGCGTACCCAATCCCAAGCAGGCGTTGTTCTCCGGCGCCTACGCGCAGGCAATTCTGCCGATCAAACAAGACGGCGCCGCGCTGCTGGTCCCGACCAACGTGCTGCTGTTTCGGCCCGATGGCCCGCGCGTGGCAACGGTTGATGCGGCAGGGCGCGTGCGCATGAGCGCCGTGACGCTCGGCACGGATTTTGGCACCACCGTGGCGGTTACCAGCGGCCTGCATCCCGACGATCGAATCATTTTGAATCCGCCCGACTCGCTGGTCGACGGCGACATCGTTACCTTGTCCGCAAAAAATGACGGCCGCTAGCGATGCACACCGCGATGCGCATGATGGGAGGCTGCGGAATTACGGCACTGCTGGCCGCGTGTGCGGTCGGACCCGACTATCACCGGCCTGCCGCGGACGTGCCGCCCGCGTGGCAGCCGGCCGAACCCTGGCACGAGGCGGTGCCGAGCGATGCCAATCTCAAGGGCAATTGGTGGGAATTATTTCAAGATCCTGATTTGAACCCGCTGGTGGAAAAGGCGTTGGTCAGCAACCAGAATTTGCGCGTTGCGGCCGCCCGTCTCGAGCAGGCACGCGATCAGCTCACCGTAGTGCGCTCGGGCCTGTTTCCCGCCGTGGATCTTTCCACCACCGCGTTGCGCGCCAAGAATTCCGCAAACCGCCCGCTGTCTGAGTATTCGGTTCCCAACCAGTCGGTCGTGCAAAACGATTTTCGCCTGGGTCCCGCGGTCACCTACGAAGTGGACTTATTCGGGCGCGTACGGCGCGACGTCGAGGGCGCGCGCGCCAGCGCCGAACAGGCGGAAGCGGATTTCGAAAATACGCGCCTGGTGCTGATGGCCACCCTGGTGACCGATTATTATTCGCTGCGCGAGACCGACGCCGAGATCGAGGTGCTGCGGCGCAGTTTGGACCTGGAGCGCAACGCGCTCACCTTCGTCGTATCGAGGCATGATCTGGGGTTCGCAACCGGCCTTGATCTCGCACAGCAGGAGGCGCTGCTCGACGCCAGCGCAACCCAGCTGGAGCTACTCAAGGTGCAGCGCGCGCAGTTCGAGCACGCGATCGCGACCCTGGTTGGCATTCCCGCACCGAGCTTCAGCCTCGCACCCTCTTCTTACTCGCCGCCGCTGCCGGCGTTTCCCGTGGGCTTGCCCTCGGATCTTCTGCAGCGCCGCCCCGATGTGGCTGCCGCAGAACGCGCCATGGCCGCGGCCAATGCGCGCATCGGTGTGGCGCGCGCTGCGTTCTATCCGTCGATCAATCTGGCGCCCGCCCTCGGCGTGCCGAACACCGGATGGGAGAGCAACACGCTGTCGACGCTACTCGAGGCGCCCAGCTGGTTCTGGGCTATCGGCCTGTCCGCCACGCAAGTGCTGTTTGACGCCGGCAAGACGCGGGCCAATGTGCGGTTTGCGGATGCCGACTACACCGCCGCCGTGGCGATGTACCGTCAAACCGTGTTGACCGCCATGGAGGAGGTGGAGAACGGCATCACCGGCTTGAGCTCGCTCGACCGCGCCGCGGTATCGGCCGACGCCAGCGTCCGCAGCGCGCAACGGGCGTTCGATATCGCCAGCGATCGCTACAAGGGCGGCGTGGATACTTATCTCGACGTCATCACCGCGGAGCAGACGCTGCTCACCAATCAACGCCAGGCGGCGCAGATCCAGGGACAACAATTCGTCACCGCGGTGTTCTTGGTGAAGGCGCTGGGCGGCGGCTGGAGCGCAGCGCCGCAGGTTTCGCGCAGCAACTAGATTATCTAGGTTTCGGGCTTGAGCAGGGTGTCGATGGCGGCCGGCGGCGAAATGAAGTTCGACTGCACGAAGTCCACGCCGAGGGCGGTCAGCCATTCCTGCTCGGCGGCGGTTTCGGTGCGCTTGGCCACCGTGTGCATGCCGAGCACCCGGGCCATTTGCACGACGCCCGTGATGCCGGCCTGCGAGATCTTGTCGATGCGCATTCTTTCGGTCATCTCCGGCGCCAGCTTCACGTAGCGGACACCCGGCAAGCGCAGTAGCGCGAAACACTCGGTGCGCAGTGCAAAGTCATCCAGAATGAGAGGACAGCCGAGGCGATGCAACGCCACAGCCACGTCGTTGATCTTGTCCTTGAGCGAGAGCGCCGTCGATGCATCGATTTCAAACGCGATCGTTGCCTTGGGCAGGGATGACTTGGCCAGGCACAGTTCGACAAATTTTATGAAATGTTCATCGTGCAGGGCCGTGACGGTGAGATTCACGGAAAACATCACCTCGTCGGCCTGGCAGGTTTCGGGGTGACGAATCAACCAGCTGATGAGTTCGGTGAGAACGCGCCGGTCGATCATCGAACCCAGACCGTTGTCGACCGCGGCCTTCAACATCGCATGCGGGGCGGCACTCGGCGATTCCTCCGATCCGGAACGCAGCAGAACTTCGTAGCGCCGCAATTGGCCGCCCTTGGCCAGAGGCATGAGACGCTGCACATGCAAAGCGATGGGACTCTTGCGAAGCTCCGCATGCAGGCGATCGATCTCCGGCGTCACGCCCTTTTGCGGCTTGTCGAAAAACTCGATCGATGGCGCCGCAGACGCGATCGCCGGTCGCTCGAGGTTGATGTTGGGAGAGGGGCTGGGCGGGCTTGGCGGACTCGGCGGACTCGGCGGTATCGGCGGACTCGCGACGCGCGCAGGAGTCGCAGGACGGGGTGGCATCGGAGGACTGGAAGGGCGTGGGGCAGGGCGCGAGACAATTTGCTGTACTTGCGCCGAGATTGATCTTGGGCCCGACGAGAAGGGCATGACCAGGGGCGCGTGCGCCGGTAGGGTGGGTCGCGCCGGCGGTTCCGGCGCCGCGGCGCTCCTGGCTGCCGGCGCAGCGCTGCGCGCGGGCGATGAGGCCTTCGCCGGGGGCGGGCTCGGCGTTTTTGCCGAAGCCGGCGCGGCGCGTGCCACGGGCGGCGCGCTTGGTGTGATCGCTGCCTGCGCGGCCGGCGCTGCGGGTTTCTTTGCGGCGCTGCTGCTCGATGATGCTCGACCGCTGGGTGCGGCAGTTTTAGCCGCCGCCATGGGCTCGGGCTCAGGGACCTCCGCAGGGGCGCGATCCGGGCGCATCGCCGCGAACTGCGAAAGCGCCCGCTGCATTTTTGGGGTCAGCAATTTCGTTGCGCCCTGCGCGACGATGCGCGTGTCCATGATCATCATGATCACTCCGACCATCGCGCGGCGCGCGTTGACGGCGCGAACCAGCACCGCCGAGCGCAGATCGCCCAAATCAAATACCAGCACCGATGCGGCGCTGGGATCGGTGAACGCTTCGGCCGCCTGCATCACTGCATTGTGCTCGTCGGGGCCCATCGAGCTCTCGCTCAGCCACAGCACATCACCGACTTCATCGTGTAGCGATACGGCATGGGTACGGGCCGGTTCGACGGCCGCGCGCACCTTTTGACAGACGGCATCGAAATCGACAAGCGGACTATCCGTTGCCATTAAGGGTTTGCCCTGATCCATAGATCCGCTACTTGAAATGAGAGCTTACATATCTACCGTACCTGAGGCCCTCCCTGATGTGATGGTCTTCGCCAAAACGCGACGGTGCGCGCCGAGCCTCAAAATCGGCATTACATATCATCGGCAAACCTGCGCGCCGGTCGCTAAACTCCACGCACGATGTCTAAAAAACCAAGCGATCGTCAATACCGCTACTACGATTTTGTGATGGCGGCCTACGTGTGCATCTTGTTGTGCTCCAATCTCATCGGACCCGCCAAAGAGACCACACTTCACGTACCGCTGATCGGCAGCGTCACGTTTCTCGCCGGAGTCCTGTTCTTTCCAATTTCCTACATATTCGGCGATATATTGACCGAGGTGTACGGCTACGGGCGCGATCGCCGCGTCGTTTGGGCGGGCTTCGCGGCGCTGGCATTTGCCTCGATCATGGCCGCGGTGGTGGTGCACTTGCCGCCCTCGGCCCGTTCGCTTCCCGATCAACCTGCGGTGGAGACGATATTCGGCAACACGCCGCGCATCGTTGTGGCGTCGATCAGCGCATTTCTTTGCGGCACGTTTTTGAACAGCTACGTGCTCGCCAAGATGAAGATCCTGACGCGAGGGCGCTGGCTCTGGACCCGCGTCGTCGGCTCGACCTTGTGCGGCGAGCTGGTGGATTCGATGATCTTTTACGCGGTCGCATTCTACGGCCGCATGCCCTGGCCGCATCTGCTCGCGGTGATGTTCACGCAGTATGTATTGAAAAGCGGCTGGGAGATCCTCGCAACTCCGCTGACCTATCGCGTAGTGGCATTCCTCAAGCGAACCGAAAACGAGGATTACTACGACATAGGTACCAATTTCACGCCTTTCTCGTTGAAAGCCTGAAAGGCCGTCTTTATAACGCATCCTTCATGTGCCGCTGTGCACGCTTGTCCGCGGCGCGCGTTGTTCGTGTACCTAAGTCAATTTGAGGGATGTTTCATGCAAATTCGTTCTGCCTGTCTGATCGCAGCGCTGCTGACCATGAGCGCGGCCTGCACCGTGACGGCGACTGCGCCGCGCGTCGTCGTGACCCCGCCCATCGCCGAGGTCGTGGTCGCACGTCCGCCGCCGCCGCTGCAGGTCGAGGTCGTGCCGGTGGCGCCGGGTCCAAATTGGATCTGGCAACCCGGTCATTGGCGCTGGGAGCACAATGAGTACGTATGGCGGCCGGGCCACTATGAGAAGCGCCCCGCGGCCACCGCTTACTGGGTGCGCCCGGAGTGGGTTGCGCGCAACGGCCAGTGGGTTTTCCAGACCGGACATTGGGCTTATCGCTAGATGATTCCGGCAGGCGGCGACCGTTATTGGTCGCCGCTTCGCCACGATTTGCCACGACTCCTCCCGCGCTTCGCCCGAATGCAGGGCTGTAATGGCTCACATGGGGCGACGGTCGTCGCCTCAAAGGCGGAAGCGAGGAGTCGTGTATGAAAACGGGATATTCAAGATTGATGTGGACGATCGGCTTGATGGGCGTAAGTGCGGCGGCTTTTGCCGGCGATTCGCGGGCCGCGCCTCCGCAGGAGCCGGTGGGCTTGTTATCGGGTGCGGTGATCGGCGCATTCGCGGCGGGGCCGGTTGGCGCCGTGGTCGGCGCGGGGCTCGGGGCCTGGCTCGGCAATCGCGTGCACCGGGCCGGCGAGGCCAAGGTGGCGGAGGCCAGGACCAAGGCGCTGGAAAGTGACAAATCCGCACTGGTGGCCGAAAAATCCGCGCTGCTCACCGAAAAGAGCCAGCTGGTCGAGACCAATCAAAGTCTCACCGCCAAGCTCGATGATCTTGCACACAAGATCGACACCCCGCAAACCGCGAAGGGCGATGCCTCTCAGCTTCTCGATGGGTTCGAGGGCGACGTATTGTTCCGCACCGGCAGCGCCGAGATCACGCCGGACCTCGCGCATCAGATCCAGGTTCTGGCACAAGCGGTTGCGCGCTCTCCGGCTCTCAAGGTCCGAGTTGATGGCTACGCGGATCCTCGCGGTACCGAGGATCTCAACATGAAGCTTTCGCAGGACCGGGCCAATGCGGTGCGCGATCTATTGGTTGAAGCCGGGGTCAACGACGATGTACTCGAGGTCAATGCCTACGGAAAGAGTCAGAGCGTCGCTGCCGACAGCGACGGCTACGCGCTCGAGCGACGGGTTCGCCTGACATTGCAGGCGCAAGCCGGCGCAGCCGTCGCCCAGGTCGGCAAGAATGATTGATCTCTTGTGATAGTCCGCTTGGGTGGAAGCGGCCCGGAGGGATTTAAGCCTCCGGGCCGCACTTGTTTCCGCGTGTGTCAAAAGCCTACGATACGGTATGAGTCCGCATCCCAAGATCGTGGTCCTTGATCGATATCAGACCGGCGAGTCTGCGAGTCCCTCGCACGAGAATATTCTCGCCGGCATCCCTCGCACCCGCGTGTCGAATCAGTACGCGGACGCGGCCCAGGAGTTTTTCTGCGGCATCTGGACCAGCACCGCCGGCAAATGGCGCGTTCGCTACACCGAACACGAGTTCTGCGTCATCATCGAAGGCCGGGTGCGCATCGAGTCGGCGGGCGGGGAAAAACACGAACTGAAGGCCGGCGATGCCTTCGTCGTGCCCGCGGGATTCGAGGGCGTCTGGGAAGTCGTCGAACCCTGCAAGAAGTGGTATTCGATATTCGAGCCCAAGCCTCGCGATCCTGACCCTTGAGCCTCGCGGTTCAGGCGGTTTCGCGAATCACGGCGCCCAATGTCTCCAGCAGCTGGTCGATCTGCTTGCCCTCGATGATCAATGGGGGCGACATGGCAATCGTGTCGCCGGTCTGGCGCACCATGACCCCGCGCTCAAAGCACTTCAGGAATACTTCGAAGCCGCGCGTACCGGGCTTGCCCGGCCGCGCCTCGAGTTCCACGGCGCCGATCAGGCCGTAGTTGCGCACGTCGATCACATGCGGCAGGCCGCGCAAGGAATGCACGGCGTTTTCCCACTGGGCGCTCAAGGATGCGGCGCGCGTCAGCAGCCCCTCCCTGGCATAGACATCGAGCGTCGCCAGCGCGGCGGCGCACGCCACCGGATGCGCCGAGTAGGTGTAGCCGTGAAACAGCTCGATGGAATTTTCCGGGCCCTGCATGTAGGCGTCGTAAATCTTTCGTTGGGCAAACACAGCGCCCATGGGCAGCGCGCCATTCGTCAGGCCTTTGGCCGTGGTCATGAGATCCGGCGTCACATCGAAGGCGAGCGCGGCGAACGGCTTTCCGACCCGGCCGAATCCGGTGATCACCTCGTCGAATATCAAGAGGATGTCGTGCTTGTCGCAGATCTCCCGCAGACGCTTCAGGTAGCCGACAGGAGGCAATACCACACCGGCCGATCCGGAGATGGGTTCGACAATGACCGCCGCGATGGTCGAGGCGTCATGCAAAGCGATCAGGCGCTCCAACTCGTTGGCCAAGTGCGCGCCCCATTGCGGCAGTCCGCGCGAGAAGGCGTTGTGTTCAATATCCAGCGTGTGCGACATGTGGTCCACGCCCGGCAGCATCGATGAGCCGAAGAACTTGCGGTTGTTGACCATGCCGCCCACCGACATGCCGCCGAAGCCAACGCCGTGATAGCCCTTTTCGCGGCCGATGAACCGCGTGCGCTGGCCTGCGCCCCGTGCGCGGTGATAGCCGATCGCGATCTTCAATGCGGTATCGACGGATTCGGAACCCGAATTGGTGAAAAATATCCGGTCAAGTCCGGGAGGCGCGAGCTTCGCCAATCGATTCGCAAGCTCGAATGCAATGGGATGACCCATTTGAAAGGTGGGCGCGTATTCCATCGTTGCGAGTTGCTTGGCTACCGCCTCGGTGATTTCGCGGCGGCTGTGGCCGGCATTGACGCACCATAAGCCCGCGACTCCATCCAGCACTTCGCGACCATCCTGGGTCCAGTAGTACATACCCTCCGCGCGTGCCAGCAGGCGCGGATTTGCCTTGAATTGGCGGTTCGCCGTAAACGGCATCCAGAACGCGTCGAGTTCGGGGTTGGCATGGGCGGGGGTGAGCTGGGCATTCATGATGTAGGTCCTCAAGAACAATCGGCGAGGCTAAGATGATAAGGAAAATTGACACTTAGCTCAATTTTAGCTCGTTCTTCCCCTCCACTGTCTATTATAATAGACGACATGAGTTTGGATGTGGGTACGCATTTGAAGGCTGTGCGGCAGATGTACGGCCTGTCGCAACGCGAGCTGGCCAAGCGCGCCGGCGTCACCAATGGCTTGATTTCCCTGATCGAACAGAACCGTGTGAGCCCGTCGGTGAGTTCGCTGAAAAAAGTCCTCGACGGCATCCCAATGGCGCTGGCCGATTTCTTCACACTGGATCTGCGCAGCAATCCGCAGGTGTTCTTCCCGCGCGCGGAACTCACCGACATCGGCACTGCGAATGTCGAGTTGCGGCTGGTGGGTGGACGCCTGGCGAAACGCAGCATGTCGATCCTGCACGAGATTTATGCGCCGAATGCGGATACCGGCGAGGAAATGCTGACGCATGCCGGCGAGGAGGGTGGCGTGATCGTGAAGGGGAAAATCGAACTCACCGTCGGCGGCGACTCAAGGGTTCTCGCGGCGGGCGATGGCTACTATCTTAAGAGCACCCTGCCGCATCGGTTTCGCAACACCGGACGGGAGGAATGCGAGATCGTCAGCGCCAGCTCGCCGCCCACCTTTTAATCCAGGTAGCATATCGCTCATGAGCATGGTAACGGTGGCGGCCACGCAAATGGCCTGCAGTTGGGATCGCGATGCCAATATCGCGCGCGCCGAGAAACTGATTCGCGAGGCCGCCGGCCGCGGCGCCCAGGTGGTTCTCGTACAGGAGCTGTTCGAGACGCCGTATTTCTGCAAGGACCACATCGCCCGGCATCTGGAACTCGCGCAGCCCCTCGAGGCTCATCCGGCCGTCGAACACTTCCGCGCAGTGGCGCGCGAACTCAGCGTGGTGCTGCCGATCAGCGTATTCGAGCGCGCCAACAATGCATTTTATAATTCCGTGGTCATCGTCGATGCCGACGGGGCAGTGCTCGGCGGCTATCGCAAGTCGCATATCCCCGAAAGCCCGGGCTATCACGAAAAGTTTTATTTTTCGCCCGGCGACACCGGCTTCAAGGTGTTCGACACCCGCTATGCGAAGCTCGGGGTCGCGATTTGCTGGGACCAGTGGTTTCCAGAGGCGGCGCGCTGCATGGCGCTGATGGGCGCGGAGATACTGCTGTATCCGACCGCGATCGGCTCGGAACCGCAGGATGCCAGCATCGATTCGAGCGGCCACTGGCAGCGCACCATGCAGGGCCACGCCGCCGCCAATATCGTGCCGTTGGTGGCATCGAATCGCGTCGGCACCGAGAAAGGCGAAAAGTACACGATGACCTTCTATGGCTCTTCGTTCATCGCTTCGCCGACGGGCGAAAAGGTCGCCGAGGCGGATCGCGTGAGCGAATCGGTGCTGACCGCCGCCTTCGACCTCGACGAAGTGCGCCGCTACCGGCAGTCGTGGGGGGTGTTCCGGGATCGGCGGCCTGATCTTTATTATCCATTGCTGTCCCTCGATGGACACGGCTGAGAATCTCGTATTCGTTGATCTGGAAACGACGGGCGGCAGTGCCGCACATCACCGGATCACCGAAATCGGCATCGTGCGGGTCGCTGGCGGCGCCGTTATTGAAGAATGGAGCTCGCTGGTCAATCCCGGCTGCGAAATTCCCTCCTACATCGTCGCCTTTACCGGAATCAGCAACGACATGGTGGCCGGCGCACCGCGCTTCTCCGCGCTTGCGGCGACGGTGTTCGAGAAGCTGCGCGGCGCGCTGTTCGTTGCGCACAATGCGCGTTTCGATTATTCGTTCCTGTGTGCCGAGTTTCGCAGGATGGGCATGCATTTTTCCGCACCGGCAGTGTGCACCGTCAAACTTTCCCGGCGCTTGTTTCCGCAGCACGCCCGCCACAATCTGGATGCGGTGATGGAGCGCCATGGGCTCTCCTGCCATGCCCGGCATCGCGCGCTCGGCGATGCGCAGGTGTTGCGGGATTTTTGGTTCAAGCTGCGGCTCGAGACGCCAGCGGACGCGTTTGCAACCGCGCAGGCGCAAGCGCTGCTCGCAGTGGTCAAGTTGCCCGATCAACTGCCGCCGGAACTCGCCGACGAATTACCGGAAGGGCCCGGAGTGTACCGCCTGTTCGGCGCGGACGATGCTTTGCTGTACGTAGGCAGAAGCAACTCATTGCGAACTCGCGTGCTGGCGCAGCTCGGCGAGCAGCGCGCGGGCTCGAGAGATCAGAAACTGGCGGCGCAAGTCAGGCGCGTCGATTGGCGGCAGACCGGCGGTGAACTCGGTTCATGGCTGCTCGAGACGGAGTGGACAAAAACGCAGCGGCCGCTCTACAACCGGCACCTCGGCCACCCGTCCGAATCGGTGACTTTGCGCTTGGTCGCCGAGCATTCGGGATTGGTCGAAACGCGGCCCATCGACACGCTCACGGCCGCGGACCTTGAGGACAGTTTCGGCGTATTTCATTGCGCCAAAGACGCGCGCAAGGCATTGACCGACATTGCGCGCGCACGCCAGCTTTGCCTCAAGGTTCTGGGGCTCGAACAGAGCGAGGGCTCGTGCCTGGCACTGCATGTCGGCAAGTGCAGGGGCGCCTGCGCCGGCAAGGAACCGCCGGCTCTGCATCGCATGCGGGTTCAGCTGGCATTGGCGTCGTTGAAAATCAAGAGCTGGCCTTTCCCGGGCCGGATCGGATTGCGCGAAGGCGGTTGGCGCGGCGGCGGTGGCGTGCACGGCGAGCGCGCAGGCGCGCGCGGCGCCGAAATTCACGTCCTCGATCATTGGACTTATCTTGGCACTGCGCGCTCCGAGGAAGATCTGGCCGCCTTGAGCACGCGCGAGGCCGGATTTGCGTTTGACGCCGATATCTACAGAATTCTTATGCGCTATTTCTCCAACCACCCCAATCCCGACTGGCACGACCTGCGCGCAGCCCGGGGCAGCACGCTTGCACTCAAACCAATCGACGTGTCTTGAGCGAATCCGACAACGTCCGCTACTGGATTGCGACTGCGCCGGTGGGTGCGGCTTCGGTGATGGCCGAGGAATTGGCGCAGTTCGGCGCGGCCGATATTCGTGAGCGCAGCGTCGATGTGAGGTTTCAAGGCACGCTCGAGGTCGGCTATCGAGCCTGTCTGTGGTCGCGCACCGCGACGCGCGTGCTCTTAAGTCTGGGGTCCGTCGACGCCAGCAGTTCGGAGCGCCTGTTCGAGGCCGTGAAGCGCATGGATTGGCGCGAGCATCTGGCGCCGGGCGCGACATTGGCTTGCGATTGCACCGGCGGCAACGAATCCATCAGGCACACGATTTACGGTGCCCAACTGCTCAAGGATGCGGTTTGCGACAACCTGCGCGATGCCACCGGCGAGCGGCCGAATATCAAACCGGATCGTCCCGACGTCCTGCTGCACCTGCATGTCGAGGGTCGGACGGCACTGGTGTCGGTGGACTTCTCCGGTGAGAGCCTGCACCGGCGCGGCTATCGGCTCGAGGGTGGCCGTGCGCCGCTCAAGGAAAACGTGGCTGCGGCGGTGCTGCTGCGCGCCGGCTGGCCGCACATCGTCGCAGCGGGCGGCATGCTGCTGGATCCCATGTGCGGGTCCGGTACCTTTCTCACCGAAGGCGCCTTGATTGCCGCCGACGCGGCGCCGTCGCTCGATCGCGAGTACTTCGGGTTTAAAGGATGGCGCGGGTTCGATGCCGCGCTGTGGGAGCGCTTGCTCGACGAGGCGCGGGCACGGCGCGCGGCGCGCTCGGCGCGGCGCTGCATCCTGGGCTTCGACGTCGATGCGGACGCCGTGCGCATGACGCTTGCCAATGCCGATCAGGCCGGGGTCGGCGAATGGCTGCACGTGGAGAAGCGCTCGCTCCAGGAATTGGCTCGACCGGCCGGCCTCCCCGGATTGGTGGTAGTCAATCCGCCTTATGGCGAACGCATCGGCGCGGAGTCGGGTCTGCCTGCGCTGTACGCTGAGCTCGGCACGGTCCTGCGCGAACGCTTTCAAGGCTGGCAAGCCGCCATTCTCACCGGCAATCCGCCGCTGGCCCGTAACCTCGGCGTGTACGCCAAGCGCACGCACCGGGTGTTCAACGGCACAATCGAGTGCCGGCTGCTGCGTTTCGACTTGAACGAAGCCAGCGCGCAGCGCAGCGCCGAGCAGGTGCGCGCCGATTGGTCGGGCCGCCCCGGCGCGCAAATGTTCGCGAATCGACTGCGCAAGAATCTGCAGCGTCTGGGTGCCTGGGCCGGGCGCGAGCACATCGAATGCTTCCGCGTCTATGACGCGGACATGCCGGAATATGCCTTCGCCATCGACATCTACGGCCGCGAACCCCGGCAAGTGTATGTGCAGGAATATGCCGCGCCCAAGACCGTCAATGAGGAGAGCGCCCGTGAGCGCCGTCGCGAAGCCCTCGCGGTGCTGCCGGAGGTGCTCGAGGTGCCGGTTTCCGCGGTGCATTCGCGGGTGCGCAAACCGCAGAAGGGCGCCGACCAATACGAAAAGCGCGCCGGTGTGGCCGAGCGCCATGTGGTTGGCGAAGGTGGATTGGAATTCTGGGTCAACTTCCGCGACTACCTGGATACCGGTCTGTTCCTCGATCATCGCATCGTGCGCGGCATGTTGCGCGGCTGGGCCAAGGACGCGGATTTCCTGAATCTGTTTTGCTACACCGGCAGCGCCAGCGTATATGCCGCCGCGGGCGGCGCGCGCAGCACCACCGGCGTCGATCTGTCGAACACCTATCTTGATTGGGCGCACGAGAATCTGCTGCTCAACGGCTTCGGCGGCGACAACCATCGGTTGTACCGCGCCGACTGCCTGGAGTGGCTTGAGAGCCAGGAAACGAGCGGTCCGCGATTCGATCTGATGCTTGTCGATCCGCCGACCTTCTCGAATTCCAAGCGCATGGAGGGCGTGCTGGATGTGCAGCGCGATCACGTCGGCATGATTCGCAGATCGCTGAAGCTACTGCGCCCTGCCGGCCGCCTGGTATTTTCCACCAACTACACGCGCTTCAAGCTCGACGCGGAGGCGCTCTCGGATCTCCACATCGAGGACATCAGCGCCGCGACCATTCCCGTGGACTTCGAGCGTCACGCGCGCATTCATCGCTGCTTCATCGTGCGCTTCACAACAGGTCCCGCAGCCGGTAGTAGAGCATCGCCAGCATCAGCGACGGCCGCCTGAAGAGCGGGCCGCCGGGGAAATCGCGATGCGGGATGCGCGCGAATACGTCAAAGCGCTCGGCAGTGCCGGCCAGCGCTTCGGCGACCAGTTTTCCCGCCAAGCCGGTCAAGGCGATGCCGTGACCGGAAAAGCCTTGCAGGTAGTAGACGTTCTGCGCCAGGCGCCCGAAGTTCGGCGC
>Ga0210409_10004298_pt1 | contig 15452 bp, 10 predicted proteins | sample IncBWH17MmetaG_FD_161649 | JGI IMG/M metagenome (GOLD analysis project Ga0210409, IMG submission 161649) | Forest soil microbial communities from Barre Woods Harvard Forest LTER site, Petersham, Massachusetts, United States - Inc-BW-H-17-M | ecosystem: Environmental > Terrestrial > Soil >...
GATTCAGGAACTCAGCGATCGAATCGCGCTCCACATCCCCGAATCGGAGGAGTACAGCACCGAAGCGCTGGAGTATTTCCGGCTGATGATGAGTCTGCGAGAGCGCGCCTCAGATCGAATACGCTTCACTACGCGTCTTGCGTTCACGCCGAGCGTGGGCGAATGGGCAGTGATCGGATTGCCGGGTCCGTTATTTCCCCTGTATCGAGTTGTGCGTCTATTCCGCTTGGCCGGACGACTACTCTCTCCGGGTTCGAACTAGCCCCGAGCATTTTTCCGGGCTCGCCCAACCCCCGCGCGTAAACCTTTTTCGATGGCCTTCAAATATCCCGCCAAATCCATGGTTCGCATGACAGTGGCGGCTATTCCTCCAGGAGTTGCGGCTTCATGCAGCAGGTCTTCGAGTGCCGTGTCCTCTTCGCGCCAGGAGACGATTCCGTCAGCGAGCGCGTGCGCAGCGGCCGCGAAGGCGATTCGGTGATCCAGACCCAGCTTCTGTCCTGCCCTGGCGAGAGCGGAAAGCGCATGGTAGCCATGGCTGCTGGAGTAGGTCGCGGTGAACGCGTCGAATTTGCTTTCCGGAACCTCAAGCACAGTCCCGACCTTCGCAAAAAGACCTTCCAACCGCTTGCGTGCGGATCGCGGAAAACCGCGCTCGAACGTGACTGCCGTCAGCCCACGCCTCGTGCGGGCGACCGGGCTTGGCATGGCGCGACCCCAGCGAACGGGAGGCCCAAGAGCCGCCTTCAGCTTCGCCATTGGTATGCCCGCAGCGAGACTGCAAGCAATCAATCTACGCTGGCTTTTTCGCAGAATCCCGTGCAAGAACGCTGCTTCTCGCACACGTTCAAGAACTCCCGCTACGTCGCTCGGCCGGACCGCGATGATAAACATGCTTGCCTGTGCAACCGCGCGCCGTAGGTCGGGCTCTGTCGCGACGCCAAACTGTTTCTTGAGCGCGCGAAGTTTGTGTGCATTGCGGTCGTGCACGACGATCGGCTCTTTGTAATCAGCAAGCCGCAGGCCGGCGAGTAGCGCGGAAGTGATTCGTCCACCACCAACAAACACGATGGCCATCAGGCAAGATCCGCGCAGGCCTGATCGGCAGCCGTGATGAGGGCCTCAACATCAGCGCCTGTGTGTGCTGTGGAGATGATCCAGTGCAGGCCGTTTGAGGGTGTCATATAGATGCCGCGCTCCAGCAGTCGATGAACGAAGCGCGAGTATTTTTTCGTGTCGACGTAGCGACAGTAGTCGCGGTAATCGTAAATTGCGTCACGCTCCGTAAAGTAGATCTGGAACATCGGTCCGAATCCCTGCACGATCGCCTTCATTCCACGACGACGAAAAACGTCCCGTAACCCGGCGATCGCCGCGTCGCCGATTGCGAACAGACGGCCATGCGCACCGTCTTCACTCAGCAAATCGAGACTGGCAGCGACAACTTTCATCGTCAGTCGGTGCCCGTTGAAGGTGCCGTAGTGAAGCACCATGTTCTCGGACCAGCGCATCCGGTGCATGATCTCGCGCGGACCGGCCACTGCGCCGATCGGAAAGCCTGCGCCCAAAGCCTTACCGAATGTCGAGAGATCGGGCCTGAGATTGTAGAACTCCTGACACCCACCGCCCGCATAGCGGAACCCGGTAACCACCTCGTCGAGGATGAACAGGGCCCCGTACTGATGGGCAAGCTCGCGCATCTTCTCGAGATATCGGTCGCGCGGCGGAATGCAGCCCATATTGGCCATGATGGGTTCGGTGATGATCGCGGCCAATTCTCGTCCGTGCTCGCGCATCACGCGCTCGAGAGCCGCTATGTCATTCCAGGGCGCTAGAACTACCTCCTCGAATACGGAAGCAGGAATGCCCTCCGAGTCGGGAATCTTGGTCGGATTTTCCGGTGGCCCGATTTGCTCGATCGAGTGGCTGTGTCCGTTGAGGCAATACGGATCGTACCAACCGTGATAGTGGCCTTCGAACTTCAGGAACTTCGTGCGGCCGGTGTGAGCGCGCGCCAGTCGCAGCGCGAGCATGGTCGCCTCGCTTCCGGTATTGGCAAAGCGCACTACTTCCGCAGACGGCACCATGCGACAGAAACGCTCCGCTGCTTCGCTCTCGGCGGGAGTTGCCGCTGCGAAATGCGAGCCGTCGGCGACGGTTTGTGAGACGACTTCGACAATCTTGGGATGGGCGTGTCCGTGGATGAGTGCGCCGAACGACATCATGAAGTCGATGTACTCGTTGCCATCGACATCCCAGGCACGGGAACCGCGCCCGCGCTCGAGAAAAACGGGACCGGGCGTGTAGACCGCGGTCCCGCGTGAAGGTGAATTCACGCCTTCGACAAGGGACTGCTGGGCGCGTCGGAACCACTCCTGGGAGGAGGTTCGTGACCGAGTGTTGGCTGATTCACTCATCTAGCCCCGGTCGACGCAAAAAAGTTGGGTGCTCAATCTGCCGTTCCTCCACCGTCCACCACCAACGCCGCCCCAGTCATGAACGAGGAATCGTCAGTCGCGAGGAACAAGACGGCCTTGGCGATCTCGTCTGCCGTTCCGACCCGCCCCAAAGGACGGTTCGCGCAACCGGCAATGTAATCCTCCCATTTCAAACCGCGCATTTTGGCATCCTGCGGCAACATAGGCGTTTCCACATCGCCGGGACAAATGCAATTCACGCGGATACCCTGGCGGCCGTGGTCGATCGCCATCGCCTTGGTCATCAACACAACTCCGCCCTTTGAGGCGCAATAGGCAACCGCTTTATCGCCGCCCACAATGCCCCACCCCGAACTGTTGTTAATGATCACGCCGTGGCCCTGCGTGATCATGCCCGGCAATGCAGCTTTCGACATCAGGAAGGTGCCTTTCAGGTTGATGTCGATCTGCTCGTCCCATTCTTTCTCGGAGCACTCGATGGTGTCGTGGGAATAAAAGACGCCGGCATTGTTAAACAGGATGTCCACCCGCCCGAATGCTCGGATGGTTTCATCGACCGCTTTTTGGCAATCGCTCGCTTGGCGCACGTCCGTGCGCACGAAAATTGCGTGACTGCCATTCTTCACGATGGCCTCGACCACACGCTGGCCCCGGCTTTCATCGCGTCCGGTGATGGCGACGCGGCCGCCTTCTCGAGCAAACAAAAGGGCAGTGGCCTCACCGATTCCGGAGGTTCCTCCAGTAATGAGGACGGATTGGTTGGCGAGTCGCATGAATCTTAGCCACTTACGCGGCACCAAGATTACACGAAGAGCCGTGGGCTTGGCCGCCGTGGTTCGATCGTCGGCAGGCAACGAGGTTCAAGTAATTTTCGAAACCGCCGAAGTGTTACAGGAGAGCTCACAGCCATGGAGGAACGCCGCCAGGAGCAGAGGGTCCGAATCGAATTGCGCGTGAAGGTGTCAGGTATGGACGCCGGCTGCGAGCGTTTCTCCGAGCGAGCCATCGCTACCAACATCAGCCGGGGCGGAGCGTTGCTTTCCCAGGCCCAGACCGAAGTGCGCTGCGGTGACTTGCTCGAGATCGAATATGGAAGCCACCGAACCCAATATTGGATCGTTTGGGTATTCGATGACGGCTCGAAAGGTGGAGCTCGGGTGGCGGTTCACCGGGTAGGGAACCGCCCGTGTCCATGGGAGGAGTTACTGGTCAGCGACACGGTCAGCCTTTGAAGGTGACCGTTCTTATCCGACAGCCTTGGGCGTCCAGGCACGTCAGTCGGAATCCTCGCGGTCGCGGAAATAGTCGCCTACGGTAACAGCCAGCCAGCAGGACCCCTGGTGCTCACGCTCACCCACGCCAAGCGGATATCACGCTTAAAGATGCGTCGGCTTAAGAGCTTTTCTGCCGCTTTCTCCATTTTGCCCAGCGCGCTTTTTGGGCCGCGCGAATCCGCGCGATCGCGGCGGGCGACATTCTGCGGCGTTTGGCGGTAGATCCGGAAGCGCTTTTTTGCCCCTTGACCTTCGCCCACCGCGCACGCTGCGCGGCGGCGATTTTTGCGCGTCCAGCGGCGGACATGCCCCCACGAGTCGGGCTGGCGGTCTTTTCGCTCAACGCCGCGACTGCATTCTGAATACTGTTCAATTGAGATTGAAGACGGCTACGTTCCTGTTCCAGTTGGCTTAATACCGAGGTGAGATTGGACATGGCAGGAATTTTAGCAGGAGACCGCGAAACGCGTTTTGCCCTAAGTCAATCAGACGGATAATTTTTCGGGCGCCAAATGCCAGGCGCAACTCCGTTGTGCCCCACTGGCCCGGAACATCTTGCCCAATCGAGGTTTACTCATGAAGACCGCGAGGAGAAAGGACGAAGGCCTTCGAAGAAGCGAAGATGTTCCAGCTATCTCGCTTTCGCCCGAACGGGTGTGACGATCTTGGAGTTGGCCTTCAGATTGGCCTGAGCCGGGCGTGTGACCGGCCGCGCAGGCTGCGGGCGAACCCGTACGGCGGGGGCGGCAGTCCTGCGCCCCTCTTCCTGCTCCGAAAGGGCCAGTAACTTTTTCATGATCTCGGCCTTTTCCCACTTCTCCGCACGCTTCGGCTTGGGCGCCAGCAGCACTGCGGCAAGCACCAGGACGCCGGCTGCGACGATCGCAAACACAATCATGAACCCTGTCGAGAGTCCAAACATGAAGAGCTTTCCTTTGGAAAAAATCGGAAAAACTGGCCTACGAGATAGGCATTTTGGCCTGTGAGATGGGGTAAAGAACAGGTTACCAAGGGTCTTGTCCGTATACGCGGCGGCAACCGTCGGACTGCTTACCCCGTGGTGGTCAGCAGGGGGGCCATTCGACCGGTGGCCGATCCTTGAGCCACATAACGAAATCGAGCCCGGGAGCCGAACCCCCGAGTTGCCTTAGTCTCATGGCGGCCTGCGCACGATGACCGTGGCTGTGGAGGCAGATTTGCATGATGCCTTGTTCCACGGAAAAACTCCGGCCCGGAATGTAGGGGGTCTGTAGCTGGCGTTCAAGCTCGGAATCTTTCATCTGTCCGAGCCAGTTAGTTTCTTCCGCATGCGTTTCCTGGTATTGCGCGACCAGCCCATCCAGAGAGTCCGGTGTGTGCGACTCGGCCTCAAGAACGAAAGGAAGCCCTTGACTTAGCCGCAACCAGAACCGGTTCGCGAGCAGGATATGATGCATTAACTCGCGCAGCTGTCGATCCTGGACCGCAGGCGGGGTTTGTCGAATCACAGCCAGCAGTTGGGCATTGGCGTACCACTTGTGGTGCACGAGATCCTGCAACATTTGCATGCGCGCACTTTAACAGACGATGCGGCCTTTGTTCCCAACCACCTAAGGTTCAGAAGACGTGGGATGCAGATCCAAGCTGCAGCGGCCAAGCTTAATAAGCAACATGACGTTCGAAAACACGGCCAGTGAACGTCCCTTTCCCGTTTAGGTTCCACATGCAAGTCCCTCACCACAAAGCTGAACCGAACTTTGAGCGCCTGTTTGCGAGGACAGGCGGGCCAGGATTAGCTGGAATTTTCTTGACGGCCAAAGGGCTTGATCGGCATCATCCCACGTTACTCATGGAAGTAGCTCGCTGGGAATCTGTTCTCTTAAATTGAGGCTGCGGAACTGGTGCCGGTTCCGTGAGCGCTCTTCTAGGTACGAGGAAGTATGCGACCGAGCCCTTCGTCTCTCCTGCGTTCCTTGTGTCTCTCCTCCTTCTGTCTAATGCCTGCGATCGCATTCGCGCAGCAGGCGATTCAACCGCGAATTACCCAAGCCGTCGACGAAACCACAACCACGGTTCTGCGGGGGAACGTGCACCCGTTGGCGCGCGTGCAATTCGACAACGGCGCTGCTCCCGCTTCGCTGCCGATGCGGAGCATGCTGTTAGTCCTCAAGCGTAGCGACGGGCAGGAAGCGGCTTTGCGGCAGTTACTCGATGAGCAGCAGGACAAATCCTCGCCGAACTACCGCAAGTGGCTCACTCCAGAAGATTTTGGAAGACGCTTCGGACCTGCTGATCAGGACATGCAGAGTGTGACCTCGTGGCTGCAATCGCACGGGCTTCAGATTGAGCAGATTAGTAAGGGACGCACGGTCATGGAATTTTCCGGGACCGCGGCGATGGTGCAGGAAGCGTTCCACACGGCCATCCATCAATACGTCGTCAACGGGGAATCGCATTGGGCGAACGCCAGCGACCCGTCTATTCCGAGCGCACTGGCACCGGTCGTGGCCGGGGTCAACACCCTGCACAACTTTCCGCGGCGCGCATTCTCGCACACCGCAGGAGAAGTTACGCGATCGAAAGAGACGGGCAGGTTCACCTCCGCGCAACCGTTTTTCACACTCCCGGTGGGTGGTTGCGGGGTTCAGCCGTCCGATTGCTATGCGGTGGGACCCTATGATTTCGCCACCATCTATAACGTTGCCCCTCTATGGGGTGCGACTCCCGCGATCGATGGAACCGGTGAGATCATCGCGATTGTCGGAGAGACCGACATCAATCTCCAGGATGTGGCTGATTTCCGGAACTTCTTCGGGCTTCCCGCCTCAAGCGTAAATGTCATCCATAATGGCCCCGCGCCCGGCATCTTGCAGAACGGCGAGGAGGGTGAGGCGCTCTTGGACGTCGAATGGTCGGGCGCAGTGGCGAAAGGTGCGACCATCGACTTTGTCGTTACGGAATCCACCGAAAGCAGTTTGGGCGTGGATTTATCAGCGCAGTACATCGTCGATAACAACCTTGCTCCCGTAATGAGTGAAAGTTACGGCGAGTGCGAACTGGGAATCGGTACCTCCGGGAATCAGTTTTTCAATCAGCTCTGGCAGCAAGCAGCGGCCCAGGGGATCACCGCTTTTCTCGCATCTGGGGACAGCGGTTCAGCTGTGTGCGATTCACAAAATGCGCCTCCGCCGGCACCCGCCCAGAACGGTTTGCAGGTCAGCGGCTTTTCCTCCACCCCATACAATGTTTCCGTCGGGGGGACAGACTTTTACGATTGGACGACGGCAGCCAACTACTGGAGCGTGACAAACGACGCGACGACTCACAGCTCGGCCTTGAGCTACGTGCCAGAAACCACCTGGAATAACACCTGCACCAACGGCGTTTTTGGCGTCGTTCTCGGATTTAGTACCGATCCCGAAACGAACTGCAACAACTCTAGGATCGTGAACGCTGGCTTTGTCGTCACCGTGGGAGGTTCAGGTGGCAAGAGCGGCTGCACCACCTCCGATGGTCAGCACACATCGAGCTGCGGTGGCGGATATACGAAGCCAGCATGGCAAACGGCTTTAACTCCCAACGACGGTAAGCGTGACGTGCCGGATGTATCGCTGTTTGCCGCCGTCGGATCGCCGTCGGGGAGTTTTTATGTCGTTTGCGAAGCTGATTCAATCCTCGGCGGCACCTCATGCAACCCCAATGACTCGCAAACCCAGTTCCTTGCAATCGGTGGGACCTCGGCATCTTCGCCTGCCATGGCTGGGATTATGGCTTTGGTGAATCAGAAAAACGGCGGTCGTCAGGGTAATGCGAATTTTGTGTTCTATAAGCTTGCCGCCCAGCAGCAATCTTCCTCTTGCAACTCGACCAATGGGTCAGGCGCGAGTTGCGTTTTCAATGACGTGACCAATGGCACGATTGCGATGCCCTGCAACAGTGGATCACTGAACTGTACGGTGAGCCATAGTGGCGATGCCTATGGAATCTTGACCGGATACAACACCGGCGCCGGGTATGATCTCGCCACGGGATTAGGTTCTGTCAATGCAGCAAATCTGGTCAACAAATGGAGTTCCGTCACATTTACGGCATCGGCGACCACTCTGAATAGCGTAGCTCCCACCAGTCTCACCCATGCGCAGTCGGCGACGGTGACGGTTACGGTGGCGCCGAAATCAGGAAGTGGTCCCGTGCCGACCGGTGCGATTTCTTTGACACGAGGTCCGAATAGCACCGATCCCGGAATCGAAAGCCATTCTCTGACGAACGGCGCGGCCAGTTGGTCCACCACGATGTTGCCCGGCGGCACTTACAGTTTGTCCGCCCACTACGATGGCGACGGCACTTACGGTCCGAGCGATTCAGGCCCCATCAGCGTTACGGTTGGCAAGGAAAATAGCCAGACCCAGGCATTTCTGATTACATTCAGTCCCACCACGGGCGCCGTAGTGAATGCGAACACGACGACGGCAATTTACGGTTCGCCCTACCTCTTGCGGATGAACGTCGCGAACGCGGCGGGCGTGAGCTGTCCGGCGTTCCGGCAGCTACAGTCGAATTGTCCTTCAGGAATCGTCAATCTGACGGACAACGGTTCGGCGCTTGATGGCGGCCATTTCACGTTGAATAGTGTCGGCTATGCCGAGGATTTTCAGGTGCAGCTAACCGGCGGCAATCATTCCATCGCTGCAGGGTACACGGGGGACGCGAGCTACAACGCGAGCAGCGCTTCCCCTACCATGGTCATCACTCCTGCCGCCACAACCATGAGCGCGGTCAGCGTGCCTTTATCGCTCACCCTTGGTGCTTCGTTCGCAGCTTCAGTAACCGTGAACACGCAAAGTAATGGTGCGGCGCCGACCGGAGCTGTAACCTTTCTCGCGAGTGGATCACCACTAACTGGGACTGTGACGTATGCGCCGACGGCAGGATCGCTGAGTGTGCCGGCTTCTCTGACGGCCAATGTGGTCGCTACCATTTCGACCACGGGCTCATACGCGATCACAGCTTCCTACAGCGGAGATGGAAACTATACTTCCGCGACGACTTCCGCCGTTGCCAACGCCACAGTTAAATATCCAGCCCCGTCGATCATCATCACTCCGACGAATCAAACCGTTGCGGCGGGGACGAGCGTTACTTGGGTGGCGGTGGTAGCGACTTCCAGCGGTGCTTCGGCGCCAGCGCCGACGGGCACCGTGCCGTTCTTCGATGCGACCACCAATGCGCCGCTGACCGGGAACGTGACTTACGCTGTCGTGTCAAATCCGAGCGGTCCGCAGCTGCAGGCAACTTTGACGTACACGCCATCAGTGACACAAACCGTAACCGCGCAGTATGCCGGAGATACGAACTATCCTGCGGCGCAGAGTTTTGGACAAGCAGTCGTTACCGTAACGGGCAGCGATTTTGGTCTGGCCGCGAACCCATCTTCTCTCACTGTTGCCACGCCAGGACAGTCTGCGACTTCGAACCTGTACGTAAGCGGCCAATCCAACTACAGCGGAACTCTGAACTTTACTTCCGGATCGTGTTCCGGTTTGCCAGCAGAGTCGACGTGCAGCTTCGCGCCACCATCCGTCTCCGGCACGGGGTTCACGCAGCTCACAATCCAGACCACCTCGTCGCATGCTCTTGCGAAAACATCGACAGAACATGCGCGACTGATACGAGGGTTCAGCTTCTTCGGAGGGTTGGGTGTAGCGGGACTGTTCGTTCTTGGCTGGCCATCGCGTCGCCGGAGAAGAAAGCTCCTGCTGGTGACCGCGGCTGCCGTGATCGCTGCCACCTTGGGCTGCAGTGGTGGCGGGGGCGGCGGAGGCCCGCAAATTGATCCAGGCACTCCGGTCGGCTCCTACACGGTCACCGTTACCGGCACCAGTGGCTCGACCACTCATAGCGCAACGATCCGCCTGGCCGTGCAATAGCCGGTCTTCGCGCGTTCGAGAGAAACCTACAGTCTTGTGTTCTCGATCGGCAGCCGCACGCGGAAGCAGGTGTATCCCGGCCGCGACGCGAACGTGACATTCCCGCGGTGCTTGCGGACAATGCGGTAGACCGTATCGAGCCCGAGTCCAGTGCCTTGTCCCATCGGCTTGGTGGTGAAAAAAGGCTCGAAGATGCGGGTCTGTATCTCCGCCGGAATTCCTGCGCCGTTGTCGACGATCTCCACCAAGACATCATCGCCTTCGCGCATGGTGCGAATCTTGATTTCGCCTCGTCCATTCATCGCGTCGGCGGCATTGTCGATAAGATTGGTCCACACCTGGTTCAGCTCGCTGCCATACGACGGGATACGCGGCAGGTTCGGATCGTAGTCCCGCACAATCGTGATGCCATGCTTCAGCTTATGGGTCAGCATGATCAGCGTGCTGTCGAGCCCCTTGGCGACGTCCACTTCCTGCCGGGGTGCCTGGTCCATGAAGGAGTATTCCTTGATGGCCTTCACCAGGTCGGAGATTCGGCAGGTGCTGTGCTCGATGTCGGCAATCAATCGCGAAATTTCCAGCGTGGCGCCGAAGCGTCGAATGGCCGCCCCCATCACCTTTGGCGAGAACTTTTGCGCCAGATGATCGAGCTTTTCCACCTTAACGTCGGCCTCGGCCAGGATCGCAGCCAGATCCCAGGCATCCTCGACGTTATGATCTTCCAGCCACCGTTGCAACTCCTGCTGCTGGTCGCTGAGCTCCAAGGCATTTTTCGGCTTCGTCTGGAGCTGGATCTCTCGCGCCTTCGATTCGATGACGCGCAGCATGGCCCGCGCATCCGGCGATAGGTTCTCGATGTCGATCTCCATGCTGGCCTGCTCGCGCTCTTCAAACACTGCCCGCAACATGCTGGCCGCCCGCGATGCCGCCGCCGCGGGATTATTCAGCTCATGCGCCAGCCCGGCGGAAAGTTTCCCCAGGGACGCCAGTTTCTCCCGCGCCAGATCCTGCTTGGTTGCCTCGCGCACTCGATCGGACAGAATCCCCACCAGGCGCGGCCCCAGCTCCGGAATCCGATTCAGCATCTCGGGAAAGTGTTCTTTCGGGATGCGCGCTACGCGAGTGTGGGTCACCGCCCGGCTCGTGATCGTGTAATTCGTCATGCGCGAGAACGGCAACATGCCCGTCACCATGCCCACTCTCGCTGTGTACACCGGTGCATCCGAGCCGAGGCTCTCCCGCCGGCCGTCGCTCTCACCCTCGAGATACACGATCATGGCGTCGGCCGCGGCCCCTTCCTTTATGAGTACCTCTCCGGGCTCGAAGACGTACTCTTCCGCGTGATCGGCCAGCCAGCGCAGGCCGTCCTCGGGCAAATCAGAAAGAATAGGGATTTTTCGGAATTCCGCTATGAGGGCCGTGGTCATCGTCTCGGTGGTCATCGCCTCTGATCAGATTTCATTCCGCTGCTGCGGGATTCTGGAAATCGGATTGAGTGATCTTAGCGCTGATCTAGACGAACGGTCGAAAAAACCCTGTATCCACCAATGCGCCAGTTCCATCGACGATATGGTACTTCAATTATGCTTGTATCATATCCCCGTGACCCGGAAAGGAGAGCGGTGATGCTTCGAAATGGTAAGTGGCCCTCGATAAAAGCGGAGGTCCCTTTTCCTGTACCCTCCACTCGGCGGGGTTGCCCACACCACCCGAGGGTGCCCCATTCGATCCGTTCGGTGCGATTGGGCGGGGGTCTGAGACGTCGTAGGGACGAGACATCCACTAATCCGGCAGGGCTGCGATCGACGTCCGAAGGTGGGCGAGCTGTGATTCGACGTTGGCTCGGTGAGCGCTGAAGAGACGTTCGACGTCTGCGGGGGGCAATTGACGGGTATGGATCAGGGCTGCTTCCAGCGCGCCCAGGCTGGCCCCCATCTCGGACAGGCGATTCACAATTTCCAGCAAGATCGGTTTCATCCGAAAGACGATAGCAGAAGGACGTACTGGCCGCGACCCGGCTCGTGTGGCGCGCACACTCCTGTGCGCGGCCTTTGATTTTGTTTTCACTTGAGAGCGGGTCGCAGATAAGAGGCAGTGAACTCCGGGTGCTTACCGTTGGCAGCAGTGGGGACTCCAGCCAGGTTTCGCGCACAGGAATGTGCGCGCCACACAAGCCCGCGCCACACAAGCATGCGTCACACGGGCGTCTTCTCCACAGCCCTCCACACCCTTCCACACCCGCTCTCCCATTGCCCTTCTTCCACGCCGTGCCACAATAGAGCTTCGTCCCATGCCCGCCTCCGACTTCAAAGACGCGCTCAAGCAGCAGGCCGACATCGTTAGGGTCGTTGGCGACTACGTCAAGCTCAAGAAGTCGGGTTCGCAAAACTTCTCCGGCCTCTGTCCCTTTCATAACGAGAAGACGCCGTCGTTCTCAGTGCACGCCACCCGGCAGTTCTTTCACTGCTTCGGCTGCGGCGTCTCCGGCGACGTGTTCTCCTTCGTCCAGAGAGTCGAGAACATCACCTTCCCCGAGGCCGTCCGCCTGGTTGCGCACAAGCTCGGCGTGGCGATGCCCAGGGTAGAATTCTCGAGCCCCCAGGAGGCCCGCGAAGCCAAGCTCCGCATGGCCCTGCTCGACGTCCACGAGCGCGCGTGCGCTTTCTTTCAGGAATGTCTCAAGCGCCCCGAAGGCGCCGCCGCCCGCGCCTATCTCGCCGGGCGGGGTCTCGACGACGAAACCATCGCCCGCTTCCGCATCGGCTACGCCCCCGATTCCGGCTTCCTGCTGCGCGATGCGCTGCGCCGCGAGTTTGACGAAGAACTCCTGCGCGAGAGCGGATTGTTTTCGTGGAAAGAAGAGGGTCAGGCTCTTGGCTCTCGGCGCTCGGCTCTCGGAAATGCCGCATCCGCCGGCAACACCACAGGATCCCGAGAGCCCAGAGCCGAAGGCCCAGAGCCCGCTCGTCAGAGCCCAGAGCCCGGAGCCAACGGCGGTTCTCGCGAAGCTCACGGCTCGAAGCTCGTAGTCCAAGGCGCCTCTCTCGAGGTTCGCAGCTCGCAGCTCGTAGCTTTCTACTCCAAGTTTCGCAACCGCGTCATGTTTCCCATCTCAAACGACGCGGGCCGCATCATCGCCTTCACGGGGCGCACGCTCTCCACCGACGAGAAGGCCGGGCCGAAGTATCTCAATTCGCCCGAGACGACTATTTACTCGAAATCACGCGTGCTGTTCAATCTCGATCACGCCAAGGAAGCGATCCGCAAACTCGACTACGCCATCCTGGTCGAGGGCCAGATGGACTGCATCTCCGTCTACGCCGCCGGATTCCAAAACGTCATTGCCAGCTCTGGCACCGCATTTACCGAGTTGCAGGCCCGTTTGCTCGGACGATTCAGCAAGAACGCGGTCGTCAACTTCGATCCCGACACCGCAGGGGCCAAAGCGACAGAACGGACGCTCGGCTTGCTGGTCGGAGAGGAGTTTCAGATCAAGGTCCTGACCCTTGAGCACGGTTTCGATCCCGATCTCTTCATCCGCCGAAAAGGCAAAGACGCCTACGCGGAAGCGCTGCGCCACTCGACCCGCTACTTCGACTACTTGATCGAACGCGCTCGCACGCAGTTCCCGGTGCGCAGTCCCGAGGGCAAGGTGAAAGCGGTCAACTACCTGTTGCCTCACATTCAGCGCGTGCCTAGCCGCATTGTGCGCGACGAGCTCGCCCACGAAATCGCGCAGAAGCTCGGCATCGACTCCGCCGTGCTTCGTCAGGAACTGAAGCATGTGGCCGCCAACCGCTCCAGCGCGGCCATCAAGGCGCCGGTCGAAACGCAGATCACCGATGCCGAGCGCATCCTGATCCGCGCGCTCGCATCGGCGCATGAGATGCAAACTGGCGACGGGCATGTTTCCGCCCGCGACGGCGCCGAAGAAGACTTCGATCCGGCGCGTCAGGCTCGTTTCGCTCTCGAAAGCGAGCGCCTGCACGAAGGGCTGGCGACCGAATCGCTCATCGAGACGCTGCTTGCCGGCGGCCTTGAAGTATCGGACGTGATGGAGTTGCCGCTCTCCGACGCGGACCGCACTCGCCTGGCTTCGATTCTCCTGAAAGACGCCGAAGAAATGACCGCCGACCGTGTGGAGGGTGGGGTTCGCGCGCTCAAGCGCATCCATTTAAGACGGCGTCTCGAGCAGATCCAGCAGGAGTTGCAATCGCCGCAGGCCAAGCAGTATCCGGCACATCTGCAGACTCTTCTGCAGGAGCGGGTTCGCCTCAAGCGCGCGCTGATGGACCCGGGGCTGGCCGATCCTGGCGACGGTGCCGGCGAAAGTCGCAAACGCCCGGCTTAGTGAAAGGCCTGGAATGCTAAGATTCTGGCCAAAAAAGCCTGGACCAAACAGGTCCTGAATGGCATCTAAATGATTAACCGGGTTGGAGATGTGTGTATCTGTGCGCGGGAAAGATTAGAAACTCAACGGATAGGCAGACAAGTACTGTGTCTGCTATAATCTGAAAGTTTGTGCCTCGGGCACGACCCCGCAGTGCCACGTCCCACCATTGGAAAAGTAACACGCGTCCTTGACCGGACGCTTTGAGGATAATCTTTCTTGGCTCTAGACGACAAGTACGACGATATTAAGAAGCTGATCGATACAGGCAAGGAAAAGGGATATCTCACCTACGATCAGGTCAATGACCTCATCCCGCACGATGTGCACAGTCCCGAAGACCTGGATGATCTGCTGACGACTATCGGAACGCAGGGCATTGATGTACTCGAAGGCCCGAAAATGCCTTCGTCCGCCCTCGATAAAAAATTCGAAGAAGCTGAAGAAGGCGCTGAGGATGTCGAACTCGACCTCACCCCCGGCGCCCTGGAAAAAACCAACGACCCCGTCCGCATGTATCTGCGCGAGATGGGAACGGTGCCGTTGCTCACGCGCGAAGGCGAAGTTGAAATCGCCAAGCGCATCGAGCGCGGGCAACTGCGCGTGCTCAAGGCGCTTTCCCGCTCGCCGATCGTGATTCACGAACTGCTGGCGATGGGCGACGATCTTAAGAAGGGCGTGCGCTCCATCAAGGAAGTGGTCACCTTCGACGAGGAAGAGATTACCGATGACATCCTGCAGAATCGTCTGAAGGAATTCACCGGCAAGATCGACGAACTCGCCAAGCACTACAAGAAAGCCGGACAGCTGCAGGAGAAGTTCGTCGCGGTCTCACAGAAGAAGCGTCCCAAGGACTATCGCAAGTACCGCATGGCTCTGGGACGCGGCATCGTGCGCGTATCGCTCGCGGTGCGGAATCTCGGCTTCACCAACAACGAGCGCAAGCGGCTCATCGAGCGCGTCAACAAGACCGTCGATGGCATGCGGTCGCTCGACCGCCAGGCCCTGAACCTGGAACGGAAAGCCGACGCTACCCGCAGCGAAGACCAGAAAAAGGAATATCGCCGCCAGGCCCGGACGATCCGGGCCGAGATGGAGAAGCTCGAGCAGGAAGCGGGCGTGTTGTTCCTGGAACTCAAGCGCACGCAGCGCGAGATCATCCAGGGCGACATGGACGCCGAGCAGGCGAAGCGCGAGCTGATCGAAGCCAACCTGCGACTGGTCGTCTCCATCGCGAAGAAATACACGAACCGCGGATTGCAGTTCCTGGACCTGATCCAGGAAGGCAACATCGGTTTGATGAAGGCCGTGGATAAGTTCGAATACCGCCGCGGGTATAAGTTCTCGACTTATGCGACGTGGTGGATCCGGCAGGCCATTACCCGTGCGATTGCCGACCAGGCGCGTACGATTCGTATCCCCGTGCACATGATCGAAACGATCA
>Ga0210409_10004299_pt1 | contig 15451 bp, 12 predicted proteins | sample IncBWH17MmetaG_FD_161649 | JGI IMG/M metagenome (GOLD analysis project Ga0210409, IMG submission 161649) | Forest soil microbial communities from Barre Woods Harvard Forest LTER site, Petersham, Massachusetts, United States - Inc-BW-H-17-M | ecosystem: Environmental > Terrestrial > Soil >...
CCCCACGACCAGCGCCAGTAGGTGCGTACCAGTGGATTGCCGGAGGCTTCGTGCTGGGCGAGCGCGGCGAGCAGCGGCGCTGAAATGGTTGCGGTCGCGTAGCGGCGGAACAGCGGCCCGTAGACGCGCCAGGTCTGCGCGGGCGTCTTGTACAGGGCGCCACTGACGGGAAAGAAAATCTCGGTGGGCTTGCGGGCGAGCTGGTAGGCGCCGTTCACCGCGAATGCCAGGAGCAAGGCAACCGCGGCGGCGACACTGAGGCGCAGCGCGAGCGAGGCACGCGCGAAGCGCCGCCACCAGCGCCTGAGCCGGCGAGCGCGCGCCGAATATCCGCGGCGTGCGCGGTGCACTACCATGCGCCTCATTGGCTCATCGCTCAGGCGAGGTGTTCGTGTCACGTGATGCCGTCGAGATCGAAACCGGACCCGGGCCGACCGGCACCGTGATCTGGCTGCACGGACTCGGCGCGGACGGCCATGATTTCGAGCCCATCGTCCCGGAGCTCGCGTCCGCGGCGCAAGGGGCGCTGCGCTTCATCTTCCCGCATGCGCCGCTGCGCCCCGTGACGCTCAACGGCGGCTTCGCCATGCGCGCCTGGTACGACATCGTGAGTCTGGATCGCCGCGGACCCGAGGACGAGCGCGGTGTGCGCGAGTCACAGACAGCCATCGAGGCGCTCATCAGACGTGAGAACGAACGCGGCATCGCAACCGGGCGCATAGTGCTGGCGGGTTTTTCGCAAGGCGGAGCCCTGGCGCTGTACGCCGGCACGCGTCACCCGCAGCAGCTCGCCGGAATCATGGGATTGTCGTGCTACATGTTGCTGGCCGCGCGCTTCGCGGCGGAACGCGCAGCCGCAAATCAGGCGACGCCGATTTTCCTGGCACACGGAATGCAGGACCCGGTGGTCGCGCCCATGCTCGGCGAGGAGACCCGGCGCCTGCTGGAACAGAACAATTACGCGGTCGAGTGGCACGCGTACAGCATGCCTCACGCGGTATGTCCGCAGGAGGTCACGGACATCGCCGCGTGGCTACGCCGCGTCTTGTGAATCGTTCCGGGCGCTTCTCTCAACCGCCGCGGCCGCGCTCCTCGCCAGCGCGACCCTGGCCGCCCTCACCACCCTTGGCACTCGGCCCACTCTGGTGAGCGCCGCTCTCCGGAGCGCGTGGCTGCGAGTAGACGGGCCCGCCGTGCGCAGACTGACCCTGCGCATGCTCAATAGGCGACCCGGCCGGCGGCGCCCGGAACGTTGAGCCGCCGCCCTGGTGTGGCGGGACGTGCGCCACCTGCGGTGGCTGGTTGCCGCGCTCGCCGTACTGCGGACGCGTTACGGGGTTGCCGCGGGACGGTGGATTCTGCCCGGCACGATTGGCCGTCGGCGGCCGGTCGCTACGGGACGCGGAGCCGCCGCCCTGGTGTGGCGGAACGTGCGTCGCCTGCGGTGGCTGGTTGCCGCGCTCGCCGTACTGCGGCCGCGTTGCGGGGTTAGCGCGGGACGGGAGATTCTGCGCGGCACGGTTGGCGGTCGGGGGGCGGTCGCTACGGGGCGCGGTCCCACCGGACGACTGCCCGGCACGATTGGCCGCCGGCGGGCGGTCGCTGCGGGACGCGGCCCCACCGGGCGACTGCCCGGTGTGGTTGATCGTCGGCGGGCGGTCGCTACGGGACGCGGAGCCGCCGGGCGTGTGTGCGGGCCCGTCCGCCCCGCGCGCGGCGACGACGCCGCGTCCGGAGAACACGCCCGCCCTGGGGGTCGCGGCAATCGGCGGGCGACCGCCGTTCACGGAAGCGCGCAGCGAAGTATTGCCGCGGGCCAGCTGCTCGTGCTGCCGTTGCGTTGGCGTAAAGCCGACGTGCCGCTCGCGTTCCGCCGTGAGCTGGGCGGCGTTCGGGCGCGCCATGACGCCGCCGCTGCCGCCGTTGAAGCTCACGTGGCTGACATTGACATTGTTGATGACCGTGCGGTTATAGACGTTGGTGATGTTGGTGGTGTTGATGTTGGTGACCGCGCGGTTGTAATAGAACTGGTTGCCGTGCCAGTAGCCGCCCTCATAGCCAACGCCGCCATAGCCGAAGCCGTAGTTGATGCCGCCGTAAAAGCCGACGTGCCGGCCCCAGTAGCCGGCGTGCCAGAAGTACGCGCCCTCCCCCCAGCCCCAGTAGCCCGGGGTCCACAGAAAGCCCACCACCGGCGCCAGCGCCCAGCTTCCGGGCACCCAGTAGTAGTCCTCGTCCGCCCAGGCCCAATAGCCGGGGATCCAGATGTAGCCGGCCGCCGGGCACGGCGGCTGCACGTAGACCGGCAGCACCGGGGGCGCGATGTTGACGGAGACGCCGACAAACACTCCCGCCTGCAAGGCTATGGGAAGTGTCGCGAGGAGCAGTGCCGCAATGATGCCGTGGGTAAGGCTGCGCATGTGATGGTCTCCTTCGCCCCGTACGCTGAGGCACGAATACTGAACTGCGCCTGAATCCGCAAAGTGTCTGCTGCGCCCGACGCTATGCATCCAGGCCGGTCACTTTGCCCAACGCGCACGCGCTGTGGCCGTTGACGCCGGTCAGGCGGCGCCTTCAGAACCAGCTGTAGTTGAAACTGATGCTGACGCGCTGCGCCGTGGTGCGCTGCGAGGGCACCTCGTGCCGCAGCCAGCTCTCAAACAGCACCAGCTGCCCGGGGCGTGCGCGCAGCGTCACCCACGAGTGGTTGCGCGCCTGCGCGCCGCCGCGCGGCGGTGCCGCCATGAAGCGCTCCAGGCGTGGATCTTCGAGCTTCAATCCCGGTGAGCCCGGCGGCGTCGCGACGTAGTAGGTGCCGCTGATGGTGGACAGGGGATGCAGGTGCAGGCCATGCGCCGTACCTCGCCCCATGAGGTTCACCCAGCAGTCCGTCATGGCCAGCGGCCGCCCGGCAAGATCGAAGCGCAGGCTGCGCGCAAAACGCGCCACGTGGCGATCGAGCTCGCGGGCCAGCGCTGCGAAGGTGGGCGAATTGCGATGCATGCGATTCGCCGAGCCGTAGGAGGTGTAGCCACCGGGATAGTTGCGCGCCGACCAGCGCCGGCCCGCGGCGTCGTCTGCCTTAAGCTGCCGGCATTCACGCAGCAGCCGCGCATTCAGGGCCCGCCAGCCCCGCGCGCGCAGGCGCTCGGTGTAGACGAGCGTCGGAAAGAGCGCCTGCATGCCCATGAGCGGTATGATCGCAGGTCTCATGGCCGTTTCCACAACCGCAGCCGCACCGCGCACCACCAGCGCCGAGCTCATCCAGCACTGGATCGGCGGTCGCGCCGCCGGCGGCGCGGGCGCGCGCCAGGATGTCTTCAATCCCGCCACCGGGCGGGTCACGCGCCAGGTCCTGCTCGCCAGCGCCGCCGACGTTGACGGCGCCGTCGCCAGCGCGCGCGAGGCGTTCGCCGCCTGGGCGAACACCCCGCCGGTGCGCCGCGCACGCGTACTCAGGCGCTTTCTCGCCCGCCTCAACGAGGAGCGCGATGCGCTGGCGGCGCTCATCACCAGCGAGCACGGCAAGGTGTTCAGTGATGCGCAGGGCGAGGTCACGCGCGGCATCGAGATCGTGGAGTTTGCGTGCGGCATTCCGCAGCTGCTGAAGGGGGATTTCACCGATCAGGTGTCCACCGGCATCGACAACTGGACGCTGCGGCAACCCTTAGGGGTCGTCGCCGGCATCACGCCGTTCAACTTCCCGTGCATGGTGCCGTGCTGGATGTTCCCGCTGGCGATCGCCTGCGGCAACACCTTCGTGTTGAAGCCGAGCGAGCGCGATCCTTCGGCGGCGCTGTTCATGGCGCGGCTGCTCGGGGATGCCGGGCTGCCGGCCGGCGTGTTCAACGTCGTGCAGGGCGACAAGACGGCGGTGGATGCCCTGCTGGCGCACCCGGACGTGAAGGCGGTGAGCTTCGTCGGCTCCACTGCCATTGCGCATTCCATCTATCAGCGCGGCGCGCAGGCCGGCAAACGCGTGCAGGCGCTCGGCGGCGCCAAGAATCACATGGTGGTGATGCCCGATGCGGACCTCGAGCAGGCGGTCGACGCGCTGATCGGCGCCGCCTACGGATCCGCCGGCGAGCGCTGCATGGCGATCTCGGTGGCGGTGCTGGTTGGCGACAGCGCCGATCGCATCATGCCAACACTCGCCGCGCGCGTGCGGCAGCTGCGCGTCGCTAACGGCATGGAGCGCGATGCCGAAATGGGCCCGCTCATCAACCGCCAGGCGCTCGAGCGTATCCGCGGCTACATCGAGGACGGCGCGGCGCATGGCGCGCAGCTGGTGGTGGACGGCCGCCGCGATCCGGCGAGCGGCGCGGCGTTCAGCGTTGCAGGTCACGAGGACGGCTTCTGGCTGGGCGGCACGCTGTTCGATCACGTGACCGCGAACATGCGCATCTACCAGGAGGAGATTTTCGGCCCGGTGCTGTCGTGCGTGCGCGTGCCGGACTTCGCGGCGGCGGTGCGGCTGGTCAACGCTCACCCCCTCGCCAACGGTGTTGCCTGCTACACGCGCGACGGCCACGTGGCGCGCGAGTTCGGCCGCCGCATCGAAGTGGGCATGGTCGGCATCAACATCCCCATCCCCGTGCCCATGGCGTGGCATGGCTTCGGTGGCTGGAAGTCGAGCCTGTTCGGCGACACGCACGCCTACGGTGAGGAAGGCGTGCGTTTCTACACGCGGCAGAAATCCATCATGCAGCGCTGGCCGGAGGGCACGGCCAAGGGCGCGGAATTCGTCATGCCCACGGCGAAGTAGGCCGCCGGGGCTTCAGGAGGCTTGCTTCTCGAACTGCTCTTCCTCGGTGCTGCCGGTGAGAGCCGACAGCGACGACGACCCGCCGCTGACCGCCTGCGTCACCGCATCGAAGTAGCCGGCACCCACTTCGCGCTGATGCTTGGTGGCGGTGTAGCCGGCCGGCTCGGCCGCGAACTCCGCCTCCTGCAGCTTCACGTAGGCACTCATCTGCTGCGCTTTGTAACCACGCGCCAGATCGAACATCGAGTAGTTGAGCGCGTGGAAGCCCGCCAGCGTGATGAACTGGAAGCGGTAACCCATCGCAGCAAGCTCGCGCTGGAATTTCGCGATGGTCGCGTCATCGAGGTTGCGCTTCCAGTTGAAAGACGGCGAGCAGTTATAGGCAAGCAGCTTGCCCGGAAACTGTTTGTGCACGCCCTCGGCGAACTCCCTGGCCTGCTCAAGATCCGGCTTGCCAGTCTCGCACCACACCAGATCCGCGTACGGTGCGTAGGCGCATCCGCGTGCGATCGCCTGCGGCATGCCGGCCTTGACGCAGAAGAACCCTTCCGAGGTGCGGCCCTGCGCCTTGTCCAGGAAGGGACGGTCGCGTTCGTCGGCATCCGCCGTCAGCAGGTTCGCGGCCTCCGCGTCAGTGCGCGCCACCAGTACGGTCGGTACGTTCGACACGTCCGCCGCGAGGCGCGCGGCGATGAGCTTGTTGATGGCGTCCTGGGTCGGCACCAGTACCTTGCCGCCCATGTGGCCGCATTTCTTCGCCGACGACAACTGATCTTCGAAGTGGACCCCGGCAGCGCCCGCATCGATCATCTGCTTCATGAGCTCAAAGGCATTCAGTACGCCCCCGAAGCCCGCTTCCGCGTCGGCGACGATCGGCTTCAGCCAGTCGATTGAGTCATCGCCCTCGGCGTGACAGATCTCATCCGCGCGCCGCAGGGTGTTGTTGATCCGCCGTACCACCGCCGGCACCGAATCGGCCGGGTACAACGACTGATCCGGATACATCTCGCCCGCGAGGTTGGCGTCGCCGGCAACCTGCCAGCCCGAGAGGTATATCGCGTCCAGGCCCGCCTTGACCTGCTGCATCGCCTGATTGCCCGTCAGCGCGCCGAGCGCGTTCACGAATGGCTTGTCGTTCAGGTAGCGCCACAGCTTCTCCGCCGTGAGGCGCGCGATGGAGTGCTCCACGGGAATCGTGCCGCGCAGGCGCACCACTTCCTTGGCGTCGTAGCCGCGCTGCACCCCGCGCCAGCGCGGGCTGTCTTTCCAGGTGCGTCGCAGTTCCTCGGCGGTGGGCAGGGACTTCGGGGCGTTCATGGTTGGTGCATCTCGCGCGGGCAAGTGGATCGTGCGCATTCAGCTCAGCAGCTCGTAGGCCGGGAGCGTCAGAAACTCATCGAAGGTCTCGGCCTTGGTCATCTGCTCGAAGAGCCGCGCCGCGCTCGGGAAGACCCCATTCGTGAGGCGCGCAGCGCCGACCTCGGTGTGGATGCGATCGAGCTCGGCGCTCATGAGGCGGTCGAAACGTGCGACCGTTATGACCTGCCCGTCGCTGGTGCGTGCGCCGTGGCGCAGCCACTGCCACAACTGCGCGCGGCAAATCTCGGCCGTGGCCGCGTCCTCCATGAGATGGTACAGCGGCACGCAGCCGTTGCCGCGCAGCCACGATTCCAGGTACTGCACCCCGACTCGGATGCAGGCGCGCAGCCCATCTTCGGTGATCTTGCCGTCCGGCACCGCCAGCAGGTCCTGGGGAGTAACGCTGACGTCCGCGCGCAGCACCCCGAGTTGGTTTGGGCCGGGCATCACGGCATCAAAGGCCTCGCGCGCGATGCCCGCCAGTCCCGGATGCGCGATCCAGGTGCCGTCGTGCCCGGCGTGCGCCTCGCGCAGCTTGTCGGCGCGCACCCGCGCCATCGCCGCCTCGTTCGCCTGCGGGTCGTCGCGGATCGGGATCTGCGCCGCCATCCCGCCCATGGCATGCGCACCGCGCCGATGGCAGGTCTTGATCAGCAGGTCCACGTACGACTTGAGGAAATGCCGCTCCATGGTGACGCTGGCGCGATCGGGCAGCAGGAAATCCGGGCGGTTCCGGAATTTCTTGATGAAGCTGAAAATATAATCCCAGCGCCCGCAGTTCAGGCCCGCCGAGTGCTCGCGCAGTTCGTAGAGAATTTCGTCCATCTCGAAGGCGGCGAGAATGGTCTCGATGAGCACCGTGGCCTTGATGGTGCCGCGCGGCATGCCGAGCGCTTCCTGGGCGGCGACGAATACCTCGTTCCACAGGCGCGCCTCCAGGTGGCTCTCGAGTTTCGGCAGATAGAAGTACGGGCCGGTGCCGCGCTGCGCCAGTGCGGCGTGATTGTTGGCGAGGTACAGCACAAAATCGAACAGCGCGCCTGCGACGGGCTCGCCGTTGATGCGCACATGCTTCTCCGGCAGGTGCCAGCCGCGCGGACGCACGATGAGCGTCGCGAGCTGCGCGCCCAGCTGATAGACCTTGCCGGTGCCAGGATCGGCGAAGCTGATGGTCCGCCGCACCGCGTCGCTCAAGTTCACCTGCCCGCGGATCAGGTTGTCCCAGGTCGGCGAACAGGAGTCCTCGAAGTCGGCCATGAACGCGCGCACCGGCGCATTCAGCGCGTTGATGACCATCTTGCGGTCGACGGGGCCGGTGATCTCGACCCGCCGGTCCAGGAGGTCCGCCGGCACCGGGGCCACGCGCCAGTCGGCGGCACGTACCGCCGCGCTCGCGGGCAGGAATTGCGGCAGCGCCCCATCATCGAGCAGCAGCTGGCGGGCCGCGCGCGCGGCGAGCAGTTCCAGGCGTCGCGGATTGAAGCGTCGATGCAGGCTCGAAAGCAGCTGCAATGCGAGGGGGGTCAGCACTTCCCCGGCGCGCTCGACCTGCGGTCCCAGGATCTCGACCCGCGCCCCGTTGGGCGCGCGCGAATACATGGACCGGTCAGCCTCGGCGTTCATAGCCTGGAGAAGCATACCCGCTCAGCATGGAAATTTGACGGCGAAAAATTAACACTGTTAATTTCACGAGCGGCGGTCCCCGCCCCTGTCACCGCGAGACGACATATGTCGCAACTGCCTGGGCCTCAAAGCACGCGAGCCGCCGCGCTGGCGGCCGGTGCGTTGGCTGGCATGCTGGCCGCCGCGCCCGGCGCTGCGGCGACCGCTCCGCAGGTCAGCGATGCGGCCGAGCGCGCCGCCATCAGCGCCTGGCGGGCGCGGCGCATCGACTCCCTGACGAGTGACACCGGCTGGCTGACGCTCGCGGGACTGTTCTGGCTGAAGCCCGGAGACAACACCTTCGGCCGCGCTGCCTCCAATGCGCTGATCCTGGACAACGCGGCGCTGGCGGGCACTGCCGGCTCGTTCGTCCTGAGCGGCGACACGGTGCGCTTCGTCGCGCGTCCGGGAGGCGGCGTAACCCACGATGGGCGGCCGGTGACCACGCTGGATCTCACTTCAGACGCGCACGGCGAGCCGACCGTGCTCGCCAGCGGCGCGCTGCGCTTTTTTGTCATCGAACGTGCCGGCAACCTGGGCGTGCGGGTGCGTGATCTCAACAACCCGCACCGGCTGAACTTCCAGGGACTCAGCTACTTCCCGGTGAGCAGCGCCTGGGTGCTCGAGGCGCGTTTCGAGCCCTACCAGCCGGCGCACCACATCAAGATCATGAATATCCTTGGCATGGAAGAAGACGCCGTGTCCCCCGGTGCGGTGGTGTTCGTCCTGGGTGGCCGGGAGTGGCGCCTCGATGCCGTGCTCGAGGAGCCCGGCGACACGGAACTGTTCATCATGTTCGCCGATGCCACCAGCGGCCATGAAACCTATGGCGCCGGACGCTTCCTTTATATCCCCCTGCCGGTTAACGGCACCGCGGTAGTGGATTTCAACAAGGCCTACAACCCACCGTGCGCGCTCAATGACTTTGCGACCTGCCCGCTGCCGCCGTTTCAGAACCGCCTGAAGCTCAAGGTCGAGGCCGGCGAGAAGACGTACGCCGGGATGCCGGCGCATAAGTCTTAGCTGACCGCTTCTAAGCGTCGATGAAAATCGTTGCCGGATGCTCGAGGCACTCCTTGAGCGCCTGAATCATCGCCGCGGCGTCGTAGCCATCGACGAAGCGGTGATCGAAGGATGAAGACAGATTCATGGTGCGCCGGATGACAATGGCGCCATCAATCACGACCGGACGCTCAAGAGCGCGGTTCACCCCGATGATCGCGACTTCCGGGGCGTTGATGATGGGCGTGCTGGCGATGCCGCCGAGCTTGCCGAGGCTGGTGATGGTGATGGTTGAACCGGTGAGCTCATCGCGCGTCGCCTTGTTGGTGCGCGCCGCCTCGCTCACGCGCCGCATCTCCGCGGCCAGATCCCACAGTGTGCGCTGCTGCGCATCGTGCACCACCGGAACTTTCAGGCCATCGGGAGTCTGCGTGGCGACCCCCAGGTGCACCGCGCCGTGGCGCACGATGACGCCGCGCTCCGCGTCGTAGTGGGCATTGCACTGCGGAAAATCCCTTAAGACGCGCACCAGCGCCAGCGCCAGGAAAGGCAGGTAGGTGAGCGGCGGCGCGCCGCGCTCGAGCCCGGCGTTCAGGTGCCGCCGCAGCGCCTCGAGCTCCGTGACGTCGAGTTCCTCCACGTAGGCAAAGTGCGGGATGTTGCGTTTCGCTTCACTCATGCGTTGCGCGATTACGCGGCGCAGGCCGATCACCTTGATTTCCTGCGTACCGGTGCCGCGCGCGACGGGCGGGCGCGCGCTGGCGGGGACCGCCTTGGGCGCCCCGCGCAACGGCGTGGGCTGCGTCTGCGCGCGACGCGTGACGTACGCCTCGAAGTCCTTGGGCACGATCCTGCCGTTGGGCCCGGAACCTGCGACCTGTTGCAGATCCACGCCCGCCTCGTGAGCGCGGCGGCGCACGGCCGGCGAGGTCGCGATGCGCCCGCCAGTTGCGAACGCGGCCTGCGGGTCGGCGGCGCGCGCGGTTGGCGCGCCATTGCCAGCGGCTGCGGCGCTGCGGGCCGGCGCGGCCACCGGCTGCGCGGCGGGCGGGGTCGCCACGGCAGCGGCAGCGCCTGCGCTGCCGGCAGCCGCACTGAGCTCCGTCTCGAACACGATCAGCGCCGCGCCCACCGGCACCATGTCCCCGGGTGTGCCAGTGGTCGACACGACGCGCCCACTCACCGGCGCGGGCACTTCCACCGCGGCCTTTTCGGTCATGACCTCGACGACGATGTCATCCTCGGCGACGGTGTCGCCGGGTTTGACTTTCCAGCTGACGATCTCCGCCTCGACCGTGCCCTCGCCCAGATCCGGCAGCTTGAAGACGTACTGGCTCATGCTGGCTCCATGACTTCTTTGAGGGCCGCGGCGATGCGCGCCTGGCCCGGAAAGTACTCCCACTCGAACGCATGCGGATAGGGCGTGTCCCAGCCGGTGACGCGCTGCACCGGCGCCTCGAGACTCCAGAAGCAATGTTCCTGCACGGTAGCGACGAGCTCAGCCCCGTAGCCCCCGAAGCGCGTGGCCTCGTGCACCACCACACAACGGCCGGTCTTGCACACCGACGTGCACAGCGCATCCACGTCGAGCGGCGCCATGGTGCGCACGTCGATGATCTCCGCATCCACCCCGGCGACGCGCACGGCGGCCTCCGCGACATGCACCATGGTGCCGTAAGCGAGCACCGTCACGTCCTGGCCCTCACGCACCACCTGGGCGCGTCCAATCGGCACGGTGTAGTGACCTTCGGGAACCTCGCCACGCGGATGTGCGCTCCACGGCACCGCCGGCTTGTGTGGGTCGCCGTCAAAGGGTCCGTTGTAGATGCGCTTGGGCTCGAAGAACACGACCGGATCATCGTCCTCGATCGAGCTGATCAGCAGGCCCTTGGCGTCGTACGGGTTGGAGGGCATGACCACTTTCACGCCGCAGACGTGGGTGAAGATCCCTTCCGGGCTCTGCGAATGGGTCTGGCCACCGCGGATGCCGCCGCCGCACGGCGTGCGAATCGTGACCGGGGCTGCAAACTCGCCCGCCGAACGATAGCGCAGCCGCGCCAGCTCGCTCACGACCTGGTCGAAGCCCGGATAGATGTAGTCGGCGAACTGGATTTCCGCCACCGGCTTCAGGCCGTTCACGCCCATGCCGATCGCGGCGGCGATAATGCCGCCTTCGGCAATCGGGGTGTCGAGCACACGGTGCTCGCCGTATTTTCTTTGCAGCCCTTCCGTGCAGCGAAACACGCCGCCGAAATAGCCCACGTCCTCGCCGAGAATCACCACGCGCGGGTCACGCCCCAGCATTACGTCCATCGCGGAGTTGAGCGCCTGGACCATATTCATGCGCGCCACCTTTTCAGCCCTCCTGCGCATGGGGCTGCACGGCGGGCTTCGCCACGGCGCGCGTTTTCAGGAGCTGGCGCAGCTCCTCGCGCTGCTGCCGCAGGTTCGGCGGCATTTCCTTGAACACATCCTCGAACATGGTGAGCGGGTCGAGGGCCGGCCCGCCGGTGAGGGTGCCGTAGGTCTCCGCCTCTTTCCAGCAGGCGGTGACGTGCGCGTCGAGCTCCTTCTCGAGCTGGCTGTGGCGCTCCTCGGACCAATCCCCGAGCGCGATGAGATGCGCCTTGAGGCGCAGCACCGGATCCCCCAGCGGCCACGCGCGCCACTCCTCCTTGGGCCGATAGCGTGAAGGGTCGTCGCTGGTGGAGTGCGCGGCGGCACGGTAGGTCACGTGCTCGATGAGCGTGGCGCCGCCACTTTGACGCGCGCGCTGCGCCGCCCACTGCGTGACCGCGTACACCGCCAGAAAGTCGTTGCCATCGACGCGGATGCCCGGAATTCCATAGCCGGGGCCGCGCTGCGCGAAGGTACGGTGCTCGCCGCCGGCGAAGCCCTGGAAGGTCGAGATCGCCCACTGGTTGTTGACGAGGTTGAGGATCACGGGCGCCTGGTACACCGCGGCGAAAGTCATGGCGTAATGGAAGTCGGCTTCCGCGCTCGAGCCCTCGCCGATCCAGCTGGCGGCGATCCGATCCTCGCCCTTGATGGCGGCCGCCATCGCCCAGCCCACCGCCTGCGGAAACTGGGTGGCGAGGTTGCCGGAGATCGAGAATATGTTGCCCTTGCCCCAGTGATACATGATGGGCATCTGTCGGCCCTTGCAGAAGTCACGCGTGTTCGACAGGCACTGACACATGAGATCGACCAGATTGCGGCCGCGGACCACGTGCAAACCCTGCTGGCGGTACGAGGGAAACAACATGTCGCCGGGCTGCAGCGCCATGCACTGCGCCACCGCCGTCGCCTCCTCGCCGGTTGACTTGATATAGAACGAGATGCGGCCCTGGCGCTGGATTTTCTGCATGCGGTCGTCAAACAGGCGCGTCAGCAGCATGTGCCGCAGGCCGACCTGCAGCTCGGCCGGTTCCAGGTGTGGATTCCAGGGTCCGACCGCGCGGTGGTCTTCCGCCAGCACCCTCACCATCTGCACCGACAGACCCTCGATGTCACGTACCGCGGCCATCACGTCCGGGCGCGCCACCGCGCCCGCCGGGGAGATCTGGACGTAGCTGAAATCAGGCTCCTGTCCGGGCCGTGCGGGCGGCGAGGGAACGTGCAAACGTGACCGTGGGGTCATGAGGGAAGCCTCTCAAAAGTGAGCTGCCGCAAGGGTTGCGGGAACGCGTACGAGTTGGGCAGGATTGTAGTCGCCTCATCGCGGTAACACTACGCATGAAACCCGCAAGCCACCTTCCGCGGCGTCGTGCTGCGGGACCTTGCACGCCGGCGATGCCGGGTCGGCGAGCTGTGCCGGCTTCAGGTTCGAGGCGCGGCGCGCGGGCGGCTAAGCGGCGGTTAATGCACGTGTTGCGGAGCAGAGTGGTCAGCCCCTGCTCGGTTGCTATAAAGTGGGGCTGTGCACACTGCTCAAGACACACCCCCGCGCCCCGAGGGTAACGCTCTGCTGTTCGCCCGGAATTTCTTCCGGCACCCACGCATGCTGGGTTCGATTGTCCCAAGTTCGCGTTTTCTGATCCGGCAGCTGCTCGCGCCGGTCAACTGGACCCAGGCGCGTGTCATCGTGGAGTACGGCCCCGGCGTGGGCGGCATCACGGCGGAGGTCCTGCGCCGCATGCACCCGGACGCTATCCTGATCGCCATCGAGATGAATCCGGACTTTGTCAGCTACCTGGGCAGGGCGATACCTGACGCACGCCTGCGGGTGGTGGAAGGCTCGGCGGAGTCGGTGGATGAGATCCTGCGCCGCTTCGGCCGCACCAGCGCCGACTACATTATTTCCGGCATCCCCTTCAGCACCATTCCGGCCGAGGTGCGCGAGCGCATTCTGCGCAAGACCTGCGACGTGTTGAAGCCGCGCGGCGCCTTCCTCGTATACCAGTTCTCGACGCGGGTGTTCGAAGACCTGAAGCGCATCTTCGGCTACGTCGGGCGCAGGTTCGAGCCGCTCAACGTGTTGCCGGCGCACCTGTTCTTCTGTCAGCCCGGGACCGCCTAGCGTCGCCGGCCGTCATGGCGCGCATTCCCCGGCTAAGAACTGCCTCCGCCCTGAGCGTGCTGCTGGTGGGCTGTGCGACGTCATCTCACGTGCTGGTGGGCACGCCGCGGGCGCCGATCGCGCCCGAGCTCGTCAAGGTCTACCTGCAGCCGCCCGCGAAGTTCGAGCAGATTGCGACCATCGACGCGACCAGCCGCGGTTCGCTGACGATTACCGGTCAGCAGAACATGGACAAGGCGATCGCGCGACTCAAGCAGGAGGCGGCGCGGCTGGGCGCGAACGGCATCCTGCTGCAGGGAGTCGAGGATCAACAGTCCGGGTCGATCGGTACCGGAGTTGGAAACTCCACCTTCAACGGCAACACCGCGATCGGCGCTAATCTCGGTGGCTCATTCGGAGTCTATAGCAAGGCCGCCAAGGGCCTGGCCATTTACGTGCCCGAGTAATGCGGCGCGCTGGAGTGCGTCACCGGCGCACTCGCGGCCGCGGCGCGCAATTCGCGCAGCAGCTCATCGCCGAAGTAACCCGCGGGAATCGTCCCCTGCTTCATGAACTCGAGATGAAAGCGCTGCGGTGAGAAGCGCGCACCAAGGGTCTGCTGCGCGCGCTTGCGTAAGCTGAGGATCTGCTCCTTGCCGAGGCGGTAGGTGATCGCCTGCGTCGGCCAGCGCGCATAGCGTGTCACCGCGGCGCGTGCTGCCTGGCAACTCGCCTGTTTGGCGTCGGACTTCAGCGCCGTGACGTCCTGGCATGAGCCGGGCAGGAAATCCACCACCTGCGAGAAGAGCGTCACCGCGTCCTCGAACGACAGCCGCCCGCTGTGGATGCCGGTGTCGATGCGCACCCGCAGGTCGCGGTACAGCTTGCCGCGTAACTGGTACAGGTGCTCCTCGGGCGTATAGAAACCGTGCGGCGCCGCCGGCGCAGGCTCCGCGAGCAGACTTTCCGAGTACAGGGCCCAGCCTTCGGCGGCCATGGAGTCCTGCCACATCGAGGAGGAATCCTCCACGGCCCCGGGCGTGAGCCAGCGAACCGGCGAGATCTGTTCGCGGTACTGGGTCATGACCTTGTAGTGCCAGTCATGGCCGGGGAAGCCTTCGTGTGCGGCGAGATCCGGCATGGCCGCGTAGTTGTGCCCGGCGCGCAGCTGCACGGCGTCGTCACCGGTGGGGGTCACGTAGAAGCGGCCCACGCCGGTCTTCCTGAATGGCGGCGCCGGGTAATACGCCGCACCCTCGATCGAGGCGCGCAGCGGTGGCGGCGTCACCGTCACGTCGAGACGATAGTCCGCGGGCACCTCGAAGAGCCCCGCGTCGCGCCCGTAGGCCACCAGCCGCTGCCCGGTCTTGCGGTAGCCTTCCACCATTTCCGCATCGGTGCGGGGCGCATTCTGGCTCAGCTGCGCGAACACCTGCCGCACCATGTCGGCGCCGTCGGCACCCGCCGGCCACTTGTGGGCGACGGCAAGCTGCTGCGCGAGCGTCACCATCTCGGCCTGCGTGTTGGTCACGACCGCCCAGGAGGCGCTGAACAGCTCCGCGGCCGTGGCCGTCAGGCGCAGGTTGTTGCGCAGCGCCCAGTTGTATTCGGCTTCACCGAATGCGAAGTGATCGCCCCGGAACGCGGGCTTCAACGCCGCGCGCCCCTCGCCCTGCGGGTCTTCGAAGTAGGTGTGCACGACGAAGTCACGCAGGCGGCGGTAGGCAAGAGCCGCGTCGTCGCCGGCCGCCTGCAGATCGTGCAGCAGCGGCTCGCGCCCCGCTGAGCTAAGCGCGGTGGCAGCGATCTGCGGCAGGGTCTTGCCGAAGTAGTCGGCGTCGGCGGCGCTGCTTTGCAGTCCATGCTCACTGAGCACGCGCCAATCAGGGGTGTTGTGGGTCCGCACACCCGCGGCGAGCTGCTTCTGCGCCGTGGCAAGGTAGGCCGGTATTGCACGGGTGCGCGCGAGCAGCGCCTGCCACTCCGCCTGCGTCCCGTAGGTCGCAGGCCCGGTGGCCGTCATGCCCTGCAGCTGCCAGTCGACGCCACGAAAGGGCTCATCCACGTAGGAATCAAGCGCGCGCTCCTGGTAGCGACGCAGCACGTGCTGGCGGGTGAGGAACGCGATCTGCGCCAGCGCCACCGAGCGGTCGATACGGCGCCGT
>Ga0210409_10004300_pt1 | contig 15450 bp, 13 predicted proteins | sample IncBWH17MmetaG_FD_161649 | JGI IMG/M metagenome (GOLD analysis project Ga0210409, IMG submission 161649) | Forest soil microbial communities from Barre Woods Harvard Forest LTER site, Petersham, Massachusetts, United States - Inc-BW-H-17-M | ecosystem: Environmental > Terrestrial > Soil >...
CGTCGTCCTCCGTAGAGTAGTAGGTGATGCGAAAATGCTGCGTCTCGATCGTCTTCCAAAAGAGCTTGGGGTCGTTCGCTGCGGGCGCTTCGCGCGCAGCGGCGAGAACCGCGACAACGGCCACCACGAAGACGAACGCGAAGCCGCGCAAGGGTTGCGCCGGGTCTCAGAGATCGTCGTGAAACATCGGCTCCCGATTGCGAACAAACCGGTAGACGAGTTGCCGCGCTTCGGAGGTGATTTCGGTGAACTGAGCGCCAAACCCCGGTGGGGCGTCGCTTCCTGCGTCACTCGCCTCGCGACGCCACCGCACCACAGCATTCGCTTCGAACTCGTAGCCACCGGGCAGCGAGACTCTCAATCGAACGGGCTGGCCCAGCTTCGGCAGCTTGTATGTGGACACGAATAGCCCTCCGTGGTCCACGATGTCGTTGCCTGAGAGACCTTTATAGAAGTTGCTTGGGCTGTGCGCCGCCAATTCCGCGGTGACGACCTGCCCGTCGCCAGCGGGCGCCTGCGCGACCTGCGCAGTAGGCGCGGCACCACGGGCTTGCGTGGCGCGGGGTTGCGCGGGGGCAGCCTGCTGCGGGGGAGGTGCCTGAGGCTGCGGCTGCGTCGGTCCACGATGCTGGGCCTGCGCCGCTTGGGCAGGCGGAGCGGCTGGTTGTGCGACCCGCGCCAGGGTGTGCACCGACCCAAGCGCCCCTGCAACCGCCTCAGCCGCGGTTAGGACGGCCTGGTGCCGCATTGGCTGCGCCTGAAGTTGTGCGAGTGCATGCTGCAAGTTGGCAAGCGCATACTGGGCGTTGGGCGCAACTTGTGTGCCTCCGGACCGCTCGATCTGGTGCAGCGCTCCCATCGCCTGCGCGATGGGCGCAGCCAGCTCCAAAAGGGCCTGGGGCAGGTTCGGATCGCCCTGGAGCGCGCTCAGCCCTCGAGCGAGCGATTCACGCGCAGTTTTGGCAACGGTCACGAGGTCGGACACGTTCGCTTCTCCTTAGGTCGACGCAAGTCGCGACAGCCAGCGAAACATGCGTCAATCGACGGTATCGAATCGTAGCCTGGCTCGCGGCGCAATGGAAAGCTTGCGCGCAGAGTCCACGATGGCGGCTAAGTCGTGGGCGCCAAGGACCAAATCGTCCTCCGTGCGCCCCGAAAGGAGCTCCAGCGCTACGTCCGCCGCGCGCACAACCGCTACGCCGTCCCCTCGCACCGCTGCCTCGCCCGGCGCGAGCGCGCGAGGAAAGTCATGCGTTGCCCGAACCCGCATCAATGTCACAAGACATTCGCCGATCTGGGTCCAGGCCCCAGGCCAGGGCGCGGCCGCACGCACCCGACGTGCGATGCGCCCGGCAGGCCACGACCACGTGAGCGAAAGGTCTTCATCGCTCGGCTGCGGCGCCAATGTCGCGAGACGCTCGTCCTGCGGCCGCGCAGCCGGGGGGCGTCCCTCGGCAAACGCGCCGGCGACGTCTCGCAGGAGTGCCAAGCTCGGCCGATCGAGCGCGCGCGCCAACTGCCACGCGTCCCACGAGGGATCGAGGCGCACCTGGCGGTGAGCCATGATTCCCCCAGTGTCGTACTCGTCTTCTAGCGCATGAGCGGTGACGCCGGTCAGTTCGTCACCCGAGTCGATGGCCCAGAAATACGGATCAGGCCCGCGATGACGCGGAAGAAGCGAAGGATGCACGCCGAACGATGGAGCCAAACAGAGGATCGAGGCGGGAATTTTCTTGGTCCAAAACCAGCTCACGATGAGGTCGGGCCGCGCAGCGCGAAGCTGGCGAGGGATCGCGCCGTTTGCGCCGCCAACGAAATGCACGCGCTCGGCCCCGACGAAGCGTGTGAGCCGCCTTGCACCCACGGCCTCAGGGTTCGAAAGCCCACACCAGACGAGGTCGTGACCGTCTCTTGTGAGCAGCAGCGCCGCAATCGGCAAACCAAAGAACGCGATACGCACGTCAAGTCGTCGGAACCGGCGGCACGATGACTCCAGGAGTCGGCTCCTCGCCCGATTGACGCAGGAGGGCAGTGCGAACTGCATGCTCGACCAGCTGCCAGAGTTGCTGGCGGTCGGTCACGCGGCCGAGGAATCCAATCGGAATGCGGAAGCCGCCCTTATCGCGCCGCCCGCCGCCATAGGGTCGGCCCTTTTCGTCCACGCCGAAGGCTTGCTCGAGCCATACCGCCGGGTCGACGCTCGGCGAATGTGTCCTTAAGCTGCCTTCGATGTACTTTTCGCCGACGACCCCGTACACCACGCAAGTATCGATGTCCTCGCGCCGAACGAGAAAGTCAGCGGCCTGCGCAATCGTGTCGCGCTCGGCTTCGCTGACGAAGCCAACACCAGTCATTGCGAAGTTGCGTCGCACGACCAGTGCTTGAAGCGCCCGCGCAATGACGTCCATAGCCGTCGGCGCGATGAGTCGGCGGGAGAGATCCTGCAGCAGATCACGGTCGCACACTTCCGCGATTTGTGCCGCGGCCCTGAAGTCCGGCGCCCGCGCGAGCATGAAATCGTCGGTGTCCGTGGCCAGCCCGTGCATCAAGGCCGTCGCGATGCGACGGTCCTCTTCGACATCGGGATCCAGCATCGCGAGCTCTTGCAAGTACTCGACGAAGATCGTCGCCGTTGCACCCACCTCGAACCGCAGGTCCACGAAGCGAGCTTTTGGAGGAGCGACCGCCCGGTGATGATCGACCACCGTCAGCACTTCTAAATCCCCACCGTCGCTCAGGTCGGGGTCCAGCTCGTGCGCATCGACCAGACCCAAGAAGTCGACCCGCCCGACTTCGCGTACGCTCCGAATTTTTCGCAGCTCCAAGCCAAGCAGCTTTACGAGCGCGCGATTCTCGCGGTGGCTGAGGTCATGACAGTATCCGATAGTTGTCTGAGCAACCCCAAGCCTCGCTCCAAGGTGAGCCTGCGTGATCGCGCACGAGATGCCATCCGGATCTGGATTGCCGCGCAGCGCGATGAGCAGGTGCTTGCCGCGGGCGGCCGAAAGCGCCTCAGCAAAAGCGCGACCACGCGACTGCGACTCAACAGCCGGCTGCTGAGTTGCTGGCGCCAGGCGCCGGAGGGGTTCGGTCATGGTTGGAGGAATTGTGGACACGTTTGTGCCGACAAAGCCAGATGCTGATGGTGGGCGCAGGCGCACCAGATAAAGTGCTCACTCCCCCACGCATGCGCAATGCCAACATGGCCATCTCCGCGAAAGCTCGAGTAAAAGCAAGCGGCTCAACACCTCCTCAGAGCTCCTGAACTCGCCCAGTCCCACGTACGCTCACAGGCGCGCTCACACGCCAGTGATAACGTGCGGTTGCCCGCATGCCGGCCGGACCGTCCGTGCGAAGCTTCGCCTTGGCGCGATTGGGCCGCTCGCTCATGGTGCCGCTCGCCCTGGCGTTGCCGCCACTGCTCTGGGTATCGGAGGCGACGCGGCGAGCGTCTTTCACAACGCTCGGGCGTGACCAAGGGATTTTCCAATACATCGCCTGGGCGCTCCAACAAGGCGCAACGGATTATCGGGACGTGCGCGACGTCAATGGTCCCCTCACCCATCTCGTACACCTGGTGTTTCTCGCGCTCGGAGGCGGGGATGAGCACCGCTTTCATTCACTGGATCTCGCAATCACAGGAGCGACCTTCGCCATTGTCGGCGCATGCGCCCCGGGCCTGCGCGCCGGACGCGCACCGACGTGGCTGGACCGTATCGGGTGGGCCTTTGCGGGATGGGTCGTTCTGAGCGGGCAGTATCTGCTCTACGGGTATTGGGACGTGGCGCAGCGCGAGAGTTTTTTCGACTGGTTCATGCTGCCTTCCATGGCGCTTCAGGTCGTCGGACACGCGAGGTGGCAATCGGCGCAGCGACAGACACGTCTTCTGGCGTTGGTCGGCGGCTTAAGCGTGATCCCTTGGTTTGGCAAGCCGACGTACGCCCTTTTCACATTGCTTCAGCTCACGGTGATCGCTTTCGATGACGGGCTACGGACATCTCGCAAGAAGGCGCTGCTCGCCTTCTCGACGGGAGCCGCGCTCGGCGCCGCAACGCAAATTGCGTTCGTTGTCTCTTACGGCGATGTCCAAGCCTACGCGCACATTCAGGCTCTGGATGTACCGGCCATGTATCGTTTCATCTGGCCGCGCGCCGCTTCGGACATCTTCTCGGATCCATGGCGAGCTACCCAGGCAATTTTTGCCCTGACGGGCGCGGTCGTTCTGCTCGCGCTCGTGTGGCTGGGCGAGATGCCGCGCCGCGTTCTCGGTGTAGCCCTGGCCCCTCTGAGCGCGCTTGTCGGCGTCGTCGCACAAGCCAAGGGCTTTCCGTATCACTTCCACCCTGTCACAGCGACTACGCATCTTCAGTGGTTGATCTTCGCCGCTTGGATTGCCGAGAGGGCGCGCTTCGCGCAGCGACGCTGGGCGATGGCACGTCTCGTACCGGTCTGCGTCGCGGTGGGTTTCGCCCTGCGCATCGCGACAGTAATGGAGGATTCACCATACATGCGCGCGGTCTGGCTGCTTTGGGCAGGCAACCCTCGCTGGCGCGAGACGCGCGAGTATTTCGCGCGCTTTCCGGAGCCGGATTTTTTCCCCTTCGAATTGCGGCAAGCTGCGGATTACCTGCGGCGACACACCGACCCGGTCGATCGTGTTCAGACCTACGGCATGGACCCCTACCTCCTCTTTCTGGCGAGGCGGCGGAGCGCAACGCCCTACATCTACGCGTATGACCTCAACGCGGATGCGGCCCTTGCCGGGGGCACAGGAGGACGGCCGAACGAGACCCAACAAGCCCATATTCTGGCCATTCGCGAGGCGAACGAAGCCGATATGCTCGCGCGGCTCGAGACGCAACCGCCCGCAGCCTTCGTCTTCATCGACGGCTCGCCACTGCTATCCGAGGCCGACGCGTGGAACGATTTCGAAGAGCACTGCTCCAAAGCGGCGTCCTGGGTGCGAGCTCGCTACCGTGAGACCGCAAGCTTCGGCCACGATCACATTTGGATGCGAATACATCGCCCTACGGGCGACCAGGAACCCACAGAGCATGAGCCCGATGACTAAAAGCCGAGTAAGCTGCGCCGCGAGTGCCCACACATCGTCGTCTGTGCAAAGCGAGGTTCTTTTAGCCGATGCGAGCGAAGTTCATCTTGGCGGCAACGCTGGGGATCCTCGAAGTCGGGTGTGATCTGTGGAAGGCGGATGGGTCGTTTGTGCCGATGGACTCCGCCGACGCGGCGCCAGGGGCCAATTTGCCGAGGGACGGCGGACCACCCATCCAGTCGGCGCCGGACGCTTGGATACCCTCGAATTGCGGTGGCGTCGGCAATCTTTGCTCGATGAACTGCGACCCTGCGGGCCAATGCCAGGTTGGCTTGGACGTGTGCGTTCCGATGGCAGGCCCGAAGGGGTTTCCCGGGCAAAGTCCGCAAACGCCCTATTGCCTTGCGGCAACCTGCATGACCTACGAGCAAGCCTCTTGCTTTTGCAAAGGGGCCGCCGGCAGTCAGTTCTCTGACTGCGCATTGGGCCCGCCGGCGGTCGTCGGGCTGTGTGGGACGGAAGGGACCTCTTGTTCGAACCGGCCTTGCTGCGGTGGGTTGAAGTGCGTCAAGGACACGCCAAGCTCCGGTACTTGCTACAAGATCTGCCAAACCGGTGCAGATTGCAGCAGCAATTGCTGCACGGACCTGAAGAGCACGGGCGACCTCGAGTGTGCCCCAGCGACCGCGTGTACGAGCGCGTGTGGGCAGCAAGGAAGTGCCTGCACGAACAGCATCCAGTGCTGCAACGGCACGTGCGTGACGGGCACGTCAAATCCCGACTTCGCAGGGTGCCGTCCCTCGTGCACGACCAATTCCGATTGCTTCAGCAACTGTTGCCGAATGTTTTCGAACGCCTCGGGCGGATTCTGCGTCGACGCTCGCTATTGCAACTGCACTCCGGTTGGGGCTGACTGCACAAACACGCAGAATTGCTGTGCCGGCAGTACCTGCGGCGCAGTCAACGCGGGCGGCACACAGTTCACCTGCCTTCAAAACTGCATGGGCGCCGCGGACTGCGACGGCGGCTGTTGCTCGACATACATCGCCGGCACAAACCACGGAACGTGCTCGCCTACCTGTCTGTAGGCCGCTACCGCCACAGAAGGCAGGCGCGCCTTCCAGGAGCATCGGCCTCGGCGGCGGGCGGCCGGCGCGCAGACGCGGCGAGGCCCGTTTAAGCTACATTGTCTCCCTCGAGAAACCTCCGCGATGGACGATTCAGCCGATCCAGGCACTTCCAGTGTGCCCGCCCTGTCGTCCGGCTCCTACGCTCCCTCCTCGGCGCCCGCGTTGCCGGCCACCTCAGCGGTACCCAAACCCCCCGAAGGTCCGCCAGACCTGCGATCAGCCGAGTTTTACCTCAACCGGGAGCTCTCCTGGCTGGAGTTCAACGCCCGCGTCCTGGCAGAGGCCGATAGCGACAGCGTTCCCCTGCTCGAGCGGCTGAAGTTTCACGCCATCGTCTCGAGCAACCTCGACGAGTTCTTCATGGTCCGTGTGGCGGGCCTGAAGCAACAGCTCACTGGCGAGGTCGACGAGATGGGGCCCGACGGAATGACCGTCGGGGAACAAGTAGCGGCCATTGCTACACGTGTTCACGAGCTGGCAGCAGCGCAGTCGCTAAGCCTGGCCGGACTGCTACCGCGCCTCGCGGAGGCGGGCATCGTCTTCGTCAAGCCCGGGCTGCTCGCCGCCGAAACGCTGGCCGAACTCGATGCGCGCTTCCACAACGAGGTCTTCCCCATCCTAACGCCGATCGCAATCGATCCAGGGCACCCGTTTCCACAGGTGCGCAACCGTAGTTTGAACCTGGGCGTGATGTTTACTCGCGAAGGGACTCTCGAGCACGGATTCGGAGTGGTGCAGGTACCCCCCATGCTGCCCCGCCTGCTCCCGGTCACCGGCGTCAAAACCCCCACCGACCAACCGGCGGCGCGCGCTTATGTCTTGCTGGAAGACCTAATCGCCCGACACGTATCTACGATCTTCCCTGACGTACGGGTTGAAGGCCTCTATGTCTTTCGCGTCACGCGCAACTTCGACATCGAGGTCGACGAGGAAGAGGCCGAAGATCTTCTGCAATCGATTCAGCAAGAGCTTCGGCGTCGCGAGCGGGGGAACGCCGTGCGCCTCGAGGTCGCCGGCGATCCGCCCGCGGGCAGCCTCGCGAAGCTGGTCAAAGCGTTCAAGCTCGACCGCGAGCGGGACGTTTACAGCGTGACCGGGATGCTCAATGTGGCGGACCTATTGTCAATCGCACGCTACGAGGGTCGCGCACTTCGCGACGAGCCGTTCATGCCGCATGCGGTGCCGCCGCTGCGCGATTCGGACGACGCATTCGCCATCATTCGCGAACAGGATGTCTTGCTCCATCACCCCTACGAGTCGTTCGACGCGGTCGTTGACCTCATCGCGCGTGCGGCGGACGACCCCGATGTGCTGGCAATCAAGCAGACACTTTACCGCGCCGGCGGCGACTCGCCGATCGTCAAAGCGCTCGTGCGCGCGGCTGAGAGTGGCAAGCAAGTCACGGCGATTGTGGAACTAAAAGCCCGGTTCGACGAGGAATCGAACATCGTGTGGGCACGCATGCTCGAACAGGCGGGGGCGCACGTCGTCTATGGCCTGCTCGGTCTAAAGACCCACGCAAAGTGTTTGCTGATTGTGCGGCGAGAAAAGGGCAAGCTCAGACGCTACGCGCACTTGTCGACCGGGAACTACAACCCAACGACCGCGCGCCTGTACACGGACTATTCGCTCTTCACGGCTCGACCCGACGTCTGCGAGGACGTGTCGAGCCTGTTCAACCTGCTTACGGGCTACAGCGCCCCCCCCAGGTGGAACAAGATCATCGTGGCCCCCCTCGGGATGCACGAGCGAGTCATGGCGCTCATTACGCGAGAGGCCGACCACGCGCGAGCCGGGCGCCCGGCCCGCATCGTCGCCAAGATGAACCAACTGGTGGATGCGGATGTCATCGAAACGCTCTATCGCGCCTCCCAGGCGGGAGTGCCGATTACGTTGCTCGTACGGGGCATCTGCTGCCTGCGGCCGGGCGTTCCTGGAGTTAGCGAGACGATCGAGGTCCACGCAATCGTCGACCGTTTCCTCGAACACGGACGAGCGTTTCATTTTGCGAACGGCGGAAAGGACGAGGTCTACATCGGCAGCGCCGACTGGATGCCGCGCAACTTTCACAGGCGCGTCGAGGCCATGCTGGCCGTGGACGATCCCGCCATTCGAAATCGTCTCATCGAGAACATGCAGCTACAGATAGCGGACAACGTCAAAGGCTGGATGCTGAGGCCCGACGGCAAGTACGAGCGGCTGCAGGCGAAGCCTGGAGCTGCCTTGGTTCGCTGCCAGGCCAAGTTCATCGAGATGACCCGCGACCGGGTAAAAGCCGCGGAGATGGCGGTAACGGGCGGTCGATTCCATCTCATGCCGGCGAGGGGAAAGCTGGATGGTAAGGGGCCCGAAGCGCGCCGTGGCCGGCGCGAGCCGCGTGAGAGCAAGAAGGCTACCTAATCCATGCCGAATCCCCATGCGGTCGTCATCCCCTTCGGAGTGCCCCTCGAAGGCCGAGGGCTGGGGTTGGGCCTGGCCGCATTGGTTCATACCTTCGCGCATGTCGAAGGCAGCGGCATCGCCATCGCGCAGCTGCACGGGCGGCGAACCGACGACCCGGTGGACGCGGCGCCGTCGCCCGTCGAGGCCTTCGTCCCGCCCTCGGCATGGCGTGACATCGCTGGCGAGACGCGCGCCGGCGTGGGAGTCGTGCTGACCGGCGCCTTCGAGCCACCTGGCGAAGGCGATGGTGCGATCCAGCTGCTCGCGTTCGATGCCCGGGATGGCAAGACTCGAGCGCGGGTAGACGCGCGTCTTGACGAGGCGCAAGCCGGGGCGTCCCTCGTCGGCGCTCTCGAACAGCTCTGGTCCCAGCTGGGCGGTGAGCTCGGAGACCTAAAGGGCTTGCGCGAACTAACGTGGGAGCCGCTGGAGAGCGTCCTGCGCGCCGAGCGGTGCGCACTGCACGATCCAACTAGAGGCGGGCCTCATGACCGCTTGGCGGCTATGCTGCATCTCGGTCGCGCGATCGGAGATGCGCCTCGCGCTCGGTACCCGGTGGAAAGGCTTGCGGCGCTTGCTCTTGAAACAGCAACCGGCGTCTCGCTGGACAGCAAGCTCGCATCCGCGGCTTCGCGCGCGCTCGTCCGCGCCGTCGACGACGCGCCGACGTGCGTCGAGCTCATCGAGGCGCTGGCAGCGCTGCAGCTCCGTCTAGGGCAAGCGCGAGAGGCGGAGCGGCGTCTCAACGCAGCCATCGCCATGAGACCGAAACGCCCGCGCCTGTATTCGCTCCTTTCGCAGGCGCTGCGCGCCCAAGGTCAACTCGACGGCGCGCTTGCCGCTTTGCAGCCGGCTACGACCGAAACGGTCGGTGATCCCGAGGTGTGCGCGGAGCGCGGGATGGTGTTGGCGGCGCACGGAGACCTTGTGGGAGCGGGCGCCGCTTGGCGCGAAGCCCTTGCACGCGATCCGATCCATCCTCTGGCGTTCGGTAGCCTAGCCGGCCTTGCGCTGCGACTCGGCGACGCGGCGACGGCGCAGTTATTGGTCGACGCGGCCCTGGCTGGGCCCACCGCCCATCTCGAGGTGCTTCGGCGCGCTGCGCAGCTGGCATTGGCTACGGAGGCTGACGGAATCGCGCGCGCGTCTCGCGTCGCACGATTGTGTCAACGCGTTCTTGAAATAGCACCAGCCGATTCCTGGGCCGCGCTGGCGCTGGCGCGTTCGCTGGTCGTTCTCGGCGACGTTCAAGCGGCGCGCGCGCAGCTCGCTCAGATCGACCGCATGGCTCGTAATTCAGCCGCGGCGGCCGAGGCGCAGATGTTGAAACTGACCATCGACGACCCCGCCGCGGAATCCGAGCTTCGTAGCGTGCTTCGCGCCGCACACGGAGCCACGCTCGCGGACCTCCCCGACGTGGTTGCGCGCGCACGCCGGCTCGCGACGCTCCATGACGCGTGGCCAGGTTGGCTAGCCGCCGCCGTGGCCGATCGTAGGCGACAGCGATGGACCGCGGCACGGGCAGCACTTGATCTCGCCCTCGAGCTGGCTCCAGGCGCGACGACGGTCCATCTCGAGATGGTCTACGTAACCTTGGCGCTCGGTGACGCTCCGGGCGCGATAAATCATGCACGACTCGCCCTGAGCCTCGAAGGGGAGACCCCCGTGGCGCTGTCGATGCTTGCGCGCGCGCTGGCAGCGGCGGGAAACGCTCAGGAAGCGCGGCAAATTGCGGCACGCGCTCTGGCGATGCAGCCGCAAGCCGAGGAGCTGAAGGCACTCGTAGGCGAGTTGAACAAGACCGCGGTTGCGGGCAGCGGTTGGCGCGCGCGGCTTCGCGCAATGTGGAAATACCTCTTCGCGCACCTGGGCTGAGCTGCGACCGGCTCAAGCGCGCATCCCCGCCCGCCGCGACGCCGCAACCCGTGGCGACATCAGATTGGGCAGACCCGCTCACACGCCGGAGGATGCGGCTCCGGCAAAGGATGCGTCATCATGCAAGCCTCCTATTTCGTTCTGATGCTCGCCGGCGTTGCCGTGGCAGGGCTCGGCGGTTCACTCGTCGGATGGATCGGTGCTTCGGCTGCGACGTTTTTCGAGGGTTGGGAGCCGACGCGACGCGCAGCAGTGTTCCTGCACCTTTGTGACGGCCGGCAGGGTTCGTCGCTCGCCCGGTTCCATTGATCGTCATCGCATCTTGGCGCCGATCGGACGCGCGCCGTTGCGAACCTTCTCGTCTCGCCCTTGGCGTTGGTCATAGACGCCAGCTGGTGAGCGCTCCTTACTTGGTCGGCCCGATACTCGTCTGGCAGCCGAAGGCGATGCTCACGTTGCCCCCCGGGTCTCCCTGGGCTTGCGTGCACGCTGCGGAGCAAAGGACTACGATCGTAGGGTTCGCTGCGTCGTCGTAGTGCCAGCCGCCCGCGATCGAGCAGTCGCCGCTGTACGGCAAGACCGTCTGCGCACCGCCGCCGCTCACGAGCACGACGTTGACCTCACTCGGGTTGATCTTTTGCCCGTCAGGCGGCGATGGGATGCTGACCTGGCACGGCACGGAGTTCGTGCGGATGGTGTTGAGCGCCGACTGAAACATGGGCCCAGTCTGCGCCGGATTGTTTACTGGAACGATGATCGCTTTGTTCGTGCCACCCCCTGACGCTATCGCGTCGAGATTGCTGAAATCGGATCCCACACCGATGACGTAGGTCAGGATAGAGGGCGTGCCCATCACCGTGGCCTGTGCGGCTGCCGCGACATGGGAGATGTCGTTGTTCTGGCAGCCCGATTGGAATTGGCCGTTGATGCCGAAGCCGGGATCCCCGTCCGTCGCAAGAACGATGACGGTCTTGTCGATCGGGTGGGCGGTTGCGACCTGCCGGGCATACGCGATCGCGCCCTGAAGAGCAGGCAACGTGGGCGTCCCCCCCGCGGGTTGGGTGGCATTGATGGCGCTGATGAGGGCCGTCGAGTTCGTGAGCGGCGTCAGCGGGACGAGCGGGTTCGAGTAGTACGGATACCCGCACACGGAGGTGAGATCCGTCCCCAAGGGAAAGAACTCGAGCGAAGCGGAGAGCCCGAGGGACTTCGGGTCGGAAAAGAACGCCTTCATCGCGGCGGTCACCGGCGTCCACTTCACCGACGGGTCGAAGCCCTCGGCTTGGTCTCCCATACTGCCTGATTTGTCGAAGATTACGACGAGGTTTGCGTTTGCTAGGGCCGCGTTGACGGCCGAGGTCACGCACGCCGAGCTGGTCCCTTGGGGCCCGATCATATGAACCAGATCCCCTCCGGCGACCGCCCCACTGTTAAACGGTGCCGCGTCGGGGGTGGTGCCGGGAAACTTAGACTCCGAGCCACACCCTGCAGCGACCAACATCCCGGTGCACGAGATCACTCCGAAGAACAGCGCGCGCATTCTCGTCCCCATCACGTCCCTCCTTACGGCTGCAGCTGCACCCAAGAAGGAAGCGTCGATTGAGTCGCGGGATGGCCGGGGTTCGGCGGGTGAAGCTGGATGTTGCCGCCCTGCGACATCGTTCCCGACTCTTGGAAGACGACCGTGCCCGGCCGGTTGGTCGAAACCGATGCGCCTTGGCGGACCGTAATCTGGTACCTGTCGAGGCGGCCGGGCTCGCCGTGGTCCTCGGCCACAACGTCGAACCAGTATCCGTCCGCTCCGTTGTAAGTGGCGGGCCCGCCGAAATACACCTGATTGTCCTTAAAATTGTGTGCGGGGCCGTTCGGGTGACCAGGTCCCGGCCCGGGAACCACGCGACAGAAGATGTAATTTGCTTGGCCGTGGGTGTTGTCCCCGGTTCCGTGCTCTTGGTTCTCCCATTCGCCGCGGACGGTCCCATCTTTCATGGGCATGGCGTTCCCGCCGAACGTGTCTTTCCCGTCGTCGTCGACGATAAAACCGCCGCCGGTAATCCAGCAACCGCCCTCGCCAGGCGGCGTGCAATTGGCGTCCGTGGTGTTCGGAACGCATGCGCCACACGCAGAAGGATGCGCCCCAGGGACACAGTTCGGCGGTTTATGGCAGGTGACACCCGTTGCCGTGGGATCACAGTTCCAGGGGGGCTTGCCGCCGCCGCCGCCGCTACCGCCACCACTATTGCCGCCTCCGGTGCTGCCTCCGGTGCTGGTCCCGCTGCTGCCTCCCGTACTCATTCCGCTGCTGCTTCCGGTGCTCGTTCCGCTGCTGCTCCCGCTGCTATTGCTGCTGTCCGTCGTGCCGCCGCTGCTGCCGCTGCCATTGCCACCGCTGCTGGTGGCGCCGCTGCCGCCACCACTGTTACCCCCGCTTCCGCTTCCGCTCCCGCTTCCAGCGCCACTGCTCGACGATGTCCCTCCGTCCGGGCTGAAATCCATGGTGGTGCCACCCGCGCCGTTTCCGTTCCCAGTGCCGGTGCCGGTTCCCGGCGGCGGGCAGTTCGGGTTGAAATCGCCGCCGTCGTTGCAGGTGAAGCTGACGGCCGACTGTACGCTGTCCGTCGAGCACTCCAGGCGACCGCCGAAAGGCACTGGGACGTCGGCGCACGTCCAAACCGGTCCCCCGGTGGAGCTGTCCGAGCAGGCGGCCGCTACAGGAACACCAATCAGCACGATCAACGCAGGCATTCTCGCTCGCATGGGACAGCCCTCCGGTCCTTGAAAGCCGTGTGCAGCCGCCGTACCGACGCCCACCGCGTCTCATCTCCGCATCATTACCGGTCGAATGACCACTAAGTGGCACTCGATATCCCGATTAACGAGGCCAACGCCCATTGGCCGATGCGGGCGATAAGGCAGCTGACCAGGCAAGAAGATTGACCACCTGATGAGACTGGCCCTCAGCAGCCAGGCGTCTGCTGAGTCCAGTAACCGCCAACGGCCAGAAGCGCCGGGGACGCTTATGAGCGGCTCAGGAGCCCTCTTCGCCCTCGTCTTGATCTGCGAGCGCCTTCGGAAACGGCTCGCGCGTGGCATCCCTCGGGTTGGAGGCGTCGTTTCCTCGGGCGAACTCATCGCGGCCGCGCGTGAGCACGAAGGGACCTCCCTCGTCCTCAGGCATGTTCTGATTGAGCGCTTCCAGGTTGGCGTCCTCTCCCGTGGTCGCGGACTCGAGAAACTCCTCGCCGAGGACCTCCGCCAAAGAGTCCGTGCTCTTCGCGCTCCCGAGGAAGGCCACATCCTCGGACCCATGAGCGCTTTCCAGACTGCGCAGCCGCAAGTCGGCGGCGTACTTGGGGTCGAGATGGCCGGTGGCGTCACGACGATGGATGAGCCTTTGCCGTTTCCGCTCGGTTGTCATGGGCGTCCTTGGGGCTGTCGTTTCCGTCTAGCCGTCCAGGTAAGGTTGGCAAGACGCGTTGTGGCCGTCAATCCTCTGCCCCCGGGGTCGATATCGGCCCGGAGAGTCTGGATCGACCCCCCTTGCACGCGAGCTCTCCGTCGCGCTATCTGCCCGCCGTGCGTACCCGGCCCACGTCTTGGTGGCTCGAGTCGCTTCGCAAGCGACGTGCGCGCATGGCCGGGGAGCATCTCGACTTGTCGCAACCTATCTCCTTCGCCTCGCAGGCGCAGCGAGCTGCCGCGATTGCCTTTTTCAACGCCGCCTTCCGTGCAGAAGAATCGGGGCTCCGCCAGGCGCACGAGCTGGCCGATGAAGTCTCTAGCTGGGATCCCGACCTCGCGGAGTGCCTCCAGCTTTATGGAGACGAGGAAGGCTGGCACCGCGAGCTTCTGACTCAGTTTCTCTCCTGGCTAGGCGGGGGGATTTGGCCGATGGGGCGAACAACGCGCACGTTTTATCGCCTATACGCGCGCGCCCGGACGATGGAGTCGATCGTGCTCGTGAACCTCATGTTCGAGACGATCGGATCGACGACGTATCGCCTGGCGCTGCGCGATGTCGCGCATCCCGCGGTGAGGCAGATGCTCACGATCCTCACGCGCGACGAATCCTTTCACGTACCGCTCAATGTTCATTTTCTGCGCGCCGCCATGGCCCGGGCACCCGGCGCCAGAAGGCGCCTGCGAGCGCTGTATCACACGACCTTCGTGGCGCTCGTGGCCTCGACAGTGCCGAGCCGAAGGCGCGCCCTCGCGTTCGACGGAATCCCGCGCCGCGCCCTCGGGCGGGCATATGCCGAGCAGCTCGCGCGCCTCTTTCTCGACGAGAGAGACCTGGGGCTTGCACCGTCGCCGCTACTCCTTCGGGCATTCGCGCTCGACGAGCGGGCGCTGCTTCGAATGCCGTCCTCGGTGAGCCTGCAAGCGGCTGAAAATGCGGCCGATCGGGCGAACGTCACCGTGACGGCGCTCGAGCGATGAGGTGTGTCACTTCGTGCCAACCCTGATCGGCGAGGCGGGTCGACAGAAGGGACAGCGTTGAAAAACCAGCGGTTTTGCAGGTTGGCGCGCACCGTGCTGTAGCGCACCTCTCCGGAGGGCTTCGACATGTACTTCCGGACAATCATTCCGGCCGTGATGGGTTCGCTGCTAGTCGCGATCCATGCGAACGACGCACGCGCTTGCGGCGGCTGCTTCCATCCGCCAACTCCGCCGACTCAGAGCGGGACCGTGGTCACGGACCACCGGATGATCTTCACGATATCGCCTCAGGCCACGACGCTCTACGACGAGATCAAGTACGCCGGTTCGCCGGCCGACTTTGCGTGGGTGCTACCGATTCACGGCCAGGTCACCGTCGGCCTGAGTTCGGACGCAGTCTTCTCCGCGCTCGAGCAAGCGACGCAAACGAGCATCGTCTCACCGAGCTTGCCGCCGTGCCCTGTCTCCAACTGTCCCTGCGGGTTCGGGTCGTTCGCGGACGCCTCGGCCGCA
>Ga0210409_10004301_pt1 | contig 15443 bp, 8 predicted proteins | sample IncBWH17MmetaG_FD_161649 | JGI IMG/M metagenome (GOLD analysis project Ga0210409, IMG submission 161649) | Forest soil microbial communities from Barre Woods Harvard Forest LTER site, Petersham, Massachusetts, United States - Inc-BW-H-17-M | ecosystem: Environmental > Terrestrial > Soil >...
ATTCGGGCCTCGTGCTTTTATATCCTTGTTTGCAATCTGCCACGATGACGTCGCTTTTTCGGTGGATCGCTATGTTAGATTCCATACATGAAGATGAATGATTCATGGACCTTGTTGCCCCCACGGGGTGAAATGGAGCGCGCGTTTGCCGCCAAAGACGCGAGCTACGACGGCGTGTTTTATGTCGCCGTCAAAACCACCGGTATCTTTTGCCGCCCATCCTGTCCGTCCAAGCCGAAGCTGGAGAACGTTGAGTTTTTTCCCTCGGTCAGCGCCTGCCTGTTTGCCGGGTACCGACCGTGCAAACGTTGTCATCCCCTCCATGCCACCGGCACCCCGCCGGACTGGGTGGATACCCTCATCTCGCGCGTCGAGGCCGCCCCGGACGCGCGCATCAAGGCGTCGGATTTGCGGGAATTGGGCATTACACCGGAACGCGCTCGGCGCTGGTTCCAGCAGCATTACGGCATGAGCTTCACGGCCTGGTGCCGCGGCAACCGCCTCGCCGGGGCTTTCATGAAGATCCGCAAAGGCTCGACTTTGGATGATGCGACTTTCGACAGCGGTTTCGAATCTCTGAGTGGTTTTCGCGACGCGTTCACACGCGCCTTCGGCCAGGCCCCCGGCCAGAGCCGTCACGACGGTGAACGTGTTGTGGTTACCCTGATCGAGAGCCCTTTAGGTCCCTTGCTCGCCGGCGCGAATGACCAGGGAATTGTTTTACTCGAGTACACCGACCGTCGCATGCTCGAACACAACCTCAAATCAATGCGCCGCCGCTTTGATTGCGGGATCGTTCCGGGACAGCATTCTTTCTTGGAGCAGCTGCGCCGGGAACTGGCCGAGTATTTTCAAGATGAACGCAAAGACTTTACCCTGCCGCTGGCTTCACGAGGAACACCTTTTCAGGGCAAGGTTTGGCGCGAATTACGGCGCATCCCGCATGGCGAAACCATTTCCTACGACGAATTAGCCATTCGTATCGGACAACCTACCGCCCAACGCGCCGTGGCTCGCGCCAATGGCATGAATTACGTCTGCATCCTGATTCCATGTCATCGCGTGATCGGTAAAGACGGCAGCCTCACCGGGTACGGTGGCGGTCTGTGGCGCAAACGCTTGCTCCTGGAATTGGAGCGGACGGGGGAACTGCCGGGACGAAGTGAGAAAAGCGGAAATCGGGAAAGCGAGAAAGCGGGAAACAGGAGCCAGCGAGCAGCTTCCTCGCAGCCACTCAGCATTGAAGCATAATCCCTGGCAGCGCCGGCGTCCCGCCGGCCAATTCCTTGTCTCCTATTTAAGCCCGGCGCTCTCTCTGAATTTGAAATTTGAAATCTCAAATCTCAGATTCTCTGCGGGTTTCCACTATATTCCCCTTCTTTCATTAGCGTTCATTAGCGTCCATTAGCGGTTAAAAGCTTTTCTCAACGATCGGCTTGACAAGCGGCCGCCAACTGTCATAGTGTTGTACAACAGTTAAAGACGATGATCTTTCAGGTCGATTTCCAAGCCGGTAAGCCGGTCTACCTCCAGCTGGCGGACCAGGTCCGTTACGCGGCTGCTTCCGGCAAGTTGCGCCCGGGGGATCCCTTGCCGGCCTTGCGTCCGCTGGCGGAGGAGTTGCGGATCAATCGCAATACCATCGCCAAGGCCTATGCGGAGCTGGACACCCAGGGAATCATCGAAACTATCCCAGGCAAAGGCTATTTCCTGCGGCAAAACCACTCGCCCTTCAATCAACAGGCCCGCCAGCAACTGCTGCAGCGGGAAATCGACGAAGCTGTTGTCATGGCCCATCACCTGCAGGTCGATCGAGAGAAGTTCCTGGGCCTGGTACGCGAACGGCTGGATTATTTTGAGCGGAAGTCAGCAGGCAAGGGAAATGGGGAGACGAACGCGCACTAGAAGGACTCTATGGAAACCAACACTGCAGCTATCGAGATAAACAATCTGACGCGTTGCTACGGCAGCCTGGAGGCCGTTAATGGCCTGAGCTTAAAGGTGAAGCCAGGGCGCTGTTATGGGTTCTTCGGCCGAAACGGGGCGGGAAAAACCACAACCATCAAATGCCTGCTGAACCTGCTCCAACCCGATTCAGGCAATGTGAAGGTCTTTGGCCTGGACCCGCGGCGCGACGAGGTGGCTGTTAAATCGAAACTATCCTATGTGCCGGACGCGGTAGCGTTTTATCCGTGGATGACCGTGAATCAAACCCTCGAATTTTTCGCTTCCTTCCGTGAGCATTGGAACCGGGAGATGGAGGCCGACCTGCTGAAACGTTTCCAACTCGACCCGAGCCAAAAGGCCAGCCATTTGTCGAAAGGGCAAAAGACGCAAGTGGCATTAATCGCCGCGGTTTGTCCGGAACCGGAATTGTTGGTGCTGGACGAACCGACTTCTGGGTTGGATCCGATTGTTCGGCGGGAATTCATTCAAACTGTTATCGGCGCCTACCATTCGAGCGATCCGGAGCGCCGCACCGTGTTTGTTTCGACTCACCTCATCGCCGAGTTCGAAGGCCTGATTGATGAATTCACCATTATCGAGCGAGGCCGTGAGTTGCTTACCATGCAGGTGGACCGCGCGAAAGATCGCTTCCGCAGAATTCGCGCGAGTTTCGCCGAGTCTCCCGATGGCTTGGATTTGGCCGGCGCCCTGAGCGTGCGGCAGTCAGGCCGGGATTTGGAAGTTCTGGCCGATGGAAACAGCGAACAAATCCTGGAACGCCTCCGGGCGAAGTCGCCGGAAGAGCTTCGAAGTGATTCGTTGTCCCTGGAGGAATTGTTCGTGGCGTCCCAATCGCTAGCCGGGAGAGGGTTATGAACGGGCTGGTCCGCAAAGAGGTTCGGTCCATTCTGCCGGTCTGGCTCCTGGCCATGGCCCTGGCAATCATACCTGTTTGGGTAGTCTGGCCGGGGCCCCATGGGATGATGCTGGAGGAATTGGGGCTGCTGGTTTTTGCGCCGTTCGGGCTGGGCGTCCTGTTGCTGGGCCTGACGCCCTTTGGGCAGGAATTGAACTGGGGGACCTTCCCGGTGTTGCTATCGCAGCCGGTGTCGCGGCGACGCCTCTGGCTGGTGAAGGTCACGGTTGTGGGGGTGGCTCTTGGCTTTGCGTTTCTTGCGTTGTGCCTCTCGAATCACTTCCGGGTCGATTCCACTCTAGACTCCATGAAGCACACGATTTGGCGCAACGCCTTCGAGCGCCCGGGCGAGCAGAGCCAATACTTCCAGAAGCTCATCGCCGATACGCGGCGCACGGCTTCGCAGGACACCCTGCTGGTCGGCGGACTGGAAGTCCTCGCCGGGTTTGCCGGCGGGCTCTGGACCACGCTGTTATTTCGCCAGGTCACCGCGGCGTTCTGGCTGACCTTGCTGGTGCCCTTGGGGTTGGCAGTCGTCGGTACCAGTGCGTTGAAAAACTTCCCCGACGTTGTGGGCCGTTCCGGACTGGCTCTCGTTCTGGGGGCTTACTCCGCCGTGGGTTTCTTTTGGGCCAAGCGCTTTTTCCTGCGGGTGCAGGACACGCAATGGACCGGTGGAAATATCGCCCTGCCAAGCTGGGGTGAATTCTCCGCCGGGCGGGCCTCCGTAATGGGGCGCCGGAGGCCAAAGCCGATCCGGGCGCTGGTGCGAAAAGAATTCCAGGCACAACAGGTGAATGTGCTTCTGGCGGGCGGGCTGCTCCTGGTGCACTTGGGAGTGATCGCGGTGCGCCGATTCAGCGCGGATTACCTGGCCACGCATCAATCCATTGCCATGACCCTGGATATGGTCCCTTGGCTTTGGCTGGCCATGCCGTTGCTGATCGGGAGTGTCGCGGTCGCTGAAGAACGCAAACTTGGAATGTTCCAAAGCACGTTGTGTTTGCCGGTCAGCCGGCGGGTGCAATTCCTTACGAAGCTGGTCGTCGCAACCGCTTTAGCATTTGTTCTTGGCGGAGTAGTGCCCTTGCTCGTGGATAAACTGGGGCCTCATAATAGCATTACCGGCAGTGCCGGTGGCCTGGCGTTCCTGAGGGGGATACGGCCTGTCGAATCGCTGCAGCTTGTCTGTTCGGTCGGTCTGACGCTGCTGGCATTCTATGGTTCGACGCTCACTCGTAATGCTCTTCAAGGCATGGGTGCGGGGTTGTCGGCTGCGATTGTTACTTTCCTGATTATTCTTGGGGCACAATACGCGGGCGATTCTTTGGAGTTTTTTCTTTGGCGCGGTCCCTTGATCGCTTGGATCGGGTGGCCCGTGATGAGCCTGACCTTGTTCCTCCTGGCCTACCGCAATTACACCAAATTACAGCCTGATTCCCGCCTGTGGGCCCGCAACGTGGCGGCCGTGCTCGCCATGCTCCTGTGTGTGTCGGCGGTTACCACGACCATTTACCATCGAGCGTGGGAGGCTTGGATGCCCGAGGAGCCGCCGCATGGATTTACGTCAGTCGGGCAGAATCTAATGGGAAAGCGCGACGTCGTAGGCGGCGTCATCCGGCCCAGCATCACCTCAGGGTACCTGGGCATCACTATCCAGGATCTCACACCGGCATTGGTCAAGGAGTTTAAGCTCAAGCAATCCACCGGGGCGTTGGTGGCGTATGTTGAACCCAATAGCCCGGCCCACGCAGCAGGCCTTAAGAGTGGGGACGTCGTGCTGCAATTCGATGGCAAAAACGTGGCCGACAGCCAGCAACTGGCCATGACGGTGGCAAAGATAAAGCCCGAGTCCAAGGTGCCGATCGAAATCGAGCGCGACGGTTCAACGCTGACGTTGCAGATCAATGTCGGGTTAATGCCGAAAATGAGGTGGATGGCTCAGCAGAGCCGGGCCGCCCCCAAGCTGGCGGCGGCAGGCTCACAGACGGCGGTGGTCCTGCCGGATGGCCGGCTTTGGGTCCAGCAAAGGCAAATGCGGCTGATTGAAGCGAGTCGCGTCAGTCGAGGAAGCGGCGGTCGATTCATGCCTGAATCAATAGTGGCTTGGTATGCGAATGGCCCCCGCCACATGGGTTTTGTCAGTGGTTCCGCCTGGAAAGATGTCGCGGCCGATTTTCGTGGGTGCTTTGGAATCCAAGGAGATGGGACGCTTTGGGATCTCTCCGAGACGGAGAAGGGCGGGGGCGTTTCCAGGATGGTTGGCGAAGACCATGACTGGGCTGCGATTTCGGGCGGAGGCGAGCACTTCTCCGCTCTGAAATCGGACGGCACTCTTTGGCAGTGGGGCTGGAGACAGACTCCGTCCGGTCCAAAGCGAACGGACCCAATGCAAGTCGGAGGGGCTAATGACTGGGTGGCCTTTTCTGATTCCTGGACAAAGAGTGCAGCGATGAAAGCGGACGGCAGTGTCTGGCGATGGGATTGGGATTGGAGGTCGAAAGCCTCCAATCCTCCGCGGAGATGGCTGACCGGCGCCTGCACAGAGCCGGTTTCCTTCGCCTTGACTTACAACGCTGTCGCTTCCGTGTGTGCCGATGGTACCTTATGGATTGGCGGGGATCTCACCAACTCCGCCTACGCGCGGCTGATTGGCTTCGGTCAAGCTCAGCGCGCCGGTGGGGAAATGGTGCGCTGGGGTAACGATTCCGATTGGCGCGAGGTTCGGTTTGTCAGTTGGGGAAAAGCCGTGGGTATCAAACACGACGGCTCTTTATGGGAATGGGATGTGAATCATACGTTTGGACCGGTGAGCGGTTGGGTGACGCCGCCAACCATGCCGAGCCACTATAGCGATTGGATGTCCGTCTGCGAGGATGACAACGCGTTTCTGGCTTTGGCGCGTGACGGAAGCCTGTGTTTGTGGGGGGATCCCGAGAACGGCGGATATGATTCCTGGAATGGACTGCCGGATTCCAGCAGGTTGCTGATGCCATCCCGCATCAAAGCCAGAAGGATCGCGGACCTGGCGAGGTAGAGGGTTTCAGACAAGGCCGGTGGGGCGAGCCCTGATACAATTGTTCGACATGAATGCACCACACTCCCTGGCAATCAGGCATTCGAGGGGCCACCAGGGCGCTTTTACCCTGGTCGAGTTGCTGTTGTGTCTTGCGATCATAGCGACTCTGGCCGCTCTCACTGCTATGGCGCTTACACGTGCCAACGTTAAGGCTAAGCAGGTTCGGTGTCTTGGCAATCTTCGACAGCACGGGATCGCATTGGCCATGTTTCTCGGTGAAAAGAACTCCTATCCTCTTTTTCTCAATCTGGCGCAGCGCTTTCCCGACCATGGTTACTCGCTTTGGGATGCGCTGAGCACTCGCGGTCTGGGTCCGTTTCCAACAGATCTCCGGGCTCCCAACAGCGTGTATTTCTGTCCAGCATTTATTGAGCAATTGAAGGCTGACAGTCGACTGGACAACCTCGGGGCTATCTATGGCTACAACGTAGACGGCCTCAATGGTGGAGGCACCAATTTACCGCTGGGGCTTGGACTCAGCTGGAACGCCGGGAGTCAGTCGTACAATCCTGTGAACGAGTCGCAAATCGTTGCCCCAAGCCGCATGCTGGCGATGGGTGACGGCGTAACGGGCTGGAACAACACCTATCAAGACTCCGCGGGGCTTGCCAGGCAGTCATGGGCGCAAGATCATGTGGGGAGTACGGGCAGAGTGACGCGTCGGCATGGCGGGAAGCTGAATGTGCTGTTCTGCGATGGGCACGTAACTGGGGAATCTTTGCAGTTCCTGTTCAGGGATACATCCGAGCCTGCACTCAGTTCCTGGAATCGAGATAATCAGCCACACGCGGAGAGAGTCAAGTGAACGTCTCAGGCGTGCCCACGAGCGTGTCGAACCAGAGCACTGCACCGGATGCCGCGAGTCCGTATTGTTTGCATCCGCGACGCTAGGGGCGCGGCACCGGCGAGTTTTTTCGTTCAGGTTCGCGTCCTGTTCCTCGAAAGCATCGGACTTAAAATGTTGGGACTCGGCAGGAGACCTCCCACCAACTTCATTGGCGAATTGAGTTAAGAAACGCACTATGTTCCTTGGTAGCCTCGCCCCACCAGACCACGCCGGCGGGCCTTGGGGGTAAACTCTTGGATTCCAAGCTTGCCCATGCCTTTCGATTGAATAATATGTTGTATCAAGCGTCCTTTTAATGGCGCAGCGTCTTCTTAACGCCTTGGCCGGATGCTCGCGAGCGATGGTTTTCAGTGCGTATGTGTTTTGGAATGACTGAGCGGCCTTGGTCTCGGGTCTTAATCCGTTTTTCCGAGGTCCTCCTCCTCGGCACGATTTCTTGTTACGATGCGGATGCGGCTCCTGCCGCAACGCCTTCAGCGGCGTTGCCGGCTCCCGCAGCCAGGCCGGTTGAGTTCATCAAGGACATCCAGCCCATCCTCTCCGAGCATTGCTATTCCTGCCATGGGCCCGACAAACAAAAAGGTGACTTGCGCTGGGACGTCAAGGAGAGCGCTTTCAAAACCGGCGACCACGGGCCGATTATCGTTTCCGGCAAAAGCGCTTCTAGCCGGGTCATCATTCTGGTGGGCGGGCTCGACCCCGAGACGGTCATGCCACCACGCGGCGAGCGTCTGACCGCGGACCAAATCGGCCTGATGCGCGCCTGGATTGACCAGGGAGCGGTTTGGCCAGCCACCGCGATGGTCGCGCGTAAAGCGGGCGATAAGCGAAATCATTGGGCGTTCAAGGCGCCTGTGCGTCCGTCGGTCCCGGAAGTCGAGCGAAAGAAATGGCCGCGCAACCCGATTGATCGTTTCATCCTGGCCCGGTTGGAAAAGGAAAAGCTGCGCCCGGCTCCCGAGACGGACCGTATTACATTAATTAGGCGGGTCACCCTGGACCTTACCGGCCTTCCGCCGACTCCTAAAGAGGTCGATGCATTCCTCGCTGACCACTCCCCGGGCGCTTACGAGCGGGTTGTGGACCGTTTGCTGGCTTCCCCTCATTACGGCGAATTGTGGGGACGCCATTGGCTGGACGTGGCGCGCTACGCCGACAGCAACGGTTACGAAAAGGACCGGCCTCGCTCGATCTGGCCGTACCGCGACTGGGTCATCCACGCCATCAATCGGGACATGCCCTTCGACCAATTTACGATCGAGCAGTTGGCCGGCGACCTCTTGCCCAAACCCACCCTCGACCAGCGGGTGGCCACAGGATTCCTGCGTAACTCGATGCTCAACCAGGAAGGCGGCATCGAACCGGAGGAGTTTCGCGTCGAGGCCCTAATCGACCGCGTCGACGCTTTGGGCAAAGCGTTCCTGGGCCTGACGCTTAATTGTTGCCAGTGCCACGATCACAAGTTCGATCCATTCGCCCAGAAGGATTACTACCGGTTCTACGCGTTCCTGAACAACGACGACGAAGCATTCCTGGAGGTGCCCACCCCCGAACAATCCAGGCAACGTCAGGAGATTCTGGATAAGATTCATGCGCTGGAAACCAAGGCCATGGGCCAGTTAACCAACCTCGACGAGCGGATGGCTGATTGGGAAAAAGTACAGGCCACTCCAAGCCCGCAATGGACTGTCCTGGATCCGACCGTGTGGGAAAACTTCGGCACAAAATTTGAAAAGCAGGATGATTTGTCTTTGCTGGGTGGCGGAGACATTACCGCCGGCGGCGTGTTGCGCGTGTACATCGATACCGAGCTCACCAACATTACCGGGTTCCGCCTGGAAGCCCTCACTAATCCCAACCTGTTGTATGGCGGACCGGGCGAGGTGGGGAAGGGGAGTTTCCTGGTGAGGGAATTTACCGCCGAGACCTACGCGCTGGAAAATCCTACCGTCACCAACAAAATTAAATTCCGGCGCGCTTTGGCCGACATGCAAGCGCCTGGCTTTGACGTGACCAACGCCATCGATGGGAACACAGAAAAAGGCGGATGGACCCCAACCGCCACGCCGGAACATCGCAACGAGAATCACTATGCGATCTTTGAATGCGACCAACCGGTCAACCTGTCGGGCGGCCTGCGGTTATTGATTACCCTGCACCAAACCTTCGAGGGCGACGACAAGAACCACGGTTTGGATGTCGACAGTAAACTGGATTGTCATTTGCTCGGCAGCTACCGGCTGAGCGCCACTACCAATCCCTTGCCGCTGACGGCCAGTTCTTTATCACCCGCCCAACAACAGTTGCTTTCCATTCCCGAGTCACAGCGCACGGCCGACCAAAAGCGGGAGCTATTCAGCATGTTCCGTTTATCCGACCCCGGTTGTGCCGAACTCAACAAGGAAATCGCCAAGGCTTGGGAACCGTGGCCCTATCCGGCCACCACCATGGTGCTGCAGCAGCGCCCCCATCCGCGGGTAACTCACTTGTTTACACGCGGCGATCGCTCGCGCCCGGCCGAGGTCGTTCAGCCGGGCGTGCCGTCGTTCCTGAATCCATTGCCGGCAAGCGCTCCGCCCAATCGGCTCGGTCTGGCCAAATGGATTGTCGATCCGGCCGGCCCCACGACCGCCCGAGTTGTTGTTAACCGGATTTGGCAAGCGTATTTCGGCCAGGGTCTGGTCACCACACCGGAGGATTTCGGCACTCGTGTGGACCCTCCCTCGCATCCGGAACTCTTGGATTGGCTTGCGTGTGAATTCATGCGGCCGCTGATTCCCGATTCGCAACTTGGGTTTCCCGGCGCAGCTCCGCCGGTGGACTGGAGCATGAAGCACATTCACCGGCTGATCGTCACCTCTGCCACCTATCAGCAGTCCTCACACGTGACTCCGGAAGTTTATGCCAAGGATCAGTTCGATCGTTGGCTCGAACGGGCGCCGCGTGTCCGAGTGGACGGTGAGGTGGTCCAAGACATCGCCCTTTCGGCCAGCGGGCTGCTCAATCCAAAAATCGGCGGGCCCAGCGTGTTCCCACCGATCCCGGCTAGCGTGGGCGATACCGTTTACGGCGGCTTTAGCTGGCAAGAGAGCAAAGAGGCCGACCGATTCAGGCGCGGAATGTATACCTTTTGGAAGCGTTCCCTTCCTTTCCCAACTTTGGCGGCCTTTGATGTGCCGACGGCCGAAAACGCCTGCCCGCGCCGCGTTCGCTCAAACACCCCATTGCAGGCGCTGACCACCTTGAACGAAAAGACGTTTATGGAAGCGGCGGATGCATTGGCCGTGCGCGTGATGAAAGAAGGCGGACCGGACAACAGCGCCCGGCTGCGTTACGCGTTTCGCCTGTGCACCGGTCGGCTGCCGAAGAGCGACGAAGCCGAGAAGTTGCTGAAGTTTTGGCAGGAACAGTACGATCATTTTGAGAACGACACGGCCGACGCCGTGAAGGTTTCCAGTGTCGATCTTACCAACATGCCCCCGGATATTAATCTCCATAAGGCCGCGGCGTGGGCCTTGGTGAGCCGGACGATCTTGAACCTCGATGAAACGATTACCAAAGAATGAACTTTCAAAACGAACTCCGAGCCGAATATGCCAGACTGATCACCCGACGCTGGTTCCTGCGCGAATGCGGCGTCGGGCTCGGCTCGCTGGCTTTGGCGTCTTTACTCGGTGCCGAGAAGGCCCAGGGCGCCAGCGCGCCGTTACCGTCAAATCCCCTGGCCCCCAAATCGCCGCAGTTCAAAGGCAAGGCTAAACGGGTTATCTACTTGTTCATGGGCGGAGCGCCCAGTCAGTTGGACTTGTTTGATTACAAGCCCACGTTGGCGAAGTACAACGGCAAGCCCATCCCCCAGGAAGTCGTCATGGGCCAAAAATACGCCTTCATTAAGCCTGATGCCGCTTTGTATGCGACCGAGTTCAAGTTTTCCAAACGCGGCGGCTGTGGCGCGGAATTGTCCGAGGCTCTGCCGCACCTGGCCGAAGTGGTGGACGACATTGCCATCGTCAAATCCATGACCACCGACGCGTTCAACCACGCGCCCGCGCAGGTTCTGATGCAGACCGGTTCGACTCAGTTTGGGCGGCCCTGCTTTGGTTCGTGGGTTTTGTACGGCCTGGGCAGCGAAGCCCAGAATCTCCCGGGGTTCGTCGTGATGAACTCAGCCAATGGCTTGAGCGGCGGCGCCGCTCTGTTTGGCAGCGGATTCCTGCCGACCTTTTATCAAGGCGTGCCTTTCCGCAAGACCGGTGATCCCGTGCTTTACCTATCGAATCCCCCCGGGATCAGCGACAAAATGCAGCGACAGAGTCTCGACCTGATAAAAGAGCTCAATCAAAAGCATCTTGGAGTTGTCGGAGACCCTGAGATTGCCACCCGCATCAACTCATTCGAAATGGCTTCACGGATGCAGACCAGCGCGCCTGAACTGATAGATATTTCCAAAGAATCGCCGGAGACGTTAAAAATGTACGGCGCCGAGCCGGGCAAACCTTCTTTTGCGATGAATTGTTTGCTGGCCCGCCGCCTGATCGAACGTGGCGTGCGCTTCGTGCAGCTTTATCATGAGAGCTGGGACCACCACAGCGAAGTGGTCAAAGGCATTAAGGAGCAAACCGGCAAGACCGACCAGGCCAGCGCAGCACTCGTCAAAGACCTCAAACAACGTGGGCTGTTGGACGATACCATTGTCCTCTGGGGCGGCGAATTCGGGCGTACACCGATGGTCGAAAGCAATCCGGAAGTGGGCCGAAAGCTCGGGCGTGACCATCATCCCCAGGCCTTCAGTATGTGGTTGGCTGGCGGCGGCATCAAACCAGGCATCACTTGGGGTGAAACGGATGAATTGGGATTCCATGTGGTTAAAGACAAGGTGCACGTCCATGATCTCCACGCGACGCTGATGCACCTGCTGGGGTTCGACCACACGAAACTAACCTATCGCTTCCAAGGCCGCGATTTCAGGCTCACCGACGTTTTCGGAGAAATCGTCCCGGGCTTGCTCGCGTAGTGATGGTTCGGGCTCATCCGTAACAGGATGCTTGATTTTCGAGTCTCATTAACACCGCGGCTTTAGCCCGGTGAAAAACGAGTCGGGACAAGTGAGCCGTTTTCAACGGCTTTCCCGCGGGAGACAAACTGTTGAAACAGTTGCCCAGTCGAAAACCCTTCCACCGGGCTAAAGCCGCGGTGTAAATGAGAGCAGCCGCCAAGATTTGGTCGCAAGCGCAAATCCCCCGCTCTACTTGGCCTTAACCGTCCAGCCCGGTTTCACTTCCTTGTCGCCGTCGTAGGATACTTTGCTTCTCTCGTCCTGTGAGGATTGAATCGTCACTTCTCCGGCCAGCTTTTCGTCCGTGAACACGACTTCTCCTTTGTCATTTTTGACATCGGTCGTTTCGTAGAGGTTCAGTTTGTCACCGGGTTTGAAGCCATTCTTGCTGCCGAGCGAAATGATGATCGTGTCCTTGCCTGCGACCGCCAGCACTTTGCCGGGGGTCTGATGGAGACTGTCTGACGCAGCGGCGGCAGCGGCGGCCTGCTGCCCGGCAGCGGAAGCCTTTTTCTTGTGCCGCCCGGATTCCGGGAGAGGCACCGGTGCCATATCGGAGGTGATCTGCGCCAGCGCTTTGACCGTTGCCTTTCCCAGAGCGCTGTCCATGAATTCGTGATTGTCAAAGCCAATGCCGCCCCCGCGCCCGTTGACACCTGCGCCCATCGTGAATCCGCCGCCTTTTTGGGCCGCAGTCGAGGAGCCCGTCTTGATGATCTTGCGGCTCGAAGCATCCACAAGCCGCCAATCTATCCGCACGTCAGCCGTTGTTTGATGAACCCCCAGGCCCCCCAGCGCTCCAGGCACAAACCCGCCCAGGCCAACATTCGTTTCCTTGTTGCCGAATCGCGTGACCTTCGCCGTAAACATGAAATCCGCCGCCGCGAACCCCCCTTTTTCCACCTTCTCAGATTGCTCGACCCACCCGTCATCGCCCATTTTGATTTCGTCTTTCAAAGCGTCCAATTGAGTTGTTTCCAGCACCTGGAATTTGTTGAGCTTGCCCATTTCGGTGATGAGCATTTCCTGCAGCCCCGAGCCCATGGCCGGTTGCCAATACGAGATGGCGGTCGTGTCCCCGCTGAACGGCGCGATGATAAGCGTCGGCAGCCCTTCGTCGTCCGCGAACAGATTGGCAGCGCCTCCCGCTAACAGCATCACGCCACAGGCGAAATGAACCACGTTCCTTTTCATGTGCTCTTAATATGTTACTGAGTTTTTCGTTAGCCCTTTTAGAGCGCGCGCGCAAACCACTCGCCAGCGCGCACCCTGGGAAATTTCAGGATACAATTAGAGTAGATGGATTACTGATTGTCAATAGTTTTCAAGGCATCCGATTTGCTGCTCCCTCCCTGTCGTTCCCCGGTGGGGCGAGGCTCGGGCCCCGACCAGGACAGAGTATTAGGAACTGAGGTTTTTGGTGGACGAACTCGCCGGCGGGACGCCGGCGTGCCCGGGGGTTCAGGTGGCGGTGACGGCTTTCACACACCGGCCGCAAATTGTGGGGTGTTGCGGGTTCACCCCCACGTCGGTTTCCCAGTGCCAGCAACGCTCGCACTTCTGGCCCGCCGCCTTGCTGACCGAAACCGTGACGGCGCCTTCGCCCTCAGCTCGAATCTCCAACTGAGAAACGTTCAACAGCTCGCGCAAGGCCTCGGGGTCAATCTTCGCCGATTCGAGCGCCGCGGGTGGGCCGGTAAAGGCGAGTTTTGCTTCCAACGCTTTGCCGATTTCCTTGGCTTGGCGCGCGCGCTCCAAGGCCGGAAGGGCCAATTCGCGCAGTTCGAAGCGGCGCATCCAGGCCGCCCGCTCAGGCTCAGGCCGTTCGAAACCCAGTGGCTGCAACGTGAGCTGATGGACAGAATCCGCCGTCCTGCCGGGAACGAACTCCCACGCCTCGTCGGCGGTGAACGAGAGGATTGGCGCCAGGACTTTACACAGACTGCTCAAAATGCGATGCAGCGTTGTTTGGGTCGAGCGGCGGCGCGCCGAGTTTGCCGGGTCGGTGTACAGCCGGTCTTTTACGACGTCGTGGTAAATTGCCGAAAGCTCCACAGCGACGAATTGACTAAGCTTCTGATAAACCACATGAAATTCGTAGGTATCGTAGGCCCGGATGATTTCCTGCTCCAGCCTGGAATATTCTTCCAGGATCCAGCGATCCAGTCCGGTCAGGTCCGCGTCACGAACCGTTTGCTTGGCGGGATCGAAGTCGAACAGGTTGGAGAGTTGGTAGCGCAGCGCGTTGCGAATGAAGCGATAGGTTTCTCCGACTTTATCAATGCGCTTTTCGCTGACGATGATATCGTTACGATAATCCTGCGAGGCCACCCAGAGCCGGACCACGTCGGCGCCGTACTTTTTGACGTAGGCTTCGGAGGTTTGAGGTTTTTCGTAAACCGACTGGCCTTGTTTGCTCTTGGAAATCTTCTCTCGATCCTCGTCCACCATGAATCCGTGGGTCAGGACAGTGCGATAAGGAGCGGCGCCGTTGCCCGCCAGAGAGAGCAAAAGGGAGGACTGAAACCAACCCCGATGCTGGTCACTGCCCTCGAGGTACATGTCGCATTGGAAAGGTTTTGTTTTGCCGCGGATTTCGTCTCTGCGAGCAATCACCGCCCGGGAAGAGGAGCCGGAATCGATCCAGACGTCGAGCGTATCGCTGGACTTGCTCACCGGTTCGGGCACGGCTGAGCCGGCCGGCTTGAGGGCGGCCCACAGTTGTGAACTCGAACGTTCAAACCAAACATTCGAGCCGTGTTGCTTGATTAGATCCGCGACTTTGCGCACCACCGTGGCATCGAGCAGTGGTTTGCCTTGTGCGTCGTAAAAGGCCGGAATGGGCACGCCCCAGGAGCGCTGCCGCGAGATGCACCAATCCGGCCGGCTCTGGACCGCGGCTTCGATGCGGTTTCTTCCCCAGTCCGGCACCCACTGAACCCGCTCGATCTCCTGCAGAGCGCGTTGGCGAAACCCGGCATGATCGATCTCGATAAACCACTGATCCATCGCGCGGAAAATGATCGGGGTTTTGCTGCGCCAGCAGTGCGGATAACTGTGATGGTAATTCTCCTGGTGAACCAGCGCTTTGCGCAAACGCAATTCGTGCAGCACGGCTTCATTGGCCTCGCTTTTGCCGTGTTTCTCCAAAATCGACTTGCCTAGCATTTCGGCCGGCATTTGTTGCTCCACCGGCAGATCGTCGGTGTGCGTCAGGCGTCCGTCATCATCGACGGGTGAATAAATCGGCAACTGATGGGCCAGCCCAAGGTGGTAATCATCCAAGCCGTGTCCTGGGGCGACGTGAACAAAGCCCGTGCCGGTCGTGTTCTCGACAAAGCTATCGCCTGCAAAGAATTTGCCCGTTCGTTTGCAGAAAGGGTGCTGGTACTCCAATTGGCTGAGGTGGCCCCCATCGAGACTCCGCACAATCTGATAGCCTTCCCAGCCGCATTTTTCCGCCACCGCGGGCAGCAGCAAAGCCGAAACGATGAGTTGTTCATCGCCCACCTGGACAAGCGAGTAGCTGAAGGTGGAGTTATAAGCCACCGCCAGGTTGGCCGGCAGCGTCCAGGGGGTGGTGGTCCAGATTACTACA
>Ga0210409_10004302_pt1 | contig 15442 bp, 6 predicted proteins | sample IncBWH17MmetaG_FD_161649 | JGI IMG/M metagenome (GOLD analysis project Ga0210409, IMG submission 161649) | Forest soil microbial communities from Barre Woods Harvard Forest LTER site, Petersham, Massachusetts, United States - Inc-BW-H-17-M | ecosystem: Environmental > Terrestrial > Soil >...
CGGGCGGTTCGGTAGATAGTCTCTCCCGAACCCTACATTCCTACTGAAGGCTTCGGACGGACACCATGGAGAGCGGCGGAAGCTATCTGGCGGTTATCAAGGTCGTGGGGGTCGGCGGCGGCGGAACCAACGCGGTGAGCCGTATGGTCGACGCCGGATTGCGCGGTGTGGAGTTCATCGCGGCCAACACCGATGCCCAGGCGCTCGCGATGTGCGACGCCGACATCAAGCTGAACATCGGCCACGAGTCCACCAAGGGTCTCGGCGCCGGAGCCGAGCCCGAGGTCGGGTTCGGAGCGGCGGCGGAGTCGCGCGATGACATCAAGGAGGCCCTGAAGGGGGCCGACATGGTGTTCATCACCGCCGGCGAGGGCGGCGGCACCGGCACCGGCGCCGCGCCCGTGATCGCCGAAATCGCCAAGAACGAGATCGGTGCGCTCACCGTCGGCGTCGTCACGCGCCCGTTCGACTTCGAGGGTACCCAGCGCGCCCGGCAGGCCACCGAGGGCATCGAGCGACTGCGCGAGGTGGTGGACACCCTGATCGTGATCCCCAACGAGAAGCTGCTCGCGGTGGTCGAGCGACGCACCTCGATGCTCGACGCCTTTCGCGAGGCCGACAACATCCTGCGCCAGGGCGTGCAGGGCATCACCGACCTGATCACGATCCCCGGCCTGATCAACCTCGACTTCGCCGACGTGCGCACGATCATGCACGACGCCGGATCGGCCCTGATGGGCATCGGCTCCGCCGGTGGGGAGACCCGCTGCGCGGATGCCGCGAAGGCCGCGATCTCCTCACCGCTGCTTGAGGAGTCCGTGGACGGGGCCACCGGCATCCTGCTCAACATCACCGGCGGCAAGGACCTCGGCCTGTTCGAGGTCAACGACGCCGCCGAGATCATCCAGAACGCGGCCGACCCCAACGCCAACATCATCTTCGGAGCGGTCATCGACGAGTCGATGTCAGACGACGTGCGCGTCACCGTGATCGGCACCGGCTTCGACCACCGTCCCGGACGGGCTGTGCGCGGTGACCGCAAGCGCCGCGAGTCGGGGCGTCCGGATCGCGGCCCGCGCATCGACGATCGTCAGCGCTCGGCGCTCGAGATATCCGACGACGACATCGACGTCCCGCCGTTCCTGCGTTGAAGTAGTTCACGCTCTCCCAGCACATGGTGTGGCTACGCCGAGGGGGTGCAGGCGTTTTTGAGTGCCGCGTTCCGGGACGGCGCATGCGCCGTCCCGCCAGACCGTGCATGCACGGTCTGGACGAAGCCGCGCATGCGCGGCTTCGAGGGAACGCACATGTGCGTTCCCAGAAGTGCCGCATGCGGCACTTCTTCTGATGGGCGCATGCGCCCATCAGCGACCCTGCACATGTGCAGGGTCGAACGCAAGCACATGTGCGTCCCCGAACAGCAATCGGTGTGCTCTCGATAACCTGCGCGCCGTGTCGTCCACTCCACCTGTGCCCTCCAGGGTGCGTCGCACCCCTCTCTACGACCGCCACGTGGCCGCCGGCGCCAAGCTCGTGGACTTCGCCGGCTGGGAGATGCCCGTCCAGTATCCGCTCGGCGTGCGCGGCGAGCACATGGCGGTGCGCGAGCGTTGCGGGATCTTCGACGTCTCCCACATGGGCGAGATCGAAGTCAGCGGCCCGCAGGCCGGCGCCCTGCTGCAACTGCTGCTCTCAAACGACCTCACTCGAATACCTGTCGGAGGCTCGCAGTACAGCGTGCTCTGCAACGAGGCCGGCGGCGTGCTCGACGACCTCTTCACCTATCGAGTCGAGCCCGACCGCTACCTGACCGTCACAAACGCCTCCAACCACGACTCCGACCTCGCCTGGTTTCGTTCACAGGCCGACGCGAGCGGACTCGACGCCCGCGTGCGCGACTGCATCGAGGACTACGCCATGCTCGCCGTCCAAGGCCCACTGGCCCGTGAGATCGTGCAGGCGATCTCGGACGCGCCATTGCCCGCCCGCATGACCGCCGGCACGCGTCGCCTCTCCGGCGCCGACGTGCTCGTGTGCGGTACCGGCTACACGGGCGAGGAAGGCGTCGAGCTGTTGCTCTCGCCCGAGGATGCCCCGGCGCTGTGGGACGAGATCTGCCACCGCGGGGCCGTTCCGGCCGGCCTCGGTGCGCGCGACACCCTGCGCCTGGAGGCCTGCTTTCATCTCTACGGCCACGAGCTCTCCACCGAGCGCAACCCGATCGAAGCCGGTCTCGGCTGGTGTTGCAAGGAGGAGACCGGCTTCATCGGCTCACAGGCCGTCCGCTCGGCCCGTGAAAGCGGGCCGTCTGAGCGGCTGGTTGCTTTCACACTCGACGGCCCGGGCATCGCGCGTCAGGGCAATCCGGTCCTCGGCGGCGGTGTGGTCACCAGCGGCACGCTCTCACCCTGTCTCGACGTGGGCGTCGGCCTTGCCTACGTGCCCGTCGCCAGCTCCGCCGTCGGCATGCCTCTGCAGATCGACGTGCGTGGACGACTCCGCGACGCGCACATTCATCCCAAGCCCTTCATCGAGAAGCGCGCATGAATATCCTGCACCGAGATATACCCCCAACCGAGGAGCTGCGCCGATGGCCGAGGTGAGCTATCCAGAGGACCTGCTGTACCACCACGAGCACGACTGGGCTCGCCTGGACCCTGAGGACTCGGATGACGCCCACCCGATCGCCACGCTCGGCATCACCTGGTACGCGCAGGACGCGCTGGGAGAGGTTGTCTTCTTCGAGCCGCCCTCACCCGGCACAGCCGTCAGGAAGGACGAGCCCTACGCCGAGGTCGAGTCCGTCAAGGCCGTCTCGGACGTGGTGGCGCCGCTCTCCGGAGAGATCGTGGAGGTCAACGAGGCGCTCGCCGACAGCCCGAACGCCATCAACGACGATCCCTACGGCGATGGCTGGCTCGTGAAGATTCGTCTCGCCGATCCCTCCGAGCGTGGCGAGCTGCTCGACGCCGAGGCCTACAGCGCCACCCTTGGCTAGCGACCCGCGCGTGTCACCGCCGCGCCGTCGCAGTCCGGAGGCGGCCGGATCAGCGGCTAGGCTCAAGCCCAGTTGACCACCTACACATCAGTCACCGACTCCGACCTCGCCTCGATGCTCGCGGCTATCGGGGTCTCCTCAGTGCAGGAGATCTTCGACCGCCAGATCCCACAGGGCGTGCGCCTCGATCGACTCCTGGCCCTGCCCGACAGCATGGGCGAGCAGGAGGTCTACGAGCATCTGCTCGCGCTTGCGGCCCGCAACGTCTCGGCGGAGGACGAGCTGTGCTTCCTCGGCGCCGGCATGTACGACCACTATGTGCCTTCGATCGTGGACATGCTGATGGAGCGCTCCGAGTTCCTCACCCCCTACACCCCCTACCAGCCGGAGATCTCTCAGGGGGGCCTGCAGGTCATGTTCGAGTACCAGACCGCGATCTGCGAGCTGACCGGCCTGCCGGTCTCAAACGCGTCGGTGTACGAGGGGCCGAGCGCAGTCGCTTCGGCCGGCTACCTCGCCAAGCTCCACAACTCCCGCTCGCGCTTCGTGGCGAGCGCGGGACTTCACCCGCACACGCTTGCCACCTTGCGCACCTACGCCCACGGGTATGGCATCGAGGTCGTCGAGGTGCCGCTCTCGGGCGGCGTCACCGATCCCGAAGCGTGGTCGGCCGCGATCGACGAGGACACATCGGCGGCGATTCTCGCCCAACCCAACTTCTACGGTGCCGTCGAGGACGTCGGGGCGCTCTGCGCCGCCGCAAAGCAGACCGGCGGCGAGCCGCTCGTCACGATCGCCCAGGTCGACCCGATCGTGCTCGGCGTCCTCGCCCCACCGGGCGAGTGCGGGGTCGACGTGGCCGTGGGGGAGGGCCAGTCGCTCGGCAATCGCCTCGACTACGGGGGCCCCTCCTTCGGCTTCTTCGCCGCGCGCGAGATCTACCTGCGGCGCATGCCCGGACGCATCGCCGGAGAGACGACCGACGTGGACGGCCGCCGCGGCTTCGTGCTCACCTTGCAGACGCGCGAGCAGCACATCCGCCGCGAGAAGGCCACGTCCAACATCTGCACCTCCCAAGCCCTCAACGCGCTTGCAGGCGTCGTCTATCTGGCGTGGCTCGGGCGGCGCGGGTTCGTCGAGCTTGGCGAGCTTCTGCTGCGGCGCACCCACTATGCGCGTGAGACGCTATGTGCGCTCGACGGGGTCTCCCCACTTCACTCGCAGCCGGCCGTGCGCGAGTTCGCCGTTCGCCTCGACGCCGACGTGGCGGCGGTCCGCGAGCGCTGCGCGGCTGAGGGGATCAATCCAGGCGCTGACCTGTTCGCGCTAACGGGACGCCCGCAGGATCGCGGCGGGCTGCTCGTGGCGATCACCGAGCGGCGCTCGCGCGCCGACATCGACCGCCTGGCGAAGGTGCTCGGGCACGCGGTTGGGCTCGAGCGAGGGACCGGTGACGGCGGGGCGCGCGCGGTCGAGGTCGGGGTGGGCACATGAGCGGCGCGCGATCGAGCGGGTGGGAGCTGTGGGCTACATGAGCGAAAACGCTCGCCCCACGCATGCGCCTGCGCGCGCGTATAAGCCCCCGTCGCGGCCCCCGTCGCAGTGCACCGACACGCCGCTCCAGCGTGAACGGGCGCTGACGATCTTCGAGCGCGGCGCCCCCGGTCGAACAGCATTCCAGTGCCCGGCGCTCGACGTCCCAGAGGTACCGCTCGCCGAGCTGCTCCCCGCCCACCTGCGCCGCGCCGAGCCGCCGCGCCTGCCGGAGGTCTCAGAGCCCGAGATCGTGCGCCACTACGTGCGCCTGTCGAAGCGCAACTTCGACCTGGACTCCGGCTTCTACCCGCTCGGCTCCTGCACGATGAAGCACAACCCGCGCCTGCACGAGCGCGTCGCCGGGCTTCCCGGTCATGCCCGGCTCCACCCGCTGCAAGACGCTTCGCGCGCGCAGGGGGCCCTGGAGCTGATGTGGAGCCTCGAACGGGCGCTCTCCGAGATCTCTGGCCTGCCTCATGTCTGTCTCCAGCCCTCGGCGGGCTCTCATGGCGAGCTGGCGGGGGTGCTGCTCACGCGTGCCTACCACGAGGCCCGAGGCGAGGCGCGCCACAAGGTCCTGACTCCCGACACGGCCCACGGTACCAACCCCGCGACGGTCACGATGGCGGGCTTCAAAGTGGTGAAGGTCGCCACCAACCCGGACGGCGGCGTGGACCTCGACGACCTGCGCTCGAAGGCCAACCCCGACGTGGCGTGCCTGATGCTCACAAACCCCAACACCCTCGGCCTGTTCGACCCCAATATCCAGGAGATCGCACGAATCGTGCACGACGAGGGGGCGACGCTCTACTACGACGGCGCCAACCTCAATGCGGTGATGGGCCTCTCGCGGCCCGGGGACATGGGCTTTGACATCGTGCACTTCAACCTGCACAAGTCCTTCACCCAGCCGCACGGGGGCGGTGGGCCGGGTTCGGGGCCGATCGCAGTGTCTGCGCGGATCGAGCCATTCTTGCCGGTGCCACATGTCGTGCGTAGAGAGGACGGCTCCTTCGATCTCGTCGAAGACGAAGGGCAACGAGGGGAGCCTCGATCCATCGGTCGCCTGCGCGGCTTTCAGGGCAACTACGGCTGCTTCGTGCGCTCCTACGCCTATATCTGCTCACTCGGGGCGCCAGGTCTCAAGGATGCCTCCGAGACAGCGGTGCTGAACGCCAACTACCTCCTCGCGCGCCTGCGCGAGCTCGGCGTGCTCGAGCACCTGCCGCTCGCCTACTCCAACGCACAATCCAATCCCCCATCCGCGGACAGTGACAACGCCCTCGCCAATGTCCCATCCCCGTCAGGGGATGGGAAGGATGGTGGCGGAGTAATGGGGCTGTGCCTCCATGAGTTCGTCCTCTCGGGTGGCCCAATGAAGCGCAATCTGAAGATAAAGACGCTCGACCTCGCCAAGCGCCTGCTCGACTACGGCTACCACCCGCCGACCGTGTACTTCCCACTGCTTGTAGATGAGGCTCTGATGGTCGAGCCGACCGAGACAGAGACCAAGGAGACGCTCGACGCCTTCGCTGAGGCGCTCTCGGAGATCCTGCGCGAGGCGGCCGAGGACCCCGAGATCGCGCGTCAGGCGCCTTACACGACGCCTGTCAGGCGTCTGGACGAGGTCGCGGCGGCCAAGCACCCCGTGATTCGCCAGGCGGCGAGCTGAGGTAGCGTCGTAGTGCCATCTGCATACATGCCGCGCTCTTTTGTCAATCTGACGTTTATGACACAGGACAAGCTGCTCGTGACACGCTTTGGCAGCAAACACGGTCCATCGGGATGTCAGAGCTCAACTTTCGAGGGTCACAGATCCTGTCTATATATCATTGGCAAGAATCCGTCGGCTTAGACCAACGGTAATTCCCTGTGTGACGTTTATTGTGGCGCGAATGGAGAGAGAGCGCGGCACGTCCGGCCTCAGAAGCCGGCCTCAGAAGCGCAAGTCTGCAAGGGATATAAAAGGCTTTCACTATCAAGTCTTGACAATAATATTAAAGCTGCATAAGATCGCCGCCAGCGTTTTTGTCATGTAAGACGTGGGAGGCTGGAATGTGCTCTGGGTTGCGGCTTGCGGTTGCGTGGATGGTGTCGTGTCTTGTCGGGCTTTCTCTGTCCTCGGTCGTCGCTTCCGGGGCGGGCGTGAGCGATTCGCAGCAGGGGGGGAATGCCGGGCCATCTCTTGAAGCATCGCTTGTCGTGCCAGGGGTGGATTCGCTGGTGGGGGGTCAGCAGACCGCGGCGGCCATGGAATCGCTGCGTGCCAGCCCGGATGCGGTGGCGGCGCGTGAAGCGTCGCGCACCGCTTACCGTGCAATGACCGCCGCGGCGGCCGAGCGGCTTGCCCGCGAAGCGTTTCCCGATGTGGTTGTCCATCGGTCCGGCGTGCTGTCGAATCTACCCGCGGGGCAGACGGTCGCGGGTCTTCCCAGCGATCACGTGGCGCAGGTAGATCTTGCCGGCGGCAGGCACGGGGTGATCGAATCGATCGAACCGCTTGCGATCGAGACATCCTCTGGGCACAGGGAGGCTATCGATCTCAGCCTCGGTGAGGCGAGAGGCGTGTTCCATCCGCTGCGCTCCGATGTGTCGCTGCGCGTCCCGACACGGCTCGGCGAGGGTATCGGGCTTCCCGGCATCGGGGTTACTCTCACCCCGGTCGACGCCCACGACTCGGCTCTGAGCGGGTCGCAGGGCGCGGCGGACGGAGCCGCCGTGCTGTACGCGAACACGCTGACCGACTCCGACACGCTGGTCAAGCCGCTCGCCGTCGGGTTCGAGGCCGACACCCTGCTGCGCTCGCCCGACAGTCCGCAGCAGCTGTTCTTCAAGGTGGGACTGCCCGCCGGCGCGCGCTTGGAGCGCGCGAGCGACGGGTCGGGCACGGTCCGGGTCGTTGACGAAGGGGCGACGATCGCGGCGGTGCTCGCGCCGAGCGCGACCGATGCTGCCGGAACGCAGGTGCCGGTGTCTATGAGCTTTTCCGGGGACACACTGAGTTTGAGCGTCGCACACGGGGCCAATGCCTATCAATACCCGATCATGGTCGACCCGACCGTCACCGATAGCAGGCTCAACTTCAGCAACACTTGGAAAGTCGAAGCAAACGGGCCCTTCATGTTCTCCGAATTCTTCGAATTCAACACAGGCATATCGGCGTGGGACCACGGTGCCGAATACGTTCGCAACCAGTGGGCGGGGATGGCTTACGAAACGCAGGGCGAATCGCATATCTACGGGTTCATCACGGAAACCTCCTCTTCGAATCCGGGCTCGAACATCGAAAACAAGCTCTACATCGTAAACCCCGCCAAAACCATCGAAAAGGAACAGGTCATGGCGGCCACGTACGCGAACACCAAAGTGGAATTGTGCGTGGAAGCGGCCTGCGCGGCCGGCAAAGTCACGGCCGCGAATCAGAAAAACGCGGCCGAGTTCAAACAGACGGTCACCAACACCGGCACTGAATTCACGGCCACGATGTCCTCCGCGTCGGTAGAGATCCTGCAGGAAAAAAACTCGTCGGTTAGCTTCGACACGACCGACAAAATCCTGCCCAGCGGGTTTGCGAATGCAGCGTTCCCGGGCAACTGGGCCGGGCCGCGGTCGGTATTCAAGGCGACGGCCACCGATCCGGGCCTCGGCGTCTTCGCGGCGGAATTCTCCTCGCCAGGGCATCCGACCTGGAACAAAAAAGAGGCATCGTGGTTCGGGTGTGGCGGGGTTCAGTGCCCGCAGACGAGTATCGGGGAAGGCCGCGCCTATGGCCTCCCCGACGGCGAAGATGAACTCGAAGCCAAGGCCGAAAACGCCACGAAAGGCGCCGGTACTGCGTTGGTCCATATCAAGGTCGACTTCACCGCTCCGTATGGCATAACGCTGTCGGGCCTGCCCGCGAACAAAGAACTCGGCGAAGGATCCTACAAACTGCAGGCGACGGCGAAAGACGGTTCCGGCTCAGTCAAAAGCTCGGGCGTCGAATCGATCAAGTTGGAAATCGACGGAAAACAGATCGGCGCGGCGTCCGGCTCATGCGCCGAAGGGCCCTGCACAGCCACGAGCGAAGAATGGACGATCAACGGCTCTGAATATCCCGCCGGACAGCATCAGATCCTCGTCACCGCGACCGACCGTGCCGGCAATGTCGGCACGGCGGAATACGTCGAGAACACGGGTCATCCCGCGACGCCGGTTGGCATCGGTCCGGGCTCTGTCAGCCCGGAGACCGGCGAGTTCTTCCTGAAAGCCACCGACGTGTCCGTCGGCGGCCCGGGTGCTGGCCTGTCGCTGCAGCGCAGCTTCAGCTCCTACCACCTGACCGCCGGCGCCGAAGGGCCGCTGGGGCCACAGTGGGCGATGAGCGTCGGCGGCTCGGAGAGCCTGACCAAGGCTGCGGAAGGCACCGTCGTCCTGACCGGCGCCGAAGGCCTGCAGTCGGTGTTCACGCCGACCGGCGGCGGCAAATTCAAATCGCCGACCAACAGCGCCAGCCTGACGCTGACCGAAGTGATCGAAAGCGAAAAAACCAAGGAATTCCTCCTGAGCACCGCGAGCGGCGTCGTCACGAAGTTCAAGCTCCCCAGCGGCGGCACCGGCACGACCTGGGTGCCCTCCACGCTGGAAGGGCCGGGTGCGACGAACATCCTCACCTATTCGTATAAAACGACGGGTGGCATCACCGAGCCGACCAGGGTGTTGGGGCCGGTGCCGGCCGGGGTCTCGTGCACCGCCGAACTGGTCAAGGGCTGTCGTGCCCTCGGCTTTGTGTACGACACCAAAACGACCGCTACGGGCGACGGCTCCAGCCAGTGGGGCGAATACGAAGGCCGACTCAAGGAAGTCACTTTCACGGCCTGGGATCCCGCGTCCGCCAAAATGACGACGACGGCCGTGGCCGATTACGTCTATGACAAAGAGGGCAAGCTGCGCGGCGAGTGGGATCCGCGGGTGTCGCCCACGCTCGAGACGACCTATGGCTATGACGCCGCCGGCCACGTCACCGCGTTCACGCCGCCCGGACAGCAGCCGTGGCTGTTTGCCTACAACACGGCCCCCGGCGACACGCGCCCGCGGTTGCTGACGACGACGCGCCCGGCCGCCTCCACGGCAGCTGGGAACGGCCTTGCGCCGGTCAACACCGTCGCACCCTCGCTGCCCTATACGCCAGTGGCAAGGCAGGGTGTCCCGATCAACGTCTCCATCGGGACCTGGAGCAACACGCCGCTCAGCTACAGCTATCAGTGGGAAGGCTGCGAAACGACGGGCCCGTTCGAATTCGAAGTCGAAGTGTGCAAACCGATCCTCGGCGCCACGAGCCCGACATACACACCGGGTACGGGATATGTGGGCACCAACTACAAGGTGCAGGTGACGGCAACCAACGCGAACGGATCGATCACCGTCGCAACCAACAAAATCTCGTGGGCAATTGCCGGGGTGAGCCTCAAAAAGATGCTCAGCTTTGCCTCGGAAGGCAGCGAACCTGGGCAGGTCAAGGAAGCGGCCGGCATAGCGGTCGAATCGGCGAGCACATCAGAAGAAAACATATGGGTAGCCGATACCGGGAACAACCGCATCGAGAAGTTCAAACCGGGCGGCACGTTCGTCGCGGCGTATGGCACGAAAGGCAAAGAAACCAATCAGTTCGAAAAACCGACGGGCATCGCGCTCGACCCGACGGACAAATATGTGTATGTCGCGGACTCGGGCAACAAACGAATTGAGATATTCGAAGCCAAAACTGGCAAATACGTGGCACAGACAGCCGTCACCGGCACCCCCCTGGCGCTCGCGGCAGGGAAGCTCGATCCGCTCGGCATCGAAAACAACTACCTCTTCGTTACATTCTCGGCTGGGACCTCGGTGACCTATTTCCGCATCAACGGCAGCGAATTGCTCGAAAGCAAATCGTTTGGCAGCAGCGGAACCGGCAACGGGCAGTTCAAAGAAGCCGTCGGCGTCGCGGTCAGCGAACAGGAAGAACGCGGCGGCAAAGGCAACGAGGTGTTCGTCGTGGACAAGGGCAACCACCGCGTGCAGGTATTCCAACAGATTCTCAGCTTGATGGAATATGTCACGCAGTTCGGCTCCTCGGGGAGCGGCGAAGGCCAGTTCTCCACGCCCGGGAACATCGCGGTCGAGCCCCAAGCCGGAACCTACGCCCTGAAAAACGAAGTGCTGGTGGCCGACTCCGGCAACAGCAGGGTGCAACAGAGCACGCAGACGGGTGCGAACCCCTTCGACTGGAGTCTTGGCACGGGCTCGCAGAGCCTGGCTGTGAGCGCGAAGTCCGGTGGGGGGTTGCAGGACATTTACGTTCTGAGTGCCGGGACCGGCATAAACAGGATCGCCAGGTGGATTCCCGAAGCAGCGAAGATCGAACCGCCGGAACCGCCCAGCCCAGGCACGAGCGCGGTATCCACGGTCGAGTACCACGTGCCCGTGTCGGGCACCGGCGCGCCCTACGGCATGGGCAGAACCGAAGTGGAAAAATGGGGTCAGAAAGACTTCCCCTTCGAAGCGACCGCGATCTATCCGCCAGACGAGCCGATGGGCTGGCCCGCCAAGGACTACAAACGGGCGACGGTCTACTACCTGGACTCCAAGGGACACACCGTCAACATCGCCAATCCCACAGGCGGGATCTCGACGAGCGAATACAACGCCAAGGGCGACGTCGAACGGGCGCTCTCACCGAACAACAGGAGCACGGCGCTCAAAGAAGGCGTCAAATCGGTCGAAGTCTCGAAACTGCTCGACACGCAGAACACCTACAGCGCCGAAGGCACCGAGCTGCTGAGCAGCGTCGGGCCACAGCACAACGTCAAGCTGCCCAACGGCACGCAGGTGGAAGCCCGCAAGCACACCGCTTACGCCTACGACGAAGGTGCGCCCGCCGAAGGCGGACCGTATGGCCTGCCGACGAAGATCACCGAAGGAGCTCAGTTCGCGGGCAAAGAAGAAGACGTCCGCGAAACGAAGATGTCCTATTCCGGCCAGGGAAACCTGGGCTGGAAACTGCACAAAGCGACCTCGGTCACGACCGACCCGAGCGGCCTCAAACTGGTCAATACGGTCGTGTACGACCCGGCTACTGGCAATGTCGTGGAAACCAGGTCCCCCGCCGGGAGCGCCGGCGGCTCGGAATCCACCGAACCGCCGACGTATTCGACGAGCTTCGGCTCGTTCGGCACTGGCAACGGCGAACTCAAAGCGCCGAAGGGTCTGGCCTTGAACGCCAAAGGCGAACTGCTCGTCGCCGACGAAGACAACAATCGCGTCGAGGTCTTCAAGGAAGAAGCGGGCGTCATGAAATTCTCGAAAACGATCGGCGCCCTTGGTACCGGCGCCGGGCAGATGAAGGAACCGCGTGGGGTCGCGGTCGACTCGAAAGGCAATATCTGGGTGATGGACACGAGCAACAACCGCGTCGACGAGTTCAACGAAAAAGAAGAATTCGTGCGGACGTTCGGCTTTGGCGTCTCCAATGAAGCGGAAAATACGTTCCAGATCTGTACCGCGAGCTGTCATGCGGGCAAAGCGGGGTCGGGTGCTAAAGGTCAGTTCAACGCTGCCAAGGGCATCGCGGTCGACAAAAGCAACAACGTTCTCGTCGCCGACAGCGGCAACAATCGCATCCAAAAGTTCAACGAAAAAGGCGAATGGGTTGCCACCTGGGGGTCCGCGGGCACCGGCGAAGTCCAGTTCAAAGAACCGCGCGGGATCTCCGTCGCGCCAAACGGCTTGATTTGGATTGCCGATACGGCGAACAACCGTGTCGAGGTGCTCAAAGAAGATGGCACCTTCTCGAAAGCCTATGGGTCGGTCGGTACCGAAAACGGGCAATTCAAAGAACCGAAGGCCATGTTCGTTGACACACACGGCAAAGTGTGGGTCTCCGATTCCGAAAACAACCGCGTACAGGTGCTTGACGGCGAAGGCAAATACCAGTACCAGTTCGGCTCGGGTGGCACAGGCGCAGGCCAGTTCAAAGAAACGTGGGGTGTCGAGTTGGACACGCACGGCAACGTGTTCGTCACCGATGCCGAAAACGCTCGCATCCAGAAGTGGATCGCTTCAGGCGGAGGCGCGGAAGCACACGATTCGCAGACGATCTACTACACGACGGCTGCCAACGCGAAATATCCGGGTTGTGGCGAACACGCCGAATGGGCCAATCTCCCGTGTCAGACTCAGCCGGCGAAACAGCCGGAAACGGCAGGACTTCCGAACCTGCCTGTCGGTACGGTCACATATAATATTTGGGACGAGGCTGAAAAAACGGTCGAAACGGTCGGTTCTACAACACGCACAGGCACGCTGACTTACGATGCCGCCGGACGTGTCAAAACGAGCGCCGTCAGCTCGAGCGTGGGCACCGCGCTGCCGACCGTCACCGACGAATACAACACGAGCACGGGAATGCTGGAAAAGCAGAGCGCCACGATCGCGGGCAAAGTCAAGACGATCGTCCAAGCGCGCAACTCCCTCGGGGAGATGACGTCCTACAGCGACGCCGATGAAAACACGGCGACGTATACGTACGACATCGACGGCCGCGTCGAACAGCTCAACGACGGGAAGGGTACTCAGACATACACCTACGCGACCAACAGCGGGCTGCCGGTGCAACTGGTCGACTCGGCTGCCGGCACTTTCCACGTCGGATATGACTTGGAAGGAAACATGCTGACCGATGAATACCCGAATGGGATGACCGCCACCTACACCTACGACGCGGGTGGCAATGCGACGTCGTTGACGTATGTCAAGACGACGCACTGCACCACGGGATGCACATGGTTCAGCGACGCGGTCGTGCCCTCGATTCACGCACAGTGGATGTCACAGACGAGCACGCTCTCCAGCGTGCCGTTTTCGAATCAGGCCTATTCCTATGACACGGCCGGACGTCTGACGCAGGTCCAGAACACCCCTGGCAGCGAAGGCTGCACGACTCGAATCTACGTCAACGATGAAGAGACCGACCGCACGAGCCTCACAACCCGTGCCCCGGGCACAGGCGGGGTGTGCGCGACCACGGGTGGGACGGCCGAAAACCACACCTACGACAGCGCCGATCGCCTACTCGACGCGGGCACCGCCTACAGTACGTTCGGAAACATCACGGCGCTGCCGGCCAAAGACGCGGGTGGCTTCGAACTTACGAGCGCCTACTACGTCAACAACCAGCTGGCGAGTCAGACCCAGAACGGTCAGACGATCGGCTACAACCTCGATCCGGCGGGACGCACGCGGGAAATCGTGTCGACCGGGAAAGTTGTGTCGACGGTCACCAACCACTTCGCCGGCTCGGGCAGCGCTCCTGCCTGGACAGTCAACACGCTGAGCGCGTGGACGCGCAACATCGCTGGCATCGGGGGAGGTCTTGTCGCAACACAGAACAATGGGGAAACCCCTGTGCTGCAGTTGACCAACCTGCACGGGGACATCGTGGCGACCGCTTCCAAGTCGGAAACGGCCGAAAAACTCGCGTCGACCACGGACACGTCGGAGTTTGGCGTGCCGACTACAAGCACCCCGCCGAAGTACTCGTGGCTCGGCGCCAACGAACTCGCGACAGAATTGCCGTCGGGTGCGATCAACATGGGCGCGCGTTCCTACATTCCGCAGCTTGGCCGCTTCCTCCAAACCGATCCCGTATCAGGCGGGTCGGCCAACGCCTACAGCTACACGTTCGGGGATCCGGTCAACACCTCAGATCCAAGCGGAGAACTGACGTACGGCTTCTCGGGCTGGCTGAAAGAACAGAACAACCAGGAAGCCCAGGAAGTCGCCGCCAGGGAAACCGCGCGCGAAGCCCTCGAACGGGAGGAAGCCGAACGCCGAGCGGAAGAAGCGGCGGCCGCAGCGGCAGCTGCTGGTCCTCAGGCGGCGGCCGAAGTGCCGCTTGGAGGATATGAAGCGTGGGCGTGTGAATACGCCCAGGAGACCGGTCAGGAAGAAGGCCTTGCGTGTGGCGCCTTCAATGTGATACCCGATCAGTACTGTTACGCGGATGGCCGGTGCCACGGGACTAATTCCGGCGGTTACAATGAACATTCACATTCGCGACCGGAGCCTTCGAAGAACACGGGTTGTGCGGGTGTCGGTAAAGTCATTGGTGGTGGGGAGTGCACGAGTACCCCGAAAGATCCCACAGAGGGGAAGGACAAAGGCGGCGGTAGTCGTCCCGGGTCGTCGGGGAGCGGCGAGCCCCCGCCTGACGAGGGGGGTGTCGGCGGTGCTGGCGGCGGAGGAGGTGTCGGCTGGCCCAATAAGGAGTGAGTTGCGTGCTTTCCTTCGCCGCGGACCCTGAGAGGCCGTCCGTTAGGCTCCGCCCGTGCGCATTTTCTCCGGCATCCAGCCCACGGGCACCAAGCACCTCGGCAACTACATAGGCGCGATTCGCCAGTACGTGCTCGGCCAGGAACGTGGCGAGGCGATCTACTGCATCGTCGACCTGCACGCGGTCACAGTCGCCTACGACCCGGTCGAGCTGCGCCGCAGCCTGTATGACCTGACGGCGCTCTTGCTCGCCGCGGGCCTCGACCCGGCGCGCTGCATCCTGTTTCGCCAGAGCGACGTGCACGAGCACACCGAGCTGTGCTGGCTGCTGTCCTCTGTGACCGAGCTGGGCAGACTGCAGCGCATGCACCAGTTCCGCGACAAGTCGGTCCTTCAGCGCGAGCTGGTCTCCGCCGGCCTCTTGCTCTATCCGGTGCTGCAGTCCGCCGACGTGCTTGCCTACCGCGCGCACGAGGTGCCCGTCGGGGAGGATCAGCGCGAGCATCTGGAGCTGATGCGCGACGTCGCGCGCCGCTTCAACTCCCGCTTCGGCGCCGGCAGGGACGTGCTGGTCGTGCCCGAGCACCGCATACCCACGATCGGCGCGCGCGTCCTGGA
>Ga0210409_10004303_pt1 | contig 15442 bp, 18 predicted proteins | sample IncBWH17MmetaG_FD_161649 | JGI IMG/M metagenome (GOLD analysis project Ga0210409, IMG submission 161649) | Forest soil microbial communities from Barre Woods Harvard Forest LTER site, Petersham, Massachusetts, United States - Inc-BW-H-17-M | ecosystem: Environmental > Terrestrial > Soil >...
TCCCTCAACTTCCAGTGCGAAGATGCCTTGGCGATCTACCGGGACGTGACATCGCGCGGCATCGAGGCGCAGGAGCCATTTGTCGGCAACGCCCTGTGGACCTTTTCGGTCCACGACCCGGATGGTTACCGATTGGAATTCGCAAGTCCGACGGATGTGCCCGAAGAGACCAAGCTCTCGGAAGTTGAAGGCCGAGAAAGTTCGCAATGAATCTCGAGCGGTTACCGTTTCGCGCCGGCGTGGAGCAATACCAGATCCAGGCCCGTGAACTGCTCGAAGCCTTTAACTCGGGCGATTCAGAAGCCGTCCAATTCTTCCACCAGAACCATCCCCAGTTTCGGCACGCCAAAATCGCATGGCTGCCCAGGGAAGTGCCGGAGTCAGAGATCAAGGGCGCCGCGTTCGACCTGGCCGGGGCGCAACTCGCCCTCGCCCGCTGGTACGACTTCCAGACCTGGCAGACGCTCGCGGAGTACGTCGAAGCAGTCACGAAAGATGACTCACCGGTCTTCCAGTTCGAATCGGGCATCGAAGCCGTCATCACCGGCGACCTGCCGACGCTGGAATCGTCGCTTCGCAAGAATCCCGAATTAGTCCGAGCCCGTTCGACGCGCATCACCCCGTTCGACCCGCCCGTGCATCGAGCCACGTTGCTGCATTACGTCGCCGCCAACGGTGTCGAGGGATACCGCCAGAAGTCGCCGCCCAATGCCGTGGAAATCGCAAAGGCCTTGCTCCAAGCCGGCACCGAAGTCGACGCGTTTGCCGACCTGTATGGCCGCCCATGCACCACCATGAGCCTGCTGGTATCGAGCTGCCATCCCGCGAACGCAGGAGTGCAAGTCGCGCTGGTCGAAACGCTACTGGACTTCGGCGCAGCGATCGAAGGCCGGGGCGGCCAGTGGGGCAAAGGCGGCAAGGAAAATGGATCACCGTTGACGACGGCCCTCGCGTTCGGATACCGGGACGCGGCTGACGCGCTGGTCCGCCGAGGCGCGCGCGTCGATGACCTCCCGACAGCGGCCGGATTGGGACGATTCGATGATGCCGCGCGGCTGCTCCCGACTGCCGACGCGGCGAGCCGGCATGCCGCGCTCGCGCTAGCCGCGCAACATGGGCACATCGAGATCGTTCGTCTGCTCCTCGACGCGGGCGAAGATCCGAACCGCTACAACCCAAAGGGACACCATGACCACTCGACGCCACTGCATCAAGCCATTGCAGGCGGTCACGACGCGATGGTCCGGTTATTGATCGAGCGAGGGGCGCGGCTGGATATCAAGGACACCATTTGGCAGGGCACGCCCGTGGGCTGGGCCGAGCACCTGGGCAAAACGGATATCGAGAACTATCTGCGCGCCCGCCGAATAGCGCTCAATCCAGACTAGGTCCCTGGACCACGTGGCTGTGTCCCTTATGTGGGGCAGGTTGGTAACCTGCGGCGGGTTGGCAACCCGCCTGGTCACGTATCGCACTATAATCGAGCGCCGGTTACCAACCGGCGTGCAGGATACCATCCCGCCCCACAAAGGAACCCAATCACGCAGTCTAAGAACTGGCTTCGGCGGGAACCGTCTGTTCCACTAGCGGCTGAATCTCAGCCGGGTGCTGCAACGCGATCAGCCGATCCACCTCGGTGTGAATCGGATCCAGCCGCATCCAAAATACGGACGCAGCCACGACGCACAACGTCCCTCCCGCGGCGACCGTAAGCGGTACCCCGATGCGGCTCGCGACGGCTCCGGCGAGAAGCTGTCCAAACGGAGCCATGCCCAGAAACATCATGGTGTGCACGGCCATCACGCGTCCCCGCAAAGCATCCGGAACCATGCTCTGGACCAGCGTGTTGGTCGAAGCCATCGCCACCATCATCGATCCGCCCACCGGAATCAGCAGCACGAACGAAAGCCAGTAAATCCGCGAGGCCGAAAACGCCACCAGCGCCACGCCGGATACCGAGGCAGCCCAGGCCATCCATCGCACCAGCCCGTGGACTCTCTCGCGGCTGGCGAGCATCAACGTACCCGCCACGGCGCCCAACCCCGCCGCGCCCATCAGGGTTCCCAGCGCGCGAGGACCGCCGTGCAGGATGCGGTCGGCGAAGATCGGCATCATCACGCTGTAGGGCATCCCAAAGAAACTGATCGTGCCGAGCAACGCCAGCGTCGCCAGAACCGCGGGATGCCGGCGGATAAAGAGGAATCCTTCATTCAGCGGCGGATGCGGACCCGTGCGAGCCGGACCGGAAGCGCGCGGCGGAAGCTGCATCAGCAACAATCCCGCGATCACCGCCAGAAAGCTCACGCCGTTGAGCAGGAAACACCAGGACTCGCCGATCAGCGCCACTGTCACGCCGGCAATCGCCGGACCCAGCACGCGCGAGACGTTCATGATCGCGGCGTTCAACGCGATCGCGTTCATCAGATCGGTCTTGCCCACCATCTCGACGATGAAGGACTGCCGCGCCGGAATGTCGAAGGCGTTTACGGTTCCCAGCAGCGACGCCATTACGAACACGTGCCAGATTCTGACGGTGCCGGTAAACGTCAACACCGCCAGCACGAATGCCAGGATCATGGAGATCGTCTGCGTCGCCACGACGATCGGGTGCTTCGGATAGCGGTCGGCCACGGTGCCCCCCACGGTGGCCAGCAGCAGTACCGGAATCTGGGAGCAGAACCCCACTGCGCCCAGCTCCACCGACGAGCCGGTCAGCCGGTACACCAGCCAGGACTGCGCCACCATCTGCATCCAGGTGCCGATCAAGGACACCATCTGGCCGCCGAAAAAAAGCCGGTAATTGCGGTGATGGAGCGCTCGCAGCGTGACGGGAAGCGGCATGAAGGGGTTACGTTACCCATTGTACGGGACCCCGTGGAGGGGGCTTTAGCCTCCAACGGAGACTTTAGTCTCCGCCTCAACTCGGAGCCTTTTGACCGCTCTTCGCCAATTCGTTCGACCTCATACGAGGCGAGCCCTGGCTGATAGGAACGTCAGAGGACTACTTGCCGTCTCCCACCACGTCCGAGCGGGCCCAAATGGTGTCCACAGCCCTGCGAGAGGGTTGTGCTGCTGCCATTTGTAGTGCGGGGGAATACGCGCCGGAAATTGAACCGGGAGACGCCCAGCGTCTTCGCGCGGATTTGGCACGCCTGAGCGCGGCGATCTCCGCAACGCTCTCCGCCGAAGAGGGCCGCCGCTTGCAGGCGGAAGTGCGAACGGCGCTCCAGGCGCATCAACGGCAGGCCCAGGGGCGGTTGAGACAAATGCGCCAGAAAGTGGAAGCGGCGCAAACCGCGATTCGTGAATTCGCCGCTGGCATTTGCGCCGGCAACGCCGGTCATCAGGGCGGCCTGCAGGAGGAGCTCGAGGCGCTCAAAACCGTGGCGCGCATGGGGGATCTGACGCACATTCGGAGCGCCCTGGGCGAAGCTTGCACCGGCATCCGCCGCAGCCATGCCCAGCTTTTGCGCGGACAGCAGTTGGCCATGCTGCAGTTGCACGACGAGATCCGGATGCTGCGGGAAAACATCGCCGCCCACCAGCGCGAGCGCGAGCGCGACGCGGAATCCGGCGCATGCCAGCGCGAACACATCGATGCCGAAATTCGCGCCCGGTTGTTACGCCGGGAGGCCTTCACGGTATTGCTCCTGTCGATTCACAACCTGGGAAAGCTTCAGGCCGAGCACCCGCCTGAAGCGATTCTCGGGATGTTTAACGCGTTCTTCAAGCGCCTGGCCGTAATCGCGGGCAACGTTGGGAGTAACGAACCCGGCAACCCCGCGGGCAATGGCGTTGTGACCGCCAGATGGAGCCCCCACGCCTTCGCGCTTCTGCTGCCGGTAGCGGGCGAGCGCGCCAACCAGATCCGCGATCAAGCTAGCGCCCGATTGCCGGGAGCCTACGCCATTCAGGTCGCGGGAAAATCGCGGATCTTGGTGTTGGATCTATCGGTCGCCATCATCGACCCGGCCGTGGAGTTCGCCGCGAATCAGTAGCCCTCCGGGCGTGTAATACGGCGTATCACACCCGGATGGCCCTCTCGCCAAACGAACCCGCCGGAAAGAAAAGACCGCCTGCTCAATCACATACCGAGCACCCGTTACTTCCCCACCAGGTGCTGCACGTCCCTGTTGTTCTCCTGGCAGATGTACTCCATCAGCTCCTGCCCCGCCCCCCAAGGAACGTTCATCGTAATGGTCCAGGGCCTCGCGTAGGCGCCAGGGTCCTCGATTGTGGCTTCGTAGTGCAGCGTGTCGAAGTTGGGGCGCGAGTACCTTTCGGTGACGTGAAGCTTTTCCGTGTGCCGATGCCCGGCCGCGTCGAGCCAAGTCCGGTCGTTGAATCCCACCGCGTCTACCACCAGCGTGTCGCCATCCCAGTGGCCGATAGAGTCACCCAGGAACGTGGGGTTCGGATCGGCAGGGTGCTTGCGGCCATCCATCCAGATCGTCCGCCACACGTGGGCGCCTCCCTCGAAGATCATCACGATCCGGTTGGGCTGCTGGAGGATCTCCATGGGGTAGGGCGTGAACATCATCCGCGGAACTCCCGGCGGCAGGCAGTAACCCTCCGGATCGTCCTTGGAGTGGTTCTCGGTAGCCTGGTCAAACTCAGCCTTGGACCAGGGCAGGAACGGGACGTCGGCCGGGTGCTCGATGCCCGCTTTCGCCTGCGCCATGTCAATCACATATGGCACCCGCCACATGCCCCGACCACCGAAGTCCGGCTTGGCTCGCTGGACCCCCATCTCGGGAACATCGGGCATGCGGGGGGCGGGCGCCGACGGCTTCTTGCCCGGCTGAGCGTCGTTGCCCGGCTGAATTTCGTTGGTGGCAATCTGGCCAAAGCAGCCGACCGCCATCGCCGACACGATCAGCGCACTTTTGACACGGGTACCCAGGGTAGCGCCTCCTCGGCTATACCGGTAAGAATTACTATTCTGACGGATTGGGCGATTATTTCAGGTTTGCGCGGCTTTCGTCAAGGTCCACCAGTACCGGCCATCGCCTGCACTTAGGGCGTACCCGCGGTGAGCTGACGCGAACCCGTCTGGATACCCCAGGCTCTCTTGGCGGTCACCCGCGTTTCCGAGCTGTTTTCCTAACCCATTGACAATCCGTATGATCCGACCCAAGGCCGCAGCCATCCTGACGGAGAATCCTTGCCCGCGCCTGATACCGTGGGACTGGAAGAGGCCTCTTATGACGTCAACCCCAGCGCCGGTCAATCGACAGAATTCGACAGATTCGACACTTTTTTCAAAAAATGTCACCTGTTCGAAATCGACCGGTCTGGAGGAAGCCTGCCGCTTACGTTGCTTATGTGCGGCCATCCTTATGTACGGATTACGGCGCGCGACGGTCACGGGTGCGAGCGCAACCACGCAGGACGGAGTGGTGTAACATGGATGGTGGCGGAAGCGCCATCTTTCCTACGAATCACAGAAACTCCAGGAGGTTTTGAAGTTGAAGCGTTATTTTAATTCTCTTATTGCAGCAGTGTCCGTGTACGCCGGCCTTGCCGCAGTGTCGGTCTCCGCAAATGCCCAGGAGAGGAACGGCTGCACCGCCGCTCCCCCGGCCGCGAATGGACGTGGCGGTGGCGCCCGTGGCGGCGGACGCGCGGGACGCGGTGGCGATGCTGCTCCTCCGGCGGCTGCTCCGCGCCTGCCCGACAACAAGGCGGCTTACGGCGTAAATGCCGGCAAGCCCGACTTCGGCGGGCTGGCGAAGGGTATGTGGAGGGTGCCGTATATCGTCAACATGTCCAACCAGGGAACCAATCCGGACGGAACGGCTCCCGTGGATGTCCCCTGCAACGCCGAAGGGCAGAAGATCTACAAGTACCGCCAGGATACGCAGTCGAAGGACGATCCGGAAGGGTTCTGTTTGCCGCCCGGGGTTCCGCGCATGATGTACACGCCCTATCCCACTGAGATCTTCCAGTTGCCCGATCGCATCCTCTTTATCTATGAGGGCGGCGCGCACGTGTGGCGCATCATCTGGATGGACGGCCGCAAGCATCCCGCCGATCCGAACCCGACCTTCCTCGGCGACTCGATCGGCCACTGGGAAGGCGATACGTTGGTCGTGGACGTGGTCGGCTTCAACACCGAAACGTGGCTGGATGCAGCAGGCCATCCGCACGGTGAGAAGATGCATGTCACCGAGAAGTACACTCGTCCGAACATGAACACGCTGCGCCTCGAAGCAACCGTCGAAGATCCGGAGTTTTACACCAAGCCGTGGACCGTGGTGACGACCGCCACCTGGGAGCCTGGGCAGGAACTGCTCGAGTACATCTGTCAGGAAAACAACCGGGACCTGGGCCACATCGGCGCAGAGCGCGGGAAGTAGGTAAGAAGACAGGAGTCAGGAGTCAGAATGAAGCTCACCGGCATTGCTCTGGCCATTGCTCTAATTGGGGCTTTGGCCGTTCCGGCGATCGCGCAAACCGGAGCCGCCGCAAACAAGGCGATCCCGCGCCTGCCGGACGGGAAGCCCGATCTCACCGGCGTCTGGCAGAGGCCTTACGTCCCGGACATGACGCGCAATGCCCAAAATCAGGTGGGTGCGGGCGCGTTGCCGTTCACCGAAGAAGGCGCGGCCATCTTCAAGGCTTACGATCCGGCCAAGTTCGATTACACCGGACGGTGCCTGCCGCAGGGGTTGACGCGCTCGATGAACTCGCCGTTCCCCATGGAGATTTTCCAGAGCCCCGGCAAAGTGGCGTTCCTTTATGAAGCCTGGAACGTGTTCCACGTCGTGCCCATCGGGCGCGAGCATCCCAAGAATGCCGACGACACCTGGATGGGCAACTCGGTAGCCCGCTGGGAGGGCGACACGCTGGTGGTGGACACGATCAAGTTCAACGACAAAACCAACCTGGACACCGTCGGCCATCCGCACAGCGACCAGATGCACGTCGTGGAGCGCTTCACCCGCACCGATGCGACCCACATCGGTTATGAAGTAACCGTTGAAGACCCCAAGATCTTCACCCGCGCGTGGAAGAACACGCGAGTGTTCACACTGCGCCCGGATTGGGAGATCATGGAATACTCCTGCGAAGAGAACAACAAGGACTTCAACGAGGGGCACATTAAGTAAGGCGGCCGTCCCGTGCAAGCCACGGAATAGCCGAAATACCATGCGGTTCACGGCGGCGGATCGGCGCCGCCGTGACCAGTTAGCGCCATTTCGGCGGTCACTGCGGTGGGCAGTTAGCTCCCGCAAAAGGCACGAATGGCATCCTGCAGATCGCTGACACTGGCGTATCCCAGAGCGGTGGCAGCGTTATCCATGCCTCCGTACTGTTGCGCCAAACTGGAGACCGACTTGCCATGGCAGTTCGCTGCGCCGGGCGTCCCCGCGAAGCCCTTCTGGAGCGAGATATCCTCCACCCCCGGTCCGAGATCCGCCACAGACACGTGCGCGAGTAAAGCCCCGGTCATATCCGTCTTGGTGTAACCGTTAAAGTCGGTTTGAAAGTAAAGGGAACTCCCGTCGGTGTCCACTCCGGTACAAGCAGCAGCGAGCGGCACCACAAGAGTCGTGCCTGAAATCACCGCGCCTGTTGCGGGATTGTATTGGTTATACGTGCAGGATTCGTCGCCGTTGTTGATCAGGAAATTTCCAGTGGGCAGTACCGTGAAACCGTCGGAGCCAGGAGTAGCGGGTGCGGAGATGGTCACAGGCCCGCTCAGTACCGCTCCAGTAAGCGGATTCAATCCAAACACCTGCGGCACAGCAAGTGGGTATCCCGTCATCGCGTAGAGCACCCCGCTGGAGTTGACGAAAGCCAAGTCCTGAACTCCGGTAGTGGGGCGAGGATTAGGAACGCTTCCCGTGTCTGCTCCTCCAGCGCCGCCATTGAAGGGCGCGATTCTGATCTTATCGGTGGGCCCGCCGCCTCCGGACAATTCTGTGTAGAAGACTTTGTTGCCAATGACCTCGACGCCGCGGCCATTGTTGCTATCGACCTTGGCGCCATCCGGAACGAATGATCCAACCAAGGTGCCACCGGCGCCGAAGTTGTTGGTTTGAATTGGTCCATTGTTGAAGGCCGCATTGTTGCCGGTGATCAATTGGGCCTGGATAGAACCTGCGCCAAGCGACGCGAATAGGCTCAGTGCCATGACAAACGATCTCTTTTCTTGAAATGCTGATCTGATATTCATCAACTTGTCTCCTTAAAGTAACGAATTTCGCTCATGAAACACGCACCACCGCGGGTCTTACCTGTCGCGTGGCGAGTTGCAACCGAACGAGCGCTGATGGTGCTGTGTGAACAGCGCACGACACCTGTTGACCTGAGTGTCATGTGTTGTGAGACACAATCCACTCAGGCCGGACGTCAACCTGTCGCCAGGCCGATCGTCTCCCGCTTACTTCCTTGAGTCAGCTTTCCCAAGGAAATGCCCAGGAGCCGAAATGTCTATTGGGGTGAAATTACTTTAGTCAGAGGCAACAAGTAGACCGCTCGCTTGTCCTCCGTAAACGGGATTTTTTGCTACGGGCGGAATGAAAGCAATCTTCTTTCCGATCGGCGCCGTGGTCCCGGATACCTGGCGAACCTGCTGGTTAAGGCTAACTTAGAACATCGTGCCGGGAGGGCGAACGAATTGCTAAGACTCGACGTTGAGACCACCCCTCGCGAGTGGTGATCCGAATTTTACAACGCCGCGGAGCAGAACAAATCAATTGTGCGGCAAACACAGGTGTTTAGCGCTTCAAATTTTGTACTTTTTTCAGTGCAAAATCTTCTCTTCCCTTTTTACCTGAAGATCGATCGGGCTGTATGAAAGCATGGTTTCAATTGTTCGCGGAAGAAGAAAGTGGTTGCGTAAACGAGGGCCTTGCGCGCGCGTCCGCGCCGGAGCTCGTGGCCGTAGTACACGCCCGGCAAACGTACTGAATAAACACAATGAGAAAGATTCTTACGCTCTTGTCCGGGTGTCGTTCGAGTGTTATTCTGCTCACGCAGTTCGGGGGAAGCCTCTATGGTCGAGACTGCTGCAACGATTGTGATGAGCCTGGGCTCCGTCTTGTTGTTCGGATATTGGTTCCGGTATGTCTGCCTGCTTACGATCAGAACGCGAACAGCCCATGACTACGGTGTCGAAGTTGCCGAGGCGAACCGGCTGTGCTTCCCGAAGGTCACGTCTGGGCTCCACAAGCATGAGCGCACTCTGCGTAACCTCGATCTGCTGTACAGATGCCTGAACCGGGACTACGAGATTGTGTCTTATCTGCTCAAGCACGCCGGCGTGAGTCCGCGTGAACTTCGAGTCCAGCGTCGTGCCCTTGCGCTGGAGTATCACTTCGTGAAGATGTGCTGCCGCGTCAGCCGCCGTTTCTCGATTGAATCGTCATTCCGTGCGATAGAAGAGATGTCCTTGATCGTGGCCTACCTCGCTAACTCGTTCGGTGAGCGAGCCGCGGCTGGAGCCTAGGCTGGCTTGCCAAGTCACCACACAGCGGTGGAAATGGCGTCAGCATGGTATGAGGCTGAGCGCTCCCCTCGGCATAACTGCCCGCAGTGGCTGCGTAGCGGTCTCAGCAATCCCGTCGAGATGCAGCCGCACGCGCGACCATTTAGTGCTGCCGCTCAGGACGACAATGGCAACCTTTCGGCTAACGAGGTTCTGCTGATACCGAATCCTTTGGTCCGTTGTGAGCAGCAGGTCAACGCTGCTTCCTCCGCAACGTTTAGCAAGTCGCCATTGTTCAGAGGGTCCCAGCCTCTTGCTCTTGCTTCGATCACGGTGTGCCGCCTAAGCGCACGGGCAAGGCCCCGCGGTGTTCCGTGGTCAAAGAGAATGCGCATCGACGGGCGTCTGTGCGGGAACCGGGGCAGTCAGGCTCTGCGCTACGAACTCAAGTACCGCTTCGATTTGTTCCCGCGTCACGTCGAATTGTTCCATTACTTCCTCGACGCTCATGTCTTCGAGGTTCTCGAAGACGGTGGCAACCGGCATGCGGGTGTCGAGAGCGGGCATGGTACGGGCCTCCTCCCACTGCCCGGCTTCCAGAAATAAGTCTTGACTCGCCATTTAGTAAGTGTTAACTTACCGTAAGTGGAGCCTTACCAAGAACTGCAGCTCGATGCGCTTGGCGATGCGACCCGGCGCGGTATTCTGGCGCGATTGCTGAAGGGGCCGCTTCCGGTGGGCGAACTGGCGGAGCACTTTCCCGTCAGCCGTCCGGCGATCTCCCAGCATCTGCGCATCCTGAAGGAAGCCCAACTGGTCACCGACGTGGCGTCGGGCACGCGCCGGCTTTACGCGATCAACCCCGCGGGCTTCGAATCCCTGCGCGCGTATTTCGACCGGTTCTGGACTACAGCGCTCCGCGAATTCAAGAAAAAGGTGGAGGCCAAAACCCAATGACCGCAGCACAAAGCAATACCGTCCAAAAAACGATCACCGTCGCGGCGACCCAGCAGCGCGCCTTCGAGATGTTCACGGCGGGCATCGACACGTGGTGGCCGCGCACGCATCACATTGGAAAATCTCCGATGAAGGAAAACATCATCGAGGGTCGGGCGGGCGGCCGCTGCTACTCGACGCAGGAAGACGGCTCGGAGTGCGATTGGGGCCAAATCCTGGCGTGGGAACCGCCGCACAGGTTCGTGATGGCGTGGCAAGTTACGCCTGAGTGGGGCTACGAGCCGGACCTGGCAAAATCGAGCGAGGTGGAGGTGTGCTTTACCGCCGTAGATGGGGGTGCGACCCGCGTCGACTTGGAGCATCGCCACTTTGAGCGCATGGGTCCCGGCGGCGCGGCCATGCGGACCGGAGTGGAGGCGGAGGGCGGATGGGGCACTTTGCTGGAACTGTTCGCGGCGAGGTTCGCACCCAAGGACATTGGGAGGGATGCCGGGTAGGGAGAGCGCCATGCGTAAGATGGCGAAGGCGTTTTACCGGGTCGCGGCGGTTTTGTTTCTCCTGTTCGCGGCGGGGCACACAGCGGGGTTCCTCACGTTCCGCCCCGAGTCGGCCGAAGCGCTGGCGGTTCTGGAAGGCATGAAGCGGGTGCAGTTCGACTTCGGCGGGGCCAGCGCCACGTGGATGGGATTCTACACCGGCTTTGGGCTGTTCGTTTCCGGCTATCTTCTGTTCTCGGCATTCCTGGCTTGGTTTCTCAGCAATGCCAAGGAAATTGAAATCGATATGGCGCGGACGCTCGCGTGGGGTCTGGTCGCTCTTCAAGTGGTGAACATTGGCCTGTGCGTCCGGTACTTTGGACCTGTGCAGGCCGTCTTTGCAACGGCCTGTGCGGCTAGCCTGGGCTTGGCGGCGCTTCGAACGCGACCCGAGAGCGTGCCGGCTCGCTAGGCGCGTGGCTTGGCCACTGATTAGGCCGGACGCCTCTTGACAGCCGGGAAGCTGGGGCCTATCCTGGTAGGCGAATAAAAGACGAATATCTGCCGTGCTCCCCGCGCTCCCTTTGGGCTGGCGTCATGACCGGCCTCCCGATGTTTTATCCGTCTCCTATCCAAACGGCTGCCGCGATTTCCCCCGCGGCCGCATCAGCGAAATTGTGGGCGCGCGATCCAGCGGGCGTACCTCGCTACTGCACGCTCTGCTGGCCGCTTCCACCGGACGGGGGGAATTCGCCGCGCTGGTGGATGCGGGCGACGCCTTCGATCCATGCTCGGCTGCCGCGGCGGGGGTCGAGCTGTCGCGGCTAGTCTGGGTCCGCTGCGGAGGACAACGCCCAGGCGCGGGGCGCACTTCGGGAGCCGCGTCGCGGGCCGCGCCGGGCGCGAGTGAAAAAGTCGAGCCCGCGATGCGCGCGGCCGATCTACTGATTCAAGCCGGCGGCTTCGGCGTGGTGGCGCTGGATCTGGCCGAGGCCGCGCCGCGCCAGTTGCAGCGCATCCCAGCCACGGCGTGGTTCCGCTTCCGCCGCGCAGTGGAGACTACGCCTACAATTCTGGCGGTGCTGGCAGACCGTCCGCGTCGCTCGCGGTGAAGCTGCCGCCGCGGCGGGCCGAGTTCACCGGACGCGCTCCCTTCCTTTTATTGCGCGGCTTTCAAAGCGACGCGGGGTAGAGCAATGTTCGCGTGTATTCATTCAGGCGATGCCGGCGCACTGGCGGATTCATTCTCTCCGTGGGTCGAAATACGCGATCCATCCACGGCGATTTTTTCTCTGACCCCGCGCCAGCTCGACGGGCGCATTTGGGAGCGGATCCCGGGAACGGTGGCCGTGGCCTCGACCGTGGAGGCAGCGATTCTGGCCGCCCACAATCTGACCGGATGCACCTTCATCGCGCCCGGCGAGGAAACTCTGGTGCTGGGGCCGCTGCCCGTCGACTGCCTGGCGCGTGAAGGCGCTGCCCCACGCGAAGCGCTCGAAATCTTCGAAATTCTGGATCGCTGGGGCATCCACACTCTGGCGGATCTGGCGCGGCTGCCTGAAGACGATCTGTCCGCGCGACTGGGCCCGCGCGGCGTGGAGCTGCACCGCTTGGCCCGAGGCGCTCTCGATCGTCCGCTGCGTCCGGAGATCCCCGCCGCCACCTACGAAGAGTCCGCCGAGTTCGATCACCCCATCGAACTGCGCGAGCCGCTGCTGTTTGTGGTCGCGCGTTTTCTGCACGATCTGATTGCGCGGATGCGGGCGCAATCGCTGGCGGCTTCCGCGCTGTGCCTCACACTCAACGGTCAAGAAAGGACGCTGAGCCTCCCGTTCCCCACGCTCGATCTCAAGCTGCTGACCAAGCTGGTGGAGCACTCACTTGAACGCCAGCCTCCGGACGCGCCCATCGAGCGCGTCTACGTGGCGCTCCAGCCCACTCGGCCTCGCTGCGTGCAGCACGGCCTGTTCACGCCGGCCGCGCCGGAGCCCGAAAGGCTCGAGCTGACGCTGGGCAAGATTCGCGCGCTGGTAGGCGAGGGGAACGTGGGCTATCCGGAGTTGTTCGATACGCACCGGCCGGGTGCGGCGAAGCCTGTGGCGTGTGCCTTTCTGCCCACACTGGCGTTCCGCTACTTTCGGCCGCCGCTCGAAGCGCGGGTGGAACTGGAGGCCGGCGTTCCAAAGCAATTATGGACCAAACTGTTTTGGGGACGGGTGGTGCAGATCGCGGGGCCCTGGCGCTCCAGCGGGGAGTGGTGGCGTCCGGATTCTGCAGCGCTCAGTGCGGAGCGCGTGGTGCGCGATCCAGCAGCGCACAGTGCGGAGCACGTTGTGCGCGATTCAGCGTGGTCGCGCGACGAATGGGACTTGCGGCTCAATGATGGCGCGCTCTACCGGCTGTATCGCGACCGAGTTCCCCAGCAGTGGTTCATCGAGGGAGTCTATGACTAAGCGCTTGGAGAGTCAAAATAGTGGCATCGTACTGGCGGCCGGATAGGTTAGTCTTCGAGGTTGAATTTGAGTCTGAGAGCGGCTTTGTACTCGGCGGCGAACCACTCTGCGGGAGCTTGGTTCAATTCCAGGAGAGCCACCGCGGCTTCTTCCACCCTGACCTTGAGTTCGGAGTTGTCGAGCATGGTTAGCAGTGTGGGATGAGCCGTCGATCGTGGCGTTTTCCGAGGCCAACGGCGGCTTCCTCGCGGACATTGTCATCGGCATCGTTCAGGCACCGAAGGAGAGCGTCGCGGATTTCAGGTGAGTCGACATCCCCCTGCACTGCGAGGCCGAAGACCGCCCAATCGCGGACATCGGAACCGGAGTCCATAGTGAGCTTCATTAAGCCGCCAATCGACTGCGGGTCATTGGGGAAACACCCCAGAGCAAAGGCTACCGCAAAGCGGACATCCTGGCCCGGATGATCTTGATAGCCCAGGATAAGCGGGATAGCCTTCGGGTTTCCCAAATGACCCAATGCAGAGATGGCGGAGTCAAGGACTACGGGATCCCGCTCGTTCTCCAACATCCTGGCGATGAGTTCGTAGGACTCATCGCGAAACATCCGCTCTGAGTCATGTGGCATGTTCGGCGGCCGTGCGCGTCGAAGTTGGCAGAGAATCGCCGCCCCGCGTGCCCTCCGGAGTGGATCGTCGGCATGACACCACTCCGCGGCATGTTCGAAGACCTCGCGGCTGCCATCCATGCGCAGTGCGTCAACCGCCGTCCATGCCTCCTCGCTTTCGAAGTCGCCAACGAGTGTTTGGGCAAAGAGGTTTTGGATTTTTTCCGAATCCATAAAAGGCTCAACCTGAAGTATCTCCCTGCACAGTGCATCAGGCAACTGAGCACGCCCCCATATAGTAGGCTCATCAGTGCAGTGTGGGAGGTTTGGCTACGCCGGGGATTCCAGCAAATCCTGCGATCCGTTCCGAATCGCCTGCCACGGCATGGAGCGGTCAAAACTCACAACCCTGCCTCCGCGCCGCGCGGCCAGGCCGAGCAGGTAAACATCGGTCACCTGCCGCGCTCCGATGATGTAGGCGGAATCGAACAGCGACTCGTCGGATAAGGAAATATCGTCCCGCCAGAACTCATAGTGCGCGGAAGTTTTGAGGCCGCGCAGGTGGGCGATGACCGCAGCCGGGGCTCGCCGTCCGCTAGGGTATGCCGGTTGCGATAGAACGCGAACCATTCCGTTTTCGACCAGAGGACAGGTGGCCCAACCCCGTCCGGCATGTGCAGCGAACCACTTGTGCATTGCGGAGTGGCCGGTATGATCGACGTCCACCAAAGCGATCAAGGCATTCACATCCAGCAAAGCGCACAAGCGCGATTCCGTTGTGCGCGAGTGAGGGAAAGCGGCCACGCTAGTCGTCCAACTCCAGCAGTTCCCTTACGTGTTCCGAGGTCACGGGTTTAGCTCCTGGCAGCCTTGGCAGGAGGGGGATGCCGTTGCGGAACTGCGGAGGCGGTTCCACGGGCTGGAGCCCCTTTCGCGCCAACTCGGAAAGAACGCGCCCCATGCTCTCCGAACGCTCTCGAGCCAAGTCTTTGATTACGCGTAAGATGTCTTCATCCAGATCTACGGTAGTTCGCACAATTCGATTGTAGATGATTTGATGTTGTGATGACAAGATGTCAGATATTGACACGCTCGCCACGATGGCATACCATGATTTGGCGAATAAAAAGCGAATATCAGCGCTATGCCTTTCGCCGACTTCCACACCTGCTCCGCGTTCAGCTTCCTCGAAGGCGCCTCGCTTCCCGAGCACATAGTCGAGCGAGCCCACGCACTCGGGCACGCGTCGGTGACGCTGATGGATCGTGACAATCTGTGCGGCGCGCCACGCTTCTACATGGCCGCGAAGAAAATCCATGTGCACGCGCACATCGGCGCGGAGATCACTGGCGAGGATGGCGACACCTACCCGCTACTGGTAGAAAATCGCACCGGCTATCAGAATTTGTGCCGCTTGATCACGTCCATGAAGCTGCGTTCGCCCAAGGGAGAAGCCGCCGCTTCAGATGACGAGTTGGAGCGTTACGCACAGGGCCTGGTGTGCCTCACAGGT
>Ga0210409_10004304_pt1 | contig 15441 bp, 15 predicted proteins | sample IncBWH17MmetaG_FD_161649 | JGI IMG/M metagenome (GOLD analysis project Ga0210409, IMG submission 161649) | Forest soil microbial communities from Barre Woods Harvard Forest LTER site, Petersham, Massachusetts, United States - Inc-BW-H-17-M | ecosystem: Environmental > Terrestrial > Soil >...
ACGCCGCCGAACGCAGCCAGCGTAGGGAAAAGTGCAGGGGAAGTTGATGGGGAGAAACACAAGCGAAAGCGCTCTAAATCTTTTGGAATGTGGTACGCCCGGTAGGATTCGAACCTACGACCTTTTGCTCCGGAGGCAAACGCTCTATCCAGGCTGAGCTACGGGCGCGTATTTACCATTGTAGTACCCGCAGCGACCGGTGAAAGCGATGCCCGCTGCTAAGCTCCGACGCGGTGTTTATTGCTTCGCAAGGGCGGCTGGTCGCCGGACTTGGAGCTGGACCGGGCTGGACCGTATACCATCGGAACGTATTTCGCGGGAAGCTGCGGCCAATGCGTTTCCATCCAGGCAATGACGTCCTGCCGGGTTCCCCAAAACTCAGTGACAATCTCATCCTCTCGATCCACTACGACGGCTAGGAAGTAGTCCCCGCCAGCCCCGGTCCACTCGATGCGCTTCTCGGCGCGTTCCCGGACTAGCGCCGATGCCTTCTTGTATTTCACCCCTGAGGTTTCCTCCGAATCGTTGGCACAACTCGTGCCGCGCGCCGTGTACGGCGTCTTTCACACTCTTCGTGACCCCACCACCAGAAATTGCAGAGGCCACGAGCTAACGGCAGGATAGCACCGAGACTCCGCCCGAACAATGGCTTAAGGTCATTATTCGACTCTGCGTAACCATTACGTAAAGAGTCTCCGTACCAGTCCGCGAGTGTGTGCGCACCGACGTCTCGCATCGTATGCGCCGCAACCCGTGGAAGCGAGAGGGCCGATTGTGCTATCCTCGATCGTGCCGCACAGGATCCTCGGCGTTATTCCCGCCCGGTACGCATCCTCACGATTTCCCGGCAAAGTCCTCGCCTCCACCGCCGGAAAAACCATGCTGCAGCACGTCTGGGAGCGCGCCTTGCAGGCTCGCTATCTCACCGAGGTCGTCATCGCGACCGACGACCAGCGCGTGAACGCTGCCGCTGAGGAATTTCAAGCCCGCGTCATTCTTACGCGCTCCGATCACGCCTCAGGTACCGATCGCGCGGCGGAAGCGGCTTCGGCCTCGAACGCCGCCGTCATCGTCAACATCCAGGCAGATGAGCCGATGATCGACCCGGCCGCGATCGACGCCGCCGTGCTGGGCCTGCTTGTTCAAGAAGACGTGCTGATGACGACGCTGAAAAAGCGCATCGAAAGCCCCAGCGAAATCACGGATCCGAATGTTGTGAAGGTGGTCACCGATCGCGCCGGAGACGCCCTTTATTTCTCGCGCTCGCCCATCCCGAATCTGCGGGGTGACGCGGGTGGCCGTCTCCCCAATAGCGCGGCGTATTTTAAGCACATTGGACTGTATGCATACCGGCGCGAGTTCCTGCTGAGCTACTCCGATCTTCCGGTGGGGCCGCTCGAGCAGGCCGAGCACCTGGAACAGCTCCGCGCCCTTGAAAATGGATTTAAGATTCGCGTGATCGAAACCGAATATGAATCGCTCGGCGTCGACACGCCCGCGGATTGGGAGCGTGTCTCTGCGCTTTTCGAAAAGACCATGATAACGGGATAGCGATGGCCAAATACATCTTCGTCACCGGCGGCGTGGTTTCCTCCCTGGGAAAAGGGATCGCGGCGGCGAGCCTCGGCTGTCTGCTCGAAAGCCGGGGGTTAAGGGTCACACTGCAGAAGTTCGACCCCTACCTCAATGTGGACCCCGGCACGATGAGCCCCTTCCAGCACGGCGAGGTCTTCGTCACCGACGATGGCGCCGAGACCGACCTCGACCTGGGCCACTATGAACGCTTCACTCATTCCCCGCTCACCCAAGCCAACAACTTGACCAGCGGGCGCATCTACGAGCAGATTATTTCGCGTGAGCGCCGCGGGGACTACCTGGGCAAGACCGTGCAGGTGATCCCGCATGTCACCAATGAAATTAAGGCCGCGATGCGACGCGTGGCGGCCGTCCCCGAGGGTGCGCCCGCGATCGATGTGGTCATTGTCGAAATCGGCGGCACGGTGGGCGATATCGAATCGCTGCCGTTCCTCGAAGCCATCCGCCAGTTCCGCCATGAGCTCGGCCGCGAAAACACGCTGTTCGTGCACGTAACGCTGGTCCCCTGGATCGCGGCCGCGCAGGAGCTCAAGACCAAGCCCACCCAACACAGCGTGAAAGAGCTGCGCGCCATTGGTATCCAGCCCGACATTCTGCTGTGCCGCAGCGAGCGCGCGCTGCCCGAGGAAATGAAGGAGAAGATCGCGCTGTTTTGCGACGTCGATGTGAAAGCCGTGGTGACGGCGCGCGACGTCGAAAGCGTCTATGAATGCCCGCTAGTGTTCGCCGAGCAGGATGTCGATGGGATCGCGCTGCGCCTGCTCGGCATGGAAACCCCTCCTCGGGACCTCGCGCGCTGGCGTGAAATGGTGAACCGCATGAAGCACCCGGCGCGGCAGGTTTCCATCGGCCTGGTCGGCAAGTACGTCGAGTACGAGGATTCCTACAAGAGCCTGAAGGAGGCGCTGCTGCACGGCGGCCTGGCGCATGACGCGCGCGTCAACATCACCTGGATTGAGTCGGAGCATCTCGAATGGCCCCAAGCTATGGCTCAACTGGAAAGTTACGATGGCATTTTGGTGCCGGGTGGTTTCGGAAGGCGAGGCGTTGAGGGAATGCTGTGCGCCATACGCTACGCCCGCGAATGCAAGGTCCCCTACTTCGGCATCTGCCTGGGCATGCAGACCCTGGTGATCGAGTTCGCGCGCAATGTTTGCTGCCTTTCCGGCGCTAATTCCACCGAGTTCGATCCCGCCACGCCCGACCGCGTCATTTACAAATTGAGGGAGCTTAAGGGCGTGGATGAGTTGGGCGGTACCATGCGCCTGGGCGCCTATCCCTGCCAGCTTGCCGAAAACAGCTTCGCGCGGGCCGCCTATGGCAAGCCCGAGATCAGCGAGCGCCACCGGCACCGCTATGAGTTCAACCGCGAGTATGAGGATCTGCTCAAACAGCATGGGTTGCGGCTCTCGGGCGAGACCCCGGACGGGGTCTACGTCGAGATCTGCGAAATCCCCGATCACCCGTGGTTTCTGGGTTGCCAGTTTCACCCCGAGTTCAAATCCAAGCCGCTTGAGCCGCACCCTCTGTTTCGCGCCTTCATTGGAGCGGCGATCGAATATCGGAAGCAGCGTATGGAAGCCGGTTCCGAGCCAGCCCGGGCCGATGGACCGCGGCGCGAAGCGCCCTTCGGATCTGCGGTGCGCCAATAAACCGTGATCGAGGTCAACACCCAGATCCGGGTCGGCGGGGGCGCTCCGCTGGCGCTGATTGCCGGACCCTGCGCCATCGAAAGCGAGGAGCACGTTCACTTGCTGGCGCAGGAGATCCAGAAGGCAGCGGGCGCGTTCATCTTCAAAGCGTCCTTCGATAAGGCGAACCGTTCAAGCGTCAACTCTTACCGCGGCCCAGGACTAAAGGAAGGCCTGCGGATTTTGAAAGGCGTGCGCGATGCCGGCTTCGCTGTCCTCACCGACATTCACGAACCGGCGCAGGCTGCCTTCGCCGCCGAGTCGGCCGATATTCTCCAGATTCCGGCTTTCCTGTGCCGCCAGACCGACCTTCTCGTCGAGGCCGGGCGCACCGGCCGAGTTGTGAACATCAAGAAAGGGCAATTCATTGCCCCGCTCGACATCCGTCATGCGGCGGACAAGGTCGCCTCCACCGGAAATAATCGCATCCTGCTGACCGAGCGCGGCACCACCTTCGGCTACAACAACCTGGTGGTGGACATGCGGGGTCTGGCGATGATGCGCGGTTTGGGTTGGCCGGTGGTTTTCGACGCCACGCACAGCGTACAACTCCCTGGGGCTTCGGGCACCGCCTCCGGAGGCCAGCCCGAATTCATCGGCCCTTTGTCCCGCGCCGCCGTGGCCGCCGGATGCGACGCGGTTTTCGTCGAGGTCCACGAGGCACCCGAGCGAGCTCTCTCCGACGGAGCCAACGCCCTGCGCCTCGACCTGCTCGGCCCTCTGTGGAGCAACCTGCGGAGCATCGACCACGCCGTGAATGCCCGCCCTTGAAGGCAGCTGCATTTCTGCAGGCGATCGCGGTGCTCGCCAATGGGCTCCATCGTTTTCCGATCCCGTCGCCTAGACGGCTGGTTCACAGCAGGTCAGATCGGTTCGCGGAAACGGGCGGGCTGTCGCCGCTGGGCGGGCCTTGCACGATTTAGTCACCTCACTCGTCTAAAATACAGGTATGATTCAAAATCGGCGCAGGCGCGGCTTTTCCCTGATCGAGTTACTGATCGTCATTGCGATCATCCTCATTATTGCTGCCATTGCCGTGCCGAAGATGAACAACCAAATGATGGCGGCGCACGAGATGGCGGCCATCCGCCAGATCACCACCCTACACCAGGCCGAAACCCAGTATTACTCGCAATTTGGCAAGTATGCGGCGTTGACCGAGCTGGGCCCTCCTGCCAGTGGCACGGCCGGGCCCTCGGCGGCCGATCTGATCCCGAAGATTCTCGCGGACGGCAAGAACAGCGGCTACGTCTTCACGGTGCAGAATACCGCTACCGGCTATGCCGTCACGGCGGTTCCCGAGACGTTCAACAGCACCGGCAGGCGCACGTTCTATTCGGACCAGACCTTGCAGATTCGCAACAACTGGACGCAGGAACCGGCCAACGCGAATAGCCCGGAAATCAAATAGCTTCGGACATTTCGCCCGGAGCAGGGCCGCCAGCTCGGCGATCTTCGGGCGCAGCCACGCCACCACTCAACTGGCCGCCGCCCACTTCGCCGCCTGTATTAGCGCCGCCACTCTCTCACGAAGAAATATGGCATCCTTTTCCTGGTGGAGCTGTCCGAACAGTTCGGCCCGATGCTCCATGTTTCGGATTAACTCAGCTGCGTGCTCGGTTTGAATCGATTCCCATACTTTGCCCGCTTGGCTTAACTCGCGCAGAGCCTCCCGGTAGTATCCCGTGCTCTCCTCAACCTCCGCCAGCGTCTCGTAAGTAGCCGCAAGCCGCGCGCCGCGGGTACGCTTGAACGTCCCGATCGCCTCCACGAGGAGTTCACGGGCGCGGGAATAATTGCGCCACTTCATGAACACCCGGGCCAAGCCAGCCTGCATTTCAGCGATATCGTCCAGATTGGCCCCCACGATGCGAAGTTTCAGCCCCAGCGCCCGCTCATATTGAGCTGTGGCGCCATCGATATCGCCGGCGTCCTCCAACGCGCCAGCCAACTGATGAAGATCCCGGTTGGCTTCGGGCGAATCCACTCCGCATTCCCGTTCGTGAGTGCGCAAAGCCCGGCGAAGGCAACGCTGCGCCTCGGCGTGTTTCCCCTGCGCACGATACGCGACTCCCAGCTCCGTAAGCTGGTGCGCCGTTTCCAGGTGTTCTTCTCCGTGGACCTTTTCGCGGAGCGTAACGGCTTCGGCCAGAGCCTGTACGGCGCCGTCGATGTGACCGCTCTTGTGACGTATCATTCCCAGACGGTGCACGCGACGCGCCATCTGGAGCGGATCGGCCTGGCGCAACCTCACCTCCGCCAGGATCGCGTCCTGGGTCAGCAGTTCCACCTCAGCGTAATTTCCCCGCTCGGCCAGGATCTCGGTCAAGGCATCCAGGCAATGAACCAAAGCTGAGGGGTCGGCTGTCTTTGCGACCTCGAGCGCGGAGCGCGCCGTCCGCTCCGCCGCGGTCAGCTTCTCAGGATTCTCCGCGGCGCCTTGGGAACGGAATTGTCTTCGCTGTGCCTCGGCAAGCTCCAGCCGCAACAAAATCTTTCTGGACGGCGACTGGTGGTGTTTCTCGCCCTCCAAAACGGCTTTCGTCAAATGGAGTTCGGCCCCCGGATAATCGTGCTGCTCGAGCAGGCGCTCGCCTTCAATCCGGTCATCGCAGCGGTCTACGCCCCAAGCCTTGATGCGAGGCGCCAGGTCCCGCAAGCTGCGGAGCATGTTCCATCCTCCGGGCATCGGCCTCTTCATCGACGGTCTAAGGGGGAAACTTTAGTCCATCGGGCGCGTTAGGACTATGTACCTGCTTCGTGGCGGTTGGCGGGCTATCCGAAAAGACCGGGTCAGGTCGAGGCCTACAGATAATTGTTGGGTCCATCTGACGCCGCCGCACGAAGCCGTTCTGGCGAAAGAATTCGCGGCCATCCCGCGGAGGACGTGCAGGTACTCAGCGCTCGACATAGATCTTCACCAAATCGATGCGCCTCAGGTCCAGCTCCTTCACGATCGCGCCCAGCGGCTCCCCGTGCACTTCAATTCAAGGGTGTTCCAAGGGATCTTCGACCCATTGGGATGAAAACAAGGGGAGACTGGCGAGCGGTTGTGGGACTGGTAAGGTCGACTCCGCACGGGAGCAGTAGAGCCGAAAGAGGGGTTGATCCGAAGCGCGGACCCTGAATGAGCAGCTCGTGCCAACTCGGCCATTGTGCGAAAAAGCAGACGCTCGCCGTACGCCCGTGCGATCCACGACATCGCTCAGTGCCCCGCACGACCATTTGGCCGTGTCTGCTAGCTTGGGGTTTGATCTCCTTCTCGAATATCCACAAGCAGTACGGCAAACAGTTAGTCTTCGTTGACGCCTCCTTCCAGTTGAACCCCGGCGACAAGGTCGGCCTGGTCGGCCCCAACGGCGCCGGCAAGACCACCCTGTTTCGGATGATCGTCGGCGAGGAAACGCCCGACGAGGGTGAGGTCTCGGTTCCCAAGCGGCTGACCATCGGTTATTTCCGTCAGGATGTGGAAGAGATGACGGGCCGGTCGGTGCTCGATGAGGCTATCGCCGGCAGCGGGCGCGTCGGCGATCTGCACCACGAGCTTGAGCACCTGCAGCGCGCCATGGAAGATCACAAGCGGGCGCACGACATGGACCGCACTCTGGCGCGCTTCGGCGAAGTGCAGGAGGAGTACGATCACCTGGGCGGCTATGCGCTCGAAGCGCAGGCCCGCGAGGTGCTCCACGGCCTCGGCTTCAAGGACGACCAGATCGATGGCGACGTCGGGGAGCTCTCGGGCGGCTGGAAAATGCGCGTCGCGCTGGGGCGGGTGCTGCTCGGGCGGCCCGACGTGCTGCTGATGGATGAGCCGACCAACCACCTCGACATTGAGTCGATTATCTGGCTCGAGCAGTTTCTCAAGACCTACCCCGGCGCGCTTCTGATGACCTCGCACGACCGCGAGTTCATGAACCGCATCGTCTCGAAGATCGCGGAGATCGATTCCGGCGAGATCATCGCGTACTCGGGCGACTACGATTTCTACGAGCGCGAGCGCGCCATTCGCGAGACCAACCAGCAGGCGGCGTTCGCGCGGCAGCAGTCCATGTTGGCCAAGGAGCAGCGCTTTATTGACCGCTTCAGGACGCACGCGGCCAAGGCGGCGCAGGTGCAGAGCCGCATCAAGGCGCTCGACAAGATCGACAAGATCGAGCTGCCGAAGAAACGGCAGGTGGTGAGGTTCGAGTTCCGGGCGCCGCCGCGCTCCGGCGACCAGGTGGCGGTGATTGAGGATCTGCACAAGAGTTATGGCTCGCGCGTCATCTACCAGGGGTTTAATCTCACCATCCGCCGGGGCGAGCGCTGGGCCGTGATGGGAAGGAACGGCGCGGGCAAGACCACACTGCTTAAGATGATCGCGGGCGCGAGCGCACCCGATGCCGGAAGCGTGCGGCTGGGCGCCAGCCTCAACATGGGGTACTTCGCACAGCAGTCTTTGGACGTGCTGGACCCGGATCTTACGGTTATTGAACAACTTCAGAGAGATTTCCCGCAGGACGGCCTGGGTTCGCTTCGTACTTTGGCCGGGGCGTTCCAGTTCTCCGGGGATGATGTGGACAAGCGGATCAGGGCGCTGTCGGGTGGCGAGAAATCGCGGCTGGCGATGGCGCGGATGCTGTACAACCCTCCCAACTTTCTGGTGCTCGACGAGCCCACCAATCACCTCGACCTGGCCACCAAGGAGATGCTAGTCGAGGCGCTCAAGGACTTCGAAGGCACCATGATCTTCGTGTCGCACGACCGCATGTTCCTGCGGGGCCTCGGGTCGCGGGTGCTGGAGCTGGGAGGGGAGAGCGGCACGGATCGCAATCCGCTGGTTTATCCGGGGTCCTATATTGAATACGTTCAGAGGACCGGGCATGAGGCGCCGGGGACTTACGCGTGAGGTATATAATTACGAGGCACGCTTCAAGAGTTCCATGAACAAGAATAGTATTCTCATAGAACTGTCGGAATCCGAGAGGACAAAATTTGGAAAAGAAGATTTTGTCAGTCAGTCTGTTCCGCAGAAGGTATTCTCAAGCGTTTGGGCTGTTGAATCGGAGGTCAACAACGGTGGTTTTTCTCAATACTTCCAAAACAGCAGCGCTGAAACGGCGTCGTTTGTCGCGCAAGCATTGGAGGCAATCGGCGCTCCCCTCGCTGCGGACATCTGTAGGCGTGCGATAGCTTGTGCCTTCCCTGCTGGGTTGCCGCCCACGCCGGAGGCTATTTCCGCTGCCGCAGCCGATCTCTCCGACGATGGGCTCGACGAACTAGAGCCTTTGGATGAGGAGTTTATGGCGTACCCACACGACCTTACAGATCTGTTATTCGCTTATGTGTCCAAGCATCCAGATGAGTTTGGGACGGTGCCCCAACCGGACTAACAGAGAATTAAGGCGGATCAAGCCGTTTGAGAAACAATCGAGGAATGCCGCGTGCGATCATTCGCGATCCAGAGATCATGCACGGCGTGCCCGTCCTTCGCGGCACGCGCGTGCCGGTCCAAACTCTGTTGGACTATCTCGAAGGTGGAGAAACTATCGAAGAGTTTCTTCAACGGTTCCCCACTGTTTTCCGAGATCTGGCTCTCCAGGCTCTTGAAGAAGCGAAGCTGCTGCTGCTAGCTCCTGACACGTCTTCCCGGTACGACGATGGCAGCGTGCCATGAGTGACTCCGTTTGCCTCGTTACCGGAGCAAACACCGGCATCGGCTTCGAGATCGCGCGCGGGCTGGCGCGTACCGGCGCGCGCGCGGTCCTGGCGTGCCGCGACCCGATCAAGGGTGAAGCTGCCCGAAAGAAAATCGGGGACGACGTTCGTGACGCCGCCGTCGACCTCCTCGTCGTCGACTTGGCGAGCCAGCGCTCCATTCGATCGGCCGCGCGCGAGTTCTCCACGAACCACAACGCCCTGGACGTGTTGGTGAACAACGCGGGGGTCGCGGTGCCCGTCCGGCGCGAAAGCCCCGATGGCATCGAGCTGACCTTCGCCACCAACGTGCTTGGCTATTTCTTGCTGACCGCGCTGCTGCTCGATTCGCTGCGCCGCGCCCCGGCCGCCCGCATCGTCAACGTGGCCTCGAAGATGGCCTACGGGCTGGACCTTGATGACGTCGAGTTCAAGCGACGGCGCTACGATCCCTCAACCGCCTACGCGCAAAGCAAGCAGGCAGACCGGATGCTCACCTGGTTTTTGGCGCGTCAACTCAAGGGCACATCCGTCACGGCCAATGCGATGTCTCCGGGCGCGGTGAACACTGCGCTGCTACACGCCCTCGCGCCGGGGTTTCGGGGAGTCTCGCCGGCGCAAGGCGCAGACACCGCTATCTGGCTCGCGACCAGCCCGGATCTCAAGGGAGTAAGCGGGCGCTTCTGGTCGGATCGCCGTGAGCAACCCTGCCAGTTCAGATCGCAGCGCGATGAACAGGCCCTGTGGGCACTGTGTGAGCGGATGACCGCCTAGCCGGCGGAGGCCGTAGCCGCGAGCTCCCGGTAATACGCCATCAGATCCAGCGGCGGCGGAACATGGCCCATGGCTCGCAGGAATCCGGACACCTGTCCGCGGTGATGCGTCGCATGATTGACCAGGTGCAGCGCGATTTGCCCCAGTGGAGTTTCGTACGGATTCCCCTTCAGATCCTTGTACGACGCCGTCGTGGCAAGCGATTCCTCAGTCTGCGCGGCAGCCCATTCCCGCCATTGCCCGAGCAGCGCCGGCCAGTCGTTCTGAAGCACGTGCAGATGCATGTCGCGTTCGGGCTCGATGAAACGCGCCAGACGGTTTCCATGTATCCGGTCATACCAGATGCGATCGGCGGCGTAGACGTGAACCAGCGTTCCGAGCACGCTGTGGTCAGCGGTCCCAAAGTCTTTGGTCAGCTCTTCCGGGCTGAGTGAGCCTGCCGCGTTCACCAGGCGGGCGCTGGCCCAGGCCGTGTAGTCAAAATGCATACGGATTGCGCTAAGGATCATCATTCTTGTTCCATAATACCTGCCGGGACGGTCACACCTGTATCGTCGCGATGTCCACCGTCGAGCGGTGTCCTTCCACCACCACGATGCCGCTTTCGGTCACGTGATAGAGCAGGCGGTCCTGTTCCAGGTTGTAGCCGATCGAGGTATCCTCTCGCACGCGCACGTTCTTATCGAGGATCGCCCTCCGCACGCGCGCCCGGGGGCCTATGATGCAGTTATCGAAAAGGATGGAGTCCTCTACCACGGCTCCCGACAGCACGCGCACGCCGCGTCCCAGCACCGAGTTCCTCACCAGGCCGCCGGACACGATGGTTCCTCCCGCCACAATCGAATCGATGGCTTCACCGGTATGGCCCGTATCGTCGAAAATGAACTTGGCCGGCGCGTCGGAATAGCCCGCGGTGCGCAGCGGCCACTGGCGATTGTAAAGATTCAGCGCCGGGGTGGCGGAGCGCAGGTCCATGCTGGCGTCGTAGTAGGCGTCGATGGTGCCGACGTCGCGCCAGTAAGGCTCTTGCGCCGGCGGGTCGCCGGGAATGCAGTTGGTCTGAAAATCATAGGCGTACATCTCCGATCGCCCGATCATCGACGGCAGGATATCGCGTCCGAAATCGTGCGAGCTGGATTCGTTGCGCGCGTCGGCATACAGCTCGCGCAACAGCACACCCGTCGAGAAAATGTAGTTGCCCATCGAGGCGTAAACCCGCTCAGGATCGCCCGGCATGGTGGGCGCGTCGGGGCGTTTTTCATGGAAGCCGGCCACGCTGCCATCCGGCCCGACTTCAAGCACGCCGAACTCGGCGGCCTCTTTCTTGCAGACCGGGATCGAGGCGATGGTGGCCTGGGCGTTCTTACGCACATGGTATTCCAGCATCTCGCGGATATTCATCCGGTAGATGTGATCGGCTCCGAAAATCATCACGTAATGCGGATCGGCCTGCTCGATCAAGTTGATGTTCTGATAAATGGCGTCGGCGGTGCCTTGATACCAGTCCGCGCCGGGCGACCGCATCTGCGCCGGAACGGGAATGATGAAATTCTGCCGGAGCAGGCCGCTGACTTCCCATCCCTCGCGCAAGTGTTGCAGCAGCGACTGGCTCTTGAACTGGATCAGGACGTACACCGAATAGATGCCGGAGTTCAGCAGATTACTGAGGACAAAATCCACAATGCGATAACGGCCGCCAAAGGAGACCGCGGGCTTGGCGCGTTCCTTCGTAAGGGGAAAGAGCCGCGTACCTTTTCCGCCAGCTAGCACGAACGCCAGGACGCGCGCCTGCATGTTGAATCCATTGTGGCAGTGCCGCCCGCGCTTCGCAAATTTCTTAGCCGCGGAAATGGGCCCGTAATCCGTCCGTAAGGAAAGGGCGCGGACGTGCGCCTTACGGAACGCCAAGTAGGGCGGATCTCCTGATCCGCGGTCGACGTCCTCGTCGGCCACCCCAGGGGTCACTGATTCAAGGATGTCGGACTGCTACGCAAGGCTCATCCATCCATTGCGAATTCTTACGTACGGATTACGGTGGGCCTGCTTGTAGCGCGTTGCGACTTCCGCGGCCCCTAATCTTTGGAGGATTTTCCGTCGATCTCCGCTCTGTGACCGTTGTCCCACGCCAACCGGAGCCGCGCGCCACCATCGGGGGACGCGTTCTCGAACCCAACCCCGCGCAGATCAATCATTTCACTTTTCTCCGGCTCATCCTGGCGTCGCTGGTGATCGTGGGGCACGCCGCGGAGCTGACCGACGGCAATACCTCCCGGGAATTGTTTCACCGGCTGGGCGCACGATTGACTGCCGGCGATTTCGCCGTCGACGGATTCTTCGTGATCAGCGGATATCTGATTCTTCAGAGCTGGAGCCAGCAGCCCAGCGTGCGGGCCTTTCTCGTGAAGCGCCTGCTTCGCATCATTCCAGCCTTCCTCGCGGCCTACCTGATCAGTGTGCTGGTGGTAGGACGAATCGGCGGGGGGCCAGCCTATTTCGCCGAATTGTCCACTCCGGAAGGTATCTTTCAATTCTTCCGGGGAATCTTCGTGCTGACCTACCCCTACGCGCCGCCGGTGTTTCCCGGGTTTCCGTACCCTCTCAGCAACGGCTCCATCTGGACCATCGCGTATGAGTTCCGCTGTTATCTTCTGATCCCGCTTCTCGCCGTGCTGGGGCTATGCGAGAGGCCGCTGGTGCTGGTCGCGGCGTGGCTCGCGATTACCGCCGGCGCCGGGGGGTACGCCACGAGCCATCCCGGCGACGCGATGTCGCTGGGCTTGGTCCACTTCCTGCCATTTTTCCTGGCGGGCAGTTGCGCCTACCTTTACCGGGACAGGATTCGATGGGGAAGGGCCATGGGCGTGGTCAGCATGGTTGCCGCCGCGCTGTCCATGGGTTCGCAGGCTGCCGAGCACTGGTTGCTGCCGGTGGCCGGAAGCTATGCGGTTTTGTGGCTCGCGTTGTCGCAATGGTCGCCGCTTCGATTCTTCTCCCCGCGGAATGACGTTTCCTATGGCGTGTATCTTTACGGTTGGCCGGCTCAAAAACTGCTCCTGTGGTATCTGCCGGCGGTGCCGCTGGCCGGCCAGGCCGCGGCAACACTCGGCGCGAGTCTGTTGCTCGGCTGGGCCAGTTGGAACCTGATTGAAAAACGCTGCCTGGCGTGGAAAGCGTCGTTGACGCAGCTCCCGGCCAGCCCGTGCGCGTACACCGTCGCTATTGAATCTGGCCTGACGCCAGCGCCGTGATAAATCCGCGTTCCACCGGCCAGGTGCCGATGACTCGCGCGTCCTGCTGTTGAAAGGATCCGGCCACTAGCACGCCGCTCAGATCCTTCGGATTGGGCGTCAGGTGGTCGCGCTCAATCATCTTTTTGAGCAGGTCGGTGGCGGAGTTGAACTGCTGCACCATCTCGGCGGCGGCTTGTGGAGATGCGCACACCACCTCCAGCCTCAGTTGCATACGATCTCCCTGCGGCCCCATCGCGAAAGTGACGTTGTGCGTCTGCGCCAACGGCGAGAGAAAAGCGCGGCTGCCGGCGGGGAACAGACCGGGTTTTGCAAAAACCTGCGAAGGCACCGATATCCAAACCGGTTCGGCAGGCAAGGCCGGCGGGTTCTTCCACTGGTTTGCTCCAATCATATCCGCGCCTTTAGGCCGGGCCGAAACAGCCAGCGCGAGCACATCGGTCTTGAGGGGATAAAACGAAATGTGGCCCTCCTTGGTGCTGGCGGGCATGTTGCAGAAAGTGTAACGGCACTCCCCGCCCTGGGCGCGGGCATAGCTGGAAAGCAGCTTCCACTGGAACCGGCCCCGGACGGTCAGATAGGTCTCGCCGTCGACAAACGCAGCGGCCACGGCGTCCACATCGGTGCGGTAGTCGAAACCTGTCTGTTCAACGAACTGCCGGTAGTCCCGCTCTTCGGCGGCTTTTGATCCCGCCAGCAAATCCAGAACCCCGCTTTGGCGCAGCACGTCCGCGTCGATGTACAACAAGGTTGCGCCATCCACTGGAAGCGCCGCCAGCAGGCCGGCCGCGTTGAAGGGTTGGGAAGCGCGCCGCCACCGGACCACGCCCACCACCGCGCCGCATAACAGCACCACCAGCACAGCGAGTTGCCAAGGTTGAACGCGGAGACGCATTACCGGAAGCTTACACCGCGGCGACCGTCTCTGTCATCCGGGACCGTTTCCACAATTCAACGAAGGGCTCCAGGTCCCTCATCATCCTGGCATACTGCTTTGGATCGAGCGATTGGGCGCCGTCGCTGACCGCTTTTTCCGGATGGGGATGCACTTCGACGAGCATGCCGTCGGCGCCGATGGCCACTGCGGCGCGCGCCAGCGGCGGCACCAGGCTGCGCTTGCCGGTGGCGTGGCTGGGATCGAGAATCACCGGCAGGTGCGTGAGCTCGTTCAGCACCGCCACCGCCACGATGTCGCAGGTGTTGCGCGTCGCCGTTTCAAATGTCCGGATGCCGCGCTCGCACAAGATCACGTCGGGATTGCCGTGCGCCACGATGTATTCGGCCGACATCAGCAGCTCCTTGATGGTGGAGCTCAGCCCGCGCTTGAGCAAAATCGGGCGGCCACATTTGCCCAGCGTTTTGAGCAGCGCGAAATTCTGCATGTTGCGGGCGCCGATCTGAACAATGTCGGTGTATTCGGCCACCATTTCCACATCGCGGTCGCTCATGACTTCGGTGACGATGCCGAGGCCGGTGATCCGGCGCGCCTTGTCGAGCAGCTTCAGGCCTTCCAGCTCGAGGCCCTGGAAATCGTAGGGCGACGTGCGCGGCTTGAAGGCGCCGCCGCGCAGGAACTTCGCACCGTGACTCGCCACCAGCTCCGCCGATTCCAGAATCTGCTTCTCGCTTTCAACCGAGCAGGGGCCGGCCATGGTGACGAACTCGCCGCCGCCGATTGTCACGCCGTGCACGGTGATCTCCGTCCTCTGCGGGCGGAACTCGCGGCTGACGAACTTGTAGGGCGCCGAAATCCGCACGGCGCGCTCGACGCCCGGCATGGCTTCGAGCGATTCCAGGCACGCGGTGACGTCGCCCACACCCACGGCTCCGATCACGACACGCTGCTCCCCGGCGATGGAATGGACTTTGTACCCGAACTCCTCAATGCGGGCGCGGACACTGTCGATTTCCTCCTTAGTCGCATGCAGCCTCATCGAAATGATCATCGGAGTCTCCTTAAAAGCAAAAGACCCACTCTTTCGAGCGGGTCGGTCTTACTCATTTCCAGGTTAAACCCGCTCGCTCGATTTAGACGGTAAAGTACCGCCAGTAGGTAAATCGAAACGAGCTGGTGAAGCTTAAACGCATGAAGAAACAATATAGCACAAGTGGGGGTGGTGAAGATCTAAGGCCGGGCCAATGGGCCCGGAGCAGGCCACGGGCCTGCCCCACATTCTGGCCATGAATTTCTGGCTCAAAGACTCAAAGAGAAGGCACTAGCGGCCGCGCAGCAGGCGCATGGCTTCGGTTAGCTCGCCGGCCTGGGGTTTCTGGCCGTTTTCGTCGATTTCCGGCACGGCATCCCCTTCGCCCGGCGCCAGGAACAGGTTCGACTCGACGCCGTGCTGCCGGGTATACAGGTCCCAGTAGCGGCCACCCAGCGAATACAGGTATTCGTGAGTGCCGCGCTCCACGATACGGCCTGTCTCGACCACCAGAATCTGGTCCGCGCGCCG
>Ga0210409_10004305_pt1 | contig 15439 bp, 11 predicted proteins | sample IncBWH17MmetaG_FD_161649 | JGI IMG/M metagenome (GOLD analysis project Ga0210409, IMG submission 161649) | Forest soil microbial communities from Barre Woods Harvard Forest LTER site, Petersham, Massachusetts, United States - Inc-BW-H-17-M | ecosystem: Environmental > Terrestrial > Soil >...
TTATAACGGTATATGCAAGGACCGCTGTACCGAAACCACTTATGCTCACCAGGTTTCCCTTGGTGACACGATTGCGTTTTCACCCAAGACCATTTTGGACTTGCACATTGGTTACACGCGGTATGTGTACCTCCGCACGCCACTTACCCAAGGCATCGACTTGTCGAAGTTTGGTCCAAACTGGGCGGCGTTAGCCCCGCAGATGACTTACACGCACATCCCGGACGTGTGCGTCTCGGAGACGAACGGGGATAACCACTGGGGTAACGGCAGTTGGTGCACTCAAGGAGCCGGAAGCGGCATCGGGGCTTGGGATGACACGTACAGTTTCAACCCCATGCTCTCTCATATTATGGGGAAACACGCTCTCAAAGTCGGCGCAGAATTCCGCGTGCTCCGCAACAACTACTATCAGAGCAACGATCCTGCCGGCTTGTACTATTTTGATGCCCGCATGACGGCGGCAAACCCTACCGTCGGCACCTCTGGGGCCAACGGTTCAACGGGGAATGGCTTTGCTTCCTTCCTCCTCGGATATGGGGCTAACGGTAGCGTGACCGAGCCCGCAAGGACGGCCGACCAGAATATTTACAAGGCGATATACGGGGGCGATACCTTCCAAGTCACCAGGAAGATCACTGTGAACCTGGGGGTTCGCGTTGACCTCCAGGGGGACTGGACGGAGCGGTTTAATCGCATCGTTGTTTTCAACCCCTCCGAAACCAGCCCCGTTGGGGCCGCGGCCGGAATGCCGTCTCTGAAGGGTGCATATGATCTAGTGAGCAGCTCGCAGCATCCGGGACGCAGTGCATTTAGCGCCTGGAACCATGCCAGCCCGCGCCTTGGGGTTTCGTACCAACTCGATAAGAATACGGTTATCCGAACCGGCTACGGAATTTTTTACCTGCCGGTTGATATCCGCTGGAACGATGCTCCCCACAACCTCTTCATCAACAGCTTCAGCACGTCATGGCTCACAGCCCAGTCGGACGGGGTTACCCCTAAGAATCCCCTGTCCAATCCTTTCCCGGGTAGCGGAATCACTCCGCCCTTCGGGAGGAACCAGGCCTTGATCAACGTGCAGGGGAGTGGCAACGAAGCGCCATTGCCCAATAATCCCGCCCCTAACGTACAGCAATGGAATTTTGACGTCCAACGTCAGCTTCCCGGCAATGTGCTGCTTGATGTCGCTTATGCGGGGTCCAAGGGCACACATTTGCCCATGCATGATCAGACCCTCAACCAATTGGCGCCCCAGTTTCTGCCCAAGAGTGCTGCGGATGTGGCCATCCTAAAGAAACAGGTTCCCAACCCATTTGCTGGAAATTGCCCTCCCCCTAACACTGCGCTTTGCACTGGGCCCGTGCAATCAGGTGGTATAGGCACTAATCCGACGGTAATGGCAGCTCAGTTGCTGCTGCCATTTCCGCAGTTTGACAACGTGGCCATGGCCGAGCCGGATAACCGCGATTCCATTTATCATTCCATGCAGATGAAGGTCGAAAAGCGCTTCGCTGCGGGCGCGCAGGTGCTTGCCTCCTACACCGTCTCCAAACTCATCGATGACACTAACTCGGAAATCAACTGGCTGGAAGCCTCTCCGGTGGGCTGGAACGACGCCAATGTTAACAACCTGCGTGGCGAGAGAAGCCTGGATGCATTTGACGTTCCCCAGCGCTTCGTTCTTGCTTCCGTTCTGGACCTGCCTATTGGCAAGGGCAAGAAGTTTGCGAGTAACCTGAACACCGTCGCTGACAAACTGCTCGGCGGATGGGGGATCAATACCATCATCACCTTCCAGCGCGGCTTCCCGATTATCATCGGCGGGTGCCCGGGCCTGCTCAGCGAGTCCGGTGTCCCGAACGTGGGCTGTTCCCGCAATACGAGAACGGCCTTGTCGCACCTAACCTCCGGCTCTCTGGACGCACGGCTGGCCCACTGGTTTGACACTTCCGTGTTCACGCATACCAACGATTACAGCTATGGCACCGATTCCCGCACCGAGCCGAACATACGTGCTGATGGGGCGAAGAACTTTGACTTTGCCATCTTCAAGAACACGAAGTTTGGTCCAGACGGAAGGCTTGGGGCCGAGTTCCGCGCTGAGTTCTTCAACGGATTCAACCACCCACAGTTCAGTCCGCCGAATAGCGGCTGTTGCGGTAGCAGTTCCTTTGGTCAAGTAACCAGTCAATATAATCTTCCGCGCCAAGTGCAGTTCGCGTTGCGGTTCACCTTCTAACCTTCTAACGTCGGCGTCCGGGCGGGCCTTCCCGCCCGGCGCACGACTCTCTTCTCTGGTAACATTCTGCTTGAAACATCCTTTTCCATGTGCTCCAAGGGGAACAGTGTCCTTCCATCGCCTCGCCGAACTTCCTTGATTGCGTGCTTCCGATCGAATTTTGCTGCGCTGCTGTCTGCCTGGCGTGAAAAGACTCGGCCGAAAGCGACCATCTTCATTTTTCTTGCCCTATGGTTGCTGGTTCCCTCATTCGCAACTTGCCAGACGTCCGAAGGGCAGGTCGAAGCGTTTTTCCGCGCCGGCCAAGAGGCCATGAAGCAAGGGCAATTCGCTCGCGCCGCGGAAGAGTTCAAGAAGGTGCTGGCTCTTGATGCGACCCTACTGGAGGCTGAGGTCAATTTGGGCCTCGCTTACCAGAGCCTTTTCGAATACGACCTGGCGGTGCGCCATCTGGAGAAGGCCCTGCGCCAAAGGCCAAACCTGCTTGGCCCTACCCTAATTGTAGGCATGGACTATCTAAAATTAGGCTCTCCAGAAAAGGCCGTTCCATTCCTCCAGCGTGCACTAAAGCTCGATCCTTCGAACCGCGAGGCGCACCGGGCGTTATCTTCGTGCTACTTGGGCCAGGAAAAGTTCCGCAGCGCCGCTGAAGAGCTGCGCCAGGTGGCCGTACTTGATTCCGACAAGTCCGAGGCCTGGTTTAAACTCGGACACGAGTACCTGGATCTGGCTGCTCGTTTGGCCTACAGGGGAGCGCGTTTGTATCGCGAGTCGGCCTGGGGACATCGTTTTCTCGGCGATCTCTTATTTCAGCGCGACCGTTGGGAAGATGCTTCGCAGGAGTACCGGAAAGCGCTCGGCATCGATGCGGGGCAGTCCGGCTTGCATACATCACTAGGCCAAGCCCATCTGCATGCGGGGAAATTGGAAGAAGCCGAAACCGAGTTTCACCTGGAACTTCAGCTCGATTCGCGAAATGAACGGGCGTGGCTCGGCCTCGCAAACTTGCAGTTGGTCCGGGGCCAGGCTACAGCAGCCCTGGAATCTCTCGGAAAAGTTTGGGAAATCTCCCCTGAATTTTTGGCTGTGCAACGGCAGTTTCCGTCCGTCGAACTCCCTCAGGAGGCAAAGACTTCCATCTCGCACCTGCAGGACGAACCAGAAGGAGCGGCCAAGCATTTCTTGTTGGCGGCTCTTTACGCCGCCTCGAATGACAACTCTTTTGCAAACCGTCAATGGAAATCGTTTCAAGCCGACTTCTCGGCTTGGCAACAAGCACGGAGTGCTGCCGCGGGAGCCCCCGCGGATCAGGACCCCTGCAGAGCCCATCGCTACTCTCGCTGCATAGACTCCCTGCAAACGAGGAAGCATCTGACCGATTCAGAGCAACTGCTGTTGGGAAAAATGCACTTTACATTGGAACAATACGAAGCAGCGGCTGACGCGTTAGCACAAGTGCAGGGCGCCACCAACGAAAATGCCGAGGCCAGCTACTGGTTGGCGCGCTCCTACCAGGCGCTGGGGACGGAGGCGTATGCGCGATTGCAGGAATCTTTTCCCGACTCCTGGCGTACTCACCAGCTGCGAGCCGAAGGCTACGCCCTTCGTCAGGATCTCGACGATGCGCTCAAAGAGTTTCAGGTGGCCCTGCAGTTGCGCCCCAATGAGCCAGAACTTCACGAAGCGCTCGGGGAACTTTACCTCGACCATCATACTGACGACGATGCGCAGAGTGAGCTGGAGAGAACCTTGGCGCTGGATCCCTCGCGTACACACGCGCTTTATCTCCTAGGGCGCTTGTACGTGCAAAAACGGGACAACGAAAAGGCGTTGTCGTATCTACAGCGCGCTTTGCGCCTTCAACCGGATTTGATTGAAGCCAGCGGCTTGTTGGGGACCGCGTACGTGCGCCTGGGACAGTTTGCCAATGCCATCCCGAAACTCGAGAAGGCAGCTCCTCTGGACCATTACGGCAACGTCCATTATCAATTGTATTTGGCGTATCGGAAGCTCGGGCAAGCTGAACTCGCGCAGAAAGCGTTGGCGCGCTCGCAAGATCTTCGTCGAAGCTCTCTGGAACGTGACCAGGCCTTAATTATGGGATCTCCGCAGCCGGAAAGTGAACCGCAGTGAAGGTATACAAGCCTTTTCTGGACGTTCTTGTGCCCCGAGACCAGGACTGCGTTGAGGAGAACTCATCGGACTGCGGCGGCAAGCCGTGGATTTCAAGAGTCTGGTGATCTACCTCCTCAAGCTACGAACTGAGGAAAAGGTGATCGCCCAATATGGCTATGTCGGTCCCTCGGGATCTTTGCGCGCGGCGCGGAGGCTACAAGCCCGGCCCCCCCACGGCATCCATTCCATCATTCTGAGATACTTCAACGGAGATTTAGGCGGCGAGAGTGCGAAACGGCTTATGCCGCCTCGCGGCACGCCAGTTATTCGAGAAGTTGAGGCCGCTCTTACAACTTCACAGTGCGGCCCGTTCGCGCGGCTTCGTAGATGGTCATCATGATTCTCAGGTCGCGGAGGCCTTCCTCGCCCGGCGTCAGGGGCTCTCTCTTTTCGAGGACACAGGTGGACATGTGGTCCATTTCGAGAGCGAAGTGGTCGAGTGCGGGAAGTTCCCTTTCTTCGGTAACGTTGTCGTGGTGGACTTTCATGCGCAGACCGCGATAGACGGTGGCGGGATCCACCTCCAGCCAGCCCGTGGTGCCTACCACGCGATAGCGATTTTGGCCGGCGTATCCATAGCTCGAGCTACAGTTGGCTAGTGCCCCGCTGGGGAAGCGCAGCTGGAAGTTAATGGTTTCTTCGACCTCCTTGAAGCGGGGATCATTGGGGGAGGTGGACATTGCGGCGTTTACTTCGGTGGGCTCTTCGCCAGAAAGATAGCGGGCGGCCTGCAGGGCGTAGATGCCAATGTCCATCAAGGAGCCACCGCCTGCCAGTTCTTTGTTGAGGCGCCACTGGGTCGGATCACCGATGTTGAAGCCAGCGTCCGCGAGGATGACTTTGATGGGGCCGAGTTCGCCGGAGCGCGCGATACGAATGGCCTCGCGATTGTATGGCTCGTATCGGCAGCGGTAGGCGACCATCAGCCTGCGATCCGCCTTGCGCGCGGCGTCGATCATTTGCTGGCATTGAGCAGGGGTATTGGCCATGGGCTTTTCGGTGAGGACATGCTTGCCGGCTTGCAGTCCGCGGACGGTGTATTCCGCGTGCATACCGTTCGGCAGAACGATGTAGATGATGTCGACTTCCTGGTTGTCCTTGATGGAGTCGTAATTCTGGTAGTTGTAGATGTATTCCTGGTTGACGCCGTAGCGCAGCGCGAGTTTGTTCGCCTTGTCTCGATGGCCGCTGACCAGGGCGACAACTTTGGATTTTTCACATTTTGCGAAGCCGGGAAGAATCTCGTTGATGGAAAGGCTGCCGAGGCCGACGATGGCCCAGCCGAGTTTCTTACCGGGCGCGTCGGGAACGAGTTGCTGCGCCGTGGTAGTGTGGATGAAAGTGCCTGCAACATTGGCGGCGGCCAGCCCCTGACCGACTTTGACGAGGAAGCCGCGTCGGGTAATTTCTCTTGCGAGCGAATCAGCCATGGTGGTGCCTCCGTTACTTCTGGTTTCGCTGCTTGCGGATTTCTTCTAGGCGCTTCTTGAGATATTCCTGATATTCCTGCAGTAGCTTGGGATCCTTGGGAGTGGAGTAAATCTCGCTGGACTTGTACTTGCCTTCGTCGAACTTCTTCTTGGTCCATTCGTCGTGAATGCGAATCTCATCGGCACGGTCGAGGACTTCTTTCACGAACTGCGGCGGAATAAAATAGACCCCTTCCCGATCGCCGACGACGAGATCACCGGGCATCACGGTGACTCCCCCGATGCGCACGGGAACGTTGATGCCGGTCAACATGACGTTGCCGATGGGAGTCGGATCGGCGGAGCGGAAGTAGGCGGGCATGTCGATCTCGGAGATGCCGTTCAGATCGCGAATACTGCCGTCGACGACTAGGCCGCCGCTGCGGGTGGCCTTCATTGTGTAGTAGAAAAGATTGTCGCCAACAATGGTGCCACCGACTTTTTTGCCAAATAGGTCGACAATGAGGACGTCGCCGGGTTGCAGCATGTCGATGGCGGTTTGATTCGTGAGACGTAGGATGCCGCGTTCTTTGGCCTTGGTTTCTGCGATGTGCTCGACGTCGGAACGCAGAGGCATGAATTGGACTGTGAACGCTCGCCCGACCATGGGTCTTTCCGGATGCAAGATATGGAAACCATCGGCGTACTGATTGTTAAAGTTTTTTTCTTGAAGGACGGCCCAGACTTCTTCGGAGGAGAGCTCGCGGGCTTGTTGCAGCAAGCCATCGGGCACTTTCGGCCGGCCATCCGGGAATCGCTCGAATGGGTTCTGAGCGGTGTAGTCGGTGAGGTCCTGGCTGGAGAAGCGAATGAGTTGGGCGTGAAGTGCGGTGGGAGCGAACAGAGCGATGGCACAGAAGAGGAAGGCGACGGTCGAGGTCGATCGGACCAAACTGTACAGCGCTTGTGTCTTCATGGCTTCCCCCGAGGTTTGTGGCAAAAGTGGGTCGTGCCAGAAATTCTCAAATGGCAAATGATTTGTCAAACGTGAACTTGTCTAGTGCTCGCATCCTTGAGAAGCTGAGGGTACTCACGGTAATGGATATCGCCAACAAGTTTTCACGAACTCGAGAATCTCATGCACATTTTCTTTGTTCAAAGAGGGTATTGCTATGAGTAAAAACGGCCGGCAGGTGTGTGATCGTCGGGAAATGCTGAAGGCCTCCGCACTCATGATGGGCGGCGGGGCGTTAATCGGAGAGCCACTCGGGGCTTATCCGAAGGGTGTCAATACCAATTCGAGGCCATCGAAATTGAAGATCACCGATCTTCGCGTGGCGACGATTGTGAAACCGGGGCCGAGCCCCTGCCCGGTAATCCGAATCGATACGGATCAAGGCGTGTATGGGCTGGGCGAGGTTCGGGACGGAGCCAGCCCCACGTACGCGCTGTTTCTGAAGAGCCGGATTGTAGGTGAGGATCCGCTGCAGCTGGACAAACTTTTCCGGAGGATCAAGCAATTCGGTGGACATGCGCGTCAGGGCGGTGGAGTGTGCGCGATCGAGATGGCACTGTGGGACATCGCGGGCAAGGTGTATAACGCTCCCGTATGCGTAATGCTGGGCGGCGGAAAGTTCCGCGACAAGATTCGCATTTACGCGGACACGGAGGAATCCAAGGATCCCAAGGTCTACGCGCAGCGCATGAAGGAACGCAAAGAAGTCATGGGGATTACTTGGCTGAAGATGGATCTTGGGATCGAGATGGTGGCAGACACGGCCGGAACAGTAACGAATCCGACGGACATTCAGCAATGGGGAATGTATCAGCAACCACATCCTTTGCTCGCGATGGAGGTCACTGAAAAGGGAATTGCGATGCTGGAGCAGTATGTCGCTGCCGTGCGCGATGCGGTGGGGATGGAAATACCCCTTTCTATGGATCACCTGGGACACATTGGCGTGAAATCGATTATTCGGCTCGGGAAGGCGTATGAGAAGTACAACTTATCTTGGATGGAAGATGTGATTCCTTGGACGTACACGGATTTGCTGAAGCAAATTTCGGACCAGAGCCCGACGCCAATTCTGACGGGCGAAGACATTTATCTGAAAGCGCCCTTTGAGGTGCTGTGTCGAAAGCATGCCGTGAGCAAGATCCATCCAGATTTGGCAACGTCTGGCGGTATCCTGGAAACGCACAAGATCGGCGATATGGCCGAAGAATATGGCGTACCGATGGCCATGCATTTTGCGGGAACGCCGGTAGGCTGCATGGCCAATGTGCATTGCGCGGCTGCGACCGAGAATTTTCTGGCACTGGAGAACCACTCACTGGATGTGCCCTGGTGGTCGACTTTGGTGCAAGAAGGAGTAAAGACGCCGATCGTCAACAACGGGTGGATTGACGTGCCGGACCGGCCTGGGCTCGGCGTAACGCTCAATGAAGATGTGGTTCGCCAACATCTCGCGCCCGGCTCAGGCTATTTCGAGCCCACGCCGCAGTGGGACCACGAACGCTCCTGGGACCGGCTCTGGAGTTAGGGTGGGAACGCTATTCTACGGCTCCGGATCACCACGCTGCAGCGCAAGTTGTAGACAAGGGCGTCCGAGGGCTATGGCCTTAGGGGAAACAAAGAGGAAAACGGCAAATTCCCTGGGTTTCGCGCCATTCGCGTAGAATCCCACCCTCTCTGCCAGAAAGCCCTTCCCCAAGCTCTCATGATCCTCCGCACGGTTGAGCAGGCCCGCCGAGTCTTCCTCGTCATTGCCGGATTCACTTTGCTGCTGGCAGGTGTAATGATGCTGGTTGCTCCCGGACCGGGATTGCTGGTGATTTTTCTCGGGCTTGGCTTGCTCGCCGCGGAATTTGTCTGGGCGCGCCGCTTGATGGACCGCCTGAGGCACGAAGGTGGAGGATTCAGAGACGCGGTTTTCCGTTCGGATAAATAACGGGAAATGATTTCAGGAGGACCGTTTGCTACATCGAGAGAAGCCGTCAGTGCCCGGAACTTGGCCTGGAAAATGGGCGCTTATCACCGGAGCCAGCGCCGGGATTGGTGTCGCGCTCGCCGAAGAATTGGCTGCCGGCGGAACAAAGCTCGTTCTCACGGCGCGCCGCAAGGATCGCCTCGACGAACTAGCGCGCCGCCTATCCACAACCTACAAAGTCGCTACCGAAGTATTCCCCGCGGACCTCGCCGATTCGAACGCCCCGCAAAAGATTTTTGCTTTCACGACGGAAAAGGGCATCGAGATCGATCTGCTGATCAACAACGCGGGCTTCGGCCAATACGGAGAACTTCATACGGTGGAAACGCAGCGCCTGCTGGATATGGTCCAGGTGAACTGCCACGCGGTCGTACATCTGACACGTTTGTATTTGCCGGAGATGATCGCGCGCCGGCGCGGCGACATCCTTATTCTCGCCTCCACTGCTTCCTTCCAGGCCGTTCCTTACATATCGACCTACGCCGCCACAAAAGCCTTTGATCTGCTCTTTGCCGAAGGCCTTGCAGAAGAAATGAAGCCCTACGGAATCCGCGTCTGCGCCCTCTGCCCAGGCTCGACGGAATCCGAATTTCACGTTCTCTCCGGACAGGAAAAATTCAAGCGTAACGCCGAAACCGCCGAAAAAGTTGCCTACACCGGTCTGAAAGCCCTGGCCGAAGGCAAGAGTTACGCCATCTCCGGCCTCAGAAACTACCTAAGCGCGCACGGCGAACGCCTCGTTCCCCGCCGCTTCGTCACCAAAATCGCTGCCAACATGTTCAAGCCCCGCGGAAAGTAAGCCATGCTTCGGCAAGAGTTTTCCTTCACGGCTTCAGCCATGCATCTCGCCCTTCTCGCACAAAATCGTCATCATTTAAATGAGGATAGGCATGGTAGACCCGATCGATCTCTTCTATTTGCCCATGGCTAAGCATTTCCGTCGGATCCAGACACCAGATGCCTTCCAGCAAACCCTGTCTTCGCAGAACTTCATGCAAGCCGGCAATGCAACCGGCGAATTGGTTGGCAACGTCGAAGAACGCCGCATTGCAATCGGTCACTTCCACGTTTCTTTGGAGGAGCCTTTTGGGAACGGCCCCTCCGTCGTGCACCACAGAGTGGCATTCCTCCAACAATTCGACGGCACTTTTCGTCCAAACCGCCCAGTGGCCCAATAGCCCCCCCACCATGCGGCGCTCTTGGGAACGGCCGGCAATCTTGAAAACGTACGGCGTGACAAGATCGACCAAAATGTTGTCGTCATTTCCGGTATAGAGCGCGATTTCCCGTCCGGACTCCGCGACGGCCCGGCCTACATCTAGCGTCTGATAGCGGTTGAACGGCGCAATCTTGATGGCCACGACGTTCTCGATCTCGGAGAATTCTCGCCAAAAGCGATAGGAAAGCACCCGCCCACCCACAGCGGGCTGCAGATAGAAGCCGATGATCGGAAGAACGTTTGCGACTTCTCGGCAGTGCCCGATGACTGTGTTTTCCTCAAGCTCTGCAGTGGCAGCCAAACTCAAGAGGCCTGCGCTGTATCTCAAGTCCCGAAGCAGCTGCGCTTCTCGCAAGGCCTGGTCCGTCATACCGCAAATTCCCCCGATCCGGATTAGAGGCTCAGACCGATTACAGTCAGCGCGGTCCATCTCTTCGGCTGCCAATTTCAGAACGGGTTCAAAGAGCCCAACGTGCGGATTTCGGATTGCAAACTGCGTTGTGTGCACACCTACAGCCAAACCACCGGCTCCGGCCGCAATGTAATAACGAGTAAGTGCTCTCTGTCGCCGCTCATCCAAGTGGCGGTTCGCCTTTAGCGCGAGTGGATGCGCCGGGATCACCGTCCCGGTATTCAGAACCTTTTGAACTCTTGCGTCCAGTTTACTGTTCATCCCGCCTCTGGGGGCATTAGCACTTTCACGCCAGCTTAGAAACGGCCCGCGCGTTCCTCGAAGTGCGTCGGCTTAGCCAAAGTTGTTCCCCCGCGGCTGACCCAGTCCGCGATCCAGGCGATCATCTGAGCTGCACTGACACTGGGACGGCCAAAAAGCTGGTACGATTTCTGCGCGTTACTCAGCAGAGCATCTCCCGCTTCCGCACCCTCAAACCGAACTGGCTTTCTTAGCAGCGTGCCAAAATCCTGAGCAACTTGGCGCACGCTGAGCAATTCTGGGCCGGCGATATTAATCACGTTCGGAGGCGCTGAGACGACGGCAAGAGATTGCAAACTCATTGCCGAAGCGTCACGCTGCCAGACGGCGTTCAAATACCCCATCGAGAGCGGCACCGCTTGTTCTGCGGTGACGCGCTGTGCGATGTCCAGCAGCACGCCATAGCGAAGTTCGGTGGCGTAATTCAGCCGCAGGATCGACATCTTCGTATGATTCCAGCGGCTGAAGTGTTCGAAGACGCGCTCGCGGCCCAAGCAGCTCATGGCGTATTCGCCCACAGGGTGGAGCGCATCTTCCTCGCGCGAGCCCCAGTTCGAAACGGGAGAAAGACCGTAGACGTTGCCCGTCGAAAAAACGGCGATCTTGCTCTCGCGATATCTCTCGCTTACCAGCCCGGGCAGAAAACTGTTCATGGCCCAAGTTAGCGACTCCTGGCCGGTGCACCCGAACTTCATTCCGGCCATATAGACGACATTGGCTGAATCCGGCAAATCGCCAAGCGATTTGCGATTCAGCAAGTCGCAGCGCACCGTCTCCACCCCCCAGGCGTGCAACTGCTGCTCGAGCGCCGAGGAGGAAAATCGAGACACGCCAATCACGCGTCGCTGGACTCCGGCAATCTCGGATGCTCGTCTTGCCATTCGAGCAAGCGTTGGCCCCATTTTCCCGCCAACGCCCAGCACAAGAATGTCCCCACGGAGAGTAGCCAGCGATTGAACCGTTTCTTCGGTTGGCTCACTCAGCAGCTCTTCCAACTCGTTTACGTCCCGGATAGTCGTCCGTGCACTCATCATGATGACTCGTTATTTCCCTATCTCTGAAGAGCACGCAAAAAACTGACCCGTGATTGTACCCGAACCCCCGGCGGAACGTCTTTCGCGTTGTTTTTCTGAAGTAGAGTCCCTTTCATTCCTTCTCACCCTTCCGATATGCTGCGAACCGCTTTAGAATTTGCTGGGGATTTTCCAAGCATGCACCTTCGCACGATGACCAAGCAAGACATCCCTGCGGGGCTGCGCCTGAAAGAGCTTGCCGGGTGGAATCAGACGGCCGCGGATTGGAACCGCTTTCTCGACGCGAGCCCGCAGGGATGCTTTGTGGCGGACGTCGACGGTCATGTCCGCGGTACGGCGACGACGATCCCGTTCGAACGCAAATTCGCGTGGATCGGCATGGTCCTGGTGGACCCGGAATATCGGAGTCGCGGCATTGGAACAAAGCTGCTCGAAAAAGCCATCGAATATCTCGATAAACAGAAAATATCCACGATGAAGCTGGACGCCACACCGCAGGGCAAACCCCTCTACGAAAAGATGGGATTCGCGACGGAATATGGGATTGAACGATGGGTTCTCAAGAGGCCGCCACTTGCTGACGCGAAAATGGGTGCTTCGAAATGGACCGGGATGCCTGCGGCGGAGTTGGAATCTATCCTCAGCAAGGATCGGGAAGTATTCGGCGCGGATCGCAGTTCGTTGCTGCGCTCGCTGTTCGAGGAATCGCCACAGTTCGCGATGGGCGTTTGGAATAGCGGCATACTTCAAGCCTACGCGTTCGGCCGAAGCGGCTCTTTCGCGGATCATTTTGGTCCGTGGATGGCCAACGACAAGGCTACCGCTCAACAGCTCCTTGATGCATTCCTGGCGCGCTCTTCGCGCGAAACACTCGTGGTGGACTGCCTGACCGGCAATGCCCCGGCCGTCGAGCTCTTGCGGCTCTCCGGGTTCAGTTGCGCGCGCATGCTGACTCGCATGGTTCGCGGTCCAAATAGCTACCCCGGGACTCCCGGCGTTCTCTGCGCGATTCTCGGCCCGGAATTCGGATGAAATTGTTCCGCCAATCAGAGTAAGCTTCGCATCCACGTCAATAACGAAGTCGAGGACCGGATTCTCGGAGGGGTGGTTCATCGCGTGCCAGACGATTCATCCAAGCGCATCTTTTATGGCTGGTGGATCGTGGCCGCCGCCTTTCTAAACCTTTTTTTCATTGTCGGCATTATTTTCTACGGCTTTCCCCATTTCTATCCTTCGTTCGTCGAATCTTTGGGATTCACGCGCGCTCAAGTTACGCAGGGATTCTTTCTCGGCTTTCTTCTCGTTGGACTCCCCCTCGGATTCATGGCCGGCGCGCTGATTGACCGCATCGGCGCCCGGTTTGTGATTCTCTCCGGCGTCGTGCTCGTCTCCACTTCACTGTTGCTCATGGGATCGATGACTCGTTTTTGGCAATACGAAATTCTCTGCATCGTGGAAGTTCTGGGCTACATGCTGGCAGGCCCCATTGCGAATCAAGTCTTGATAGCACGCTGGTTTAGCGAACGGCGTGGCAGGGCCATGGGCTACGCTTACCTTGGATTGGGACTCGGCGGAGTTTGCTCTCCTCTCTTGATCAACTTTCTTACTCGAAGTATAGGCTGGCGGCATGCTCTGGAAATAGTGGGCGCGCTGGTCGCGGCCGTTCTTCTTCCCGTGGGGATCTGGTGTACACGCTCCAGCCCGGAAGAGATGGGGCTTCACGCGGATGGACTCCTGGACTCCGATTTCGCAACGGGGAAAGCTCAGGCGGTACACACCTCCTCCACAGGCGTCGCGCTGGCAGTTCGTTCCATAAATTTTTGGCTGATCCTTCTTGGCTCCACTCTCGTCATCGGTGCCATCGGAGCGGTCATTCAACACTTCGTTCTTTTTCTCAGAGATGCAGGTTACTCGGCAGCTGCAGCTTCTCGATTTTTTACGATCCTGCTCACCTCGAGTCTGGGCGGCCGCGTATTGGTTGGTTATGTCGCCGATCGTTTCCGAAAATCCAGCATCATGGCTCTTTTCTATCTCCTGATCGGAGCCTCTGTTTTCTTGCTCGCATGGCCGCACGCGCCGGCCGTGCTCTGGACCTTCGCAGTCATCTTTGGCTTTGCCATGGGCGCGGACTATATGCTTATTCCGCTGGTGATGGCCGAATGCTTTGGTACCGCTTCGCTGGGAACTCTCTTGGCGCTCATTATCATGGGCTACTCTCTTGGACAATGGGGAGCTCCCTGGCTCGCAGGAAAACTTTTTGATGCCCGGCACAGCTACGGGTTGGCATGGGAAATCATGGCTATCGCAAGTGTCATCGGTTCCGCGGCTATTTACGCCATCTCCTTTTTCTCCAGAGAGAAGCGCTTCTGAATTAGTCCCCATCTGATTCTGTATCCGATTGCCATTCGAAAGGCGCGTGACACGCAAATCGTTTCAGCCGCATCTAACATACTGTGAAATCAAAGACTTCCAAGCTCGCGAATCCTCCGCTCGATTCTGCAGGGAACTTTTCCACCGAGCACCGGGAATTAATCGATGAACGCAGCCAGGACGTCTGACCAGGAGAGATGAGGATCGCGGAGCCAGAGAGAGACGACGTTCTGCTGCGACGGGCCGCCAAGGGCGATGAGGAAGCTTTCTTGCTCATCTACCGGCGGCACCAGGCGGCCATATATCGCTTTGCCTTGCGCATGACGGGAAACACCTGGGCCGCGGAAGAAATTGTGCAGGATGTTTTCATGACTTTGATGCGTGACCCGAAAAAGTATGACGCCTCACGAGGAGCGCTGGGAGCTTTTCTTTACGGAGTGGCGCGCAACCGCGTGATGAAACATCTGGAACGCTTGCCCCGGGAAGTTGCTCTCGAAGTAAAGAACGAAGACGGCACCGGCTCTGGAATTGTTTTGCAGGACGCCTCCACCCCGGCGATGTGGCTGGAAAAGCGCGAACGCGTGCGGCAAGTGCGGGATGCGGTGCAGGAATTGCCCGTGGAGTTTCGCGAAGCCGTGGTGTTGTGCGAATTGGAAGAATTGAGTTATGAGGAAGCCGCGCAAATGGCCGGTTGCCCTATTGGAACGATTCGATCACGGCTGCATCGCGGAAAAGCCCTGCTGATGGCCAAGCTGGAAATGCTTCGCGGCGCGCCCCGCCGCGCGAGTGTGGCGCGATGAAGGATTCTTTCATGCAAAGGAAGCAAAGATGAAGTGCGAAGAATTTGAAGCCATTGGATTGGACGCTGAACGCGACTCTTCGGCGAGCGAACTGGAGCGCGCCGCCGCTCGTGAGCACGCAGCTGCGTGTTCGCATTGCGCGGCGCTGCAGGATTCCTGGCAAGCAGCTGGAGCCGAGTTGCGCGGGTTTGCGGAAGATACCGCCACGGCGCAGGCCCCCGCGCGCGTGGAAATGCGCTTGCGCCAGGAATTCCACACGCGACACGTATCGATAAAAGTGCGTCGCACTGCCGCAATTGCTGCGTGGGCTCTGGCCACCGCGGCAGTCCTGGTCGGCGCGGTGAGCTGGGTCAATTGGCGCAGGAACACTTCGAATGTAGCGGCGAACCATTCGACGACTTCACCGACGGCAAATTCCGCGGCAAACAGCGCAAACGGAACCATCAACGAAGCCGCGGTCCGATCGGACTCCCCGGATTCTCTGATGG
>Ga0210409_10004307_pt1 | contig 15438 bp, 13 predicted proteins | sample IncBWH17MmetaG_FD_161649 | JGI IMG/M metagenome (GOLD analysis project Ga0210409, IMG submission 161649) | Forest soil microbial communities from Barre Woods Harvard Forest LTER site, Petersham, Massachusetts, United States - Inc-BW-H-17-M | ecosystem: Environmental > Terrestrial > Soil >...
GTCGTCGAGTGACTTGCCCTGCGCAACCATGGCCTTGATCTTGTTGTACTTGTCCTGAACGAGGTCGATCTTTTTCTGAATGTCGGCCTTGGTCATCATTTCGCCGTGGCCGGTCAGGTAGGTATCCGCGTCAAGACCAAGCATGCCTTTGGCATTTTCGATCCATCCGAGGGTGGAGCCGTGCTTTTCGAGGTGAATCAAAACGTCGGGGCGGTTTGAGATCAGCATGTCGCCGCCGAAGACGATTTTTTCGCCGGGGAGATAGACGACGGTATCGCCGCTGGTGTGGCCCGGCGCCCAGTGGTGAAGAACGATGTGGACGCCGTCGATGGTCAGCTTATCGGTCTTGTCGTAAGTTTTGGTAGGAAGGCGATTCTGGGGCGCGGGGTTTCTGTTGCCGGCGGACTCTTCCATTTCCTTTTTGCAGTTTGCCTGGGCAATGATGGTTAAGCCATCCGGAAATGCGGCCAGCCCGTTTACGTGGTCGCCGTCACTGTGAGTGATAAGGACCGTATTCACGGCCTTGGGGGTGATTTTGGCGATTTCGGCCATCACGCCCTTTTCCGAATCAACCGTGGTCTTGGTATCCACGACAATCACGCCGGTCTTGCCCACAATGAAGCCGTCATTTGAGCCCGCCCCGCCCTGAACCCAGTACACATTGCCCTTGACGTTCGTCACTTTGAGGGGTGGAGGCTGCTGCTGCGCCCCGGCCACTTGGGCAAATAAGCAGAGAGCCGCAACCGCCGCCAGCCCGAGAACTGGTCTTGCCACATTCTTCATGAATTCCTCCTCCAACATCCTTTCTCCGCAGTGGCGAACCCTCTGCCGCGTTCCGGATCCAGTCCGCCGCTTTGGTTCATGGACGCAAATCCGCGAATTTCCGTTTCACCATCTGGACTGGTGGCCCGGGCTTTGCGGGATTTTGATTTTGCGGGTGGCCCGTCCTTCGGGGTTGGAAGCGCGGGGCTTTTATCGCTGTTATCCGGAGCCGGGCCCTTGAAATCAAACCAAGCACGCACTAGGAGCTCTTGGTTTTCTTGGCCCGGTGAAGAGAACGAACGAGCGCCCGCGCGGATTGAAACGGCCCGTGCACGCGGCCCCGCCGGATGTCGTCGAGACCTTCCGCAAGGCGTTTTTCGATCTCAGGGAAAAGAAATCGCTTCATAGATTTTGGCATTGTCGAGCTTGAGCGTGCGGGGTCTCTTTGACGGAACCAGCGGGAGCCTCACCCTCCGGTGGTCCTTGTGGCGCTTCTCTTTCAGGACCTGTTCCACTCCGCGCAGAATCAATTCCTTGACAAAACTGCCTTCACTTGCAGCTCGTGTTTTGAGCCGGCGGTAGAGGGGGGCCGGGATGTCCAAAGTCACTTTCATACCCCTATTTTGCTACGTCTCTGGTTGTTTCAGAAGTTTTTCCGTTGAAATGTGCCGTACCCACCTGATCTAACCTGTGTTCGAAAGTTTCAACGCCGTCGCAAGAATGGGCCTGGCCCAATCTGGTGCCGTGATTAGGTCGCACAAATCCTTGATCTTCCCGTGGTCCATGTGAAGCAGAAGCCTTGGCTGGGGGGCGATCCCCTTTCGCGGATCGCCCTCCTCGCTATTGTCATAAACGCGAAGCTCGGTGAGTTTCGGCATTAGATCCACAAGATTGAGCAGGCTATTGTTATACCGTTCGCGGATCTTGGCTTCTGGAATATCGTGTCCTCCAGCGAGGACTCTGGAACGCACACGGGCGATGTGGAGTTCGGGGGAAGCAAGGCCCACGTACCAGATGCGTACTTCTATTTTTTCGGTGAGGGCATGATGGAGCAGGGCCGCAATCGTGTGTCCTCCGAGCGTGGTTTCGAAGGAGTAATCCAATCGCTCAGAAATGGCACGTTCCAGCAATCGTTTGCCCTGGTACCAGGCGGCACTACTCGCTTCTTCTCGGGTGATGCCGGGATTCCTTTTAAGGAACAGTAGAGCCGCTTCGTCAGGGTCAAGATATTCACTGTTGCTTTCGAAGAACATCGCGCCACACACGCTGCTCTTGCCCGCGCCGTTCGTCCCGGCCAGAACATGGATGCAAGGAATGCGCACCCGAGCCATCACGTTCGCGATCAGCCTCGTCTGCGTGCGGCCGCTACGGCAGCTCTTCCGAGTTGCTCCGGCGATGCATTGAATGCTGCCCGCGCTCCGCCGCGTGCCTTGGCAGTCTGCATCCTACTTAGCAATGCATCGAATTCCTCGTTCAGAGTGTCGAGCCTCGCTTGCGTCGTCCGAGAGAGCGCGCGATATTCCTCCATCGAAAGCAAGACGGCCTTGGGAGTTTCGTGCTTCGTAATGAGAACCACGCCATCCAGAACGACGCAGTCGAGCAGCTCCCCGAGCTTGTTCTTGGCCTCACTCGCGCTGATTTTGACCGCCAGCTCGCCACGGCGGTTGCGAATGGCTATTGCGGTATTTCGCTTCAAACGACTGCTCGGAATCGGCAATGTCACTCTCCTCTCGAGTAGAGTGCCGCAGCTCGGATGCTCCGCATGTATTAGACATTTTAGCTATTTTAGCTAAAATAGTCAAGTTAGGGAAGAGCGGACGCAGATCAAATTTGAAAGGCGCTGCCGTGGCGCGATTCCGATGGAGGTCGGGACTTCAGTCCCGACGAAAAGCGTTGCCGGATCAGGGGTTTTAATCCCTGAAGCTTCAGGGGCGGAAGCTGCAATTCAACGCGAACTGAGTGGCCGAGCTGCCCTTCCTTCGTCAGGATGAAAAGCTCGGCCCTCCAGAGGACAAAACCGCACAGGCTGAGGCGTGTGCCACTGACTAGATTTGTCCGTACCCGCCGTCCACGTTGATTTCCACGCCGGTGATGTAGGACGCGTCTTGCGAGGCCAGGAACGCCACGGCGCCTGCCACTTCTTCCGGCTGGCCGAAGCGCTTCATCGGGACTCTTTCCTTCACTCCCTTCGCGAATTCATCGATGGCTTCCTGGGGCAGCCCAGTCCTGCCGAAGATCGGCGTTTCGATGGGGCCCGGCGCGACTGTGTTTACACGGATGCCGCGGCCCACGAGTTCTGCCGCCGCGGTTCTGGCGAGGGAGCGCAGGGCAGCTTTGGTGCTGGAATACGCGCTGGCGCCGACGGTGCCGTTGCTGTCCACAACGCTGGTGTTCAGGATGATGGACGCGCCGTCGTTAAGAAACGGCAGCGCTTTCTGGATGGTGAAGTAGGCGCCCTTGATGTTGATGTCAAATGTCTCATCGAACGCGCTTTCGGATGTCTCCGCCAGCGGCGCGAATTTTGCAATTCCCGCGTTCACAAACAGCACGTCAATTTTTCCGAGCTTGTGTGAAACCTCTGCAAACAGCTTGTCTATATCCTTGAGATTGGATACGTCCGATTGCACGGCCACAACGCCGTTTCCAATTGTTTTTACGGCTTCATCCAACGTCTTTTTGCTTCGGCCCGAGATGGCCACTCGCGCGCCTTCTTCCTGAAAGCGTTTCGCTGTCGCCAGGCCGATGCCGCTGTTTCCGCCGGTCACTACCGCCACTTTTCCTTCGAGTCTGTTCATGTGCGTCTCCTTTTGCTCCCAGAATTGCCGGCTGGCTTTCTCCGGAGGCATCCTTGCCGCCGGAACCGGCATCCCTATGATTTCGATATTTAGATGACTATCGAAATGATAGGATGCAGGTATTTCCAGAATGTTTCGCGGCAAGGCAGTTTCCGCTGGCGGCAGCGGGGGTGAATCCGCTAGACTTGGATCAATCCATGAACCGTTCGGAGATCGAAAAAATATCGAAAGCCCTGGCCGACGAGACCCGCCTGAAGATTTTCGAGGCCATCTCGGGACGAAAGCAGATGACTTGCGGCGACATCGTCTCGATGCGCGGCGTGACTCCCGCGACCGTCTCCCACCATCTCAGAATTCTGAGTGAAGCCGGGCTGATCGCCTGCCGCCGCGTAGGCCAATTCGTCCATAGCCAGGCCGTCCCCGAAACCATCACTGCGTACACGCAGGCGCTCTCGAAAATCGCGCGAGGCAAGAAAGCAACGCGCCGCCGCTGACACGCACAATTCGATCAGTAAGAATTGGCGCGTGTTTTGAAAGGGAGCAAACGGAAATCACGAGCAGCTTGGTGCGTGCGCGGAGTTTCGGAAAGGCGTGTAATGCCGAGAGATTGTTTCCCTCCGAGTGCGCCGTAATTCAGGCGTCATCGCGAGACCGTAGACGGTGATTGTTATTTTGACGAGACGTATTCGTACCAGGGCAGACCGAAGGCCCCTTTGTGCACACCCACGGTAATCGGTTTCCCGACGACAACGTTGTTGTACGTCCGAACCCCGACCCTAAGTTCCTCCACGCTCCTGCCAGGCCGCCACGAAGAGACGATCACGCTATAAGATGTCCCTCCCCTACCACGGCTATAGGTTTTCTGGATGACTGTGGCTCTCACTGCACTCCGAGGAGACCTGTCCTGCCACCCATTCACGAGGACCAGGAGGGAGAGCAGCAGGAGAGCGAAGCTTGCGCAAACGTATGCCGTCCGCAAGCGGTCCACATCCTCGGCCAGCCGATTTCTCACCATGCTGGACAGTTTCAGCACAAAGGGCAGTAAGAAGACACACAAGCCGAACGCCACCAGCGGACCGGAATCCAGGGGAGGATAAATGACATACGCCACGAGTCCACCCAACAGACCGGGCGCCAGCAGCAAGGAATACGGATTCAGCGATTTGCGTAACTGCCCACCGGGTGGAAGGGATCCATCACTGCCGGTGGGACGAGGCCTGGCCTGAACTTCAATCCCCGATGTCAACGTGCGCAACATTTTAGAGCCCCTTGCGAGCATCAAGCGGATTCGACGAGCCTCTAAGAAGTATCAACTTTGTCAAGAAGATGGGCCATGGGCCGAAAGTACGGGTATGGTTAAAGTTACACCTTTTCATCACTGCCCTCGGCCCTGTCCCAATATCTTTGGGTCGTGGAGTACGAATCGGCGTAAGAGGCGGCCTTGCGAAAAACAATTCAGAGCTATTCGGCCGCACTATCGATGCCCGAACCGGAAAGCCATTTCCCCGCCCTTGCGCGCGGCGAAAACTGCCGCTACAGTGTTTGTAGTGTCCTGCGCGCGTGTACCCCCGACAGCGCCACGCCACTCTGAAATGGCCTACGACGATCACAGTCCGTCTGCTGCAGCGCCTGTCAGGACTCGTTCGAATGAAGGTTTGGGCAGTGCTTCGGAAGATGTTCCGCCGTCCTCCTTGGAACCCCCCGCCATGGAGCCCGCGCAGCCCGGACCGCAGAACCTGCAGGACTTCCCCCATTCCCAGTTGGCGCCGCCAAACGGCGCGGGAATTTCCGACGATTTGCGCGTGCCGTGGGGCTGGCTGGAAGTCGCGCTGTTCGTAATTCTGGGAGTGATTGCCAGCGTTGTGGTCACCTGGGGCGCGGCCGAGATTGCGGTGCGGTTTTTCGGAGTCAATTCGAACGAAGTATTCGGGTCGACAATGAGCACGGCGAAGTCGATCGTGGTTCTGCTCAGCCAGGCGGCGCTGGACGGCTTCGCCATTCTGTATCTTTACCTGATGCTGCTGGCGCGCACGAAAGCGCCGTTCTGGCCGTCAATCGGCTGGCGCGAGACGCTGCCCGGCGCAGGGAAAGTTTGGGACTCGGCGCTGCAATTCCTGGCGGGCGGGGCGCTGCTGGCCCTGGTGGTTTCGTTCGCGGGAGGGTTTCTCAATTCGAAAGAAACCCTGCCGATCGAAGAGCTGCTGAAGGCGCGGGTCAGCATACTGCTGTTCGGCGTGCTGGGCGTGCTGATCGCGCCGCTGGTGGAAGAAACGATTTTTCGCGGCTTTCTTTATCCGGTGATCGCGCGCCGGTTGGGTATCGTGGCCGGGGTTGCCATCACGGGCACGCTCTTCGGATTGATGCACGCGGCGCAATTGTGGGGCGGATGGGGACAGATCGCGCTCTTGATTCTGGTGGGCGTGGCGCTGACGTGGGTGCGCGCCCGCACCGGGACCGTGGTGGCCAGTTATCTCGTGCACCTCGGCTACAATGGCTTGCAACTTGTCGGGTATCTGATATACGTCGTCAGCGGTTCGCATCACTAAAAGTTAGGACGGGCTTCAGCCTGTCTGGGTTTGACTTTGCGTCGGTGGCAGAAATCAAAAGAAGACAGGCTGAAGCCTGTCCTACTACATCATGAACGTCGCACAACCCATTAAATGGACCGGCGATGGTGTGGTCATACTCGACCAGCGCCGCCTGCCCGGAGAAGTGATTCACCACACCTATACCGACTATCGCGACGTCGCGGCGGCGATCAAGGACATGGTAATTCGCGGCGCGCCGGCCATCGGCGTGGCCGCGGCCATGGGAGTGGCGATCGGCGTCGAGCGTTCCAGCGCCCGCACGACAGAAGAACTGCGCGCGGAGTTTCCGGTCATTTGCCGGACGATCAAGGAAACGCGCCCGACGGCGGTGGATTTATTCTGGGCCCTCGAACGCATGACGCGCCGGTTCGAGCAACTCCTGGCGGCCAATTCGCCGCTCGAGGCCACGCGGCGTGCGATGGTGGAGGAAGCGCGCGCGATCCATGCCGATAAGCGCGCTATCGACGAGGCCATGGGCCGCTTCGGCGCGCAACTGATGCCCGCTGAGGGACAGGTCATGACGCAGTGCAACGCCGGAGCGCTGGCCACGGCGGGAATCGGCTCGGCGCTGGGCGTGATTCGCGTGGCCATCGAAGAGGGCCACAAGTTGCGCGTGCTGGTGCCCGAAACGCGGCCCTACTTGCAGGGCGCGCGGCTCACCGCGTGGGAACTGCACGAGGGCGGCGTGCCGCTCACGCTGATCACCGACAACATGGTGGGCCATTTCATGAAGGCGGGAAAAGTGGACGCGGTCGTCGTGGGCGCGGACCGCATCGCCGCCAACGGCGACACGGCCAACAAGATCGGCACCTACCAGATTGCGGTCCTCGCGCATGAACATGGCGTGCCGTTCTATGTGGCCGCGCCGGTTTCCACGTTCGATCTCAGCATTCCTTCCGGAGAACAAATTCCCATCGAAGAGCGTCCTGCCGAAGAAGTGACGCACTTTCGCGGCGTGCGCATCGCTCCCGACGTGCCCGCGGCGCATCCGGCATTTGATGTCACGCCCGCGCGACTCATCTCCGCCATCATCTGCGAGCGCGGCGTTGCCCGCGCCCCGTACACGGATTCGCTGAGGCGGCTGGCAGAGACGGTCGCAATCGCAACGCCGGGATAGTCACGATGGCCGTGAGTGGAACACGCTTCAGCCTGTTTGGTTTTGATTTGTTCCGTATCAGAAAAACACACAGACTGAAGTCCGTGCCACTTGAACGGTTCTCAAAAAAGTATTTAAGCCCCCGCGAGAGCCGCGTACTGCTCCTTCGTGAGCGAGACAACGGAGAGCCTGCCCATGCGGATGAGCGGCGAATCTTTAAATAGCTTGTTGGCTTTGATATCCTCGAGTGACACCGGCTTTTCAATTGCTTTTCCCGCTTTGATTTTGACTTTGGGATTTTTGGGATCGGAAGCGTCCACGGAAACGACCGTGGCGGTCCCGACTGCGGTTCTGCGCGCCCCGGTCTCGTAGATGATCAGCCGTGCGCCGGGACTCATTTCGCGCAAGTTCTTTACCGCGGTTGGGTTGGACACGCCTTCCCACTCCGTCGTGGAGTCTCGCAGCAAGTCGGCGAAGGAATATTCCGAAGGCTCCGTCTTGAGCAGATAATCCTGGGACATGAAGATCGCCTCCATTCTGGGTGTCTATTGTAGCGCCAACCTTCAGGTGGGCACTTTGCAACCGCGCGCTCATGCCCGCCTGAAGGCAGGCGCTACGCGAATGCGAATTCTTTTCCATTGGCGTTCGCGGGCCAAAACGATATATTCTCCCGACGTTCGGATTACCGCAAAATCACTGGACAGAAAATCGGGGCTCAAGGCTTCACTTTCTGCGTTCAGCTAAAAAGCTGACTCCACTACTAAAAGGATTGGGGAGGTTAGAATGAAAAAGTTTGCGCTCGTTCTGGCATTTTTCCTGTGTGCGCCGCTCGCGCTCTTGGCGCAGGGGGCTCCGGACATTCCGTTTGATTCCGTGCCCAACGCGATAAAGCTTCCGGCCGGCATGTATATCGGCGAAGTTTCCGGCGTGGCCGTGAATTCCAAGGGGCACATCTTCATTTTCTCCCGCGGGAACACCACCGGTCCGGCCTACGCCGCCAGCGCTGCGCAACTCCTGGAATTCGATAAGGACGGCAAATTCCTTGGCGAGATCGGCCACAACTTGTACGCCTGGTCCTTCGCGCATACGGTGCGGGTCGACAAGGACGACAACATCTGGGCCGCGGACAAAGGCTCCGACATGGTGATCAAGTTCAATCCGCAGGGCCAGGTCATCATGGTGTTCGGGCGCAAACAGGAAGCCTCCGACGAGGGCACCGAGGCGCTCAAGCATCCCAAGCCTCCGCTGCCTCCGGTCGATGGATTGTTCCGGCAGGTGACCGACATGGCCTGGGACGCAGCCGGCGAAACGTTCATCAGCGACGGGTACATCAACTCGCGCGTCGCAAAATACGACAAGAACGGCAAATGGATGAAGTCGTTTGGCGAGCCCGGCAGCGGGCCCGGCCAGCTCAACACTCCTCACAGCATCGCCACCGACGCGCAGGGAAATGTGTACGTCGCCAACCGCGGCAATTCCCGGATCGAAGTCTTCGACGGCGACGGCAAATATCTCCGCAATATCAAGATCAGCGAGCCATTCGATTACGCGAATACCGTGCCGATCATCGGCAACAAGCCGCCCGTCGATTTGGTGGGAACCATGGGACCCGGCGCGCCCTGGACGGTTTGCATCACGCCCGGGCCGAATCAAGTGCTGTATGCCTCGGATGCATTCCCCGGGCGAGTTTACAAAATTAGCTTGGACGGAAAAGTTCTGGGCAAGCTCGGCGGAACCGGCAGGCAGCTCAAGGAATTCGGCTGGATTCACGAGATCGCCTGCCCGTCGGAAAATGAAATCTACGTGGGTGAGCTGATTAACTGGCGCATGCAGAAGCTTCTCCTGCATCCGTCAAAGTAGCGCGTCAGCCGGAGAAAAACTAAAAGCGCAACACAGAGGACACTGAGGAGCACAGAGGACCACAGAGGACCACAGAGAAATTCAAATGCGGGAGCGCGCGCAGGAGGGTCCGAACGTTTGTCGATCGGTATTTTCTCGTTCCTGTTTTTCTCGGTGTTCTCTGTGCCCTCTGTGTTAAAGGCTTTTGATTTTTGTGACGAGCGCTAGCGGGAAATGCCTGATTCGCGGACCACGCCGGCTTCGCCTCGTTCCCGCGCCATGTATTGATCGTAGATCCAGCGATACGTTTTTTCGATGCCCGCTCGAAGAGGCGTGCTGGGCTCCCAATGCAGATACTTTTGGATCAAATTGTTATCGCTGTTCCGCCCGTTGACGCCCTTCGGCGCGCTCAAATCGTACTTGCGCTTGAGCTTGATCCCCGCGACGTCTTCGGCGATGTCCACGAGCTGATTGATCGTTACGGCCTCGCTCGAGCCGAGGTTGATCGGCTCCAGGATTTCGGACTTCATGATCCTCTGAATGCCCTCGGTGCAATCGTCAATGAACATGAAACTTCGCGTCTGCACGCCGCTGCCCCAAATTTCAATTTCGTGCCTGCCGGAAACTTTCGCTTCGATCACCTTTCGGCAGATGGCCGCCGGCGCTTTTTCGCGCCCGCCGAACCAGGTGCCCCACGGGCCATAAACATTGTGGAAACGCGCCACGCGCGTAGGGAGGCCAAAATCCTCCATGAAATGCCGGCACATTCTTTCTGAAAATAATTTCTCCCACCCATAGCCGTCTTCTGCCAGCGCCGGGTAAGCATCCGCTTCTTTCAGGGACGGCGCTTCAAACGTCTTCTGCTTGTCCCCGTTGTAAACACACGCAGAGGAGGCGTAAAAAAAGCGCTTGGCGGTCCCGTGTTTCAGCGCCGCTTGCAGCATGTGCGTATTGATGAGCACGGAGAGCATGCACAGCGCTTTGTTGTGTTCGATGAAGCCCATCCCTCCCATGTTCGCCGCCAGGTTATAAATCTCCACAGCGGCTTCAGCGGCCTTCTCGCAGTTTTCCTTGAGGTTCATATCCAACGACAGATTCTCCACATCCTCGAAGCGCTGATACCATTCGTCGACCGGTTTGACATCCACCGCCCGGAGATCCCGGTACCCCTGCTTGCGCAGCAGCGCAACCAGCGCCCCGCCAATAAACCCGCCCGCCCCAGCCACCAAAATTTTGTCGTTCAGTCCCACAGCGATTCCCCCTATTGCGATGCCATCCGAGCAATTTCACCACGCGCCAGATTCAGGATCAACAACAATCCTGGCCGTTGACGCCAGTTTTGAAAAGAAAGGGTCCTGCCGAGTCAGCTCCACTCGAGGTACACATCGTCCCAGGCCAAACGTAATCTGCCGTATTGCGTCGCGGTCTAGTTCGCTCCGGACACTACCAGCGTGTAGGCAAAATCGGGGCGTGCATCGCCTCGGCCGTCTGAGATGCGAACGTAAAATGTGAAGGGCGCCGTGCCATTACCCGGAACTTGAAAAGTGTAGTTGACACCCGAGTAGAAATTTCCATCGAGTCCAGTTGCGCATGGAAACGTGAATGGACCTACATCGAACGTGCCGCCATTCAGTGCCATTGAGCAGGTTTGATATCGTGTGCCATTGGAGTCCATAACCTCAAGTACAGGCAGCAAAAGGTCGTGTTGGGGTGGGTCACTAAGTATGTTCCCGGAATCAACGAGTAGATCTACGAGAGAACCCGGGGCCGCTGTGAGGCTATAGATATCCATATCAGGTCCGCTCGAACTCGGGTCAGTGAATGGACTGATGGACCCGACAACGTAGCTGTTTGAGACCGGCGTAGCGTTGGAAATCGAATCATTCCGAGTGAGCTGACCGCGATCCTTGACGACGAGCGTGAATGATTTCGACACGCTTTGCGACAAGGGAGCCTGATTGCTGTCGGAAAGGGAGAGTGTAAACGGATACATCCCGGAAGTAGACGGTGTTCCCGACAAAGCCCCGTCCGCTGTCCGAAGGCTCATTCCAGGTGGGAGAGAACCACTCGTGATTGACCATGTGAGTGGTGAAACTCCTCCGTCGTAGACCGGGCCGAGCCAAACATCACTGCCGGTTGCAACGGTCGGGAAAAAACTCGTTTCGATTCTTAACTTCGCGAATACTTGGGCCCCCCACCACATGCTCGTTGTGAACGGGGGACTGCTGCTGTCTTGCAGGGTAACGAACAAGCTCTCGGAGGAAGACACAACGCCATGACCGGGCGAGGCGGCCGTACCTTTGAGCGTTCCACTTATCGAATCAAGTGTGAGCCCTGGCGGAACGCTGCCGGCCGACCATGTGTACGGAGGAAGGCCGCCGGACGCTGAGAACGTGACGGAAAAAGATTGGCCTTCGATTAGAGAAAGAGGAGCAGGGGGAGAAATCGTGAGTGGATCAGTGACGCGTATTTGGTACGCTTGTTGAATCGTATTCGCGGGATTGTAAGAATCCGAGAACTGCATCGTAAATTGAAACAGTCCGTTTTTGGTCGGCGTACCATTCATCGCGACATTAGTATTCGTCCCTGGTGAACTAGGGAGGAATGAAACGCCGTCGGGAAGCGTTCCCGATAGGACGACTCCGTGGTAGGGAGGTCTTCCTCCTTCGAGATAAAAATCGAACCCGTAGGGCCTTCCGTTGGCGGCATCATTCGCGGAGGTCGTGTCGAGCTTCAGAGACGGATTAATTTGAAACGATAGTGAGCCAGTAGCGGTAACAGGGGCCGGCGAAGTCGAGTCGGTGACTTGAACGTTGTAACCACTGCCTCCAAGGACGACCGGGATGCCATGCACCAATCCAGTGTTGCCATCGAGGGTCAATCCCGCAGGGAGCCTTTGGAACGCATCCGCGGGTGCGAAATGATATGGTGGTGTGCCTCCAACTACGGGTACTTCCTCGGAATAGGAAATATTCTGAACCCCGGTCGGCATATAGATTCCGGGGGCCACTATCAGGTCGTTTAGTATTTTTAACTCAAAAGATTGGGTTGCGACAAACTGAGGCGTACCGCTGTCCTTGACCTTGATTGTTACGGTGACATCACCGGGAGCGGAGGGCATTCCCTGGATGATGCCCCCATTCGGCTGGGTTGTGAACGCCAGTCCAGTGGGCAGCGGCGCGGAAGAGTTCGCGAGGCTAAAGGTGTATGGTTGGACGCCGCCGACGGCATTCACCCCGCCAAAATACGGCAGGCCGACATTACCGCCCGGAAAGTACGATCCGTTAGCAAACGCCAAGGGTATTACGCACGGGAACTCCAGTCGCTGGGAAGTTGTCGCGCCCTTCGCATCTTGCACTTGAAAAGTGGGAAAGTAATCTGCGCAGGATGGGTCTGCAGCAGGAACGCCGCTGATGACTCCGCCTGCGCTCAATGACATTCCGCTAGGAACAAATCCAAGACCAGGAACAACGCTCCATGTGTACGGAGTGGTTCCGCCGCTCGCCTGCAAGGTAAAGTTATAGTTCTGTCCAGCGACGGCCCTGGGCAGAGGACCCATAGTCGTGATGGCCAGCCCAGGTGTTCCACCACCACCACCACCACCACCACCGCCTCCACCACCAATAGTGCTGCTGCCGCAACCGCTTATTCCCAACGCGGCCACTGCCAGTACTAATACCGACGAAAGTCGGGCAGCTTTCATCTTGTTTCGGCTCGCGTTAGCAGTCTTTCCTGACGGTCCCAAAGCCACAACTCATCACCCACAGTGAGCTCGGAGCTTTCGAACGGATCGAAGCGTTGAGGAGTACCCCGTAAAGTGATGTTCACGTCGACTGTCGCGCCTGCACGGACGCTCACACTTCCCAAGGTCGGAGCGGTTCCCGGCATGGGATTTGGGACGAAGAGCGGTCCGACCGACGAGCCGCCTACGAAATTTGCATTGATCGATTCCAGCTCAATGGTGTAGGTCCCGGGAGTGACCGGAATATCGAACGTGCCGATCTGTGACGCGGTGCGCGAACCGAAGGAGCTGCCCAGGTTTGAGCAGGTCGCCGGCGTGGGGTTCGCGGGATCCTTGCAGGTTACCTTCTGTCCGGGATTGCCGGTGAACAGGTAACCGGAAACCGCGGAAAACGCGATGCTCCTGGGATTGCCCACCTGTCGAGCGATGACATTCACACCCTGCGCCGCGGTTATTCCGTCGCTGAAATAAACTGTTCCACTAATCGTTCCGTAGGCCGAGTTGGTTACCGTCTTTCCGCTGGCCGGTGAAGTCACGGGATACAGCCGGGAGATCCAAGCCATATCGTCGGGAGCCAGCGCCGGAAATCCCGCCGTCACACGGTCCTGGCAGATCAGCACGGGAAACATCAGCGGCAATCCCTCGTCGTCTGCGGTATTGCAGTGCAGCGGTGTCTCGTTCAGGACCTCCACATTAATCTGCGAATGGTCGAGGCCGAGCAAGTGGCCGATCTCGTGGGTGATGGCTTGATTGAATTCGTTCGCGGTCAGTTCAAAGTTATTCGTGCTGTTTCCGTCTTGGAAAACTCCGTTCATGGCCAGGCCGGCCGCCTTGATGTGACCCGCCGCCGGATCGAACGCGCAGGAGAACGCAAAGCCGATGATGTCGGCACTGAACCCCAGGTCGCTGAATAGATTTCCGTTTGGATCGAAGATGACGGGGCTTTGTTCGCCATTGTTGCACGAGGCGATGAGCGCATTAAAGTTCGCTACGCCATTTCCGCCGCTCGAAACCGGTCCGCCTGTGTAGGCTCCGGAGGATAGAAGCTGCCCGTCATTTTGAAACGCAATCGAAGCGGTCGGTACGTTCACCCACGTATTGAACATGTTCTGAACGCGCGTGCGTCCTGCCGCATTATCGATAACCACAGTCCCAGAAGGCGAGATGGCCATTGGACCGGGATCCACGCGGTAGTGGATGGGCATCGCGGTCGGATTCCAAGTCATGGGCACACCCGAGACGCCGAGGGTTGGGCTACCAACGTCGCGCGGGCCGCCGGGAACTCTTGCGATCGCGGGGATGGGAAGAACCAAGAGCGCGGAAAAGACGATTGCGGCAAATTTCTGCAAGTTGTTTGGATGGGAGGATCGATGCCCCATGTGTCATTTCCCTCCCGCCAACTGCTGAATCAGTTCGCGAAGATCATTCCAGGCGATAGGGCCTTGTGGTTCGACAGTAGCCAGGGCCACAGCGTGAGGCGTAAGGGACAAACCTTTCGCATTTGCACGCGCGGCGATGCCGCGGAAGAGACCGATATTGTTTCGTCCGTTGGTCGCGTAGAGTTTTCCGGATGAGTCGGAAGTGATCTGAAACCGCCCTTGTTCGAGCCCGACCGGACTCGAAAGTCCGCGTGCGCTCGGGCTTACGAGCAACAAGACAAGATCTCTGCCGGGACGATATCCGGCAGCGTCTTCGCGATCACGAGGGTCCCAAATGAATTGACGGAAGGAATAGGCGTTGCCAGGAGCGCCTTTAAGAGATTCCTCTACGCGCAGGGTTACCGACACGGTCCAGAGAGCCGGAAAATCGGGATGGGGCTCGACCTTGGCGCTGACCACCTGGCCCCGTAGGATCACGCCTGCTTCATCGACCATTTCGGAGAGGTTTCGCGGGACGGCCATCGCTCCCCGCTGCGCCGACGCGGGGGCGCAGTAACTCACCAACAGGAGAAAAAAGAGGATGATTCGCCACGCCAGATGCGTGGTGGTGTAGCCCATGCAGCTGGGACTCATGAGAAAACACCTCGCCACTTTTCGTTCAAGGGGACGCTTGCGCAGGACGATGTTTTATTTGGTTGTTAACTATACAATACTGGCAATCTTTGTCAAGATTCGCTTACGGCCTGCCCTCCCCCGCCAACCCAAGACTTCTGCTTGACAATTGAGGTTCGGATGCTATTATCGTTGGGTTGTACGGTAGCCTGCCTGCTGGACAGGAGGCCTTTGCTCTTTGACAAACTGGGTAAGATGAGATGTGCCAGAACCCGTTCGATTAATTCCGGCATGAGAATGCCGGAAGATTGAGTGAATCGAGCGATAAAAAGTTCGCTTGGAAAACTTAGGTCCGACTCTCAGAAATGACGGTCGGGCTTTTTTGTTTTCTAAGCAGCCAGTTTCACACGAGAGTTTGATCCTGGCTCAGAGCGAACGCTGGCGGCGTGCTTAACACATGCAAGTCGAGTGCGCAGTTCTCTGTAGCAATACAGGGGATGGGCGCACGGCGCACGGGTGCGTAACACGTGGGCAATCTGCCCTCGGATGGGGGATAACTCGTCGAAAGGCGAGCTAATACCGCATGACATTCCGAAGACTCCGGTCTTTGGACTCAAAGGCCGCA
>Ga0210409_10004308_pt1 | contig 15437 bp, 11 predicted proteins | sample IncBWH17MmetaG_FD_161649 | JGI IMG/M metagenome (GOLD analysis project Ga0210409, IMG submission 161649) | Forest soil microbial communities from Barre Woods Harvard Forest LTER site, Petersham, Massachusetts, United States - Inc-BW-H-17-M | ecosystem: Environmental > Terrestrial > Soil >...
GTCGGCACGGCGGGCCGAGATGTCATCCCGACACAAGAATAACGCCAATTATGTAACTACACAAGGACATCGCCTCATGTCGCGGCTCCAGCCCCTTATACTCAAAAGGGAAATCCGTGCGTTTCGACTGCCTTCCCATCTACTCGTATGTCCCTTCTTGACGTTCTGCTAGGCCGGCCGCTCTCCACCTTCGAAGAAGAGGGCCAGCGCATCGGACTGCTCGCGGGGATTGCGATCTTCGGCCTGGACGCCCTGAGTTCGGCGGCCTACGGACCGGAAGCCGCGCTCACCGTCATGCGGCCGCTGGGCGCCTTGGGCAATCAGTACATCGTCCCCATCAGCCTGGGCATCGTCACACTGCTGATGATCGTGTTCTTCTCTTATCGCCAGACCATCGAAGCCTATCCGGGCGGCGGCGGGTCATACACCGTAGCGCGCGAAAACCTGGGCGACTTTCCAGGGCTGCTGGCCGCAGCCGCGCTGATGATCGATTATATTCTCACCGTGGCAGTCGGAATCTCGGCGGGCGTCGGCGCTCTGGTTTCGGCGGCGCCCGCGCTGCAGCCGCACACGCTCTCCATGTGCCTGGCGATACTGGCAGCCATCACCCTCATCAACCTGCGGGGCATCCGCGAAGCCGGCCTGGTATTCATGGTGCCCACCTATCTCTTCGTGGGATCGCTCCTGATCGCCATAATCATGGGGATCGGCAAGACTTTGGCCGCGGGCGGCTCGCCCGTTCCAGTTGTGGCGCCGCCGCCGCTCGTGCCGCCAACCGCCGCCGTGGGGCTATGGCTCCTGTTGCAGGCTTTCTCGAGCGGTTGCGCCGCCATGACCGGCGTCGAAGCCGTCAGCAACGGCGTTCGCGCGTTTCGCGAACCAACCGTCAAGAATGCGCAGCGCACCTTGACCGTGATCATCGGACTGCTGATTGTCATGCTGGCGGGCATCGCCTTCCTGATCCGCGCCTATGGCATCATGGCGACCGACCCCGGCCGTCCCGGATATCAGAGCGTGCTCTCCATGCTCGTGGCGGCGGTCACCGGCCGTGGCTGGTTCTACTACATCACCATCGGCTCCGTGCTGGTTATCCTTTCTCTTTCTGCGAACACTGCGTTTGCCGATTTTCCCCGGCTCTGCAAAGCGGTCGCGCAAAATGGGCTCCTGCCTCACTCGTTCGGGTTCCGAGGACGGCGTCTGGTCTATTCGCAAGGCATCCTGGTTCTCGCCTTCCTTGCCGGGATACTGATCTTCTTGTTTGGCGGGGTCACCGATAATCTGATTCCGCTTTTTGCCATCGGTGCGTTCCTTGCCTTTACGCTGTCGCAGGCCGGCATGGTGGCTCACTGGAGAAGGGTGAAAGGTCCGGGGGCGTTTCGAAGCATTGTCGTGAATGGCCTCGGAGCGGTGGCTACGGGAATCACGCTCCTGGTAGTGCTCGTCGCGAAATTTACTTCCGGGGCCTGGGTCAGCGCTCTCCTGATCGCGGGCCTGGTCGCTGTGATGCTCTGGGTGCGGAATCACTACCGTGAGGTTGCCAGGGAAACGTCCAGTTCCGCTCCGCTGGATGTCGAGAGCCTGGGACCGCCCATCGTGATCGTGCCCATTCAAGGGTGGGGAAAGATTGCCCAGCGAGCGCTGCAGTTCGCCCTCACGCTCTCCCCGGATATTCATGCTCTCCACGTGGCCACGGAGGACGAGACCAACGCCCTTCGCGATGAATGGAGCCGCGTCGTGGTGGCGCCATTGCAGCAGGCGGGACGCAAACCTCCCGACCTCGTTACCTTACCGTCGCCCTACCGGTTGATCATGAAGCCGGTTTTGGATTTCGTGCTTCAAACCGAGAAAGATAATCCGGGTCGCCAGATCGCGGTGATCGTTCCCGAGCTGGTCGAACAGCATTGGTACCACTACCCCCTGCACAATCAGCGAGCGGAGATACTGAAGGCTTTTCTGCTCTTGCACGGGAGTGAGCGAATCGTGCTCATCAACGTTCCCTGGTACATCGAGGCTTGACCACAGACTCGATCTGGCGACGCCGGTCGAGCGAATTTGATATGATCCGCCTTTGAGCGGTCCAGGAGTCGCCCTATGTCACGAACTGCCATTCGCACCACATTCGCACTTCTTCCTGTGCTTTCGGCGCTGCTTGCCACGGGCCCAGCCGTTTACGCCCGTCCGCACGCTGCGCATGGTCCCGACGAGCACGTCGGCAGCGTGAATTTTCCCAACTCATGTTCGCCGCAAGCCCAGGCCGCCCTGGATAAGGGACTCGCCCTGCTGCACTCGTTTCAATATCAGGAGTCCGGGCAGGCGTTTGGCGACGCTGCGAAACAGGACGGCCAATGCGCCATAGCCTATTGGGGAAAAGCCATGGCGCTCGACCATCAACTGTGGGACTTTCCCAGTGTCGCCACTCTCGCCGAAGGGCGGAAGGACATTGAGCAAGCCCAGAAGGCCGGGGCACGGTCCGGCCGCGAGCGCGAATATATCGCCGCCGCCGCGGCGTTCTACCAGGACGATCCGAAGCTAAGCCACACCGATCGCGTGCAGGCTTATTCGACGGCCATGCAAAAGCTCTACAGCGACAATCCCAAGGATGTTGAGGCCGGCGCATTCTACGCCTTGTCTCTGGTCGCTCTAGCGGAGGACGGCGTGGATGACCTCGCCAATCGCCGGAAGGCCATCGCCATCCTGAATCCTCTTTTCGCGCAACAGCCGAACAATCCGGGCGTGGCTCACTATCTGATTCATGCCGCCGATGTTCCGGAGCTTGCTTCAGAAGGACTTCCTGCTGCTCGCGCCTACGCGAAAATCGCTCCCGATTCCGCGCACGCCACGCACATGCCCTCGCATATTTTCCGGCGCCTCGGGTACTGGCAGGAAATGATTGATTCAAACATCGCGGCGATCGCTGCCGCTGCGGAAGCGACTAACGCGCACCGGGGCGACGCCAGCTACCAGTTCCATCCCATGGATTTCCTTGATTACGCCTATCTGCAAAGCGGTCAGGAGGCCAAGGCGCGGCAATTGGTTGAGGAAGCCAAACTCGTGCCGGGCGCGAAGCCGGAGAGCATCGCCAATCATCAAGCGATGTTTGCCGCCGTCAACGCCATCGAGCTGCACCGTTGGAAGGAGGCGGCGTCACTCGATATTCCCGATGAGCGGCTCATCTGGCAGGACTCCACCTATTGGGCGCGCGCCATCGGCTCCGCACGCAGCGGGGATTTGAGCGGCGCGCGCGCGGCTTCTCAGAAACTGGCTGAGGTCATGAAAGCGCAGGAAGCTCATATGCGGGAAGACGGCGACAAAGTTACCCCTGGTGAGAGTGTCGAAGAACGCGAAGTGGACGCGTGGATCGCCTACGCCGAGGGAAAATCGGACGATGCCGTAGCCGCCATGCGCGGAGCCGTTAAGCGCGAAGAAGATGACCGCGAAGACCCGATTTCCATGCCTGCCCGCGAGATGCTCGCCGATCTGCTCCTCGAACTGAAGCGGCCATCAGAAGCCCTCACGGAGTATCAGGCGGTTTTGAAGGACTACCCAAATCGCTTCGACGCGGTCTACGGCGCCGCGCGTTCGTCCGAAGCGGCCGCGAATCCACAGCAGGCGCGGAAATTCTACGCTCAGCTGGTCTCGATCTCACTGCCCGGTGCCGACCGCCCCGAACTCCGGGATGCGCGGTCGTTTGCATACAATCAGTAAACGCTCCTCGATTGCTTTCGACGGGGAAGGGCGGGGCTTCAGCGCCGGCCGTCAACGCCCACATTTGCAGGGGCTTTAGCCTCTGAAGTCCCGCGTGCATATTTTCACGGCAGCCCCGCGCCGGGAATCTGCACGCGAACCACTTCAATCTTGCCTGCGCGCTGCTCCTTGGCGACGTTGGGCAAATGATCCCGGGCAGTGCAAATATATAGATCGCGCCGGTCGGCGCCCCCCAGCATGCAAGCGTAGGCGTGGCGGTCCGGCAGCGGGATCGTGTCTGCGATTTCGCCGCCTTCCCTGACGCGGATGATCTTGTTCCCGCCTGCCCAAGCGACCCACACAGCGCCTTCTGCGTCCAGGCAAATCCCATCCGCTCGCATCCCTTCGACTGCCGCGAAAACACGCCGGTTGGTCAGTGCGCCATCCTGCTGAATATCGAATGCGGTCAAGCGCGCCGCAAACGTCTCGGCGATGATGAGAGTCTTTCCGTCAGGCGTAATCACAGTGCCATTCGGAAAATGAAGGTCTTCCGCCGCCACAACCACGCTGCCATTCGGCCCCACGCAGAGCAGAACCGTCGGACGCGGAGTCTCGCCTTTGATCAGGTCGAAGCCGAAGTTGCCGATGTATGCGCGGCCCTTTCGATCAACCACCATGTCGTTGATGGGACTCGAGACGAAGGAACTCAGATCGGCGGCCACTAATACGCCTTGCGGATCGAGCCGCAGCAAATGTCGGTCCATCATCGATACGACCAGCATGGTTCCATCCGGGAGCCACCCGAGTCCGGAAACATTGCCGGGAAACTCGTGGATTTTTCCGGCAACCCCTTCCGGAGTAAGCCGCCACACAATTCCGGCGTGCATATCCGAAAAGTAGAACGCGCCGTCATGCCAGCGCGGGCCTTCGGGGAATATCAAGCCATCGAGTAACACCTTTGTCGTGGTTGGCATGCGCCCAAAAGTACGCCCGGAGCGCTTGCGTGGCAATCCATTTTGGTCGGCCTGGCGCAAATCGAGCCGCGAGATTTGGATGGTTGCCTGCCGCGCTCGAAACCATATTCAAGAAACAGCGCACGATCCCCGAAACTCGCTTTACACCTCCCGCGCGCCATGCTAGTTTCTATTCGCGTAACCGCCGATCCGCAAGCGCCAGGCGGCAGGGCCATCCATATCGACCCTCCGAATGTTTTTGTCTCGATAGACCTCCGACATAAAATCAAAGCGTACCTCCTTCTGCGGATACCGCATCAGGAGCGTAGCGTGCGAGGGACCGGGTGCTAAAGCTTCGTAAAGTCGAGCTGCTGGGCTTCAAGTCGTTCTGCGAGAAGACGCCGATCACCTTCAGCGGCAGCGGAATCACCTGCATTGTCGGGCCGAATGGCTGCGGCAAGTCCAACGTGGTGGACGCCATCTCCTGGGTTCTCGGCGAGCAGAGCCACAAAATGCTCCGCGCCGAGCGCATGTCCGACTGCATTTTCAACGGCACAGCCAAGCGCCCGCCCATGGGCATATCCGAAGTCACTCTCACGCTGATTGATCCGGAACTCACCGATGCCGTCGCCAAAGTGCTTGGTCCCGAGCCCGAAGCTTCCGCTGACACGCCCCTGGACGCCTCGGATTCCGCCACCGTGGCAGCCGACGATGCGCCGGAATCGCCCGAGACCGAAATTTCCGCGGAAGAAGGCGCCATCAACCGCAAGCATTGGAAGAAGCGCGCGACCGAAAAACCCGCTGTGACGGTGCGCCCCGGCGAAATCGTCGTCGGCCGCCGCCTCTATCGTTCCGGCCAGAGCGAATACCTGATTAACGGCCGCGTGGCGCGTCTTCGCGACGTCCAGGAAATCTTCATGGGCATCGGCCTCGGCCCGGACAGTTACGCCATCATCGAGCAGGGCCGCATCGGCCAGATCCTGAATTCCAAGCCGATGGACCGCCGCGCCATCATCGAGGAAGCCGCCGGCATTACCATGTACAAGACGAAGAAGCGCCTCGCGGAAACCAAGCTGGAAGCCGCGAAGATCAATCTCTCGCGCGTCAACGACATTCTCGTCGAGGTCGAAAAACAGCTCGCCTCGCTCAAGCGCCAAGCCTCCAAGGCACGCCGTTACGCCGAGCTGCGCGAACAGATGCGCGGGCTGCTGCGCATCGTGCTCGCCAGCCGCGCCGAGCATCTTGACATCGAAGCCGCGCGCCTGGAAAAACTTCTCCGCGATATGGACGCCGCTGAAGAGCGCGAATCCCGCTCCGTGCACGATCTCGAAGCCGAACAGGAGCGCTTGAGCGCGCGCACCTTCGATCTCGATGGCGAGCTGCGCCAGACGCAAAACTTCCTCGGACAGACCGCTCTCGATCTCGATCGCGCCGAAAATCGCATCACCTTCAATCGCGAGCAGGTCGCGCAGCTTGAATCGCGCGCCGCGCGCCTCGCCATCGAAATCGAGCAGGCCCTTCGACAAGCGGCCGAACTCGCCGCGCGCCTCGAAGCCCAACGCGAGTCCGTGGTCGCCGTTCGCGCCCAAACCGCGTTGCTCGAAGCGGTTTTGCGCGAATCCACCGAGCATGTCTCTGTCAGCTCCGCCGAGCAGGGCCGCTTGGAATCGCGCATGGCAGAGCTTCGCCATTTGGCGAGCACTCTCGTCGAAGAATCCGCGCGCGGACAGGCCGAATCGCAGCAAGCCGAGGAGACCGCCGCGCGCCACAGCGCTGCCGAAGAACAGCGCGCTGCAGCCATGCGCGCGATTGAACAGGAGTGCACCGCGCTTCAGTCGCGGGTGGAGTCCGCGGACGCGGCCTTCGAGCAGGCTGAGCACCACGCGCGGGCCATTGGCGCAGAAGTCCGCGATTCCCAGGCTCGCCTTGCGGGACTTCGCCAGACGCAGCAGGAAACCGGCCACCAGCTCGACCAGGTTCGCCAGGATTTGTCCGCGGAACGCGCGCGGCACGCCTCCATCGAGCAGATTTTGCGCGAGCGCGCCTACACCGCCGACGCCGTGCAGAAACTTTTTTCCGCGAATGGCGATGCCGAATCGCGCGGCTTCCGCGCCCTCGGCTTGCTCGCCGACTACGCCGAAGTCCAGGAAGAATACGAAACCGCCCTCGAACAATTTCTCCGCGAAGAGCTCGAATACGTTGTCGTTGAATCGTTCGACCAGGCGCGCGCCGGCGTGACCCTGCTGCGCGAAGACTTGGGAGGCCGTGCCACTTTCTTTGTGGATTCCGCAAGCACCCTCGACGTGGACAAAATGGAGAATAGCGCCTCCATGCCCGGCAATTTCATCGCGCGGCTCGATCGCCTCGTCGAATTTCGCGAACCGCTCGGGCCCGCCACGAAATACTTCCTTAAAAAGCTCCGTACCGCTTACATCGTCGAAACGATTGGGATTGCCGAACAGATGGCGCACGACAATCCGCACAGCTACTTCCTCACGCTGGACGGCACCTGCTATCACGGCCGAACCGTCACCGGCGGCCGAAAAAGCGAAGCTGGGCCGCTCGCGCTCAAGCGGGAACTTCGCCATCGCGAGGCCGAAATTGCGCGCCTTGAGGATGCCGCCGCGGAACAGCAGGCGCATCTCGCCCGCCTCGAGGAAGAAACCTCCGCGGCCGAGGCGCAGCTTTCCACCGCCACCGCACAGCAAATGGAAGCTGAAAAATCTCTAGTCTCGGCCGCGCACCAGCGCGACGAAGCGCGCCGTGAATTCCTGCGCGTGGATCTGCAGCTGGATGGAGAGCGCCGCGAAATCGCGCGCCTTCACGGGGAAGCCGAAGCCGCCCGCGCCCGCGCCGCGCAGGCGCGATTCGAACACGCCGAGGCGGTTCGCGTCCGTGCCGCCGCTGATGCCGAAGCAGCCCAGGCCGCCGAAAAGCTCGCGGACCTTCGCCGCGATTTTCAGCAATTGCAGGAGCGCGTCGTCGCCCGCCGCGAGGAGCTCGCAGCCATCACCGAGCGCCTGGCCAGCGCCGAGGGCATCGAGCAAAGCCTTGCGGCCGAGATCGCGCAGGCAAACGAACGCATCGAATCGCTTCGCCATCAGCACCTCGCGCTCTCCAGCGAGAAGACCGAGATCGATTCCTCCTCCGAGCAGCTTGCCATTCAGGCGGAGGATCTGCGGCGCGAGAAAATCCGTCTCGAAGAGCTCAAAGCCGCTCTCGATTCCGAATGGACCGAAGTGCGTTCGCGCACCGGGCAAATTGACGAAACCCTGCGCGGCCGCCGTCAATCGCTCGATGAACTCCGCGCCGAACGCAGCCAGCGCCAGATCGAAAAAGCCCGCAACGACGCCGACCGCGACTACCTCCGCCAGAGCTGCGTCGCGGAATTGAACGCGCAGCCCGAGGAACTGATCGCTCAGGAATCGCAGCTTCTCATCGGCGAGGAACTGGTCGCCGCCGAAACGAACTACAACGAGATGAAGGCTCGCGTCGAAGCCATGGGCCCCGTCAATATGATGGCCCTCGAGGAGTTCCAGGAATGCGAGCAGCGCGAGGGTTTCTTGCGCCGCGAGCGCGACGATCTCGTGCAGTCCATTCAGAATACCCAGCTCACCATCCACGAGCTCGACGAAGTGTCGCGCAAAAAATTCGAGGACGCCTTCACCTTCATCAACGCGCAGTTCGCCGTCGCATTTCAGTCGCTCTTCGGCGGCGGACACGGCGAGATGCGCCTGAGCGAGCCGGATAGCTCCGGTGACTGTGGGATCGATATCGTCGCCCAGCCGCCGGGCAAGCGGCTCCAGAATATTCTTCTTCTCTCCGGCGGAGAAAAAGCGCTCACCGCGCTCGCGCTGCTCATCGCCGTCTTCCGCTATCAGCCGAGCCCGTTCTGCATCCTCGACGAAGTGGACGCCCCGCTGGATGAGGCAAACGTCGGCCGCTTCAACAAAATGCTCGCCGAAATGTGCGGTCAGACGCAGTTCATCGTCGTCACCCACAACCGCAAGACCATGGAAATGGGATCAGTGCTCTATGGCGTCACCATGCAGGAGCCTGGCGTTTCAAAGCTCGTCTCCGTCAAGTGGGAAGAAGACGCTGTGGCTGCTGCACCAGCCACCGCAAGCGCCGCCAGCAACGCTGCATAGCGTTCACATAAAAATCGTCATTCTGAGCGGAGTGACCGGAAGCACTTGCATTTCGTTCCGGCAATGCCGGAACGTCCGGTTACAGGAAGGACTCCCAGGTCGACGGTTAGTCGAGCCTGGGAGATGAGTCAAAGAATCCCTCTTATAAACTCTCAATATCGGTGCTCGCGCTGCGATTGCGAGAGGCCTGTGGGTCGTGGCTTTAGCCACTGACGTGGCCTGAGGCGTTTGATCTCTTATAATCTGCCCATGCTCTCGCTCGTACTCCTCCCCGGCATGGACGGCACCGGCGTACTCTTCAAGGATTTCGCCGAGACCGTGCAGCCTGAATTCAATCCAGTCGTCGTCACCTATCGCAATGACCCGTCGCTCGGCTACCGGGAACTGGAATCCCATGCCCGCGCAGCTCTGCCACAAGATGGACCATTTCTGCTTCTCGGCGAATCCATGTCGGGTCCAATCGCCATTTCGATTGCCGCCTCGCAACCGTCCGGCCTGCGCGGACTGATTCTCTGCTGCACGTTTGCGCGCAATCCACATCCGCTACTCCCGCTGGTGTGCGCGATCCTCAAGCCGTTCCCCGCGGGGCGCCTCCCCGCATTCGTTCAACACAAAAATCTTTTCGGTAAGCACGATTCGCCGCGGCTCCGCGCTCAACTTCGCGAACTCCGTCCTCTCGTCTCCGCGAAGACGCTGAAGGCCCGGCTCGAGGCGGTCGCCTCCATCGACGTTTCCGAAAAACTTCGCCGCGTTGCTGTCCCCGTTCTCGACCTGCGAGCGAAAAATGATCGCGTCGTCTCGCGTGCGTCTGGCCGGCATGTACAGAAAGTGCTCCCGGCAGTCGACGTCGTGGAGCTCGATACCTCCCATCTACTTCTGCAAACCGTTCCGCATGAGGCGCTCGCCGCGATAAGCGAATTCGTTCGGCGCCGAATCGAAAATTAGAATTGATCTCCGCTTTCTTACAGGTTGACAACCTCGCACTCTGCGCTAGAATACCCGCCTCTCTGAACTGAGGACTCACAGCTCGTGGCTTCATCGCAAATGCGCGCCGTTATTTCGCAAACAGAATTTCCGGGGCTCAAACTTCTTGGGCGCGGAAAAGTTCGCGACATCTACGAACTTGGCGATCAACTCTTGATCGTGGCGACGGACCGCCTGTCGGCATTCGATGTCGTCCTTCCTACGCCGATTCCCGATAAGGGACGTGTCCTCACCCAGCTTTCACTGTTTTGGTTCGACAAATTGGCGGACGTCGTCCCGCACCACGTCGTCGAGGCGAAGAATTTCACGGGCGAGCTCGCTCCCTACGCCGATTCTCTTGCCGGCCGCGCCATGCTTGTCCGCCGCACTGAACCCGCTCCCATCGAGTGCGTGGTGCGCGGATATATCTCCGGATCGGGTTGGAAGGACTATCAGAAAACCGGCGCCATCTGCGGAATTCCTCTCCCCGCAGGGTTGCGCGAATCGGATCGCCTGCCTGAGCCGATTTTTACGCCTTCAACCAAAGCCACCACGGGTCACGACGAAAACATTTCCTTCGACGAAACAGTTTCACGCATCCGGCGCCCCCTCGCCGAGCGACTTCGCGACGTCAGCCTCACGCTCTATCGCCGGGCTGCGGAGCACGCCGCCGCCCGCGGCATCATTATTGCCGACACAAAATTCGAATTCGGCCTCCGCGGCAATGAACTCATCTGGATTGACGAGGCGCTCACGCCGGATTCCTCGCGCTTCTGGCCTGCCGACCAGTATTCACCCGGCAAGGCGCAGCCTTCGTTTGATAAGCAGTTTGTCCGCGACTATCTCGAGCGCATCGGCTGGAACAAGCAGCCTCCCGCCCCTGCGCTGCCTCCGGACGTGGTCGCGGGTACGCAGCAGAAGTATCGGGACGCCTATCAACGCATCACCGGCCACGCACTCGACTAATTTGCGGAAGTTTCTCTCGAAGCTTCGCTGCGGAGCATGCACACGTGAAAGAACAACTGGATTCTCTGGTCGGAATGATGGTCGATCGCGGCATTCTGCTCGAAGAAGCCATGACGGAGTTCGAAAAGAAATTCATCCGGCGCGTTTTGGAACACTCCCGCGGCAATCAATGTCGCGCGGCCAGAATCCTGGGAATTCACCGCAATACGCTGAGCCGCAAGATCACCGAATACCATCTCGACCACCCGCTCCGCCGCCGTTGACGATCCGGTCAGCATGGTCACCTTGAGGGAGTCCGCCTGGGCGGGCGACCGAAGGGTTCGCCCAATTACGCACACCCCACTTGCCGAGGCGGTGTTCTCGCGCCTCTCCCAATAAAAAAGGCCGGCCCGTTTCCGGACCGGCCGTTAAATCGCTCAACCTGAGTACTCCGATTGCAATTTTGCCGCTAGGACTACTTTGGCGCCGGCTTGTGCGCAGCCGGCTTCTTAGCGCCGCCCTTATCCGGAATCGTGCTCGGATCCACCTTCACGGAGTCCCAGTGCAGCACGAAAGGGGAAGGATCGTAGCTCACCAGCGTCCCCGAAAATTGAATCTCATCGTCCTTCTGCACCCGCACCACATCGGGTTGCGGAGTGATTTGCGCCGTTGTGGATCCGGCCGGCGGTGCGGCCGTCCAGACTTTCACGTCCATGTTGGCAGTGGTCGCCGCCGCGATTTCATCCGGGCTGGCGCTGGTGAACGTCATGATCTCCACGAAGTTGTCCGATTTCTTCACTTCGATGATTTTGCCGATCACCTGCGGAAATTCCGCGCCACAGATCGCCAGCCAGGTCAGCTTCGCCTTGTCTCCTCCGCCGCTCAGATCACCGATTACGGTGATGATGGTGCTGGCCTGCGCAACCTTCTGGATGTCCGCCGCGCTCGGTATCGAATAAGTCGCCGGCCGCTCCGGCGCATTCGCCGCCAGTTGCAGCAATTCACTCAACTGCGCGTCCACCAGCGAGTCGCAGTTCGGCTGTTGATAATTCACAATCGTCTTGCGCAGGTAATCCTTGATCTTGTCGGTTTCCGGGATCTTCAGGTCAACAGCCCGGGCCAGCGCCCAGAATCCGTCGAGCGACTGCGGAGGAGTGGATTGCAGGTAGGCCAGCCCCAGGCGGTAGCTCGCCACGGGATCGTTCGGATTGAGCGCCAATTCAGCTTTGTAGGCCTCTTCGGCGGCCGGGTAGTCTTTCAGCGCCACGTCCGCTGCTCCCGCGGCTCCCTCGAAATCATGCCGGAAGACTTTCAGCTGATCGTCGGTCAGCTTCGGATTACATGTCTTAAGATCCGGAAGCAACTTTACGCCCAGCAACGCGGCGTCCCTCTGTTTTGTCAACTGATCGCGGGCGTCCGGGCCTGTCGGCGCTGGTTGCAAGCCGAATAGTTGCATGCGGGCCTGAAGCGCCTGCACCCGCGAGCAGGCATCCGCCTTGTCGCCGAGCGCGACCAGTTTGTCCGTGTATTCGATCGCCTTGGGGATGTTTTTCAATTTGTAGTACGCCGTGTAATACATTTGGTCAATATATTGCAGCAGCGTTGAGTTCGGGTACTGCTGCACGAAGCTGTCGAGCTGTTTGAGCTGCGCCTGCGGATCCTTTTCCGCCTGAGCCGCCTGCAGGGAGTTGTATTCCGGCAGCGTGTAGGTCGGTTGTTGGCTCGACGTAGCCGCTTGTCCTACCGCAGCCCGTGGAGAAAGCGATGCGAGGACGAGCGCAGCGAGAATAAATGCCGACCGGTTCAGATGCCTTCGCATGATCACTTTCCTGCCTCCTGGATTATGGCCTGTATTCGGCTGGGTTCAGACTCGCAAACGCGATGCCTGCGGGACCTTCACGCAACATAACGAAATCTCCGGGATTATAGGGAAACCATTCTACCCGCGCAAGTGTAAAACCTTCCGTGTCATTCGATTCCGCCATGTTTGCCCGTTCGCGCATGTGGGGAGGCCGACTCCTGCGTGATAGGATGATGCGTCCCGGGCCGCGTGTCGCCTGACGGGGATCGCTTATGTCTCACGCCAAGCCTCTCGAAGCAAAAGTCGCCTTGATCACCGGCGCCAGCCGCGGCATCGGACTCGCCATCGCGCGAAGCCTCGCGACGATGGGCGCGAAGCTAGCCCTCTGTGCACGCGACCCCGGTAGACTCATCGCCGTCGCCGCCGAATTCGAACGCCGCGGTATCCCGGTGCTCGCAGTCCCGGCGGACGTCTCCCGTGCGAGCGATATTGCCTCTCTCGTCCAGAAGACCGAGCAATCGCTCGGCCCCATCGAAATACTCGTCAACAACGCCGGCATCGGCGTCTTCGGCCCCATCCAGGAAGTTACCGAAGCGAATTGGGACTCCGTATTAGACACCAATTTGAAATCGGTGTTCCTGCTCAGCCACTCGGTCGCGCCCGGAATGATCGCCCGTCAAGCCGGACACATCATCAACATCGCCTCGCTCGCGGGCAAGAACGCCTTCGCCGGCGGCGCCATCTATTGCGCATCGAAGTGGGGCTTGCTCGGCCTCACGGAATGCATGGCCGAGGATCTCCGCGCTCACGGCATACGTGTCAGCGCCGTCTGCCCCGGTTCGGTGGCCACCGATTTTTCGCCGCACTCAAAGAAAGACCCGCGCAAAATGCTCCAGCCCGAGGACATCGCTCACGCCGTCGAGATGATTCTCACCCAGGCGCCGCAGAGCTTTATCAGCGAAGTACTTCTCCGCCCCACGCAGAAACCGTAACAGGCGGAACGCCGCGCGCCGGCGAATCGTTCCACCACGTCCAGCATCCAAGTTGTAGTTATAATGTCGCGCCAATCTAAGGAGGATGATTCCTCATGTCCGATCATCAGAAGCCCGCACCCGCCGCAGTACCCATCAATCATCTGATTGCCAATCGCTGGAGTCCGCGCGCATTCGAGGCCCGCGCCGTCGAGCCCGAAAAATTGCGCGGCCTGTTCGAAGCGGCGCGCTGGGCCGCATCTTCCTACAACGCCCAGCCCTGGTATTTCATCGTGGCCACCAAGGACGATCCCGAGAATTTCGCCAAAGTTCTCAGCACTTTCGTGGAGTTCAATCAGGGCTGGGCAAAAAATGCGCCGGTGATCGCGCTCAGCGTGGCCGGGCTTAAGATGCCGCACGACCGTTCCCAGAATCGCCACGCGTTTCACGACGTGGGCCAAGCCGCCGCCACGCTCTCTCTCGAAGCGACGGCCCTGGGGCTGCAAGTTCACCAGATGGCCGGCATCGACCCCGAAAAAGCGCGTGAAGTTTTCGGCATCCCGGAGCACTTCGAGGCCGTCGCGGGCATGGCGCTCGGCTATCCCGGCACTCCCGAAGCTCTCGGCGACCCGCTCCGCGAGCGCGAACTCGCTCCTCGCGAACGCAAGCCCGCGTCATCGTTCGTTTTCACCGGCAAATGGGGTCAGGTCTCGCCTTTCGTCAGCTAGAACTTGTCTCGGTATTAGTCTGCAGGGGGCCGGAACTTTGGCTCCGAAACACAAAAGCTCCCGAAGTGGGGTTTTAGCCTCCGAAGCCGGGTTCTTGAGTTTCTGTACGGCTGTTCAAGCGCTCAAGAATTTCGTCAGTTCCACCAGCACGTCCTGCGGCTTTTCTTCCACCATGAAATGCCCCGCGGGAATCGTTTTCCCGCTCACGTTTGTTCCGAATTCCTTCCACACCGCGACCACGTCGTACAGCCGGTTCATCGGCCCTTTTTCCGCCCACAAAGTCAGCAGCGGGCAGGTAATCTTGTTTGAAAGATCGGCGGCATCGTGTTCGAGGTCAATGGACGCGCCCGCGCGATAATCCTCGCAGCAGGCGTGAACGCCGGCGGGCTCGCGAAACGTCCGCAGGTACTCCGCAAACACGTCCGGCTCGATGGCCTGCGGCACCAGCGCCCCGAGCGACCGCTGCATGAAAAATTCCACGCTGTTGCCGATCAGCGTTTCCGGAAACGGCGCCGGCTGGATCAGGAAAAACCAGTGGTAGTAAGCCGTGGCAAATTCCCGCGTCACCGAGTGGTAAAGCGTGTAGGTCGGCACGATGTCGAGCACCGCGATTCTGGTCACCGCCTCGCGGTGGTCGCGCGCCATGCGATGCCCTACGCGCCCTCCGCGGTCGTGCCCCACCACCGCGAAGCTCGGAAAACCCAAGCTGCGCATCAGTTCCACTTGATCCTGCGCCATGGCCCGCTTCGAATAGTCGGAATGATCGCCGCCGCCGGCCGGCTTGCTGCTGTCGCCGTATCCCCGCAGGTCCGCCGCAATCACAGTGTGGCTTTTGGCAAGTTCCGGCGCGACCTTCCGCCACATCAAATGATTTTCCGGATAGCCGTGCATCAGCAGGACCGGCGATCCGCTCCCGCCAATCACGTAATTGATGGTGGCGCCGGTAGCGGCGAATTTCCCCGGCTTGAACCCCGGGAAAAATGCGGCGCCGCCGGATGCCGCTCCCTGCCCGGCCGCGCTTTTCTCCGACCCAGCCAGAGCGTCGGCTGCCACCGCTCCCATTCCCAGACTCACCGCCGACTTCAGCACTTCACGACGCGTATGCGTGAACATGAATCACCTCTGTCGATCCGACCTGGAGTCGTGCCGCCTCACGGCGCCTTGCACGCAAAATTCCCGGCTTCGTCGGTGCTGCCCGATCCCTTGTACGCCGCAATTTGCGGATACGGGCACAGCGGCCGCGT
>Ga0210409_10004309_pt1 | contig 15434 bp, 14 predicted proteins | sample IncBWH17MmetaG_FD_161649 | JGI IMG/M metagenome (GOLD analysis project Ga0210409, IMG submission 161649) | Forest soil microbial communities from Barre Woods Harvard Forest LTER site, Petersham, Massachusetts, United States - Inc-BW-H-17-M | ecosystem: Environmental > Terrestrial > Soil >...
GCTGGGTCCTGGCAGGAGGCATTTTGGCTGGAGTTTTTCTCCTCTTCGTGTTCGCGCCGAGTCCGAGTAAGGACGCGCGGCCTGTACATTCGGGGAATCCGGCTGGCCCTGCGCCGTCGCATGGTGCAAGCCCGTACGCAGAAAGCACGTCCTCAGAAGCCATTCCGCCGATGAACGTTGACACGAAAGAGGCGAATGCGCTGATGTCATCTCGCATCCCAGCCAATCTTTATTCAGCGGGCCCAACCAACGCAGCGGGAATGTTCCCAGAGCCACGAATTGCTTATTCCGCGGAACTCTCGGTCGTGACGCGGGAGTTCGCCCATTCGCGTTCAAGCCTGGAAGAGATTCTGGAACGCCACCGCGGCTATGTGGCCAAGCTGCGCATGGTCGGGGAAGCGTCCGGGAGCGTCCTATCCGCTACGCTGCGCGTCCCTTCGTCGGAATATCGCTCCACTCTCACGGAGCTAAAAGGCGTCGGACTCGTGGAACACGAGGAAGAATGCGCCGATGAAATTACCCAGCAGCACAGCGAACTTGAAGCGCGGCTGGTGAACGCGCAGAACGAGGAGAAGCGAATTCAGCTATTGCTCCAGAATCGCACCGAAAAAGCCAGCGATCTGAATTCGCTCGAACGCCAGGTTGGGCTGCTGCGCGGTGAAATCGAGCGAATGGAAGTGGAGCGGTATGCTTCCGGGAACCGCGTCACCTTCGCAAACGTCTCTTTTTCCCTGCGGGAAGAGCGCGCCCTGCCGGCCGAGACGATTGGAGCGAAACTTCGAAGCGCCGCGGTTGGCGGCTTGTCCGACGCCTTCGAAAGCATCTCCTCCATCCTGCTGTTCCTGGCCGGCCGAGGCCCTTTGCTCGCGTTGTGGGCAGTGCTGATTTATTTTCCAGTGCGCTTCTTCTGGCGCCGGCGATCACAATGGGGGCTCGGGGAAGCCGAAGCCGCCAAGAATTCGTGACCGATTCCGCTTCGCGAACGGCCGATCTACAAAGTTTTTTGCTGCCGTGTTGTCAAGTCCGCCCTTGACGCAATTCCACGTTTGCTCCTAGGGAATTCGTGGTGAGGCTCCGATAGGACACTGCGGATCCTTGAATTTTGTTGCTCGATGAGAATCTGGAATAACGATATTGCAAATCCGCGCCACTTTTAGGATCGCAAACCAGTTCATCCCCAGTTGGAGGGCCTTTCCGTAACTTTCTGAGCGTGCTTTTCATCAAGCTGCTCCCAAAGACTGTAGAACGCTGACTAATTATCTGTGAGATTTTGTAGGCTTCCGCTCCGTGGCATCCTGTTTTTGCGTCACGCGCAAGCGTAACCTCTGTGCTTTCAGCGTGCTGCTCGTTTCCGGCTTGCTTTAAGCTCGCTGGCATACGGTTTGCTCTCTACTCTGCAACACATAAGATTGGCTTCCCGGGGTGGCCGGAACCGAACCTCGACTCGGTTACCGGTTTTGGGGCGTCAATTGAGATAAAGGGGGCTTGCACCAGCCCCCTTTTTCATTTTCGTTCACGATTCGTCCGGCCGCGCCCAGCGACCTTTGAAAGTGTGGTTGGCCCAAGGCTTCCGCGAGTGGCTCCGGTCTCCATGGCCGGGGCTTTTTTTGTGCCCAAAAAAAGTGAGCGGCCGCTGGGGGGAGCGGCCGCTCGGGCGTGGGGGATGGAGGGTACTGTAACCTTAAGTCAGTTGGGGTCTTCTGGTCGTTCTGCTGCGCTCGCGAGCAGCAGGACGACACACAGGAGCAGACATGTTACAACCAGCGAAGTACTCCAAAAGTCCAACCAACTCCCGATTACTTGCCCAGTTTGCGTTCGAGGCGACAGTCGGTCCATAGCGCGCAGGGTTCATTTTTGCCAGTACTTCTCTCCCTCGCCGATTCCATCTTCTCTGGTACGGAAGTACTTTCGCCCTTACGCAAGCTTCGCGATCCCTGCTTGAGCACCTTGATGCGCAGTCCGTCATGCTTGTAAAATCTCCATTGGTTGGCGCGGTTTAATTAAATTTCTTCAAAGCGGGCTAAAGTTTCGGGATGATCTGTTGAAGCAGCTCCACTAGCTCGGCCAAATGACGCTGTTCGTCTTCGGAAAGTGAAGAGAGTGTTTTCGCCAGCGATTCCACGCGGCGCTTTCGTCCTTCCTGCAGGATCTTCGTGCCCTTGGCGCTGGCTTCGAGGCGCACCCGCCGCCCGTCCTCCGTTGGAAGACGCCGCACCAAACCAGAACGCTCGAGGCCCGCAACGATGCGGCTCATCGTCGGGGGCCGCACCTGCTCGGCGTCGGCAAGCTCGCCAAGCGATCGCGGCCCGCCAAAAACCAGGACCGACAAAGCAGAAAGCTGCGCCGGGCCAACACCGCTTTCGCGGTCGCGCACACGCAGCCGCCGGAGCAGGTGAATGGCTGCGGAGTGGAGACGGTCGGCGATCGCCGTAGCGTCGCGCTTCGGGAAACTTTTTGACTTGACATCCACCATACAATTTAGTTAGCTATGCTAACTAATCCACTCCCGGAGGTAAACAGCCATGAACACGCAAGAGAACTCTTCCTTGGCGCGCATCGGGCAAATTGCCATCAACGCGCACGACGTGGATCGCGCCACGGCATTCTATCGCGACGTCCTGGGATTGCCGCATCTGTTCCGCGCCGGCCAGTTGTCGTTTTTCGATTGTGGCGGAGTACGGCTGATGCTGGACAAGGCGGAGAAACCGGAATTCGATCACCCGAGCTCGATCCTTTATTTCCAGGTCGGCGATATTCAGGCGGCGCACCGGCGTCTCCAGGAAGCCGGGGCTAAATTTGAGGATGCGCCGCACGTCATCGCGCCAATGCCAAATTACGATCTTTGGATGACGTTTTTCCGCGACAGCGAAGGCAACCTGCTGGCGCTGATGAGCGAGGTCCCGCGCGGCCAAGCGCAGCTTTTCCCTGGCAATTTCGAACTCCAACCCGGTGCTACAAGCGCCCACCGGATTACGGTATCCTTTTCGGACCATGCATGACCTCAACTATTTCCGGGATCACCTCGACGTCTTCGCTGACATGGCGAAGAAGCGCAACATGGCGCTCGATCTGGATGCTTTCCGGGCGCTCGACAAGGAGCGGCGCGAGCTGATCACGGCAAACGAGCAGCGCAAGGCCCAACGCAACAAAGCCAGCGACGAGATTGCGCGGCTTAAGAAGGAAAAGCAGAACGCCGATTCGTTGATCGCGGAAATGAAGCAGGTTTCCGAGCTCATCAAGCGGTCAGACGAGCGCGTCGCGGAGCTGGATGCCAGGCAGCGCGAACTCCTCCTCACCATGCCCAACGTCCCCCATTTCAGCGTACCCGTGGGCAGGAGCGCGGAGGACAACGTGGAGGTCCGGCGCTGGGGTGCGCCGCCCAAGTTTGATTTCACGCTGAAGCCGCACTGGGAAGTCGGAGAGCGGGCCGGCATTCTTGACCTTGCGGCAGCCACAAAGATTACCGGAGCGCGCTTTGCCGTTTACAAAGGCTGGGGCGCGCGGCTTGAGCGCGCTCTGGCGAATTTTTTTCTGGATGTCCACACGCGCGAGCATGGCTATACGGAAATTCTTCCGCCATTCGTCGTGAATACCGCGTCGCTCCTGGGCGCGGGACAGTTGCCGAAATTCGCGGCGGATCTTTTCAAGCTTGAGAACACCGATTTCTGGCTGACGCCCACTTCTGAGGTCGAACTGCACAATCTCTACCGCGACGAAACCATCCCCGAGGAAAAGCTGCCCATCCATGTGACTGCCTGGACTGCTTGCTTTCGCTCGGAAGCCGGTGCTGCCGGCAAAGACACGCGCGGCATTTTGCGGCAGCATCAATTCCAGAAGGTCGAGCTCTTCAAGTTTGCGCATCCGGATAAAAGCTACGAAGAACACGAGTCGCTGGTTCGCAATGCGGAGACCATTTTGCAAAAACTCGGGTTGCATTATCGCACGGTGCTGCTTTGCACGGGCGACATGGGATTTGCTTCCGCGAAAACATATGACCTGGAAGTCTGGCTGCCTTCTTCCAACGAGTTTCGCGAGATTTCTTCCTGTTCGAACTGCGAAGCCTTCCAGGCGCGACGCGCCAATATACGCTTTAAACCCAAGGGCGGCGGAAAGAGTGATTTTGTGCATACCCTAAACGGTTCCGGCCTCGCCGTCGGACGCACATGGATCGCAGTTGTGGAGAATTATCAACAGCCAGATGGCTCCATTCTGGTCCCGGAAGTCCTACGCCCATACATGGGCATTGATCGGATTCCAGCATCTTCCTGATGGCTTGGTGCCCCTTTCTGAGGCGGTTTTGTGTTTTTCCTGCAGATGAGAATCGGTGGCCTTCCGACCACCGTAAGATATTGTATTTGAAAGACTTAGTGTGGCTTTACCCGCTATTTGTCAAAAAAGGAAGCGGACAATTCGTCTCGCAACCCGTTGAAATCACACCTTTTCGTTTGACGGGCCCTTTTCGCCTTGCATACACTCGCCTCAGGGCGGCTTGAGGGGTCAATGCAAATCGAGCCGTCTGGCAAACACTTGAATGATGAACTTTCTCGCTCGCGTTGTACGTTTTCTGATCTGGGTGCTCGTTATTTCCTGGGGCGCCCGGCTGTTGCGCCGTCTCGTCGCCGGGATGTTCCGCGATGCGGGCGCTGCGCCAGCATCGGCGGATATGCCGGGCGAAACTCAAATACCGCGCATGGCGCGCCAGTTGGTGCGGGATCCCGTGTGTGGAATGCATGTGGATGAGACGTTGTCCATCCCGCTGCGTGAAGACGGCGAGCTTTTGCACTTCTGCTCCATCGCTTGCCGCGATGCGTATGCGAGTGAAACGAAAAAGTTTGCGGCGAATGGGTGAGTTGCCCGCGCCGGCGGTTTTAGATTCTGGGCCAAGTGACTTAAGGACGTTCTAGAAAAATCGAGTTGACGAAAGGACCGACGCCAATGGCCACGGTCGCAAAGCCCACAGCCCCGACACGACAGTTAGGCACACCGCCCCTGGTGCCTCGCATCGCTCCGCGCGAGGATTTGAATCCATTTCGCATCTCGCAAATTCAGTTTGACATGGCGGCGGAGTTTTTGAAGCTCGACCCAGGCTTGCGGCAGATTCTGCGCACTCCGAAGCGCATACTGGAAGTTTCCTTGCCGACGAAGATGGACAACGGCCAGGTGAAAGTGTTCGCTGGGTACCGCGTGCAGCACAACGTTTCGCGCGGTCCGGGCAAGGGCGGCATCCGATTCCATCCCAACGTCACGCTCGATGAAGTAAAAGCGCTGGCCATGTGGATGACCTGGAAGACCGCGACCGTCAATGTGCCGTTCGGCGGAGCCAAGGGCGGCGTCATCTGCGATCCGAAGCGCATGTCCAAGAGCGAGCTCGAGCGCATGACGCGCCGCTACGCCAGCGAGATCCTGCCCATCATCGGACCCTCGCAGGACATTCCCGCGCCGGATGTTTACACCGACGCCCAAACCATGGCGTGGATCATGGACACTTACGCCATGACCGTGGGCCATTCGGCGCATGGCGTTGTTACCGGCAAGCCGGTTTCCGTCGGTGGTTCCGAGGGACGTGGCGAGGCTACCGCGCGCGGGCTGCTGTACGTTGTGGAAGAAGCCTGTAAGCTGAAGAAAATCTCGCTGCGCGGCGCCACCGTCGCGATTCAGGGATTCGGCAACGCCGGCGCCACCGCGGCCCGTCTATTCGCGGAGAAAAAAGCAAAAATCGTCGCGCTCAGCGACACCCGCGGTGGCGTGACCAATTCACGCGGCATCGATCCCATCAAGGCCATTCGTTATAAGGAACGCTCCGGCACGGTTGTCGGCATGCCCGGCGCTTCGCGCATTACCAACGACGATCTGCTCACCATGAAGTGCGACATCTTGATCCCGGCGGCGTTGGAAAACGTCATCACGCTCCAAAATGCGGAAGCCGTGAAGGCGCGCATCGTTGCAGAAGCCGCCAACGGGCCCACCACGCCGCACGCCGATGAAATTCTGGCGCGCCGCGGAATTACTGTCCTGCCGGACGTTCTCGCGAATGCCGGCGGCGTCACGGTGAGCTACTTCGAGTGGGTGCAAAACCAGGAAGGGCTCATGTGGGACGTGGATGAAGTCAACGCGCGCCTGCAGAAGATCATCGTGCGCGCCTTCCACGAAATGGTGGACACCATGCGCAAGCATCACGTCCCCCCGCGCGCCGGCGCCATGATCCTCGCCGTCGGCCGCGTCGCCGAAGCCACCCTCGTCCGCGGCCTGTTCCCGTGAACCTGTAGCTCACCCCTTTGCGGGTGAGGCTTGTCGTCTGAACTATTTCCATTCACTTATCGAAGTGAAGGCCCGTTCGAATGGCCTCCCCTCTAAATTTCGCTTGCGCTGAACATTCAGCGCGCGTACATTCGCAGTTGCCGGTCCGTTTTTCGACGCGACCGGCTATTTTCGTCGTTGGAGCAAGAAAAAACGATGGGCACGAACGGACACAGCCACCCAGCGCCGCCGATTCTGCTTTCGATCGCGGGCTTCGATCCTTCCTGCGGCGCCGGCACCGGCGCGGATTTGAAAACCTTCGCCGCGCATGGCTGCTACGGCGTCGCCGCGATTACTTCTCTCACCGTGCAGAACACCCAGGGCGTTCAAACCGTGCATAACACGCCAAGCGCGGAACTGCGAGCCCAGCTCGATGCGCTCGTCAGCGATTGCGACATCGCCGCGGTAAAAATCGGAATGCTCGGCAACCGCGGAAATGCCGTGGTCGTGGCGGAATTTCTCGATGCTCATAAATTTGCGCACGTCGTGCATGATCCGGTGATGAAGTCCTCCAGCGGCGGCGAGCTTCTCGATCCCGGCGGCATCAAGTTTGTCGCAACGGAACTGCTGAAGCGCGCCAGCGTCATCACACCGAACGTGCCCGAAGCTGAGATTTTGACCGGGCTGACGATCAAGGATATCGCCGACATGGAAGCCGCGGCGCGCAAGATCGTGGAGATGGGCGCGCGCGCGGTGATCGTCAAGGGTGGTCACATGGAGCGCACCACCGACGTGCTTTTCGATGGGACCGAGATGATCGCGCTGGCCGGTGAAAAGACCAACGAGGATCATCTTCACGGAACCGGCTGCACCTTTGCTTCCGCGCTTACCGCGCAGTTAGCCGCCGGCCGCGGATTGCTGGAAGCCGCCACGCTTTCGAAAGTCTATGTGACCAAGGCGATTGAGAAAGCTTACGCCGTAGGGAAAGGCCGCCTTCCGCTGGATCATTTCTTCCGCCAGAAGATCGAGCCGCCCGCCCGCGGCATCCACGAAGTCCCCCAGCACGGCATGCATCCCGCCGCCGAACCCACCGCCCACTGAGGGAAGTAGTCAGTCATTAGCTTTCAGTTCTTAGTCAGGCAGAACTACGTTCGTCCATACGAGGTTCAGCATAGTTTCGCTGAAATGAGCAGGCATTTAGCTGCCGGCGAAAGATCGAAAACCAAAATCAAACTTTGTGGACTATACGGCCCGCTACGATGGTGGCCATTGCGCCACCCTTAAACGGCCGCTCATCGAAAGGCGAGTTGCGGGATTTGCTCGCGGATTTCTTTACGTTGTACGTCCAAGGCTGATCGGGCGTGAAAATCGTCAAGTCGCCCGGGTGGCCTGCGACGATCTTGCGTTCCATCCCAAGCACCCGCGCTGGCCCAGTCGTAAAAAGCTCGACCATCCTCATCAACGAAATCCGGCCGCTATGCACCAGCTGTTCCAGCGCCAAAGCCAGCGCTGTTTCGAATCCGAGAATCCCAAACGGCGCGCGATCAAATTCCACATCTTTCAAAGCTGGCTCATGCGGCGCGTGATCGGTGGCAATCGCATCCACGGTTCCGTCCGCTAGTCCAGCGAGCAGCGCTTCGCGATCTTCGCGCACGGCCAGCGGCGGATTCATCTTGAATTTCGAATCGTATTGCACGTCTTCATCAATCAATGTGAAATGGTGTGGCGTCACTTCGCAAGTAACGCGCAAGCCGCGCGACTTGGCCCAGCGAACTTGATCGAGCGATGCTTTCGCCGAAAGATGCGCCACATGCAGCCGCGCCCCGGTCAGCTCCGCGAGCTGCACATCGCGCGCCACACAAACCGCCTCCGCCGCCGCGGGCATGCCTCGCAATCCCAGCCGCGTGGAAGTCACCCCCTCGCGCATCACCGCTCCTGCTGCCAGCGAAACGTCTTCCGAATGCTCAATCACCGGAAGATCCAACGACCTGCAATAATCCATCACCTGCCGCGTCAGCTTCGCCGTGGCGATCGGTTTTCCATCATCAGAGACTGCCACGATGCCCGCATCTTTCATCCCCGCGATTTCTGCAATCGCCTCGCCCTTACTTTCCACCGAGGCTGCGCCGATCGGCCAAACGCGCACGCTCGCGCCAGCCTTGGCGCGATCGACGATGAAGCGCGTGACCGAAGCGTTGTCGTTGACTGGCTTCGTATTGGGCATGCAGCAGACAGCCGTAAAACCGCCCCGCGCGGCTGCCTTCGTGCCTGTCTCGATGGTCTCGGAAGATTCCTGCCCCGGCTCGCGGAGATGGGCATGAAGATCGATGAAACCCGGCGCCACGATCAGTCCCGTCGCGTCAAACACTTCCGCGTTTGCCGGCGCCGCAATCTTTCCCATCGGGGCGACCTCTTTGATCTTTTCTCCGTCCAGCAGAACGTCCAGTGGCCCGTCCGTTCCCCTCGCCGGGTCAATGACGCGTCCGTTCTTAATCAGAAGCATGGGTAGATTCCTTGGGTTTCACTTCCAACGCCGGATGCGTGTCCGTTTCCGATGCGCCGTGGATGAGGAGATACAGAATCGCCATGCGCACCGCAACGCCGTTGGTGACTTGCTCGAGCACGCAAGAGCGAGGCCCATCGGCAACCTCAGGGGTGATCTCGATGCCCCGATTGATAGGACCTGGATGAAGCACGATCACTTCTGGATTGGCGCGGCGCAAACGCTCGGCATTCAGCTGATAGAGCATGATGTAATCGTTCGCGGAAAGCGGCGGATCATCGAGCCGCTCTGTCTGCACGCGCAGCATGATCACGACGTTTGCATCCTCCAACGCCTCTTCGATCCTGTAGACACAGCGAATCGGCGTGCCCGGCGCGATTTTTTCCAATTCGCGCGGAACCCACATCGCCGGGCCGCAGAGCGTGAAGCGGCAGCCGAATTTTCCAAGCAGATGAATATTCGAACGCGCCACGCGGCTGTGCAAAATGTCGCCGAGGATCGTGACGTTAAGATTTTTGATCGTTCCAAGTCGATCGCGGATCGTCAACGCATCCAGCAATCCCTGCGACGGATGTTCGTGCGTGCCATCTCCCGCGTTCACCACCGGAATGTCCAGATGCCGCGAGACGTAATCCGGCGCGCCGGAGGCTGCGTGCCGCATCACCAGGCAATCCGGCTTCATCGCGTTCAAGTTGAAAACCGTGTCCAGCAGCGTCTCGCCTTTTTTCAAGCTCGACGCTTCCGCCTGCAAATTCATAGTGTCTGCGCCGAGCCGTGACGCCGCGGTCCCGAAGCTGATGCGTGTGCGCGTGGAAGTTTCGAAAAAAGCCAGCGCCACGGTTTTGCCGCGCAGTGTCGCCAGCTTTTTCAGCGAGTGCCGCTGAATTTCCTGAAATGGCTTGCTCTGATCGAGAAGAAAGGTAAGTTCGTCCGCGGAGAGCGGTTCGAGAGCCAGCAGGTCGCGAAAACGGTGAGTCAATGTCCCTTCTCAGATCCTGGATGCGGCCATTCTCTTTGCGTAAGCAATCCTACTCCACCCTATCTACCAGCACGACGCGCTCTTCTTTATCAATCTCGCGCAGGCGCACTTCGATGATTTCCGTGTCGCTGGTCTGCACCGTGCGTCCGGTGTACTGCGATTCGATGGGCATTTCGCGGTGGCCCCGGTCCACCAGCACGCACAGCGAAACGCGCTTCGGCCGTCCGAGATCGAAGAGCCCATTCATTGCCGCGCGAATGGTGCGGCCAGTGTAGAGAACGTCATCCACGAGCACGAGGTCCATATTGTCCACGCCAAAGGGAATGTCCGAAGAGCGCAGCACCGCTTGCGGTGCGACTTTCGAAAGGTCATCGCGGTACAGCGTAATATCCAGCACGCCGACGGGAACGTCCACGCCGTCAATCCCGCGCATGGCCTGCGCGATGCGCTGCGCCAGCGGCACGCCGCGCCGCACGATCCCGATGAGGGCGAGGTGCTTGGTCCCGCCGCTTTTTTCCACGATTTCGTGGGCCAATCGTTGCAGCGTGCGGTCGATTTCCGGCGCGGACATCAATTGTGCTTTTTCAACGATGCGCATGGTCGGGTAATCCTATCATCCCTGACCGCGCCACGGTCAATCCAGTCTGTGGAAGCACCGTGGCAAACTTCGCGTGTTAAACTCTGCGGCGATAACAGGAGGCAAGTCCAGGTATGGCCGGTCAGGCGAAGTTTCCCCGTCACGCGATCCTCTGCGGAACCGCTCTTCTCGCGTTGAGCGCCGTGTTTCCTTGCACCACGCAAGCGCAAACTGCTCGGTCCACTGCCAAAGCGACGAACGCCGCTGGCAAGCCCAAGCTAGTTGTGCTCCTGGTCGTCGACCAGATGCGCGCCGACTACGTGGACAAATTTCAGGCGCAGTGGTCGGGCGGTTTGAAGCGTCTGGTTCAGGAAGGCGCGTGGTTCCGCGACGCGGCTTATCCTTACGCGGCCACGGAGACCTGCGTGGGACACGCGACAGTCTCAACTGGAGCATTCCCAGCGACCCACGGCATGGTCGCCAACGCCTGGTGGGACCGCAAGGAACAAAAATTGGTCACCTGCACGGCCGACCCTGACCCCAATGCGAAGAATGTCGGCTATGGCGGTGCAACTCCTAAAGGGGCGGACACCGCGTGGCGGATGGCTGTGCCTTCCTTTGCCGAGGAATTGAAATTTCAGACTAGTGGCGCCACGCGCATCGTAACGTTTTCGCTGAAGGCGCGCGCGGCCATCACCATGGCCGGGCACAAAGCCGATGCCGCCACCTGGTTCGATGGTGGCGCCTGGGTCACATCGAGCCCTTACGGCGTGCAGCCATTCGTCGAAGAGCAAGCGATGTCGCACCCTGCAAAAGCAGACTTCGGCAAGACTTGGTCGCTTTCATTTCCAGAAAGCGCCTATTGGTACGGTGAGAAAGCGGTGGGCGCTGTTCCTCCCGACGGTTGGGATCTCACGTTTCCGCATCCGCTCCGTGGAAAAACGGGTGTCGGTGAGCCGGACAGCGCGTTTTACGAACAGTGGGCCTCCAGCCCTTACGCCGACACAGCCTTGACTGAACTTGCCGAAAAAGCCGTGGACGCGCTGAAGCTAGGCAATTCGAACGGCACCGATTTTCTTGCCATCAGCTACTCTTCGGTGGACTACGTCGGTCACGCATTCGGGCCGCGCAGCCGCGAAATCCAGGACATTCTTGTGCGCCTGGACAAAGACCTTGGTGAACTGTTCGCGCAGTTGGACAAGAAAATCGGCCGCGGAAGCTATGTAGTCGCCCTCACAAGCGATCACGGCGTCGTGCCTATCCCGGAAGACATGCAAACGACCGGCGCCGACGCAGGCGTCCTGCACTTGCCTGATGTGCAGGAGCGTATCGAAAAGGCTCTCGAATCGTTCCATTACGCAAAACCTGCCGTGGCGCGCATCAACGGCAGCGACATCTATTTTGCGCCCGGCGTCTACGAAAAGTTGAAGGGCGACGCGAACGCCATGAGCGCCGTACTCGATGCGATTCGAACCGTCCCCGGCGTCGAAGCCGTTTACCGCGCCGAAGAATTGCGCGACCGTCCCGCCACGCAGAGCCCTTCGCTCCGGGCTTTCGCGAGCAGTTATTTCTCCGGACGTAGCGGCGATCTATTCATCCTGCCTAAACCGTACTGGCTGCTGGACGGCACACCCATCGGTAAGCAGCGCTCTTACGGCACCGGCCACGGCGTGCCTTACAACTATGATCAGCACGTGCCAGTACTGCTGATGGGTTTCGGAATTCAGCCGGGCGAATATTTTCAAGCCATCACGCCAGCCGACATCGCCCCAACCTTCGCCGCCCTCTGCGGGATCACCTTGGCATCACGCGACGGCCATGTCCTCGCCGAAGCTTTGAAGAAAACTGCTGAGGCGCGCACTTCTTATCAGCCAGCTCGGCCAAAATCCACACCGGCGCCAGCTCCAAACGCAAAGCCCTGAGGCAATTTTCCGCCTTCAGAGATGTTGCGATGTCGCTGCAATCGATGGATGTGATGTTCTCAGTCGTCGGACTATTTGTGTCGAATTTCCACCGGGGCTCGCGCGCGATCCAGCGGAAAAACCTGCAACTGCCATTTGACCGGGACAGAAGTTGGCAGGAAACAGATGGTTTTGTCGCAAGCTTGGTATTCGAGCTTTCCCGTAATCGTGAAGACTTTCCCATCCTTCCCCAATAAACCCCAGAACTCCGAGCCAGAGTTCACTCGCACGTCCTGGCTGATGTGAAACGTCCCCTCAAAGACTGGCACGTGCTCTTTGATTGCAGGCAAATAGAGAGTTCTTGAGGCCGGATAAACGGCCGGTTTGAACTCCAGTTGGGGAATCGGGTCAATTAAAAGCTTGATGGTCTTGTAACCCTGCGTGCCTGGCGCATACACGTGCACATCCGGAGGCAGCCGCACTTCCGCAACGAGAGTGATGCGCGTGCCGGGAACGCCGACAGAATCGGATTGTTCCAGAGCCAGTTGCAAATGCGGGGCTTCCACCGTTTCCGTTACTTCCTGGCCTAGCTCCGGGAAAAGCTTGGCGATAATGCTATTGCCGGTCAGGCGTTCGCGGTATTTCGCTTCGAAGAACTTTTCTCGAATCACACCGCTGGGATCGATGAAAAAATACCCCGGGCGGGCAAAGCCTTTCTGCATCCCCGTCGCTTCGGCATTAAAAACGCCATACGCTTTGATGGTCTTGGAGTCCGGGTCCGCGAGCATGGGGTATTCAATCTTGTGGCGCTCGGCAAAATATTTCAGGATTTCCTCGGAGTCGTAGCTGACGGCTGCCAGCTTGACGCCTTGCTTTTCGAATCGCGCGTAAGCGCTTTGCAGCTGGACCAGCTGCCCTTTGCAAAACGGTCACCAGTCCGCGGAACGGAAGAAGAGCAGAACCGTGCCGTTCGGACCTTTCAAAGTGTCCAGAGTCTGCACCCGGCCAAACTGGTCGCGAGCCGAAAACACAGGAGCCTTCTGCCCGACCGCGAGGCCGATGGACATCAACTCGACGGAAGAAATCCGAATCGTATCGTCATCGAGCGTCCCCCGGACGGTTACTGTGTCCCCCAGGTGCGCGATTACGGATTCTTGCGGCGCAAGGCCGTACATCACCCTGTTCGTGTCGTCATAGAGCGCGAACTTCGCACCCGGCACATTCTTCATGCACTCGGGAGATTCCGCAAAGGCTTCATCCGCGTTGCACGCACTGGACACCAGAATCCCGGACCACGCTCCGGGCTTCGCAGCCGAGGTTGTCGGATTGTTCTGAGCAGTCGCCGCGAGAGGAACTAGGAAGAAAAGCACCGTCAAATAAAGGAAGAAGCGTTTCGTCGCTGAATCGGATCGCACCGACCGCATCGATTGGGGACCTTGCTTTTAGTTTTGAATCCGGACGTATTGTACGCTTACGCGTCTCAGCGCACAAAGTCTCCAAGACAAAGTTCGCAAGACGAAATCGGATTGGCTGTCAGATTATGCGCAAAGTAGAAACAGCTTCGTGTTATTCTTCTCTGCGAAGTGAGCTCCGCTGGCGCCGTTGACCTCAGCGTAAAAATTGGCGCGCTGCGCCTGCGCAATCCTATTCTCGCGGCCAGCGGCACATTCGGATACGGCCTCGAATTTGCCCACCTAGTGGATCTGAACCGCCTCGGCGGCTTCGTTACCAAAGGCCTCTCCCGCGAACCCATCGAAGGTGCCCCCGCCCCCCGTCTTTTCCCCACCCCCTCCGGGATGCTCAATGCCGTCGGCCTCCAAAACGTCGGGGTCCGGGCCTTCGTAGCCGAAAAACTCCCGGTACTGCGAAATTTCGATACGGTGGTCATCGCCAACGTCTTCGGCTACACCATCGAGGACTACATTGAGGTGATCCGTATCCTGGAGGATGCCGAGGGGCTGGCGGGGTATGAAGTAAACATCTCCTGCCCCAACGTCAAATGTGGAGGCATGCAATTCGGGAGTGACCCCGGCTTGGCGTCTGAGGTCGTCGGAGCCGCCCGAAAGGCAGCGTCCAAGAGGCCTCTTTGGGTCAAACTGTCACCACTTGTTACAGACATTGGGCTTATCGCCCGGGCGGCGGAGGAAGCTGGGGCAAACGCCCTGACCGTGGCAAACACTTATCCCGCAATGGCCATCGACTTCCGCACCGGTAGGTCGCGCCTGGGATACCCAACAGGAGGTTTATCCGGCCCGGCGATTAAACCTATTACTTTGAGGCTCGTCTGGGAAACGAGGAAGGCCGTCAAAATACCAATCATAGGGCTAGGTGGCATCGAGACGGTCGAAGACGTGCTTGATTACCTGGCTGTAGGTGCTTCGGCGGTACAGGTCGGGACGGCCAGCTTTACTGACCCGAAGGCCAGTCAGCGACTTTCTGACACCCTTACGAAGGTCCTATTACGAGCTAAAGTGTTTACTGTGAATGAGTTAAGGTACAAATTCGGAGCAGAAAATGGTTGACATAATGACCACTTTTTGCTACACTTTTTTGGATTTGAGTAGCACAAAGAACACACTATGAGACATCGACTTTTCATGAGCTGGGCGGCACTTCGTTGGGTGCTTCTAATGTTCCTCATCGCTCCGGCGATGGAGGCCCCCCTCGTCGCGCATTTGAGTCAACCGGTAAAGCCGATCAAGACCTGGGTGGGTAATTCCAGTTGGTATGGCCCCGGGTTCAATGGTCGCAAGACGGCCAACGGTGAGCGCTTCGATTCTGAAGCTCTCACAGCGGCGCACCCCAATCTTCCTTTTGGCTCTATCGTCCGCGTGGTCAATCCCCGGAACGGGAAATTCGAACTGGTACGTATCAATGACCGGGGTCCCTATCAAGAAGGGCGCGAAATTGATGTATCCTATCGTGTCGCCCGGAAAATCGGCTTGATCCATTCCGGCGTGAGCCAGGTCCGGCTCGAGTTGATGGAGCTGCCAAAGAAGCACTGACCCCGAGGGAGTCGGGGTCTCCTATGACGCCGACTTTCGATGCCCATCCCCGCAGCAGCCTGATTGTCGCGCTCGATTTTGATTCTCTTTCCTCCGCTTTGAAATTCGCGAAGCAGATTGCCGATCTTGTGGGCATGTTCAAGATCGGCAACCAGCTCTTTACCGCGGCGGGCCCCGCTGCCGTCAAGGAAGTCGCCGCGCTCGGCCCAGGCATTTTTCTCGACTTGAAATT
>Ga0210409_10004312_pt1 | contig 15431 bp, 19 predicted proteins | sample IncBWH17MmetaG_FD_161649 | JGI IMG/M metagenome (GOLD analysis project Ga0210409, IMG submission 161649) | Forest soil microbial communities from Barre Woods Harvard Forest LTER site, Petersham, Massachusetts, United States - Inc-BW-H-17-M | ecosystem: Environmental > Terrestrial > Soil >...
TGATGGGCAGGGCCCACCCGGCGATCCTGGCAAATTCGCGTTGGCGCGCTGTAAGCTGCATCGATCCTCGCCTCGAGGGAAAGCTTAGTGACCGCAATCGGCTCAGCTCAAATATCGCCCCGTCGCGTTAGTTAGTGCCGCCGAGAGCTGCCATGAATTTCCGCCTTGGAATGCCGATCGCCATCGGACCCTCCATAGGGGGTCACGCGCACTGGATCATCGCGAACAATAACACGCCTCAACACTGCGGTCTGTAACGTACTTCCGTCCGCCGACCGGAGGTCTGCTCGTGGCACATCACGCCATTTCGTCGGGCTCCGGAATTAGGTCGCTATCGGGGCATAGCGGACATTGCCGGGCTTGCTGGCGGCCCGACCCCGTCGCGAATGACCCCAAGCCGACATTTGACGTGCTGCATTCCCGCGGTAGGCTACCGGGCAAGTTGCCAAATTGCGTGCCCATCCTGAAGGGTTGGAATTACATGGTCCGGCTCTACCGCCCACGGGCCGAAGTTCTCGACGGTAGGTGGAAATTTCCCGGAGGCTGAGCCAGTGAACTGACGAATTTGGAGACGGCTATGAGCAAAACAATGACTTTGGCGCGCGCTACTGAATTCGGATTAGCATGGAATAGCCGTGATCCTGATCTGGTGGCGAGCTTCTTTGCGGACGATGGCGTCTACCACGCCTCCGTTGGACCGGATCGCCTCGGGAAGACTTACCTCGGCAAGGAAGAAATCCGAAAGGGCGCCAAAGCGTTTTTTGAACGCTTTCCGGACGGGAGATTCGAAAATCTCAAGGTAGTGGTCGCCGGCGGCATTGGGTCATTCGAGTGGGACTTTGTGGCGACTGATGCGAGCGGAAAGTCGGTGACGACGGCTGGATGCGACCTTCTTGCTTTCCGAGGTGACAAAGTCATTCTTAAGAACGCATTCCGCAAGGCCAAGAGTTGACGTTAAGTCGGCAACCAACGGAGATTACCATGACTAAACCAAGCATCGTTTTCGCACACGGCCTCTGGGCCGATGGATCATGCTTCAGCAAGCTGATGGATCATGCTTCAGCAAGCTGATCCCGACGCTCCAAGCCGAGGGGCATGAAGTGATGGCAAGCCAGCATGGTCTCGATTCACTCGCGACTGATGTCACCACCGTGAAAGCGTGTCTTGCTCGCGTCCATAGCCCGGCGATCCTCGTCGGCCACTCTTGTAGCGGCACACTGATCACGCACGCCGGAACCGATGCGCGGGTGGCCGGGCTCATCTACATCGCGGCCCTCGCACTGGATAGCGACGAGACCTCGCAAAGCCAGCTCGACAAATTCCCAACGACCCCTGTGTTCGGGCACATTGAGGTGACGGACGGACGCATTTGGCTCAAACCGAGCGGTGTCAAGCATTTCGCGGGAGACCTACCCGAGGCGGAGCAGAAGCTGGTGTATGCAACGCAGGGGGTGCCGGTGGCGGACCTCTTCAACCAAAAGGTCGAGGGTGCGGCATGGAAGTCCAAGCCGACCTGGTATGTCCTCGCCAACCAAGATCAGACGGTTCACCCCGATCTGCAACGCTTTGTCTCAAAACGCATGAAGGCCAACACGACCGAAGTCGCGTCTTCGCACGTTCCCATGTTGTCGAAGCCGGATGTGGTACTCGATGTCATCCGCACGGCCGCCAGCGCGGTGTCCTGACGCCAATCGGAGGCTTACCGCAAGGGGAGACCGCCGCAAGGTGGTCTCCCTTAGTCGTCCGACGTTACCGGTATCCGATGTCTGTTCGCCGACTTCCGGTTTGGGTCGATGCTGTCGAAAAAGGGGTTGAGGAGCCGAGCGAACAGTGATTCCTGCATGGGAGGCGGCAGGAGATTCGGCGATGATGGGGCGGCAGGACCGAGATCAGGGGCAGCTGTTTTACGAGTTTAGCCTCGACGAGATGATCCCGGCGGACCACCTGTTGCGACGGATCAATGTGTTCGCGACGGCCGTTCTGGCCGATTTGCACGAACAGCTAAAGGCATTCTACAGCGATATTGGCCGGCCATCGGTGGATCCCGAACTGATGATCCGGATGCTCCTGGTCGGTTACTGCTACGGCATTCGTCACGAGCGCCGGCTGTGCCAGGAAGTGGCGCTGCACCTTGCTTACCGTTGGTTCTGCAAGCTCGATCTCGACGACAAGGTTCCGCACCATTCGACGTTCTCGGTGAACCGGCTCGGCCGCTTCCGTGAGAGCGAGATCCTGCGCCACATTTTCGAGCGTGTGGTTGCAGCTTGCATGGCCGCGGGCCTCGTCAAGGGCGAGGGATTCGCGGTGGATGCGAGCGTGATGGAGGCCAATGCCAGCCGCTATCACGGCAAAGCGCCGGACGAACTGGATTGGACCGATGCGCAACGTCAGAAGCGTGCGGTGGCCGAGTATCTAGCTGGACTTGAGGCCGAGCAGGACCAGGAAAGTAAGGATAATCGTGGTGGAGGTTCTGACGGGAAGCCGACCGCCAAGCCCGATCGCAAGCCGCCGAAGGTGATCTCGCCTCTGCGGCGAGCCGGAGCGTTGGCCCTATTCTGGAATAGCTCTGATCAAACCAATTGCAATTGTGATGGGGTTGCAACACGGGTTGGAAAAAGCGGGAATCGGTGACAAATGCGGACCTTTTTTATTTAGATTTGCCGACTTTGGGGTAACGGGACGTCCGATGAGGGGGATCTGCAAATTCGGAAGCTGCGCCGGCGCGGTGCTCGCAACGTGTGCGAGCGCGTTTGCCGGCGACTTGCCTTCGAATTTCCCCGTCAAGGCTCCGGTTACCTACTATAAGGCCCCGCAGGCATCATCCTCGAACGGCTATGACTGGAACGGCTGGTATGTCGGGGCCCATGTTGGCGTCACCACAGGCTCGTCCGACTGGTCTGCTACGCAGCCTGGTGTTGGGCCGAATTTAAGCGGATCGTTCGACCTTCCCTTCAATTTCGATTTCATGGCCGGGACAGGCAGCTACGTTGCCGGCCTACAGGGCGGCTATAATCACGTCTTCAAGTCGCGCTTCATGCTTGGCTTTGAGGCCGACGCGTCGTTCCCGAATTCGGATGTCACGGTCCCGTTCTCAATACGAGGCAGCCAGACCGTCATCTCTCCTTTCAGTGGCGAGGTGACTTTGGGCGAGGCGGTCATCTACTCCGGCACTGTACGCGCACGCTTCGGCTACGCCTTCGATCATTTCCTGCTCTATGGAACCGGAGGGTTGGCCTTCACTTTCGATCAGCCATCGCGCACCCAGGATGCCGGCTTCCCGGTTGCCGGCTTTGCAATGCCTGGCATTGTTGAAAATCCGAAGCTGTGGCGATGGGGATGGGCGGCCGGTGCGGGCGTGGAAATTCCCGTAAGCAAGAGCTGGAGCGCCAAGGCCGAATTTTTGTGGACGGGATTTGGCCGCCACAGCGAATTCTTCCCGTCGGGCGCACAGACCTTCGACTCCGATCTTTTGATGCAGAGTTTGCGGGTCGGGCTCAATTACCGGATTGGCGACACCGCTGACGGCTCGGACTTCCTGAGCAAGGGGCCGTCGGCGCTCGAAACCGATCGCTTCGCGTTTCACGGCCAGGCTACCTTCGTCAACCAGTACGATCCGCCGTACCGCTCGCCCTATATCGGTCCGAACAGCCTGATCCCGAACCAGAGCCGCGAAACCACCGATGTGACCCTGTATGCCGGGGTAAAACTCTGGCAAGGCGCGGAAGCCTGGATCAACCCTGAAATCGATCAGGGCTTTGGGCTGAGTTCAACGCTCGGCGTTGCTGGCTTTACCAGCGGCGAAGCTTTCAAGCAGGGCGCAGACAACCCCTATACACGCCTGCAACGCGCATTCGTGCGACAGACCATCGATCTGGGCGGCGATAGCCAGAAGGTCGATGCCGGGCTTAACCAGTTTTCGGGATCGCAAACCTCTGACCGGCTGGTCATCACGATCGGAAAAATCGGCATTCCCGACATCTTCGACACCAACAAATATGCCCACGACCCGCGTGGCGATTTCATGAATTGGTCGATCATAGAGACCGGCACGTTCGACTACGCGGCGGATGCCTGGGGCTATACGGTCGGTGCGGCTGCAGAGTGGTACACTGGACCGTGGACTTTCCGCGCCGGCGTGTTTGACGGTTCGGTCACGCCGAATTCGACCATGCTGGATCCCACCTTCGGACAATTCCAGTCGGTCGGCGAAGTCGAGCGGCGCTATTCGATCTGGGACCAGCCCGGCAAGGTGGCGGTCACCGGATTTGTGACGCGAGCACGGTTGGGAAGCTTCGAGGATGCGATTGCGCTCGCCGCGCTGACCGGAGGACCGGCCAATATCGCCGCCGTTCGGCAATACCAGAGTCGCGAAGGCATCGGCATGAACCTCGAGCAGCAATTGATGCCCAATGTCGGTTTCTTCGCCCGCGCCGGATGGGCTAACGGCAATGTCGAGCCCTACGATTTCACCGACATCGACCGGACGGTCGCGGGCGGTCTTTCGATTTCCGGAAAGCTATGGAGACGAGATGACGACACCTTCGGCATCGCCGGTGTCGTCAATGGCATCACCAAAGTGCACCAGGAATTCCTGAATGCCGGTGGGCTCGGTATTCTGGTTGGAGACGGGCAACTGCCCAATCCTGGCACAGAGAAGATTCTCGAAACCTATTACAGTTTCCCGGTCGCCTGGGCGAGGCTCACGCTTGATTATCAGCTGATCGTCAATCCGGCCTATAATCGCGACCGCGGCCCTGTCTCAGTCTTCGGTTTCCGATTGCATGCGCAATACTAGTTCTTGGCTGACCGGCGGCCACCCCTGCCTGCAATCAAATAACAACTCGACTTCTGTTTAGGGGTTAAGCAGGTTGAGTTCGAACTTCGCCGCTATATAGCTTGGCTCATGTGATTGGCATTTGCTCACAGCCGCTTGCAACAACTCTCGCGCCTCAGAACTTGGTCGATGATGAGCCGCGTAGTCGCCAACGAAGAAATCTACTTCACACAGCCGTTGATTTCGTTCCTGCGGGGATCCTGCGGCTGCGGTCGTGCGGGCTTTTTCTGGCGATTCAACTCCGTCATAGATATCGAGCAAGACACCGGGCCAGGCATCCCGTATGATCTTTTTGGAGTTCTCCTTGAACTCCTCAGTATCGTTTTCACCGAGGTGAGTCCGCGCGATATGAAGCCAGAGCACAGTGTAAGCACTGGTCGGCAACAATCGATGCGCAGTAAGAAAATCATCAATGCTTTGCGATTTACCATCGGAAAAGAGAGCTGCGCGCCCGCGGCCAAGATAAGCAGCAGCATTTCCGGGCTCGGCCTCAATCACGCTCGAAAAATCGCTGACAGCGTCGTGTGCACGATTGGCCACCAGAAACGCGTGCGCCCGGTTCATCAAGGCTCTCAAATCGCGCTGGTTCAGGCGTACGGCTGAATCGAAATCTGATATGGCCTGTCGGATCTCGCCCCGGGTAAGTTTCAATACCCCGCGATTGGTGTAGGCATCGCCATATGTTGGCTGAAGCCGAATAGCCTGGTCGAAGTCGGCCAGAGCGTGAAGTTCATCATGAAGAGCGACGTAAGTAGAGGCCCGATTGTAATACGCTTCGGCATAACCTGGGTGAATCTCGATAGCCCGATCGTAGTTAGCGATGGCTTTCGCGAGCTCGTCCTTTGCAGCAAACGCATTGCCGAGGTTGTTGAATACGAGAGGATCGTTCGGCTTAAGCCGGCTCGCCTGTTCAAAATCGGCAATCGCACGGTCGTATTCGTGGAGATCGCCCCATACGATGCCTCGATAGTTGTAGGCATTTGCGAAATCTGGCACTAGCGCGATGGCAGAGTTAAAGTCGGCCAAGGCCTTTTGCCGGACTCCGAGATTTTCGAAGCACACTCCACGGCTAAAAATCAGCAGACCTTCTTCCTTAAGGGAGAACTGTCCCTGCTTAAGGGCTTGATCGAACAACCCGATTGCTACTGCGCATTGTTGACGTGCCTTGGCAAGCAGAGCGGCGCGCGCAATATCTGTCGCATCGGCACGCGCTGCCGAGATGATCTTCAACTCGCCACAGAGACCGGCGGCAACAAGAACGCCTACGCATACTCCCGTGAACTGATGAAGAAGAGAATTTCTCATGAATAGAACCAAGCCAACTCTTCGGGTAATTTCTACGACAAATTAAGTCCGGCCCGATTATGGTGGTTAAAAATAGAAGCGACCGAGATCGCGCGGCGGCGCAATATGTTGGGAAGGGCCACTTCCGGACTCATGCGTTGCAGCAAATTCGTTCTATTCGACCACCTCGTTTCGCTCGTATGGCGCATCGACGATGGTCCCTCCGGGCAATGGTTCGACTCCACCAAACACCTCGAGAGCCCGTCAAAACGCTAGCTTTCCATCAAAGTGGTAGTTCAAGCCGGCTTTGACTTCGTTGACCGCGGTCTTGAAGGTCACGCTGTTGCCGAACGGATTGACGAACTGCAGGGTATTCTTGCCGAACTCGAGATGATCATATTCGAGCTTGGCCGACCAGCGAGACCCCAGCATGTATTCCAGGCCAGCGCCGGCATTCCATCCGGTCCTGGTCGCGCTGGCCAGGGTGGAACCGTCAAGCCCGCTGTTCACCTGCATAAGGTAATCGGCATTCATCCACGCGGCGCCGCCTTTTCCGAACAGCATAAGCGGCCCCATGACATACCCGAACCTGCCGCTCAAGGTGTCATACCAGTTTTGGTTGCTGGTAATCGAGAGAGATGCTGTGCCTGCCGAATCCACGAGATTGCTCTTGCCTTGAGCCGACGTCCAATCGAGTTCGCCTTCGATCCCGACCAGCCAAGTCGGCGCAACCAGATAGTTGTATCCGAGCTGCAAACCGCCGAGCACGCCGCTTGGATTGGTCGCACCGTTGCCAATCGGCGTGAGCACGCTCTCCCCGGCGCTGAACGCGCCGCCGAAGTTGGCGCCAACATAGGGGCCGGCCCAATAGTAGGCAGTTGCGGCTGTGGCCGGGGCCTTGGTGTAGACGCCGGGCAAGACACCGGTGGTTTTCTCCGGCGCCCCGAGCTTCTGCGAGATGCCCATGTAGTATGCGCGCCGCGGTCCAAATTGCGGGGCAAACACGCCAACGCCGGTACCGTTACGGATCTCATAGATGTTGTCGGTCAGGTTGACCACGTCGAACCGGACCGTATACGGCAGTCCGTTCCAGCCATTGGCAAACTCATGCGACAGGCCGGTATTGAACTGCCAATAGGCTGGGAGGTGGGTGCAGTTGGGACAGGTCACCCCTTCCGGTGTCGACCGCAAGCCGCTGCCGTAGATAAAGGTTGCGCTCGCGGTGGTGCCGTCTAACCAGCCATATCCGGAGTTTGTCCAACGGTATGCAACCCTTCCCGAACCCGTAAGTGCTTGGTCATGGTCGGTGTAGATAAAATGGCTCTGGATGTAGACCAGGTCGTCCGGCGAAAACAGGGTCTGGTTCGACACGACTTGAGTCGCGCGCTGCTGCGCGTAGGCCCAACTGGTGTCAGCGGAAAAGCCTCCGTACTTGAATCTGAATGTCAGTTCGGTGCCGTAGTTCTCGCCTTTGTTGTAGTTGAACGCTGTGAGCACGTAAGCTTGGCCGAACTGCCCGTCGTCGAGCAGGTCCCTGGCCCACTTGAAATAGACTCTGCCGCCGACCTCGAGGGTCGGGCAATTTGTGGCCGCCACGGGTGCCTTGGCGGGTGTTCCATCTGATGTTGTAGGACATTGCGGCAGCAGTTGCTGCACGAAGCCGGCGTCCACCACGTGCGCGCGCTCGGGGAGGATCGAACCGACATTCCGGAGAGGTTCGCCGGCGACTTGACCGGGCAGCGCGGCGGCCTGTTCGGGGGTGATGATCGGGGTACCCGCGGTGGTCCCGTCAAAGATTTGGGTCGGAATTGGCCGGCCGAGCACTTGCGGCGGCGGTGTGAAAGTACGCATGTAGCCGATGTGCAGCACGGTCGCCCACCATGGTTTGTAGGTCAGGCTCGCGCGCGGACTGAACTGGTTCGCATCGACATATTGGAACATCTGATCGAACCGCAGGCCATAATTGAAGGTGAGCTGCTGCGTCAACCGCCACTCGTCCTGGGCATAGGCGCCTAGCTGCCAGCCAAACAAGTTGGTCGGATCTGAAATGTTGAACGGAGTATCGATCGCGACCCCGCACGCATTTGGCGGACCGCCGACACAAGCCGGATCGGTTAGACCCAGCGGTTGAACCGTGCTTACGTTTGCGACCCGGGTCTGCTCGCCTTGTGTGTAGAAGCCCGTGCGAAGGGTATGGGCATCGTTCAAACGGTACGAGAAATCCCCGGAAACACCGTTCACGAATGAGCTGCGGAAAACATCTGATGCGACGTTGTTCTCGAACAGATCGCCCACCGGGTCGGGCACGAAGTGAATATCGCTGTAACGCGAATAATACGCGAACTGCGCATCGAAATTGCCTTCGGATTTCTGCCAGGCGATGACGTTGTAAGCATTCTTCTCATATTGGTTTTGATTGAGGGTGCTGGAATCGAAAGAGGAGAAGCCGAAGGCCGTGTAGGGGCCCCCGCCTGGACCCGTGAAGCCTCCCACGTTGCCTGCCTGCCCCGGATTGTTGGGAATCTGGTATCGGCTCTCGGCGAATCCCGAAAGAGTGACTATCCGCGTGTCGGGATCGAGCAGCGTGGATGTGTAAGCAAAGAACCTGCCCTGATCCGAGTGATCGTGAATAGCGTTGAGGGAAGAAATAGGATTCTCAAGGCCGAGTCCGGTGCCGAAATAGCGGCCGGTGACGAAGTACTCGGTATTTCCCTCAACCCCGCCATATTCAAAGCTGGGTGAGATGGTCTGGCGGCTGCCGCCGTAGAGGCTGACGCTGCCGCCAGCCAGCGCCGTCCCACTCTTGGTGGTGATGTCGATGACGCCGGACGTATGCAGGCCATATTGCGCCGGCAGCGCGCCGGTGAGCAGCTGCAAGCTGCTGATGAACGACGTTTCCAGAATCTGCGAGAAGCCGGAAACGCCATCGGGCAACAGAATTCCGTTGATGCGGTATTGAACGTTGCCGTGCTCGTTGCGAATGTGGAAGTCGCCCTGGCTCGTCGAGTCCTGATAGACCCCCGGAAGTTGCAGCGCGAGGTCACTGAGCTGAACGGCGTTTCCCTGCGGGATGTTTTCGAGGTCCCTCTGAGTGAGTTCATAGGTACTGGCGCCGGTCTTCGGCAGCAGGACATTGTCGCGCCGCTGATCGAGATTCTCTGTGCGCTGGACGGTTTGGCGATTGGCAGCGGCCTCGACCTGCACCTGCACCTGCGCCTGGGTCGGGGTAGGCGGCTGATTTGACACGACTTGCGGCGGAGGCGTGCTCGGCTTCTGCCGCTGTGCCGGCGCGACCACCCGCGTCTCCGGCAAGACGGTGCCGCCCCCCGGCTTCGGCGCAGGTGTCACCTCCTGCTTTTGTTCCGGAGCTGGCCCGGCGCCGCCTTGCGGCTGCGCAGGTTCGGCGGCCGGAGGGGCACCGCTTTGCGGTGCGGGCGAAGGTTCAGCGGTCGGAGACGCGGAAGGCTGCGGTGTTGGCGTAGCCGCCGGCGTTTGCGGCGCGTTGCCAGTCTGTTGCGCCTGCGTTGGGGCGCCGACAGCCACCAGCAGGACAAGCGACGACGCTGACAACAACAGCGTGCGGCGCAGGAGAAGGGATGGAGGACGACACATGACGAAATACCTGAGCCAAGTACCGATTTGCGCGAACATGGCGCGCGGGTGAGCGAACGAAACTTCACCCCGCCGCTAACAGCGTAGCCCTGCACGCAGTGCTAGAGCGGGAGTGAGTTGACGACGTCAGGAAATCGGGGGGGCGCGCGATTGAAACGCCGCGCGTTGCGGATCGGGGCCCACAACGCCGGACTCGATCGCGCAGTCGATCGAGGCCTGGGCAAATTCGATCGGCAACGCAGGCGACGCAGACGCCAGCGCATGACCGATCGCAGTCGCCGCCATGCATATCGGACAAAGATAGTCGTCATGGCGATCAGCGGGATGGTTCGGGCTTTCATCGCCGTTGGGGGCCGCAGTCGCGGCGACAAGCCGCAAAAGGCCGTGCTCGGAGCTGGTTCCATCAACGGCGTGGAAATGACCGAACAACAACGCCAACTGGATCACCAGCGCAAAAAGCGCGATCCAGGAAGCGCATTTGATATTCGACCGAACCCACCTCATGCCGCAACGCGCCCAACGTCGAAAGGCCTCAGGATCAAGCCCTTATCGAGTTGCCGCAAGTTCGCGAAGTTGGCTGAGCGGTGTCAACCACGGTACAGCCACGTGTCGCCAGATTTCGGCCGTCTGTGGGATTTTGGCAACGCCTCACGATACTGGCGGCGCCAGCGCCGGACCAACTGCGCGACCAGCCAGACTGCGCACCAGAGGCTTGCGAGCATCGAAGCGAAGGCCGATGCGCAAATGTCAGCGGTCGCCCTACGAGCCAGCGGGATTGATACTTGTCGGTCGTTTGCTCCGTACTCAGTTGAGAAATTCAAGGTGCCTGAAAGCAGAAAACGGAATTAAAGGATCTTGTTGGTGTTGTCTGTCTTCAGAACGATCCAGTTTGGTCCCACCCCGGTTACGATGCCTTGTTCGGCAAGCCAAATGCCCCCACCCGGTGCATCTTTATCCCATTGCCACTCGTACCGAACGAGTACCCTTGTGACACCCGCCTTCACAAACTGGCCTAAATTCGGGGGGAGAGGCCCTTCAACAGGTTGAGAGGCTTGTCCGAAAGCAAAACTGGCGGTCCCGATGATGATGAGCAGTGTTGTGCAGAGTAGGCGCGTGCGCATAAGTTATCTCCTTGCACGTTGTGGGTAAAAATAGTCCCAGTAAATCGCGCAACTTTAAACCCGCAGTGTAATACCAAAGCGCCGGACGCACGCAGCCCTTATCTCACGCTTTACGCGTCAGCCTACCCACGTCGTCTGCCGATCTACGAAGAAAAGCGTCTCCGCAGCGATGAGGAGTTTCATGATTTTATCAAATACGGGATGCAGCGACGGCTTATATGCCGAGGGCCTCAGCCCTCAACTTCCAAGCCGCGACAGACGACATGGTAGCACTCAAGGTTCCGACAATGACAGGACCGCAATGGGTCATTCGCGACCAAACCAGCCGGTCCTACCTGCCAATTGATGTCCGCTCTACTCCCGAAAGCAGAACATTTCAGCTGCTCGCCCAGCACCATTCCGGTGAGGCCGCTACAGCCCGTCATCGACTGGAAAAAGCATTGCGTCGGCCGGCCTGTATTGCGGCCGAAAGTCTGAAAATCAGACATCCACCAATGGTCGATAGCCCCAAGCCGATCAAGAGCAGAGCGAGTCCCATGCGAGGGGGATCTACCGCGGTCTCCTCCCCAGAAAGCTCCGCGACGTGTTCCGCTTCGGTGGCTTTGGGTTCGGGCAGCGACTCAGTCCACGATTCGATCCTTGCTTGCCCATCGATGGCTCTGGTCTCGCTTTCCAACTCGCGAGTGCTTGGGGCAGGAGGCGTTTCCGACGGGCTAGCATCTCGCGCGACTTCGGTGATTTTATCCGGACTCAACATTCCAGCGGGGCCTAACCACTGTGGTGGTTCCGTGGGTGTCGTTACAGGTGTCGTTGCGATCGGCAGTTCGGCGTGGGCATCCGCGAGCGACGTTTGGGCCGCTTCCGTCTGTCGTTGGGGAAGCGGTGGGGAAGAAGAAGCAAGCGGTCGCGGCGACCCAGTCTGACTGACCTGTTGGCCCTTATCTCCTAAATACCAGCACTTGCGGTTATGATCGAAGCGGTAGTACCAGTGGCCTCCGCGGGGAGTTTGGTGCTTTGGCTCGCTCAGGCAATCGTCAGCGGCTCGTGGCGCAGCGACGCATGGAATGGCCGTCGAGACCACACTAGCGAGAAGCATCGCAAAGACTGGCGACGGGACCGTTTTGATTCGGTTCGACATTGTCACCTCATGTCGCCCCTGATTCCCCAATTTGATTCTCTGCGAGAATCTGGGTCGCAATGAGTCGCAATGTCGCGCAACGCGGGGCTTAATTCGGGCTCGCTTTTGCAGATCGTCGCGCGTCCTCTTGAGGAATCCGCTTCCCACGGCGCTACAACGTGCAGCAACATTCAGTGACTGCTTTGGATCATAGGGAGAAGTTCGGCCCTGCCCTGTGCCACCTCGGGTCTGCCCTTAAGCGGACATGGCATTGGTCCGGACAATTGCTGCGACTCGCGATAATGTGTGCACTGCGCGGATAGGACGGCCATCCGACAAGAGGCAGCACCGGTTTCCCCGCGCCCCCTCGGACGCGAGGCCTTCAGCGGCTTCATCAACTCGATGACCTTTCTCTGGCCTCTTAGCCGTCGGCAATGATCAGGATTGGTTCGTGGCGCTCGTTTGGTCGTTAGGGACTCGGGCTGAGGGCGAAATCAATATGCTGGCTCGTTTCGGCACGGTTTTTTACTGGTGCAGTCTGGCGATTGCTTTCGTGTGCTGGATAGCGGCACTTATCATCTTGATGGCGGTCTCTACTGGCAGGCTTTCGGATTCGGGGGTTCGGATGGCGGCTGTATTTTTCGCGTCGGTGGGTGTCTTTTGCTGGATCGCCGGTCGCGCGGCGAAGTCTGTTCGTTTATGAAGCATCTTACGCCATCCGCACGTTGAGCAGGCCGCCCCCAAGCCATCCGCCGCCTGGTCGAGAGGAACGCCAAGGTAATCACGTGCGCGAGCGGAAAGTGCGGCGTCTTGGTCGGCGGCAACGCCGCGCTGTGGCTGCGCCTCGATAATCTCAGCATCAGCTCGCAACCTGGCTGCACCGCCGCCTCACACCCGCCCAACCGGCCGCCACTGGGTGGTCAGGGCAGCAGTCGCTCACAACCGGGAGAGAAGCTCCGCCTTCTTGGCTGCGAATTCTTCCGACGAGAGAATGCCTTTCTTGTGCAATTCGGCCAGCCGCTCGGCGGCCGCGGCGATCATCGCCAAAACAATAAGGATGATGGTACGTTTGCTAAATTCGAATTCTTTGGGCCGTACGGGCGGCTCGCTCACTTCTTCACCTTCAGCCCGATCTCGACCAGGCGGCCGATGGCCGCCAACATCGCTAGGTTTGTGAGAGGGTCAGAAACAGGTTCTAGTGCTGCCGATCCGATTACAAGTGACGCGGGAGGAATCTGAAATGTGCGGCGCATTGGCGTGCGCCTCGATCTCACTTCATCGCAAACGGAATCTAAGTGCGCCCCTTAATTGCGCGCCACGCAAAGATCAGAATACAGGCTCCGATGAAGCCCGCAACGAGGTAGCCGAGCCACCCTCCGAGCGCGATGCCAAAGAAGCCTAGCAGGAAATTGGCCAGTGCAGCACCCACGATACCGAGTAATATATTGGTGAGGATGCCAGTCCCGCTCTTCATGAACATTTCAGCGAGCCAGCCGGCAAGACCGCCAATGATGATTGCCGCGATCCAGCCAATTTCAGCGTCGTTCATGTTAGTCCTCCTTGTTTAGATATCGCAATCATAGTGGTGCCGAGGCGCCGCTCACTTCATACTGGAAAGCAACAGGTGAACGCGCGAAAGCCGCAAGTCCGGGTTTGGCAATTCAGCAATTTTGCTGCTGCCGGCGCTGGCGTCCCGATCGATAGGGACAGGGTCTTTGTCTCTCAAATGGGTGGCGCCGATCGAGATCATGATCCCCAGCGCAATGGCCAACACTGTCAGAACGACGAACTTAAAAGTGATCGCTATGTGGGTCATCGCGAATACTCGCTTTGACCTACCCCACGCGCAAGATGCCATCTCCTGCTGAGTCGAGGAATTAGAAAGCTAAGCTAAGCGCGCCACTCCACTCATTTTTCTTCAGCCAGAGCTCGATAGGCGGCGCCAGGCCCCTTAATCATGAACGTCGAACAAACGGGGATTCGCGTTGACGTACTCTGCCCACAACTGCTCCATCATCATTTGCACTTCGTGGGGCCGATAATCGTCGCCATTCGGAAGCAGGTTACCGAGCTGGCTGAGGTTCATGATTCCGGAGTGTGGGGCGCCGGGATGCGGAGTAGATGTCGCCCCAGTCGGTTTATGGGTGATGCCCTTGGACCAAATCTTAAATTGATCTCGCTGAACCGGTGTCGTCATCTTGCGCTCCTGGCCCAAGCTGCGCTTTTCGGGCGACAATAGCCAGTGACGCTATGTGGTAGGGTTCCACGAGGCCCCTTGGCACCGAAAGGCCTCAGCCATGGGGTCGGCACCGTCCCGTCTTGCGCTCCGAAGGCTGCATGCGGGGCGGTGCTTTTCGCGTGCGAAGAACACAGGCTGTATTCGCCGCAAGCCGCTGGGTCTCGACAGTGAATTCTTAAGTAGAGGTTTTCTCATGGGCGTTCTGGGCAAGACCCACGTCTAAGGCGATTTAGCGCGGGTCAGTTTAGTACTCGTATCTCGCCGAGGATAAACCGATGACCAAATTATACTTTGAAGACGCGGAAATCGGCACCACTTGCACCGCCGAACCCTATCTCGTCACCACGAACGAAATCATTTGGTTCGCTAGGCACTATGATCCGGTGCCCCGCCACATCGGGCCGGTTGCGCTTGAATATTGGAACCAATCAAGTCAGGCTCGTATTGATGACGTGCGTTGATCAGGACGGAACTGTTTTGATTGCACTTCGCTGATTTCTGCATCTCTACCAAGAAAAGGCGGTCTGTCATGGGGGCGCTCAAAATGCTTAGGACAAAATTCATTGCGACGATGACGCTAACGCTCTTGATTGGTGGTACGGTGGCAAACGCGCAGACTAAGGGCGCAGGATCATCGGGCCCAGCAAGTTCGACAATTCCGGAGGCCCCGATTGGTCATCGCCAACCACGCGCCGATCAGGTGCCCTCGGAGAAGACTCTGACCAATCCGAATGATCCCTTGGAGAAGGAAAACGCCATTCTCGACCGCAAAATGAAGAGCATTTGCCGGGGTTGCTAAGGCTGCACCGGAAATCGGAGCACGCGGTTGCCGTCCCGCAGGCATTTGCCGCAATTTTCCGAGTCGATGTGATCCAGATCATCGACCTTTCGCGCTTATCCAGCGTACCTATCTTGCCGACTACCGCTGCTGTCCGAAGGGGCAGGGCAATTTCAAGTAGTTGGCAGGGGCCGCTCTAATTTCAGCGCGGAGACGGCCCCACTCCTGCACGGCTGCGTGCTCGCAAGGCAGGCTACGAGAAAAGCCAGATGATAACCGTCGCCAGTGGGAGGCCGATACCCAACGACCAGCCAATGACCATCGCAAGTGCCAAAAGCAAACCTACCCCAGCCCGCAACGCAGGCAATGACATGCCGCTGCTCCTTTAAGCTCGCCGTCCGATAGAATCACTTACGATTGCTACTTAGGCAGGCCGCAAAAATAAG